>Ga0209383_1000056_pt1 | contig 72054 bp, 71 predicted proteins | sample CoawatmetaG02DNA_FD_187510 | JGI IMG/M metagenome (GOLD analysis project Ga0209383, IMG submission 187510) | Marine microbial communities from the West Antarctic Peninsula - Coastal water metaG029-DNA (SPAdes) (version 2) | ecosystem: Environmental > Aquatic > Marine > Coastal ...
ATCTAAAGAATTCACTGTCAGGAGATAGTATTAAAGAAGTTTCACCACCAATGAGTGATTTTTCATACGATTGCATTGCACGGTAAAAGCTAAAAAAACTAGGGTCTTTTCCGAAAGCATCTGCAAATATTTTATTTCTTTTTCCGTCACCTTCTCCTTTTAGGATTTCAGATTTTTTATTAGCTTCTGCCAAAATAATAGTAACTTCTTTATCAGCAGTAGATCTTACAGTTTGAGCAATCTCAGCTCCTTCTGCTCTAAATTCTTTTGCTTCTCTTAAACGTTCTGTTTGCATTCTTCTGTAAACAGCTTCACTATTTTGTTGAGGAAGGTCCGCTCTTTTAATTCTCACATCAATAATTTCTATACCAAGCTTAGATGCTTCTGCATTCACATCTTGAGTAATTTTGTCCATGAGTCTTCCTCGTTCTTTGGAGACCAAAGTTGCAAGTTCTTCATTACCCAAAACACCTCTTATTCTAGAGTTAATAATGGTCGATAACCTTGATCTAGCTACTCTTTCATTTCCAACCGAAATATAGAATTTTAAGGGATCTTTAATTTTAAATCTTGCAAACGCATCTACAATTAGTCTTTTTTGGTCTGATGCAATAATTTCTTCTGATGGAGCATCTAGGTTTAAAATTCTCTTATCAAGCAATACAACGTTTTGAACAAAAGGAATCTTAAAGTTAAGTCCTGCTTTTTGAATAACTCTTTTTGGATCACCGAATTGCAAAATAATGCCTTGTTGAATTTCATTAACCGTAAACATCGTCGTATAACTAATGAAAGCAAGTACTCCGATAATAGGTAATAATATTTTTAATTTTTTTTCACTCATTATTTTTTCTCAGCTCTCTTTTTTCTAAGTTCTGGCAAAGGTAAATAAGGAACCACACCACCGCTTGATTTTTGGTCTATAATAATTTTATCAATTCCCGCTAATACTTTTTCCATAGTTTCTAGGTACATACGCTCTTGAGTTACTGCTTTTGCATTTTTATACTCACTATAAATTGCAAGAAATCTACTTGCTTCACCTTCTGCAGAAGCAACTACTTGTCGTTTATAACCTTCAGCTTGCTGAACGACCTGCGCAGCTTCTCCTCGAGCTCTCGGTATAACGTCATTTGCGTAGGCATCAGCTTCGTTTTGTAGTCTTTCTTTATCTGCTTTAGCAGCTTGGACATCTCTAAATGAATCTATTACTTCTTTAGGCGGATCTGCTTTTTGTGTTTGAACTTGAGTAATTTGAATTCCAGATTCATAAAAGTCTAAAATTTCTTGCATAATTTTTTGTGTGTCAATTTCAATTCGAGCTCTTCCGCCAGTTAAAACTGTTTGAATTGGGTTTCTTGCAACCACTTCTCTCATGGCAGTTTCAGCAACACTTTTTACTGTTTCTTCTGGATCCTGAATATTAAAAAGAAATTTTCCCCCATCTTTAATTAACCAAAAAACAGAATAATTTATATCAACTATATTTTCATCACCCGTTAACATTAGACTTTCTTCTGGGACATCTGCAATACCAGTAGCTCGTCCAGTATCTGATGCTGATCTAAAACCCACATCAATTCTATTTACTCTAGTAACTTTGGGCGTTAGGGCCGTTTCTACAGGAAAAGGTAAATGATAATTTAGACCTGGTTGAGTTAAATTAACAAACTTTCCAAATCTTAAAACAACACCCTGCTCATCGGGCAGTACTCTGTAAAATCCACTTCCAAGCCATAAAGCTAAAGCAATAATAATAAATAATCCGATTGGCTTTTTCCCTCCGGGTACGTTCGCTCCTCCTGGAAACATTTTTTTAATCGAATCTTGAAACTGTCCAGCTAGATCGTCAATACTTGGTGGTCTTTGTCCTCCACCTGATCCGCCTCCAGAACCTTGGCTGGGTCCATCGTTATTTCCGCCATTACCCCAAGGAGATTGAACCATACTTAAAATATTCTTGATCATTGTTAAATTTAAAATTTATTGATGTATTCTATATAATAGAAGATAGTTACTTAAAATAAAATTACAAGGGCAAATGGACGCAAAATCAGTAAATTTGAGCAAGGAGTTTGTAGATAAGATTTCTCCCGGTTCAAAAAAATTAAAACTACCTATTAATGGAGTTAAAAAGATTATTGCAATTTCAAGTGCTAAAGGTGGCGTAGGAAAATCCACCATCGCAGTTAATTTAGCTATTGCTTTAAAAAAATTAAATTACAAAGTGGGAGTATTAGATGCGGATATTTATGGCCCTTCTCTTCCGCAAATGCTCGGGATCTCCGACAAACCAAAAAGCGAAGATGGAAAAAGTTTAATTCCCATTTCAAAATATGGACTTCAATGCATGTCTATTGGGTTTATGGTCAATCAAGATACGGCTATGATTTGGAGAGGACCCATGGTCATCAGCGCTATCAAAACTTTCACAACTAATGTTCTTTGGGATAATTTAGATTATTTAGTTATTGATTTGCCCCCTGGAACTGGAGATGCCTTGTTAACTTTTTCTCAAGAAATTCAAATTGATGGTGCAATAGTAATTTCTACTCCTCAGGAAGTTGCGCTATTGGATGCAAACCGTGGAATTAAAATGTTTCAAAAAACAAACGTTAATATTTTAGGAATCATTGAAAATATGAGCAGCTTTACTTCCGATGATGGAAAAGAACATTTTATTTTTGGTGAGAGTGGAGCGCAAAAAATGTCAAAAAATTTAAATATTGATTTGCTTGGAACTATTCCTATTGAAATAGGCTTAAGAGAAGGTGCTGATAAAGGTGAGCCTTATATGGAGTTTGTTAACGACAGCCCAACATCAAACAAAATACTTGAAATTGCTAAAAAGATTTTGGAAAAAATTAAATAATCTTATCTTTAAGCTCAAGAGTTTCCATTAACTCATTCCACTCTCTTTTTCCTAGATCAGATTCTTCGTAAGAAACTTGTTTTCCACTAATCATAGATTTTACAATTTTTAATCCTTTCGAAGAAACGTGTGCCGCTCCTACTCGGTAATCTAAAAATGCAGCGTGCGTAATTGGAACCCACTTTTTGACTGTCTCCAACATAGCTTCCGCATATACTCTAATTTCATACTGTGCATGACTATCCGCTCTAAGAAATAAAAAATTTAACAGATTTAACAAGTCTGTTTTCCAGTACCACTGAGTATATGAATTTAAAGTTAAGTTCATTCTTGCAAGCTCTCTTGCTAGTCCAGATTTTCCTTCATTAATAACTGTACCGTCAAATCTCTCGTTCAACATTTTTTCATAATTGTCGTACGTTCGTATAGAATCGTCTTTTAAAATTTTAAGCACTTCATCGGCCTGGTCTCCTGTGATCAAATCTCCTCTTCCTTGCCTATTGTTGGTAGCCTGTGCAGACAGCTGTTCTTTTTCAGGGATGTAAAACTCTTTATCTAAAATAGAATATCTTGCAGAATATTCATTAACATTTGCGGTTCTGTGTCTAATCCACTGTCTTGCTATAAAGATTGGTAACTTTACGTGGTATTTGATTTCGCACATTTCAAACGGCGTGCTATGCCAATGTCTCATTAAATACCTGATCAATCCTTCGTCTGTTGAAACTTTTTTAGTTCCTTTTCCATAAGAAACTCTAGCTGACTGAACAATAGAACTATCATCACCCATATAATCAACCACTCGGACGAAACCGTGATCCAAAATAGGAATCGCATCATAAAGAATTTTTTCTAACTCTGGTGAAGTAACTCTTTTGGTTGGGTATTCTTGGGCTTTTTGATCAGCTATTTCTTGATTTTGTTGCTCTGTTAATTTCATTTACGATTTGTCTTTGAATCAGTTTCAGAAAGTTTTATATTATTGATGTTGGTTTTCCAACTATAACGATAAACGAAATTCGTAATAAACATTTTGGACCAGGGGGCGGTACCCTGCACCTCCACCATTTTACAACTCATGGGGGTGAAATAGGCTCGACAGATGTCTAAAAGCTTTTCTTTCGTTCAGTATTGTTCCGCTGTGAAGGGCTACATTTTAAATGCTAACGAAAGTTACGCTATTGCTGCTTAATTAACTTCGGTTAATTAAAAAGCAGGGGTCCGGGGCACCTTGCAACAGAACGCCCCACTTTAAAACCGTGGTGCAGAATCAAAGTGTTAATATGTAATAACAATTAACTTTTTCTAACAAAAATAATTAAAGTGGTCGCACGGTGGTCGTAGTAAGGAGAAAAAATTCAAAGATTTAAAACCCCTATAAAGTTCATGAATAAATATTTATACATACACAAGGGGGTATGAAGATCGTGAATTATATTTTTTGCTAAGTATTTGAAGTGATTAAGGGGCTGTAAAATGGCAGTTAAGCATCCATAATAATTTTAATTATCGCTTATTTTTCTTTGAAAATCTGTAAACGAATAACCCATGTCAAAATGCTCTTTTACTAATCAAAAATAAAACTATAACAATTGTTTAAATGACAAGCTCTAATGACAATTTAAATTCTAAAATATCTGATGCTGCCGATATCAGTAAACCATGGGATAAGAACAATCAGGCCTGGTGGGACTGGTATGTTAGTCTTGCAGATAATGATGATAAAGAGGATGAAATCATTAATGCCGATCCCTTACCAGATATTGCAATACCCAGTGATGATGAAGTTATCTCAGAATTAGCTGAGCCCTACCATTTAACTAATGATCAAATTGATTTTTTTAAAAAAAATGGTTTCATAAAACTTAAGAAGGTTTTCTCATCCGGCGCTGTGCTAAAACTTCGAGCTGAGTTGATTAAGTTATTAAAAAAAGAGTTTAAGGTTGATCCAGATAAAGGAGCACATGACCGTTTCCTTAGTCTTGAAATGATTTGGCCTGACAACGCACTCCTTCGTGCTTACGTATTATCACCGCGTCTAGGGCAAATTTCAGCAGATCTTCTTGAAGTAACAGCTGTTAGACTTTACCATGACAATGTACTAGCTAAACAGGCTGGTTGTGGTCGTACCCCATGGCATTTCGACGATCATCATTTTCCCCTAGATACTAATGACGTAGTTACCGTTTGGGCTCCAGCGCAGCCAATCCCTCTTGAGATGGGACCACTCTCTTTTGCCTATCCTCTCAATGTTCACAAATTAGTTAACGCTGTTACGTTTGAAAAGACTGGTACTGGATATGACCGTGGGGTCTCAGATGTTTTTTCAAAAAATAATGTAAGTGTGAATGAAACTCCATTTGAACTAGGCGAAGTTAGCTTTCATCATAATTTAAATTTTCATACCGCTTCACGAAACCGTACTAATCGTAGCCGAGTGGCTCTAGCCAATACTTATTACCGAGATGGAGCGAGAGTAGTTAATGCACCTACGATGGTCTCTGGTGACTGGCAGAAATTTATGCCCAATGTCAAACCAGGAGACGTAGCTGCTAGTCCATTAAATCCAATTTGTTGGCCAGTTAAAAACAAATTATGAAAGACATAAATAGTCAGAAGAAACTAAATTCGATCTGGACTGACAGTCTTGCTCGCAATCTACATCCTGATGGTAATGCTTTAGTTGATCATTTAAGAACTGTTCATAAAGAACACACTGGATTTACTGAAGCATGCGCAAGTTCTTGTCGTGATGAAGCTGGAAATAATAGTTATGAATGGCTAGCTGAACTTGTGCCTGATAATGAAGGATTACGTGTATTAGATCTTGCCTGTGGGTCAGGGCCATTATTAAAAATCTTATTTGATCGAAATAAAAATTTAAATTTAAAAGGTATAGATATGTGTCCTGAAGAATTAGCATTAGCTAAGAATCGTCTTGTAAACAGTGGAGTTAAGCTTATTGAATCAAAAGCACAAAATTTGGAAGCAATCAATGATAACTCTATCGACATAGTATTATGTCATTGGGCTCTAACATTAATGGACCCAATAGCTCCTGTGTTAGGTGAGGTCAGACGAGTTTTAACTTCTGAGGGTCGGTTTGCAGCATTAGTTGATGGACCAATGAACGCAGCACCTGGCTACACAGAGGTAAACAATTTAATTTATAGTTATGCGCAAGAAGAAATACCTAATTATGGAGAGATTGATTTAGGTGATCCAAGAATACGGGGATCTGAAAGCCTAAGTAACCTTGTACAAAAGGCTTTTCCAGAAGCAAATGTAACTATCGAAACAAATGTTGTATCTATGAAAGGACCAGTTACCCAAATAGCTGAAATGGTAGCTGAATTTTTTTATGCTACATTTGTCTTAAAGCCAGAAAAAAGAAAATTAGTGATTACAGGTCTATCTAACCTACTCGCAACATCTGAAAACAGCACTGATGCTGTAAGACAGGGACGATTTTCAATGCCAATTAATCGTCTTTTAGTTGTGCCTGATATAAAATGAAATCATTTTTACAAGAAGTAAGTCTCGGTTTAAGTAAGAAAAACAAGAAGCTAAGTTCTAAATGGTTTTATGACTTTCATGGATCAAAAATTTTTGAACAAATTACTAAGCTGGAAGAATATTACCCAACACGAACTGAAAAGAAAATTTTAAAAGATAATAGAATTGAAATTGCTGATAAGATAGGTAAGAGCGCAGTTTTAATTGAACCAGGTGCTGGAGACATCAAAAAAATAGCCATTTTTCTCAGCAGCTTAGACAAGCCAAAAAAATATATACCCTTAGATATTTCTGAAGATTATATAACCAAAATATCTCAGGGTTTTAAAAAGAAATTTCCAAAAGTAGCTATTACTCCAAAAGGGTACGACTTCTCGGGAAATAATAAACTACCTTTTAAAATCAATTCATCAGAAAATATAATTATTTTTTTTCCAGGGTCAACCATTGGTAATTTTGAAAAAAAAGATGCTATTAAATTTTTAAAAATGCTTAAATCAAAATTTAAAGCAAAAAAAATTATCATTGGCGCTGACTTAGTTAAAGATATTCCAACTCTAATTTCTGCTTACGATGATAAAAAAGGCATAACTGCAAAATTCAACAAAAATATTTTGCAAAGAATAAACACTGAATTGGGTGGAGATATAAACTTAAATTCCTATAAACATTTAGTAATTTACAATAAATCAAAAAAAAGAATTGAGATGAGATTAAAGTCTAAAAAAGATAATAATATTAGAATCAATGGTTCAAAATATTTAATTAAAAAAAATGAAGAGATTCACACCGAAAATTCTCATAAATACACGATTAAATCCTTCAAAAACTTAGCAAATGAAGCTGGATGGAAAATTAAAAAAACTTGGGTTGATGACAAAAAACTTTTTAGTGTTCATTGTCTAGATTTATAAGCCTAGTTATTACCTTCCTTAATCTAAAAATAGAGCATAGGTCTCTTTTTAATTATACAGAACACCCCACTCTAAAATTTATAAATTTACCAAAACTGCATCAGCACACTGGGTAGTGTTACTATTTCCTTTGAGATCTTTTGTTCTAGTTTCCTCATTTGATAAAGTTTTCTCAATTGCTTTAACAATGCTATCTGCGGCTTCTTTTTCTCCCAAATAATCTAGCATCATTGCACCAGACCAAATTTGCCCAATTGGGTTGGCAATTCCTTTTCCTGCAATATCAGGAGCTGAACCGTGAACTGGCTCAAACAAGGATGGAAATTTTTTCTCTGGGTTAATGTTTGCAGAGGCTGCAATCCCTATAGTACCTGTACAAGCTGGGCCAAGATCTGAAAGAATGTCTCCAAATAAATTTGAAGCGACTACTACATCGAACCACTCTGGTGTTAATACAAATCTAGCCGCTAAAATATCAATGTGAAATTCATCCGTTTTTATGTCAGGATATTTTGTTTTCATTTCTTTAAATCTTTCGTCCCAAAAAGGCATGGTGATGGAAATACCGTTTGATTTAGTTGCACTTGTAAGTTTTTTTCGCTTAGTAGTTTTGGCAAGCTCAAAAGCATATTTCATAACTCTATCAATACCTTGTGCTGACATAATCGTTTCTTGGATGGCAATTTCTCTATCCGTCCCCTTGTACATTCTACCACCTACTGAAGAATACTCGCCTTCTGTATTTTCTCGAACAATAAGCATATCAATATCCCCTGGTTTTTTGTTTGCTAGTGGACAAGGTACTCCTGGCATTAATTTTACAGGTCTTAAATTGATGTACTGATCAAATTCTCTTCTAAACTTAAGTAACGATCCCCATAAAGAAACATGATCTGGTAACTGATCTGGCATTCCCACGGCTCCAAAAAATATAGCATCATGTTTGCCGATCTGATCTTTCCAATTGTCTGGTAGCATTTTCCCATGCTTTTCATGATAATCACACGAAGCAAAATCAAACTCATCAAAGTGAATTTTGAACTGGTGTTGCTCGGCTACTTTTTTTAAAATTCTAATTCCTTCAGGAGTAACTTCTTTTCCTATTCCATCTCCTGCAATAGATGCTATTTTATATTCCTTCATAAGTTGCCTTTCTAAATGTTATAATTATTTAATCAATAAACTTTTTAAGATTTGGTTTAAAATAATTAGGACCTTTCATTACTTTTCCAGCTTCATTATAAATAGGCTTGCCATTTTCTCCTAATTTACTCATATTTGATGTCTGAACCTCTTCAAAGCATTTATCTAAATTAATACCAAATGCATGTCCAGCTCCATAAGTAACATAAAGAATATCTGTTAAGGCATCTGCAACTTCTTTCAAATTTTTTTCTTCCAGGGCAATCTTTAGCTCTTCTAGCTCTTCTCTAATAAGTTCATATCTTAAATCTTGTATTTTTTGGTTTGGAAAAGAAGGTTCGGTTTCTACTTTTTGATCAAACGTTTTCATAAATATTTTGACTTTATTAAAATTACTCATAATTATTATATATATGAAAATTTTTTTTATTTTTTTATTTATTGTTTTTTTATCCACAGAGGGAAACTCTTTTGAAAATCCAAAAATTAAAATAGAAAATTTTTTTATTAACAAATATGAGGTTACGATTAAAGAATTTGAACAATTTGCTAAGAAAAATAATTATATAACATTGGCAGAAAAAAATGGTGGTGGATATGAATGGGGTGCTGGATGGGAAAAGAGAGATGGCTGGAACTACAAAAGTCCCTACGGAAGTACACCTAAAAGCTTATTAGAGCCTACTGTTCACATTAATAGATTTGAAGCTGAAAAATATTGCCAGTCAATCAGTGGAAGATTACCAACTTTTAAAGAGTGGAAGATATCTGCCTACAAACAAATTTTATCCTCTAAAATATTTGAAGTAAACAAAATCTATAAATATCCGAGCGGTGATGAGCCCAAGAATATGAACTCTCAAGGTGTGCTTGGTTACAACAAGCATGTGGATGTAACTACTCTGCCAGAAGGAATTAATGGGCTGGTAGCTATGGGAGGCAATGTTTGGGAGTGGGTTGCTAATACTAAAGAAGACAAATCCTTAACTGCAGGTGCATCTTGGTGGTATGGAGCAAGCATGACAAAAGTAACAGGCGCTCAATACAAACCCTCTAAATTTTATGCAATTTATGTTGGTTTTAGATGTGCATTTGATAGATAAAGAAAATGAACAAAATAACTATTTATACAAAAGATTACTGTCCATTTTGTACAAAAGCAAAATCTTTGCTTGCATTAAAAAAAATTCAGTTTGTAGAAATTAATCTTAATCAAAACCCAGATAAATTTAATGAGATGTTAGAAAAATCTGATGGGGCAAGAACTGTTCCCCAAATATTTGCAGGTGATAATTATATTGGTGATTGTGATAAAATTTACCAATTAGATTCGGAAAATCAATTGAATAAATTACTAGGAATTTAAGTAGTGTCTCTTCTGTTTTTGAGTTTTGTTGCAGGTATTGTGAGTTTTTTATCTCCCTGCGTGCTTCCATTAATACCTGGATATTTATCCTTTATTTGTGGCACTGATTTAGAAAAACTTCAAAAAAAATCAAAATATTTTATATTAGAAAAATCTTTACTTTTTGTACTCGGCTTTTCTATTGTATTTATTCTTTTAGGTGCATCTTCTACTTTTTTTGGATCTTTCCTTTTAAATAAATCACATATATTTTCTAATGTAATTGCAATTATCATTATTTTTTTTGGTTTGTATCTGCTTGGTATTATAAAGTTTAATTTTTTAAATAATGAATTTAAATTTTATATATCCAAATATTCAAATAGCGTTTTCTTTCCTCTCATCGTAGGAATGGGATTTGCTTTTGGGTGGACCCCGTGTATTGGCCCTATTCTAGGGTCTATTTTAGCTTTAGCTTCTTTAGAAAATACTTTAATTCAAGGAATATTGCTTTTAATCACTTATTCCATTGGACTAGGAATTCCTTTTGTTCTTGCTGGATATTATATGGGAAACTTTCTCATATTTTCTAAAAAGGCTAGAAAATTTATTTCTAACATTCAGAAGATTTCTGGGTTAATTTTAATAATTACGGGCATTTTAATCCTGACTTCCAAACTTCAGTCTATTGGATTTTATTTGCTAGAAGCTTTACCATTTCTTGGAAAGTTAGGCTGATCAAAATAAGAAAGTAAAAATCCAGAAGCTAACTAAACCCGAAACTATAGTTAAAATAATATTGTTAAAAAAATACCCAAATATTACTGCAATCAAAAATCCCCAAATCTGTGGACTATTACTATTTAGAAAATAACCTTCTTGATCTAAAAAAATTGCAGGAAAAATTATAGCTGGAAATACAGCAGAAGGAACATACTTTAATACTTCTTTAGATGTCTTGCTTAATGTTTTTGGATTTATGAAAGTTATCATAGAGTATCTTGTTAAAAAAGTAACCACTCCAGCTATTAAAACCCAAAACCAAATCATATTAAAATTTTTTAAATTTAGTAATTAAAACATAAGAAACTCCCAAAGCTAGAAAAGCGGAAACAATTATATAAATTTTTAAAGGAAAATCATAAAGGGCGAGGGAGGCTAAGCCTGACACTGCAATTACAATTAAATGATCTTTTTTTCTTAATTCAGAAATAATTAATGATAAAAAAGTTAAAGGTATTGCAAACTTTAAACCTAGCTGTTCAGGAACTACATTTCCTAAAATAATTCCAGCTAAAGTTGATAACTGCCATAAAAACCAAAGAGTAAAGCCAGACCCAAGCATATGAAAATGGGCATTTTTTTTCTTATAATTCTTTTTAAAATACGAAAGAGAAACGCTAAAAGCTTGGTCGGTCATTAAGTAACCCAAAAGAATCTTCCAATAACAATTTAATTTGTTCAAATACTGCGAAAGAACTGCCCCATAAAGAAAGTGTCTTGAATTAATAACTGCAACAGAGCTAATCATAACCAATGGAGAGGCTCCAGCAGAAAAAAGTTGAGCAAATGCAATTTGGGAAGATCCAGCGAAAATAATAAATGACATGCAAAATGCCACTAGGGGGCTTAAGCCAATTTCGATGGCTATCACTCCATAAATAATTCCAAAAGGTATTACTGGAATGGTAAGGGGTATTACGTCTAAAAAACCCTTTTTTAAAATCTGTAATTTTTTCACCAGATTAAATTATTCTTATCTCTTGGTGATGAATGGATAAAATTAAATAGTATAAATTAATTATTCCATAGTTCATTTAATCTTTCCTCTCTTTTGCAGGCTTTTTTATAAGCCAAATACCGAAAAAAATTTTTCTCATAAAAATCTTGGTGATAATTTTCAGCTTTGTAAAATTCATTAAATTTTTTTAAAATAATAAAAGTTTTTCTTTTGAATTTAGTTTCAATTTCTAGAATTTTTCTATCAATGATTTTTTTTTGTTTTAAATCCTGATAAAGAATACCTGAACGATAGCTATAACCCTTATCACAAAACTGCCCTTCAGAATCAAAAGGGTCTATACTTTTAAAATAGGCATCTAATAATGTTGTGTATGTTATTACATTAGAATCATAAACTACCTCTACCGATTCTAGATGCCCGGTATTTTCTTGGACTACCTGTTTGTAGGTTGGGTTTTTCACATGACCTCCAGAATATCCTGAGGTTGTTACCTTCACTCCCTTCACTTTGTCAAAAGATTCTTCCATACACCAAAAACATCCTCCCGCAAAATATGCTTTCTTTAAATTCTCAGAAAAAGAATTTGTGGAAAAGCACAAGCAGACAAATATGATAAATAATTTTTTCATTAGGCTTTTTTTCTAGAAGACAAAAATATTCCAGTCACTATAAAAATAGCTCCAACAAAATGAAATTTAGCAAAAGACTCTCCTAACAATCCAATTGCCATTATAGAACTAAATACTGGCATCAAGTGCAAAAAAACTCCCGATCTATTTGGTCCAATAGTGATCACTGCTTTATTCCAAAAAATATACGCTCCAATTCCTGCAAATAAAACAACATATGATATCGTTAAGAAAACTGGAATATTTAAAGGAATATGCTTTCCGGATGAAATTTCTAAGAAATAAAAAGGAGTTAGCATAATAACACCGAATGTTATTAAAGTTTGCAATAGAATAAATGGCCTGAGGTTAATTTTTTTTTCTTTTATAAATATTGAATAAATAGACCATGACAGCATCGCTACTAAAATCCAAAGATCTCCCTTATTAAGTTGAAAATGCAAAAGTTTCTGAAAATCCATTTTGGTAATTATTATTATTACTCCTAACAAGGATACCAAGACTCCACATATTTGAAAAATATTTATTTTTTCTGTTTTAAAAATAGATGAAATCACAATAATTAAAATGGGTATTGTTGATATCATCAAAACTCCATTGAGCACTTGGGTGTAGTTTAGTCCGTAATAAACAGCTGAATTAAAGACAGATATACTCGTAAATGACATTATTAATATAGAAAATATGTTTTTTGAAATAATTGATTTATTCAAAATTACTTGCCTCATAGTAAATGGTGCTAATATAATCCAAGCAAAAAACCATCTATAAAAGTTTAAGGAGATAGGAGGTATTTCAAAAAGAGTTGCAACTTTTCCAACAATAAAGTTACCTGCCCAGAAAGAAGTGGCAAGTATTAGCATAATATAAGACTTTATTTCATCCTTACTATTCATAACTTCTAAAGTTTGCGATCTTTGTGAATCTTAGCACTCATAACAAGCCCTAATGAAAACATGGTTGTAAGCATTGCACTTCCACCGTAGGAAATAATAGGTAATGGAACTCCTACTACTGGTAGTATTCCAGTAACCATTCCAAGATTGACTGCTAGATAAACAAATATATTAAATCCTATACCAAAACATACCAGTCTAGAAAAATTATTTTGAGATTTTAGGGAAATATTTAGAATTCTTAAAATAATAGCAAAAAATAGTATTATCAATAGCACAGATCCAAAGAACCCAAACTGTTCGGAAAAGACGGTAAATATAAAGTCTGTATGCTTTTCTGGCAAAAACTCCAAATTGCTTTGCGTTCCTTGCTTAAATCCTTTTCCAAAAAATCCTCCTGATCCAATAGCAATTTTAGATTGAACAATATGATAACCCGATCCAAGAGGGTCATTTTCTGGATTTAGAAAAGTTAATATTCTTTGCTTCTGATAAGGTTTTAATAAAGCAATAGAAAAAGGGGTTAGTATTAATAAAGAAAAAAAACCAGTTATAAAAATTTTCAAGCTAAGTCCTGCTAGCCAAAGCATCCCTAAGCATACTATTAAAATAAATAGTCCCGTTCCCAAATCAGGCTGGCCAGTTACTAAGAAAAAAGGAATAAAAATAATAAAAATTGGGACAATTAATTTAGAAAAATCATCAATTTCTTCAAGATTAATATATTGATAATATCTTGCTAATGCTAAAATTACTGCTAATTTCATTAATTCTGAAGGTTGAATATTAAAAAAATAAAGACTGATCCATCTTTTTGCTCCAAGTGCAGATAAGCCAAAAAATTCTACATAAATAAGCATTCCTACAATCCCAATATAAAAGATATAACTAAATCTATACCAAAACTTAATATTAATAAATGCTACGAGCAAAAATAAAATAAGAGAAAAAGAAATTCTTAAAAAATGTTTAAATAAATAATTAGTACTAGAATTGTCTACAGTATGAATAGTTAACAAACCAACAAGAATTAAAATACAAATAAGAGAAAAAAAAATCCAATCAAATTCGATAATTTTTTCCCAGATTTGTTCTAAAATATTTTTTCGTATAGCTCTATCCATTGTTTAATTTTCTTTCTTTTTCAAAAATTTTTTTCATTACATTTCTTGCGATAGGCGCAGCAACTGCGGAACCTGAGCCGCCATGTTCAATAATAACTGAAATAGCATATTTAGGATTGTCTGCTGGGCCGTATCCAGTAAATAGTGAATGATCTCTAAATTTACGCGGCAAATCTTTATTTTTTAAATCTTTGTCTCTTTGATATGCAGATATTCTTCTAACCTGTGCAGTTCCAGTCTTTCCTGCAAGCTTCATTTGTCCGGCAATTCTTGATCTGTAAGATGTTCCTCGCGGATGATTAGTTGCCTCAAATAAACTTTGTAAAATTAGTTGAATGTGTTCATTGTCTTTGACAATTTTTTTACCTAGGGTTGTTTTATTTGAATCTAGGAAGTTTGCATCAATTTGATAGCCTCCATTCGCTATTTGAGCAATCATTTTGCAAAGCTGAACATTAGTAACTTTAATATAACCCTGCCCTATTCCAGAAATCATAGTTTCTCCCAAATACCATGGTTTTCCCAAGGCCTCTCTTTTCCATAATGTCGATGGAATCAGACCTTTGGCTTCCTCAAAAAAATTCTGGAATACATAATTACCCAATCCAAACTTAAAAGCTGTTTTTTGTAAACGGTCAATTCCTAATAATCTTGCAACTTCATAAAAATAAATATCACAAGATTCTTTGATTGCACTTTTTAAATTTACTCGTCCATGCCCTTTTTTTTTCCAGCAATGATACATTTGCTCATAAAGATCAACTTTTCCTTTACATGTATGTCTAAAATTTTTAGTAATAACTTTGTTCTCTAGAGCTGACAAGGCTACTATCATTTTAAATGTGGATGCTGGAGGGTAAGTAGCTGTCATAGCTTTATTAATTAGAGGTTTCCTGTTATCTTTTTTCAATACATCATAATCTTTATGACTTATTCCATATGTAAAATTGTTTGGATTGTAAGATGGGCTAGAGACACAACATAAAATATTTCCGTACATATTCATGATAACTACAGACCCTGATTTTTTTTTTAATTGTTGGTAAGCGTAAGTTTGAATATCTTTATCCAAAGAAGTTTTGATCATACTTCCATTAATACCATCGCTCTTTTTTATATTTTTTACTCTTTTTCCAAATGCATTTACTTCATAAACAGCGGACCCCGGAATGCCCAAAAGATTTGTATTAGAATTTTTTTCTAATCCAATTTTTCCAACTTTTAGATTAGGAACATTCCAATATCTGTCATCTAATTGATTTAGATCTTTTTGGTTAGGTTTACTTACATATCCCAATGTATGAGCAAATTCGTTTGGGTATAGATAAGTTCTTTCATAAGACATAAAGAGCTGTGCACCTTTTAAGGCATGAACAAAATAATTTAATTTTGAAAACTCAGACCAATTTAAATTTTTATCTAAAACAAAAGGTAAGTTTTTATTGTGCGTTCTATATTTTTTTTCATAATGTGCAATTTCACTATTAGTGACTGATAATATTTTTGATAAAGATAATAAAAAAATATCTATAGATTTAATCTCTTTTGGTATTAAAGCTATTTTAAAAACTTGAAAATTATCAGCAATGATATTATCATATTTATCAAGAATTATTCCTCGAGAAGGTGTTAGCTTCCATGTTCTAAATCTGTTTTTATCTGATTTGATCCTAAATTCATCTCGTTTTATAATTTGAAGATAAAACAACCTAGCAATAATCGTTGCAAGAAAAATAAATTTAAATGAAGTTAGTGCAAATGCCCTTCTGGATATAACCTTAGCCTTACTTTCTGATCCTTTTTTTGGACTTGGGATAAAATATTCCATATAAGTAGCAATATAACTATGGACTTTTTTTTTGCAAAATGTTAATTCAGCCACTTATTTGGAGGTAGGTTATTAAAATAGAAGTAAAAAATGACAATCTGGAACAAGCACTGAGGGTTCTTAAAAAAAAACTTCAGCGTGAAGGAACATTTCGCTTATTAAAAATCAAAAGTACCTACGAAAAGCCATCTGAACGAAAAAAGAGAGAATTAGAGGATAGCATGGCAAGAGTAAAAAAATTACGAAAACTTAAAGCTAGGTTTTAATTTTTTTTACTATTACACTTATATCGCGGGGTGGAGCAGTCTGGTAGCTCGTCAGGCTCATAACCTGAAGGTCCTTGGTTCAAATCCAAGCCCCGCAACCAAAGTTAGATTTTATAATTAAAGAACTAAAATTTTAATATTATGAAAATGCTCTTGTAGAATTAATTAAGAATAGATTTTTAAATTTTGTTTGGCTTTTTTAATTTATTTTGGTCTACCTTATATAGATAATTTTTAAGATATTTTTTTTAAATAAATACCTAACCTAAAAGTTAATACTAATATTGTAGCTGTAATATTTGCATAAATTGAGTTTGAAAAAAAAGATGTGCCTCCTAAAAAAACATTCTTAATATTCCAAATCCTTTGATTTTTGTCACAAACACCTCCTGTATCATTTTTTAATATTATAATAATCTTCAACTCTTAATATTTTTATAAACTCTAATGAATGGTGGATCTGGTCGGTTACGCTCCGACTACTTCCTCGATGTCAACGAGGCACTCTACTATTGAGCTACAGATCCAGAAATTAATCTAAGGCTTTAGAAATTTCTTCTACCATTTTTTTAGCATCAGAAAAAAGCATTAAAGTGTTATCTTTATAAAATAACTCATTATCAACTCCCGCATATCCAGAAGACAAGCCTCTTTTTACAAAAAGTACTGATTTAGACTTTTCGACATCTAATATTGGCATTCCATAAATAGGGCTGGCTTTATCAGTTTTTGCAGCAGGATTAGTTACATCGTTAGCACCAATTACAAAGCTTACATCCGTGTTTGGGAAATCATTATTAATATTTTCTAATTCAAAAACCTCATCGTAAGGAACATTTGCTTCAGCTAACAATACATTCATATGTCCTGGCATCCTTCCAGCAACGGGATGTATCGCATAAGAAACCTTAACTCCATGTTCTTTTAATTTATCAACCATTTCTCTTAAAGCATGTTGAGCTTGAGCAACTGCCATGCCGTAACCAGGAACTATGATAACTGACGATGCGTTTTTCATTAAAAATGCAGCATCCTCTGCTCCTGCTTGCTTAACTGGTTTCTTTGGCTTGTCTTCTGAAGATCCTTCATTCGCCTCTCCTCCAAAACCCCCTAAAATTACATTAAACAAAGACCTATTCATTCCTTTGCACATTATGTATGAAAGAATTGCACCTGACGATCCAACTAGTGCTCCTGTAATAATCAGAGCAGTATTTTCTAAAGTAAAACCAATCCCAGCAGCAGCCCATCCAGAATAAGAATTTAACATGGAAACAACTACTGGCATATCTGCTCCACCGATTGGGACAATAATTAAAAATCCTACCAAAATTGAAAGGACTGTGATGGTCCAAAATAATTGCTCTGATTGATTAAAGCATAAATAAATTATTAAAAAAACAATACTAAGACCTATAAGCAAATTAAGAATGTGCTGTCCTTTAAAAGTTATCGGTGAACCAGACATAAGCCCTTGTAGTTTCAAAAAAGCAATGCACGATCCAGAAAATGTAATTGCACCAATTGAGGCTCCTAACGACATTTCAATTAGTGACGCTAATTTAATGCTTCCAACCTCGCCTATTCCAAAAGAGGAAGGATTGTAAAAAGCAGCAATTGCTATCAATACCGCACTAAGTCCAACAAGACTATGAAATCCAGCAACAAGTTGCGGCATAGCTGTCATTGCAATTCTTGCAGCAATGAATGCCCCCACTAAACCACCTAACGCAATTGGTCCCAGAATAAATAATGAATTATTAACTAAAATACTCATATCCTTAAGAGATAAAAGAGTAACCAAAATTGCAATTGTCATTCCTCCAATTCCAAAGAAGTTCCCTTGTCGTGATGTCTCGGGTGAACTTAAACCTCTAAGAGCAAGAATAAAAAAAATTCCAGAAACTAAGTATAAAAAAGCAGTCAAATTAGCAGAAATCATATTTATTTATTTTTACCTTTTTTGTACATTTTAAGCATTCTTGCAGTTACGAGGAAACCACCAAAAATATTTATGGCAGCTAAAAAAATACCCACAACTCCAAACCATAAAGAAACTGATGAGCTCTCAGAGTTAGATACTGCGACAGCAATTAAAGCTCCAACAATTATAACTGATGAAATTGCATTGGTTACTGACATCAAGGGTGTATGCAAAGCTGGTGTAACGCTCCAAACTACATAATAACCTATAAATATTGATAAAACAAAAATTGCAAATCTAAATACAAAAGGGTCTACTTCCATCATTGTGAGTCTCCATTCATTAATACACCTTTAATTATCTCATCCTCTTTATCTATTTTAATTGTCTTATTTTCTTTGTCATAAATAAGATCAATAAAATTATAAATATTTTTTGCTAATAAATTAGAAGCTGTTTCTGAAATTCTAGAAGCAAAATTTGTATATCCAATAATTTTAATACCATTTTTTTCTACTATCTTATCTGGTTCTGAAAATGCTGAGTTTCCCCCTTGCGCTGCCGCTAAATCACAAATGATAGATCCTGGTTTCATAGATAGAACCATTTCTTCAGTTATAATTCTTGGAGCTTTTTTTCCAGGAATTAAGGCTGTGCAAATTATAATATCTTGTTTTTTTACTGTTTTTTTTAATAATTCTTCTTGTTTTTTTTTAAAATCTTCACTTGCTTCTTTTGCATATCCACCGGCGGTTTCTAAATTTTCCACATCTTCTACAAAAACAAATTTTCCTCCTAAACTTTCAACTTGCTCCTTGGAAGCCAGACGAACATCTGTTGCAGACACAACTCCTCCAAGTCTTTTTGCTGTAGCGATAGCTTGCAAGCCAGCAACACCCGCGCCAATAATAAAAAATTTTGCTGGCGTAACCGTTCCTGCTGCCGTCATCATCATTGGAACAGCTTTATTAAATTCATAAGAAGAATCAATTACAGACCTATATCCTGCCAAATTTGCCTGCGAAGATAATATGTCCATTGATTGTGCTCTTGTTATTCTTGGTAAAAAATCCAATGAAAATGTATTTATATTCTTGCCTTTAAGCTTTTTTAATATTCCTAAATTTTTTTTGTCAAAATTATTTAAAACTATGTTTGCACCATTCTTTAATAGTTCGATTTCATCTTCGTCTAGAGAAATTTTTAGAATAACATCGCTTTTTCTTAGAATATTTTCTTCTGTATCTATTGTTACCCCACTATCGATTAATTCCTGATCACTAATATTGGAATTTAAGCCATATCCTTTAGCAACAAGGATTGTTAATTTTTCTTTAGAGAGCTTCTTTACAGTTTCAAGGGAAAGCAAAATTCTTTTTTCTGCATTATTTTTCTCATGTAAAGCTCCTATGATCATAAATACATAATATATTTTTATTAAAAAAAAGCAAAAAAAATTGGACTGGATGTTTATTGGTTATAAAAAGAAAAAATTTATTAATAGTAAACTAAATTGTTACAAAAGAAAAAGTGCCATTAAAATAAGTATCGCTACAACTGCCAATGATGCATATAGAGTTAGTTTTGTGAAATTAGACCAAGTTTTATTTTGCTCTTTAATTTCCATTTGTAGATTGGTGCTAACCCTGACGAGCTTTCATGCGAGGATTCTTCTTATTTATTACGTAAAGTTTTCCTCTTCTCTTGACGAGCTTATTATTAAGATCTCTTTTTTTTAGTGACTTTAAGGAACTAACTACTTTCATAAATTTTCTCTTTTTTTAAAGCCTGGCAACGACCTACTCTCCCATACCTTAAGGCAAAGTACCATCGGCGCTGAAGAGCTTGACTTCCGAGTTCGGAATGGGATCGGGTATGACCTCTTCGCAATAATTACCAGGCAACGGTCTTATATATAAAGAAAAATTAATTGTAAAGTTAAAGAAATGATTATTTTAACAACTAGTCTAACTCATATTTTGATGTGTAGTCTTGAATAAGTTCTGAATTTTGACTGTTTTTTTCCAAAACAAAGTTTTCTATAACCAATAAATCTAAACCTGTTCCCATAAAGCAATTAAATGCATCTTGAGGACTATGAACTATAGGCTCTCCCCTAACATTAAAAGAGGTGTTAACCAAAATTGGGCAGCCTGTTTTTTCCTTAAAAGCCTGTAATAACTCATAAAATCCTTCGTTGGTGTGTCTGTGAACAGTTTGAATTCTAGCTGAATAATCAACATGTGTAATCGCTGGTAATGTTGATCTTTTTTCATAAAGCTTTTCAATTCCAAACTTTTGAGAATTGTAGCTAATTATTTTATATTTATTTTTTAGTTTCGATACAAAAAGCATATAGGGACTATCTACACTTAGATCAAAATATGTGTCTAGATCTTCTCTTAATATTGAAGGAGCAAATGGCCTAAAGCTTTCTCTAAACTTTATTTTTAAATTTAAGTTTTTCTGCATCTCAAAATCTCTTGGGTCTGCAATGATAGATCTATTGCCTAACGCTCTAGGGCCAAACTCACTTCTTCCCCTGAACCAACCTATTGCATTTTTTTTACTTAAGGATTCTGCAACAAAACTAAATAAATTTTTATCCTCTAAGTAAGTGTATTTTGCACCCATCATATCCAGCTCTTTTCTAATAAATTCATTATTAAAATTAGGACCCAGGTAAGAGCCTTTCATTTGATCTTGACTAGATGTGCTTCTTGATTGATTTAATTGCAAATGCCAATATGCCAAAGCTGCTCCCAATGAACAGCCAGCATCTCCAGATGCTGGCTGAATCCATATATTATCAAAAATTTTTTCTTTTTCTATTTTGCCATTTACTACACAGTTAAGGGCGACGCCGCCTGCCATGCATAAGTTTTTTATATTAAATTCACTTTTTAAATTTCTAACAATTTTTAACATGATAATTTCAGTTACGGATTGTATACTTGCGGCAATATCCATATGAAATTGTTCTAGTTTATTTTCAGATTCTCTTCTATCGTTGTCAAATAATTCACAAAATTTTTTGTTAACCATTGTTAGTCCTGTCGGATAACTAAAATATTTCATATTTAACTTAAATGATCCGTCATCTTTGACATCAATCAAATTATCAAATATTTTTTTAGTATATTTGGGTTCCCCATATGGAGCTAATCCCATAACTTTATATTCTCCGCTATTAACTTTAAAGCCAAGATAATAAGTGAATGCAGAATATAAGAGTCCTAATGAATGAGGAAAATTAATTTCTTTAACTATTTCTATTTTATTCTTTTTGCCAATTGCTACTGAAAATGTTGTCCACTCACCAACCCCGTCCGATGTAACAATTAGCGCTTCATCAAAAGGGCTTGGATAAAAAGCACTCGCAGCATGACTTAGATGATGTTCTGAAAATTTTATTTTTTTTACATCTTGAAAGTTTTGGTCAATTTTTTTTAATTCGTTAAAAATTATATTTTTTTGAAATAGCTTCTCCTTGATCCAAATTGGCATTGAGATACAAAATTGCTTAAAACCCCTTGGAGCAAATGCTACACTTGTTTCTAATATTCTCTCAAATTTTAAGAATGGTTTTTCATAAAAAACAATAGAATCAATTTGATTTAAATCTATATTTTCTTTTTCTAACAGAAATTGAATTGATTTAATTGGAAAAGAAGAATCATGTTTATTTCTGGTAAACCTCTCTTCTTGTGCTGCTGCTACAATCTCTCCATTTTTTATTAAACTTGCAGCGCTATCATGATAAAAACATGACAGCCCTAGAATATAATTCATTTCGTTAAAAGATTGTATAAATAAAAGGAGCTACTGCACTTCCTTGAGTTAAGACAATAAGAGATCCAAATAAAACTAAAACTATTAGAATTGGCAATAGCCAATATTTTTTTCTATGTTTTAAAAAGTTATAAAACTCTATTAAAAAAATCATTAAAATTGATTTTCCATTTTTGTTATTTTTTCTTTTCTTAAATTCCAGTACGAAACATTGTTTGCAGTTTTATTTCTAAAATCAATATTTAGTGTATCTTTTTTAAAAATAGTTAGAACAATTTTAGTAGGGAACACTATTCCAAAATAAATAAAAAACATTACAATTGGAGACACTATTTTTCCAAGGAAAATACCAAATTTTGTCCAAAAAATATTTAATGGTGTTAATAGTTTGGAATTTAGTATTCCAAATACTAAAAAAAATAAGCTAATGGCTAAAAAATAAAAATTTAAAGTATCATTTTTAAAAAGTGGATATATGGAAAGAATTAAAAAAAATATAAAAAAAACTAATCCAAAACTTCTATTGGTTCCAACTTTGTAATTTTTCATTTAAATATTTTATTTGTTTGTAAATTTTTTTGTATTTTCCCCACTTATTATAGACTTGTAAATCCAATCATAAGTTTTTTTTATACCTACCCTTAATTTAATTTTTGGTGACCATTTAAGTTCTTTAATAATTTTTTCATTGTCGCTAGATCTTCCTTTTACTCCTTTGGGCTTGTCTAATAAATACTTTCTTTCTAACTTTGTTTCTGCAATTTCTTCAATTATATCTATCATTTGATTAATGGAAACTTGCTCTTCGCTACCAAGGTTGACGGGGTCTTGGATGTTAGAATGAAATATTTTTTCAGTCCCTTCTATGCAGTCATCTATGAACATAAAACTTCTAGTTTGCTCTCCATCGCCCCAAACCTCGATAGATTTTAAATTATTCATTTTTGCTTCTATAATTTTTCTACACAAAGCAGCTGGTGCTTTTTCACGTCCACCTCCATAAGTTCCCATTGGACCATAAACATTATGGTATCTTGCTACACGAGTTTGAATTCCAAAGTCTTCGGTGAAATGTCTGCACATTCTTTCACTAAAAAGTTTCTCCCACCCATATCCATCCTCAGGATCAGCTGGATAAGCGTCCGTCTCTTTTAGGCCTGGAATAAATTTTTTTAATTGCTTACTCCCGTTATAAACACAAGCACTTGATGAAAAAAAATATTTAGATACTTTATTTTTTTGACAAGCTAATAGTAAATTTGTATTTATCAAAACTGAAAGCATACATTCTGCTTTATTATTTTCAATAAAGCCCATCCCGCCCATATTACAAGCCATGTTATAAACCTGCTCGATTCCTTCTGAAACTTTTATACAATTCTCTTTTTCTTTAAGATCTAAAGAAAAGTTTTCACACTCATCAAATTTCTGAAACCAAAATTCTATAGGTTTGATATCTGCACAAATAACCCTATGTCCTTGCTGTAATAGATAAGAAACTAAATGTCCCGCAATAAAACCGCCCGCTCCTGCTACTAGAATTTTTTTCATATGACTTGATTAAACAAATTAATAAATATTGTATAGGATAATTTCTAACTTTTTAAATATCATTATTCAATTAAACTTTATAAAAAAATTTATTTACAATTCTTTAAAAAATTTTTTATGTAGATTTTTAGACTAATTTTGCAAGGTATTTTATAAATTTTAATATTATTTGCCTTATTAACGTCACTAGACTTGAATCTTTCTCCCATTTTTCTTTTTACTAAAATAATCTTAGATTTAAACATTTTTGCAACATCTCTTATTGAGTAAGATTTATTATTTGACAAAGAGTAATGCCTGTTTAAATTTTTTTTCCAAGCCAAGTAACATCCATTAACCGTATCATCTATATGAGTAAATTTTCTACTTTGATTTCCCGGTCTAACTACTGTTAGCGGCCTTTTTTTTAAATATTGATACTCAAAAATACCAATTACTGTAGCCATTTTTCCTGACCTTATCTGGTCTTTACCATAAACATTATAAAAGTATAAAATTTCATATTTTAATCCAAACCATTTATTTAATTGAATTAATAACTTAAGATTTTTTGATTTAGTAAATGAGTAAGGAGATAAATACTGATCATTTCCCGAATTGCCTAGACTTGCTGAAGTTGCAGAGTAAATAATTTTAATTTTTTTTTCTAAACAAAATTTAAACACTTCCGATGTACCAGAAATATTTGAATGCATGCAATCTGAGATATCTATGAAGCTCTGGTGAATTCTTGAGAACTCTCCAAAATGAAAAATTGTATTAATTTTTTTGCTATATGGCTTTAATACTTTTTTTATATTTTCTGTGTTTTCATTTATATATATAACTCGTTTACTTTTAATATGATTTTTAATTGAACCACTTGAATAGTTATCAATACTAATAATTTTCAAATTAGTTTTATAAATAAAATGCTTAATTAAGTTTGAGCCTACAAATCCCGCACCGCCTGTTATAACTATAATATCTTTCATAAAATATTTTTTGTCTTGATTTCATAATTTAAAATATCAAGAAATAAATTTAAGTACATTAAACTTTATATAAATATATCTATATTTTCAGTTTAAATGTTAAATTAATTTTTTTTTTCTTTTATAATAAATAACACAATATTGCTTCTCATAAATAAAAAATTATTATAGAATATCTTATAAGATGCAATATCGAGATCCTTACAATAATCGTGAACTTTTCTAGTAGAAATAAGATTTAAATTTTTTTTGTGTCTAAAAAAATCATCTCCCATCAATTTTAAAACCTTGGTATAAATTCTATGAGGTAACCAATGTAGCAGAGGAATTTTTGTATGAAAGTCAATAGGATAGTATTTATTTGGTGTTGTAATAAAAATAAATTTTCTAGAAACTCTTAGGCACTCTGCGATAAATTTTTTTTGCATAATGTCATTGCCAATATGCTCAATCGTTGCACTACTGTATACTATGTCAAAACTATTTTTTTTAAATTTCATATTCCTTCCATCTCCTATTAAAAAAGAAAAATTTTTAAATTTTTTTTTAATAGAATCTAAGTTTTGATTGGAAAGGCATGTAAAGTATTTATGATTTTTAAATTTTTTTAAAAATAAATTTTCTGATTCTATGTCAAGAGGTGAAGCCCCCACATCGAGAATTTTATAATTTTTTTTGACTTTAATTACTCTTTGGAAAATTTTTAAAATTTTAATTCGATTATGTAAAAGAATTTTTTGCAAAAAACTTTCAAAAAAAATAGTTTTTTTCCAGTAGTTTTTTTTTTCACTATTTGATAAATTCATTAAATAATGTATTTAATATTTATGTTTAAAGTTAATAAAGAAAGTTTATTTTGAAAATATCTATCATAATACCTACATATAATGAAGAGAGGTATATCTTACAGACTTTGCAAAAAGTCAATGATCAAAGAAGCAAGTTTGACTTGGAAATAGTTATTTCTGACGACGCCTCTACAGATCAAACAATGTCATTGTTACATAATAATAAGAATTTATATGACAAGCTAATTAATAATAAAAGGAATCAAGGAAAGGGTTCGGCATTGAGAAATGGTTTTATTAATTGCTCAGGCGATATAATCATCATACAAGATGCAGATTTAGAATATAATCCTGAAGAATTTTCAGACTTGATTGAACCATTTCTAAAAACTGATGCTGATATTGTTTATGGATCTAGATTTTTAGGAAATAAAACAAAAAGAATACTTTATTTTAAAAATAGAGTTGCTAATTATTTTTTAACGTTGCTAGTAAATATTTTCACTAATTTAAATTTTACAGATGTAGAGACAGGTTATAAAGCATTTAAAAAAGAAATTCTTAAAGAAATTCAGCTGAAAGAAAATTCTTTTACTTTCGAAATTGAATTTACCATGAAAATTGCAAAGCTTAAAAAGAAAATATATGAAGTAGGAATATCTTACAACGGAAGAACAGTTGAAGAAGGTAAGAAAATAAAATTAAAGGATGGTTTTTTAGCATTATACTGCATAATTAAATATAAATTATTTAATTAAATATAATATATTTTGTTGTAATTTCTTTAAAAATTAACTCTCCAAGATAAGAGTTACCAAGTTGATTTAAGTGCCCACCATCTTTGTAAAATATTTTCTTACCTTCTTTTCTTGCTTGGTCAATAAAATTGGAAGTTTCATCAAGAACAGTAAATCCAGCTAACCTTGCCAATTTTTTCCAATCAGAATTTATTTGGGTAGGTTTGTTTGAACATGAGAAAATAAACGAAGGTGAATGTGGATACATGTTTCTAATATTTGTTAAAATTTTTAAAGTTGTTTTTTGAGCTTCTGTAATTAATTTTCTTTTAATTGGTTGGTTATTGGAAAAAATATATTTTCTTAAAATAAGTTCATATATGAAAATTAATTTTGCGAATATTCTACTATCACGCAAGAAAGGTGTGCTATTCGCAAAAAGAGGACTAAAAAAACTTTTATGATAATATATCTTATCATCAACAAGATATGGTCTTCTCATATACTGGGATAAACTAAAAGAAGCTTTTTCAATTTCAAAATTGTTATTTGAAAAATCATTGTCACAAAATTGCATTACGAAAATATCAGGATGCTCATATCCTTGGTAATCGCTGTATCCATCTTTAATCGTTTTTTTTAAAAGTAAATACTGCTGAAAATTTCCATATGCTCCAGCACCAATTGCGCTAACCTTGCTCTGGTATCCTATTTTTTTTATTTTTTTTGCTAAAACAGAGAACCACATTTGATCATTACCAACATAGGGACCCATTGTAAAAGAATCTCCAATAGCGATAATATTAATTTTACCCAAAGAGTTGGCTATGTTTCCATGACTTAAAAAAGTGCGGGCACCGTATTTATCTGTTGAATAGTGAGCTTTGTAAGTATTGCTGTAAAGATCTTTTTGATTATAAGTGTGATTAAAATCTACCTTAGTCCTCCAACCTAATTTTTGGTCATATGTATAAACTGAAGGATCTTTAAATTTTAGTACAAGTTCAACTCCTAAGAAAAGCGCAAATATGAAGCAGAATATTTTAATATAGTTCATTTTTGCTTTTAAGAAAAATTTTATAATTTAAAGGAATATTTTTAACTATTATATCTTTTTCATAGAAATAACAATTTTTAACTGACCAACATCTATTTTCTCTTTCTGTATCAATAGGTATTCTGCCAAAACCATTTCTTTTAACAGTTTTTATTTTAGGAATAAGTTTAATTGAAAACTGCAATTTATTATTAATAAAAGAATTTACTAATGTAAGTTTAAAAATTAACATAATGAGTATTAGTTTTGTTACAATTGATAGATTTTTAGAACTTTTTAATAAAAAATTTGGAAAAAAAAATGTTACAAACATAGGTGCAATTAATGCAAATGCGCCAAAGGCAAATCTGGGATTGGGTGCTGTAATTACCCAGATAATTAAATAACCCAAAATAAATATAGATGGTAATTTTGAATAAAAGAATTCTTTCAAGCTAATATTAAAATAATTAAAAAATTTACTCAAAGAAGTCGAAAAAAGAATTGCAAAAAAATTTGAAAGAAGAATTAGGAACATCTCTTTTTTTAGAATAGAAGCGGATTCAACGTTTTTTTTGTCGGTTATTAAAGATGAAAATCCCGAAAGAGGTGTTGCTTGAGAATACAGAATGACCAAACATACAAAACTAAAAATCCAAAAAAAATGATGCTCTAATAGTACTTTTAAATAAATTTTTTTATGTATTAAAAAAATTAAGACAAATGCTAAAATTAACAACGGTAGAAAAAATTTGAAATAAAAATTTAAACTCAGTGAATCATATCCTCTCAAAGACCACTGATGGATTGCTTGATATGTTTCATTTGCCTCATTTGTAGGTACCCAAAAAAAATCAAAACATGTAAATTCGATAGGATAAACTAAACAACCAGTTATAATTACGCCCCTTAATAACCAAAGCATGACAAGAAACGAAGGTAAAGCTAATAACCTAAGACAATGTCTATATGATATGTAGTTTTTATGAATAGCAAAGCCCAGAGTAGCCAAGAATAAGGGAAATAGCTGAGCCCCATTAGATTTGTGCATAAAAGCAAGTGAACAACATAAAATAAAATAAAAAATATAAGTATTGCTTAAATTTCCTCTACTAACAAAAACTAAAAAAGAAAGAATTACCGAAAAATAAAAAAAAACACCATAGGCTAAATCTACAAGTGCGTAGCCCGGGATGACATATCTAAACCACACAGGCATTGTTAAAAGAGTTATTAAAACAATAATATTAAAAATTGAAATATTTTTTTTTATTATTTCGTATAGAAAAATAAAAAAAATTATTAGATAACTTGATTGTAAAAAACTAACTAAAGTAAAATTATTATCTCTCCATAATATCGCCGCTATATAATTATAAAAAGTAGATAATCCAAATCTAGAATGCATATTAGCTAAACCAACAACTATTTTTTCATTTTGAATGAAAACCTGATGTGGAATATGATATAGACCTGCATCATAGCCGGGCGTCAGTTGAGTTGCATAAAAAAAGAAAAATAAGCAAAAAACAAAAACTGTTAATAAATATTTTGAAATAACTTTAAAGTTTTTTTCTAAAACAAAAACATAAAAAAGAGAATACGCCAAAAGTAAAGATAATAATAAATTAAAATAAAAATCTAAAATCCCTGAAAAAAAATTATAAACAAAAGACAAGGAACCAATTATAAAAAAACCAAAAACCAGGTTTAAAGATAAAAAATTTATATTTATATTGTATTTTTTAAATGATAATAGGGAGGCTCTTCCAATAATCATTACAGAACTTAAAAATAAAAAAAAAATAAAAAAATATAGAAAAATCATCTTTTTAATTGATGTCCTAAATATTTATAAACAAAAATCAAATATGAAAAAATTAGTATAATTGCTAATGTTAAATTATTAAAATTGTACGACAAAAATAATGGAATACAATAAAACAAAATATTAAAGATAATTCGTTTTCTTGTAGAAAATTTACTTCTCATGAGGTGATGAATATGAAAATTGTCAGCAATAAAGGGATTTTTTTTATTTGCTAATCTCTCAATAAAAAGCCTAAACATGTCCACTCCAGGTAAAAGCATAAGTAGAAATATCTTTTCTCCAATAATGTAGTTTGGCGTTAAATTGTTTTTAATAATTATATACGAAATCAAAAATGCCACAAGAAAACTACCGTTGTCTCCAAAAAAAATTTTTCCTTTAAGATTATAATATAAAAAAAATACTACGGGAATTAAAATAGTAATTGAGAAAAAAATAAAAATATTTTCAAAAATAAAAAAAATTAAAACAAAAATAATATACGTGGGCAGCTGACCGTTTGCACCATCATATAAATTTAAAGCATTTAAAAATAACATAATGCAAAGCCAAGAAATAAAATATTTTAAATAAGTATTTTCAAAGTCAAAATAGTAAAAATCAAAAATTATTCTACTGATTAGAATATCTTGATTAAAAAAAAGAAAGAGAAAAACTACTAGACCTAGTAAAAAAAATTTTTTACTAGGCTGAATATCAAACTTGTCATCTATAAAAGCTATAAAAAAAATAAAAATTGAAAATAAAAATAAGGCTATAAAATCAAATACAAAAACTTCATAATATAAATTTATAATTAATAACAAGGATAAATTAGCCATTAAAAAAACACCACCAATGCAAGGAGTGGGGCTAGTATGAATTTTTCTCTTATTATTTGGGTAATCGTATAAATTAATAATCTTAGAAAAATAACTTAAATTTGAAAATAGTAATAAATTATAAAGAAAAATTAAAATTATTAAAAAAATATTTGTCATTTATTTTTTTTCAAATTGTAAAAAAAGAATGCTAATGGCAAATAGTACATTGCAGACATCCAATTATTAAAAAAACTACCAGTTGGTACTAATGGAAATATATTAATAAAAATAGATACTGCAAAAACAGTAGTTACAACATCTATTTTTTTATTCTTTAAAATACAAAAAAAATTTCTAATTAAAAATTTTGATATATAAATAAGAAATAAAAATATAAAAGAAAATCCTATTATACCAGTTTCGGCTAAAAACTGGACATATGTATTGTGAGGGTGTGTTGTGCAAGCATTAATACCGATACTTTTGTATTCTTTTTTTCTACATTCCAATCTAAAATTTCTAACACCCACACCTGTGAGTATATTTTTTTTAAACATTTTTATTGCACTTTGATAATGCTCTTGGTGACCTCTTGAAAACGCTTGAATTTTTCCGTTTTCTATTACTAGGCTTTTTGTATTATCGTAAACTCTAGCTTTAAGTCCGGGAATGTAAAATATACTTGTTAAAATTAAAGTCGTAAAAATTATCAACAAATATAATTTTTTTAAAATGCTAATATTTAAATATATAAATAATAAAAATAAGAATAAAAGCATCAATGCAATTGATGCTCTTTCTCCAGAGAGTAAGATTACAAAAATAGAGGCAAAAAAAATAAAAAAATAAAAGTATTTATCCTTAAAAGAGCTACCTAAAAATAAAAATAATCCCAAGGATGGTATCAATAAACGCAAATAATAACTTCCTTGAACAAGCTCATTATGAAAAAAACCAGAAATTCTAAAATCCTGAATTCTTGCAATTTCTGAGCCTGGGTCGACTAGTTGATAAAATGAATAAATAAATCCAATGGAAAGTGGGAAAATAATGCTTAATAACATATAATGTGGGAAAAATTTATTATTTTTTAATAAAAACCAAATTGCTATAAACATCAAAGGAAATCTAAAATAAAATAAAGACGATCTTAATGAATTAGTTACAAATTCAGAAGTGAGTGAAACTAAGATTGAATAAATACAAAAAACTATCAAGTATATGAACATTTTTTCTTTATAATAAATCCAATCTTTATAAATTATAGTATAAATTAAGAAAATTATAGCAGACAAGGCCACGACTGTATCTGATACTCCAGCTCCAATCATTAAACTTGTAGGTAATAAGCAAACTAGCAAGGTAATGGAACTTATAAAAAAATTTTTGCTCATGAGTTTAAATATGTTAATAAATATATAATCATAACTTCAGAATATATAAATTTATTTTTATATATATATAATTTTATGCTCAAAATAAGAACCCAAATAACAACAATTTCCACATTTATCAAAACGAATAAAAATGAATCATTAATTTTATTTATTTGGCTTATCTTGTGGTTTGGCTTGGGTACTCATCTGAACGAAACATTCGATTTAAAAAATTACTACCCCTTTCCAAATTTAAATTTTTTACGATCGAATCTAATTTTTTATATATCTGTAATATTAATTTTTTATTTTATATTTTTAAGGTTTTTTTCTGAATATATTATTCTCTTGTTGTACCCCTTACTTAGTTTTGCTGGATACCTAAAATATTCGAATGAAGGATTCTATTTTGGTTTTCATTATTTCATTTCTTTTATATCAATCGTGTTATTTATAAATTTTATAAGTTCTAGTAAAATAAATAAGAAATTAATATTCAATATATTGGATTATACTACACTTTTAATTCTAGGTGCTTTTTTCTTAATCTTCATAGCTCCAGACTTTATTAAAACAATCTTAAGTCACGAACATGGTATGAGAGGTGAGACAATATTTGATATTTTTTTCTCTGACACATTCTCTTTCCATATACCTCAAAACAGCAACGGGGCTTCAAGAATTTTAGTTGTAATATTATTGCTAATTATTTCTTATTACAGTTTTTTACTAAGGAGTAAGTTTACTTTAAAAACTGGTGCAGTTTTATTTTTAGCTATAATTTTAGCAACTATTAACACCTACTATCAATCAAAACTTAATATTCTTTTTTTTATTCTTGCTTGCTTGTTTATTTTTTTATTTGATATTAAAATTACAAAAAAAAAAATATTTTCATTGATTTTGCTAATATTTTTTCCTTTCATATTAAGTCAATCTTATAATAATTTAAGCTCGATTGATAAAAAAGGAGTTGTTGAAAATAATAGAATACTTAGTGCAGATGAAGGTTTCTCAATTTTTCTTGACAAGGAGAGATCTTTATTTTTGTCGAAAACGAAGAAGAAGAAGAAGAAGAAGAATAGCAAAATAACATCTGCTCCTTTAAGACTTCAACAGGCAAAATCATTAAAATTTAAACATTTAGAACTTGAAGAGATAGAATTAGTAAATTTTACCACTAAAAATAAAGCAATCAAGATTTTAGGTTCCGATAAAATAAAAGCAATGTCAATAGTTGAAATTATGGAGCTAACTCCAAGTAATGAAAAGTTAGCATCTGAATTATTAGTTTTAAAAGAGGAATACAATAAATTGAAAAGTTCTATTAAACTAAAATATAATCACACTTATATATCCACGTCTCTTAGACTTGATGATTATCAAAACATTTATAGAGATAAAAATGGTTTGTACTTTTTAATTTTTAAAGATGGTGTGGGTACAAACACTTATGCGCCATTAAATCTATTTAGTCATGGAGATTTGCAATTTATTTGCCAAACAGATGGTACAATGATGGATAGATTTCTTGGTGGTAGAATTTGTGGTTGGGAAATTGCAATAAAAACTTATTTAAATAATTTAGATATTTTGGGATTTGGTTTTTTTGAAGATCAATATTTATTGCGTCAATTTCAAAAAATTTCCTCAAATAGTTTCATTTTTGCTCTCTATAATGGAGGTATTATATCATTAATAGTATTAATAATTTTTAACTTAATAATTTTAAAGAAATTGTTATTGTTATACAAAACTTTCGCAAGAATAAATTCAAATTTATCAGTAAAGTTTAAATTTTACTTTATGTTAACGTTTTATTTATTAGTAAGAGGTTTTTTTGAAGATACGCTCGCGTATATAAGCGTTGATACACTGTTGCTAATTACATGTATATCTTTTTTAAATTATTTTTTAGATAACTCTAAAAATCTTTTAATCAATTCTCGATAAAAAAAGTCACTTTTTTTTGGAAAAAAACTGGGAAACTTTAATAAAATTTTTCTAAAATAGAAAAAAATAAAAAAAACATTATAATGCATGAAAAGAGCACACAAATCTTCTGCTATTTTGATTGGAGCAACTAATGCAGATGTGCTTAGACCGCCATCTCTCATAAAAATAAGATTTTTATTAATGTAAAGAGTATTGAAATCAAGATCTTTACGGGATCTTAAAAAAAAATCTAAATCAGAAGAAATAGTGAAATTAGTAGAATAAAGTTTATTTTTTATTAAGAGTTTTCTTTTAATAAAAGAAGACGAATGTGGAATTTTCAAACAATCAATTTTTTGATTTTTAAAAATCGGGAGCTTCCAATGCCTTGTAACTTCGTATTTGTTAAAAAAAATTACATTCCCACAAATAAGGTTCCATGAATCACTTTTTTTTATAACTTTTGAAATAACCTCCAAAACATTACTATCGTAATAGATATCACTGCTATTAAGTATCCCAATGTATTTTCCAGTTGCCATTTTAATGCCTTTGTTTAGGCCGTCATAAAGATTGTTATCTTTTGAGTGGATATACTTAACTTTTTTATTTTTGATTAAATCCTTGATAATCATAGATGTCTTAGGTGAGGTGCTCGCATCAATAATAATATATTCAATTTTTTTATAATTTTTTTGCTTTAGCACACTTTGTATTGTTGGAAAAATACCAAGAGAGTTATTTTTAACAGTTGTGATGATACTAATATCCATTTGCAGATTTCATAAAATTTAATAATTTTAAATTATTTTTTTTAAGTTCAGCGATGTAGTTTAAGCTTAGAGATTTTGAATTTTTTATTGCCAAAATTTTTTTAATATTCGTATAGTCAATTTTTTTAGGAAAGATAAAATAATTATTGAAAAAAGAAGGTCTTAGTTTTGATGTTGATATGATCCTAGCATCGCATGAAATAGCATCTAAAACAAAATATGAAAGCTGATTTTCAGGAGAGGAAAAAACAAACCTTGTTTTTTTTAATAAATTTATAATTTTATCTCTTTTAACAATTCCTAAATTTTTAAAACCCTCAATGTAATTACCAACAATAATAATATTATAATTTTTATTCAAATTTTTTAAAATATTAACGACTAGCTTATTGTCTTTTGTGTGATAATTTCTATTATAATAAATTATATCAATTTTTTTTTTTTCTTTTTTTTGAAAAGAGTAATTGTAAAATTGGAAATTAAATCTAGATTTATTTTTAATATCGTTTGATAAAAAGCCTAATAACAACTTGGTAGAAAAAATGCATTTTAATTTTCTTATTTTTATAAAAAAAACTGATATTGAATAAAGTTTAAAAATAATTATTTTTCTCAACATTGTTTTTATATTTAATTCTTTTCCTTGGTAATGTCCGCCTGTAATAGGCCCAAGGATTGTTTTTCTAGGTAGTAACATGAACAGGAAGATATTCCACAATGGTAAAAAATTGACATAAGTTGTTTTATGTCCACCTAAATGATAAATCCAAATTTTTACTATTCCCAAAATTGGTGAAAAATATTTAAAAAAAAAACTATGATTTAATTTTTTTTTCGAGTAAATATTTTTTTTTATTTTTATATAAGCAAATTTGTTACCTGGTGTGACAACAACTATATTAAAATTTTTATAAATCTTAGATAGAAACCCAATGAAATTATTTGCCAGAATTCCCTCGCCTCTGTAAGGTTCAAAGTCGCAGCAATAAGCATATAAGAAAAGTTTATTTTTCATTTAAGTCAATTCTTAGATGAAAAAAACAGCTAAAAGCTATCATTGCATTAATGAAAGTTTTGAACAATCTAGTTATTCTTCTTCTAGTCTCATATTTAAGTCTCCATAAAAATTCTAGATATAAATTTTCTAAAAATTTAGGACATGGCTGCTCTTCTTTAGATGCAATGCCAAGCCCCCCACCTATACAAATAATTTTAAATACTCTGGATTGGCTAGCAATATATGAAGCAATTACTTCTTGCTTAGGTGTTGGAAGAGTAATTAATACTAACTCATTAGGGCAGATTTTTGGAACTTTTTTAATTATTTTCTTTACACTTCCAAATGGTAACTGGGTATGTCTGATAGCTAATTTATATTTTTCTTCTAAGAAGTATTTATTTTTTTCACTAAGCTTACCTATTACGTGAAATTTGTTAATTTTTTTTGGAATTTTTAAATTAGAGATCAGGTAACTACCAGGAATTTTTTTAAATTTTTTTTTTAAAAATAAAAAAGAAAAAACACCATCAGGCCATAAACAATAATGTTTATTAGGTTTAATTTCCGAATTAAACAAGAAGCTAAAAAAAGCTAAATTCAATGCTGATAAAATGAATGATTCTTTTGTTTGTATAATTTTATTAAAGTTCATGGTTAAATTTAATTTAAAATATTTAATTGAAGAACGATATGAGTGAAAAATAAACAGAAAAATAAATATTGGTAACGAAACTGCTGTTCTTTTCCAGATGGATGGTGTTTTAAACATTCTATATAACCATTCTAATCCAAATTTTCTTGATAAAAAGAAAAGAGGGCTGGGTTTACTTTTGTAATAATCAAATACCGCACCTATACTTGCTATACATCTAATATCTACTAAATTTGTTTTTATCATTTCAGTGGATATTAATTGAGCTAATTTTTCTTGCTTTGGAGATCCAACACCTACAAAACAATAATCAATTTTTTTTTTGTAATTAAAATTATTAAACATGATTTCAACTTCTTTTTTAGTAAAATCTTTTTTTACAAAAGGTGTTGGAATTGACAGAATCTTGCAAGATGGGTTTTGGATTGAGATTACAGATTTTATTTTTTTTAAGCCTTCTTTTGTAGAGCCAACAAATAAAAATGTTTTTTTGTAGGAGTCCCGAACAACATAATGAAAAAAATCCCACCCAGTAATTCTTTGATATTTACTTTTGTTATTGAAAAAATTAGCAATAAATGGAATAATATAAATACCTATTCCATCAATAAATATTTTAGAAGAATTTTTGACACTTTGAAAGTATTTAAAATCTTTATATAAAAAAACATATGAATGAGGATTTATAAAAATAATAGCTTTATTTTTATCGTAAGGGTCATCAAGAATAATTTTTTTTTGAAATTTTGGATATTGAAAAAACATAGATTTATTAATCTTTATAATCTTTGTTTATTTCAATGTATTTATAAAAATACAGTATCTTATAATACCAGATTCTTGTTATAGACAGTTTCTGTATAGCTAATTTAACTAGTTCCTTAATACCTTTAATAAGGCCAATGTTAAAATACATTAACACTGACTTTATAGTTGGGTCTGTTGAAACTCCGCCAAGTTGATGGATAGATATATTCATAAATATTTTTAAGATATTGCTATTGCATTCTTTACGTATATTATTCATCCAAATGCCGTCAGCATCAATCTTGTGACTTTCATTAAATTTGTTTCTTTTATTAAATAATTTGTTCACTATTCTAGGAGGGCAAATAAAAGCACCATGAGGACTATAATGTTTATTTTTAAAGTGAGTTTTTTTAATATTTAAATGAGTATCTTTCCAAGCTAACCTGACGCAACCTTGAATTAATTTATGGAAGTAGAGATGTTTACTTAAATTACTTAAAGTTAATTTATTTAAAAATACATCTCCACTATTTAGAAAAACAAGGTGAGTATTTTTTATTTCTGACATACCTATTCCAATGTTCATTGCATTGTAAATAGAACTATCTTTATTAAAAATAAAAATTCTTTCTTTTTTTTGATATGTAGAAATTTGATACCTTTCAACATTCCTAACTATAACAACATTTATTTTAGGTTGAATAACTTGTCGATCAATTGATTCTAATGTTCTCTTTAAATCAATTAATGAACCTCTGTGAACTGTAATAACTGATAAATTTACTTTATCTTTTAGCATTATTCTCTAAAAAATATGAATAAGTTAGTCTTATTCCATCTTCAAGTTTTACTTTAGCCTTCCATCCCATTTTTTTTATTCTTCTGCTGTCCATAACTTTACTTAAAGTACCATTAGGTTTTGTTCTATCAAATACTACCTTTCCTTTGTAATCGACGATATTAGAAATTATTTTAGCTAAATTAATTATGCTGATTTCTTCCCCTGATCCTATATTAATATGTTCATTGTCTTTTTCTAACTCATAAAATTTATTCTTAGCAATGCTCATTAAGTGTAAGCAAGCTTTTGCCATATCATGTACATGCAAAAACTCCCTTTTAGGTGTTCCATCTCCCCACAATATTACTTTTTTTTTATTTTTAATTTTTGCATCGTGAAATTTATAAATCAAAGATGGGATTACATGGCCATTTTTGGGATCAAAATTATCTCCTGGGCCATATAAGTTAGAAGGCATGACGGCTCTAAAATCAATATTTTTTTTTATATATTGCTTGTTATAAAATTTACACATAGCAAGACCTGCAATTTTAGAGATTGCATAAGCTTCATTAGTTTTTTCAAGATAACCTCCAAGCAAATATTCTTCTTTAATTGGCACTTTAGATTGCCTTGGATAAATGCAGCTTGATCCAAGGTATAATATTTTAGTTATATTATTTAAGTAGCAACCATGAATTAAATTTATTGAAATTGCTAAATTTTCATAAAGAAACTTTGCAGGCATGGAACTATTTGCATATATGCCTCCGACTATAGCTGCGCAAATATATACTTCTTTAGGTTTTTTTTCTTTTAGAAATTTAAAAACTTTTTTTTGATCTAATAAATTTAGTTTTTTTTTATCTACAGTAATAATTTTACATTTCTTCTTTTTTAACAATGACAATATGGTAGATCCAACCATTCCACGGTGACCAGCTATAAATATTTTTTTCATTTTCAAAAACTATTGTTTGGAAAAGGAAATTAAATCCGATTCTACCATTTCATCAACAAGTTGCTTTATGTTTATTTTTGCTTTCCATCCAATTTCTTTTCTTGCTTTCTTTGCATCACCAAGAAGGTTGTTTACATCATTCGGTCTAAAATATTTTTTGTTTATTTTTATAATAATCTGACCTTCTTTAACTTGATATCCATGATTTTTGTTAATTTTATATACATAGCCAATTTCTTTAATATTTTTATTTTTCCATCTTATCTCGAAACCTAGTTTTATGCAGACTAGCTGTACAAATTTTCTTACAGAGATTTGTTTTCCTGTTGCGATTACATAATCTTTTGGTTTTTTTTGTTGCAACATTCTCCACTGCATTTCCACATAATCTTTAGTATGCCCCCAGTCTCTTAAGGAATCAATATTTCCTAATTCTAAAATTTTTTGCCTACCTTTGCATATTGAAACCAATCCAATAGTGATTTTTCTAGTAACAAACGTTTCTCCTCTTCGTGGAGACTCATGATTGAACAAAATTCCGTTACAAGCATAGATACCATAAGATTCTCTATAGTTTTTAGTAATCCAATATCCAAAAAGCTTACTTGTTGCATATGGAGATAATGGATAAAATTTAGTATTTTCGTCTTGGGCCTTGTCTTGAATTTTTCCATACATTTCAGATGAAGATGCTTGATAAAATTTTATTTTTTTATTAAAAATTCTAATAGCTTCCAAGACTCTGAGTGTTCCCATTGCATTAACATTAGATGTGTATTCTGGATTTTCAAAACTTGCTTGGACATGAGATTGAGCTGCTAAATTATAAATCTCCTGAGGATTAATCAACTTAATTACACTCATTATACTAGAAAAATCAGTTAGATCTGCATAATGCAAAAAGAAACTTTTTTTTTTTAATTTTTCTTGATCATTGTATATATGATCTACTCTAGATGTGTTGATAATAGATGTTCTTCTTTTTAAACCATGTACAATATAATTTTTACTTAACAGTAGTTCTGCCAAGTAAGAACCATCCTGTCCAGTGATACCTGTGATAATTGCAATTTTTTTCTTCATTAGAAATTGTTAACAACAAAACATACTTTTTCAACTTCTTTTTTAGTATTCATAAAAGATATTGGCAGGCTTAAAGTTGTTTGATGAATTTCTTCAGATATTGGGAAATTTTTCCCTTCAAATAAATGCTTTATGGAATTTTGTCTGTAAGGTGCAAGCGGATAGTGAATATCAGTTGCAATTTTATTTTTTTTTAAAAATTTTTGAAGAGCATTTCTTTTTTGAAGTCGTATATTGTATACATAAAAAACATCGAAATAATTTTTTTCTAATCTAGGCTTAATAAGCTTGTTATTTAAAAGTTTATCATAAGTTATGGCTAATTTTCTTTTATGTGAATTGATTTTACATAGATAATCTAGCTTTATATTTAAAAAAGAAGCCTGAAATTCGTCTAATCTGGAATTGAAACCTAAAATTTCATTTTTGTATCTTTTAATTGAACCATAATTTCTTAACATTTTTATATTTGTATCATTTCTAGTGTTTTTAGAAATAACTGCTCCACCATCACCCAAGCATCCTAAATTTTTTGTTGGATAAAAACTAAAACATCCAAAATCTCCAAATGTCCCCGCATATTTATTTTTATATTTTGCACCATGTGCTTGGGCGCAATCTTCTATTAAGTAGAATTTATTTTCTTTACAAATTTTTGATATCTTGCTCATTTCGCATACCTTGCCGTACAAATGAGTAACTAAAACAACCCGGGTTTTTTTAGTAATTTTTTTTAAGATTTCTTTGTAATCAATATTGCACGTATAAAAATTAGGTTCAGCCAAAACTGGTTTTAAACTAGAACGAAGCACTGCCAGAATTGTTGCATAGTAAGTGTTTGCTGGAAGAATAACTTCAGAGCCAATCGGTAATTTTAAGGATTCAAGAGAAAGAATTAAAGCATCTAAACCATTACCAACACCTGTGCAAAAAGAAGCATTTAAATAAGAAGAAAATTTTTTTTCAAAGTTAAGAACATTTTTTGAGAGAATATAACGCCCGTCTTTACAAAATTTTTTATATGGATTATTGAATTTTTTTAAAAAAATATTATTAGTTTTTTTTAAATTCTCATATTCAATCATTCTACGGCCTCATCAATATAATCATCTATGTCATATTCTTCAGATGCCAAAACCAAAAGTATTAAATCTTTACTGCACTTTTCAATTAAATGCCAGTCTTCTGGCTCTAGAACTAAAAGCTGATTACTGTTTTTTAAGAAGAAAGATTCTTTAAAATTTTTTTTCTTAATTAGAATATTACAAGATCCTTTAATTGGAACTACTGCTTGAGTGGTAATTTTATGAGAGTGTCCACCTCTATTTTGCAAAATATCATAAATCCAATAAATTCTTTTAACCTGAAAAGGTAAAATTTTTTCTATTACATTTATTTTTCCAGATGTATTACCATGAATTGGTAATAAAATTAATTTTGGCATAAATTTATTATATGTTTTTAAAATTTTTATAAAAGATGATAAATTTAATACTTAATTTAATATAAAATATCAATTTATTCAAAAAATTTGTATCTGTTTTACTTTGATTTGCTATGAAATGAAGATTGTACTTTTTTTCAATTGAAATAATTTTCTTAATATAGGGATGATAAACTAGTCTTTTAATGTCTTTTCCCAAATCATAAGAGCTTAAGAAAGCTAATTTGTTATTAAAAATAAATTTCAAATCATGGAAATGATAAAATACTAATTCGTAATTTTTATCATTTTCTAAAATAAAAATTTTTCTTTTCTTTTTGATTTTAAATCTTTTTGCATTCCACGGCGCAACACCAACGCCAAGATGTTTTGCTACTTCAACTCCTAAAAATTTTTCTGGCCAAGAATCTAAATATTTTTGGTCACCAAACTTGTTTCCCTCAACTCTATTATAACACCATTTGATACATTTTTTTCTCCACCATTTCAAAACTCTAAGTCCCATTTTATTATTTTTAAATGCTAGATATTGAACGCAATATTTACCGCTTGTTTCGGTCTGGTCATATTTAGGATGGTAATTATGACTTGTAATAAAAACTGAGTAATTTTTTTGATTTTGATAGGCTATTTCTGGATTTGAAAAAAAATAAATATCAGCGTCAAGATAGGTACATGACTTTAGTTTGTATTTTTGAAGAAAAAAAAGAATAATTGAAGGAGTGCAAGTCCACAGATATTCCACCGGTGTTCTGTTTTTTTTAACTTTTTTTAGATCCTTATCCTCAAAGTCTTGATTGTAAATACATGTAATAAATCGAAAATTTTTTTTTTTCAGGAAATTATACGTAAACATATCAAACGCAATCACGTACAGGTGAAATTTAGATTTATGATTTTTTAATAAAGAGCTGTATAAGGCCAATCCTCTGGAAAGATAATTTTTGTCAAAATAAGTACAATAGTTCATTTTTCAATTACCATTCCCGTACCAAAATACATTTCATCTGCTTTCGGTAAAAAGAAATTTAAAAAAAGAGATAAAATGTTTATTGGCCCTGCTAGAAAAAAATATATTATATACTTTAAATACTTTGTTTTTTTTTTTAGAAAAACTTGACATATATAAAAATTAAGAGTTTGAAAAAAAACATGAAAATTGTTCAATAACTTTTGAGATGCTAAAATTTTAAAATTACTTTTTTTCATTAAATTTGATAATCCATTAAACGACAATCTTCTGAAATCGTAAGGCATTTCATGCTCCATGCACATAAACGGAGTGGTTACAATCATTCTACCTCCTGGCTTTAAAACTCTATAAAGCTCATTTAATACATCATCCAATTTCTCTACATGTTCAAAAACTTCTGTACACAAAATTGAGTCGAAAGCATTATCTGCAAAAGGCAATTTACTTCCATCATAGTAAATATCAGATTTTAAATTTTCTTTATTACCTAACACTTCGATTGAGAAATAATTTTTAGAATTTTTAAAAAGATTTTGATAAGGTTTTGAACCGCCACCAAAATCTAATACGTCACCACTTAAAAAAAAAGAGTTATTTTTTAAAAAACAAAAAATTTCCCTTCTTACAAAGAAAAAAGGATGATAAAAAATACTTAAAAAACTAGGATTGAACTTTTCCTTTTCAATAAATTTTTTCATTTTATAAGTCTTTTGAGTTTATTAATAATATTATCTATATATCTTTTGTATTTAATCTTTTGAAAAAAAGACTTAACTACAAACTTATCTGTAATTAATTCCAAACTATCAATTTTTTTCAAAGGCTTGTACTCAAGATTGATATGACTATCATAGACAGTTGTGTAATTGCAATTTTCTCCAGAATTATCTATTCCAATATTTTTAACAAAAGACTTGCTTGGAAAAAGCGTAATCATATTTTTTAAAAATGTTGAGGCATACCACCTAATAGCCCAAGAATCATTTGCTTTATTAATATTATCATTAAGCATTTTATAATAAGAAATTCCAGATGAAAAATTAAACTCATCAACTAATTTTCTTTCATCAATTTCATTTTTTAATTTAACACTATCTGTTTCAAAATTATTCCAAGCTCTTTTCCAGGTACCCCACCCCCATGACTCAATAAGATTTAAAAAAAAATAATCACTAGAAAATTTTTGCGATTCAATTGGATACATATATCCACTTATACTAGCTACATTTTCTGAGTTAGCGTACAAATTCAGAGCATCATTCATGTAATTTAAAAAAAATGGACTAACTTTCAAATCATCTTCTAAAACAATCAATTGATCGTACGTTTTAAAAGCTTGACTAATCCCACCTATTACATTTCTAGAAAGTCCTAGATTATCTGTTCTCTCAACAATTTCAGAATTGTGAGGAATGAGATTTTCTTTCAAGAACATTCTTATTTTTTTAATTTTATCCTTATCTATTTCATTTTTTGGACCGTCGGAGAAAACAAGCACTTTACTCTCTGCAAAAAGATCATTTTTTTTCAAAGAACTAATAAGAATATTAAGATGGTCTAATCTATTGTAAGTAAAGATAACTATTGTTGAAATGTTCATATATTTAACTATATAACAAATATCTAAACAAATGCAGAATTCAAATATTAAAATATTACTTTTTGGAAGCTACTTTATTTTAAGTCTAGCTCCCATTGGCATCGAAACGTCTATTTTATCAAGTAATTTTGAAAATATAACAATATTTTTTAATTTTTTTAGATTGATTATTCCAATTGTTATATTTTTCTTACTTTATTATTTATTTTTTTTTAAAAAATTAAATACGAAGAAACTTCTTAATACTTTTTTTGTATTTTTATTTTTTGTTGTTATTTTTTTAACCACATTACTTAGTTTAGAAAATTTTAATGAAGGTTCAAAACTTCTTTTGCCATTTTATTGTATAAACTATATTTTTTTAGTCTTCGTGGCATTGAATACGAATGAAATTAAGCAAAAATTTAATAAATTTTTTTTTGTACAGTTTATTATAATAACCATAATAACTTTATATAGTCTATTTCAATATTCTTATTCTTTTATAAATTTAAATCTTTCTGATTTATATGGACTAGGTATAGAAAATGATCTTTATAATCAAAACTCAAATGGACTATCTAGAGTATTATTAGTTATTAGCTTATTTATTTTTTTAGTGGGTAAAAAAAATAAATATTTTTTTTATTTAAGTTGTTTAATAATTAATACCTTAATAATTTTATTACAGTCTAAACTAGTTTTGTCTTTTTTGTTTTTATTTATTTTATTGAAAACATTTTTAGGAAAAAATATCATAAAGGAAAAAATTAAAAATATTTTTTTTACTTTGGCTATTCCTGTATTGATAGCTATTCTTATAAGTATGATTAATTCCTCTGAAAAAATACCTAAGATAAGATTATTGTCAGAATTCAAATATGAAATGAATAGCGACAACTGGATTGCTACAAAAGAATATCCAAATCCAATAACGATTTCGTCAGGTTTTAAAACGAGATTTGATACTTGGAAATTGATTCTACAAAATTCTAAAAAGCCATTTGTAGGCTATGGATCGCAAGCTGATAAATATATCACAAGAAATTTACCAAAACACACTCAAATCGGAGCCAATTCTTTTATTTATGCTTATGCATGTGCTGGTCTAATAGGAGTTATTTCATTAATAATTGTCTATTATAATATAATTAATCTACTTCTTCGTGCAATTTTTCTTCGTAAATCTAAAAGCGAATTTAGTAATTTAAAATTGTTTTACTGCACAATTTTATGTTTTTTAATTTATAGATCTTTTTTTGAAAATAGCTTTGCCTTATGGGGTATTGATTTTGTGCTAATGATAAATTCCTATTTTGGACTTAAGAATATCCTTACTAAAAAAATTAAATAAAATATTTATTTAAATAGTTTTTTTGAAAATTTGTTGTGAAAGAAAATTCCGTTTTGTAGTAATTTACAATACAGTAAGTAATTTTTTGATTTTAAGAACTTATACACCTCATTTTTGTTTAACTTTTCTAAATCAACATTTATTAATTCGCAAATTATAACCTTAGGAACAAATCTTTTCCAGTTGTTGCTTTTTAATACATCTAACTCCTTACCTTCAACGTCAATTTTAAGAAGATCAATAGATTTTCTTTTGCAATAAGTAGAAAGTATTTCATTTAAAGTTTTAGTAGGAATGGTAATTTTTTTTATACATTTATACCCTTGCTTTTCTCTCAGTTTGACAATCTCTAAGTCCGTAGTATTGAGAGCAGGTTCTTTAAATTTATAATAATTACATAAATTTTTTTGGGAAGAGATAGCAATTTTTAGATTTACATCTCTTGGTCTCATTGATCTAAAAGCTTTGATTGTTTCGTCATTAGGTTCAACATTAATTCCTGACCACCCTTTTTGGTATAAATTTAAAGTATTAGAAAACCTCACTGGATGGTGAGCCCCAATATCAATATATAATCCCTTAGTTTTTCTGGCAAAAATTCTTTCGAGAATTATATTTTCTCCCTCTTGGGGAGCTACAAAATTAAATGCTTTGTAAAAAGCAATATAAAAAAATCTTTTTAGAAAAAAAAACATTATAAATATCAAAAAAATTGATTAATTATAATTATCATATAATAATTTTCTTATAAAGTATTGTGCAATAATTATATGAAATTAACTCAAAGAATTTTAAGAAAAATCAAATATTTTATATTATTAGCAAATTATAGATTGATCTATTCAAAAAAAGATTCTGGATATGGCAATTGGCTATTGAATAAATCCATAATTAAAAAAACAATTATATTTAGCAAACTTCGACCATTAAATGAAAAAAATATTAATGTACAGAGAACAGTAAAGTTTTTAAAATTTATTAAAAAAAGAAATCTTAGAAATATTGTGGATTTCGGAGGTGGTGCTGGTTTTCATTATTTTATTGCAAATATTAAATTACCTAAGTTCAATTTTAAATGGCTAATTATAGAAAATAAAACAATGGTAAGATTATGCAATAAGCAATTTAATCATAAAAACTTATTTTTTTTTAATTCATTAATAAAAATAAAAAAAATAGATATTTTTTTTTCGAGCTGTGCAATAAATTATACAGAAAATCCATCTGAAACTATAAAGAGAATATCTAAATTAAATTCAAAATACTTCTACTTTACAAGGACTCCTTTAGGTGAAAATAAATCATTGGAATTCAAGCAAACTTCACTTTTATCTGATAATGGACCTTGCAAAATAAAAAATGAAAAAGACATTATAATTGAATGTAAAAATAAAATAATTAGTAAACAAAGTTTTGAGAATATTTTCAAAAAAAAATTTATTATTATTGCAAAATACATTGATGAAAAAAAAGCATTTTCTTATGAAAAAAATTATTTTAATACGTATACGTACATTTTAAAAAAAAAAATTAAATTTTAATTTCCTGGTCACTTGCAATACAATAGATATTACATCTGTTGTTGACTAGCGAATGATGTGATTTTGTAAATTTAAAATATTTAGATACAATTTTTTCTAAATGCTCCTTGCTTGAAAAAAACATTTCGTGGTGATCGGGCAAATATTTTTGATCATTTTCATCCTCGACAATAGTATAAGTCGAGATAAAACTTTTTTGTTTCATTACTTCCTTTAACGATGAAAAAATGAAATCTAATTGCTGTTCTTTAAAATGCTCAATTGCTGCATTAAATAAAACTATATCAAATTTTATATTTAATTGATTACTTTTTAAGCAGTCTATAATTTTAATTTTTTCTACATCCAATTGAAAGAAATGGTGTTTTTTATTCATATATTGGAAATTTTTAATTCTACTCTTTCCTCTAGCTAAAGCTTTTGGATCTAAATCTACCGAGACTATAGTATCAGACAAATCATAAAAGAATTTTTGTGAAAAATAGCTATCTCCGCTGCACAAATCTAAAACATTTAATTTTTTTTGAAGCTTTAAATCTTTAAATTCTTCATTATTAATTAATAAATTTGATGTGTATAATCTAGGAAGGATTCCCCTTTCTAGATGAAAGAAAGTTCCACTTGAATTAAACTGGTAAAATTGATCTTGATCATGGTCCATCCACTCGGTAGGTGGAGTTTTGCCCCAATCCATTTTCATTAAAAAAAAATATAATATACTAGTAACTTTTGCAAAAAATCTTGCTAGAAAATTAATGAGTGGGAACAAAAAAGGATACAAAATAGTTATAACTTTGCCAGCGCTTTTGCTTTTTTTCAAATAAAATAAAAAATTCACAAAACAGTTATTATATATAAAATTTTAAGATAGCTATAAAAAAATTATTATTCTAAATTAATTATATAAATATTTTAGTTAAATCCTATTTTAAATGTTATTTTTTTTTAAAAATGCTTTTTTTAATAGTTAGATAAATTATTGCAAAACTGAAACATGAAGATGATCCATGATAAAATTTATTACTCTCCATGATAATTTTTTATCTCAATTTGATATTTTTTATTAATTTTAATTTATAAGAAAAAATTATAAAATATTTAAATAGTGATATAGACTTCTCTTACTATTACACATTAGCTGTTTTTTTATTTTGTGTGTATTTGCTCTCAATATAGATATTTTTTTTTGATGCTTTTTCACGTTTGAGTAAAAAATTAACTTATTATTCGTGTCGTCCTTACAAATTAAGAGTTTACCTTTTTTAATCCATGAAAATTTTACTTTATTTTTTTTTAATAAAAAATTTATAATATCTTTTATGTAAAAAATTTTTCCAGAGCCTATAATATAATCATCTGGTTTTTTCTGCTGCATCATCTTCCATACTATTTTCACATAATCTTCAGCTAATCCCCAATCTTTTCCCGCATAAATATTATTTATTTCAAATGGTTTTTTATCTTTATAACTTTGAATATGTGAATTAATTTTACTTATAATAAATCTTTTATCTCTAAAAATTGATTCATGATTGAAAAAAAATCCACAGCAAATAAAAAAATTTTGCTCTCTTAGTTTTTTTAAAAAATTAAAAATTAGAATTTTTGACTTAGCGTAATTATTGTTATTAAATAATTTAGATTTTTCGTTAATTTTTGATATTTGATTTTTTTTAATAAGAAACATTTCTGAGCTTAGTGATTGAAAAAATTTAAATCTTATTTTTTTTTTATTTATTTTTTCTAAAATAAATTTTACCGCAGTATAATTTTCAAAAAAAGTTTTCTTTTTGTAGAGTTTTGCAGTATTTAAATCTGTGACACCAGAAAAATTATACACTTCATCTGGTGCAATTTTTAATATTAAGCTAATAATTTTTGTATAATTTTTAAGATTTATTTTATAAAGGTTTACTTTGCTATGAATCCTAGCTTTTTTTAAATTAATAATATTTTTAATACTTTTATGAATTCCATAAACTTTATAATTTTTATTTAGCAATAATTTTGACAGCAAAACACCATCTTGGCCAGTAATGCCAAATATAAATGCTTTTTTTCTTATTCTCATTATCTATTGCAAAAAAAAAAATTTGATTTAATAAATCTATTATGACTACTTTTTTTAATAATAATACCTTTGAATCTATAAAGAATAATGAGGGTGAGCCAAAACTTATAAAACAATTTATCTCTGAAGATAATGTAAAAGAATTACTCGATTGCAGAAAAAGCCTATCAAAAAAAATGGTGGATAGGGAAGAAAGTACAAAAGTTCCTTTTGAGTTCAATGAAAATGAGTTGCTTAGGAACCTAAAAGCAAAAATAGAAGAGGTTGTGGGAGAGTTTGAAGTAAAAGATTTTGAACCTCACTTTATTACTACAAGATTTCCACTAAGGCTTCATGCAGATACTGGCAAAGATCCTAATGATATTATTTTTAAGAATATAGTTGTGCCACTTGAGATAAATCATAAATCAGAAAGTCCTGATAACAAAACATCAAATACAATAATTTTTAAAAATAAGTGGTATCGACCTGGAGCTTTATTTACTACTAAGACCTCAAATGATTATGATTTTATAATTAAGAATAAAAATGAAAAATTTATAGATATTTATGACATTCATGATTTTAAAAAAAGTGTCGACCAGAATGAGGATGGATCTGTTTTAAATTATAATAACGAAGATTTTTATGTGGATGAAATTTTTAAGAATTATATAACTATGTTAAGTAAAACAAAAAGGTACAACATCCGTACGGATGAGCATATTGAGAATAAAACGCCTTTTGATAAGAAAATTTACGAAAATTATATGACTCATCAGCCCTATGAAGATTGTACTGGTCTAGAATTCGATGCTGCATTACCATGGGAAAAGGGAAGTTTAATGCTTTGGGACAGAGTAAGAATACACTCATCAGATAATTTTATAAAAAATAATGTTCTAAATAAAACATGTATAGCTCTTTTTACATCTAGACCATAAAGCTAAAATTTGAAAAATTTAATGAATAAAAGAAATAATTTAATTTTTTTTTTCATATTTTTATTTTTAATTTTACAGCTATATTTTTTTTTATTTCCTAGGCCTTTAGATTTTTTTAGTACTGGCTTAACTTTTTTTAATTACTTTAATACACAAAACTTTTTATTAGATAATCAAAGTTTTTATGATGCACAGCATCCTGGAACACCTGCATATTTTTTTGGATCTCTACTTCTAAGAATTTTTGGAGATAGCATATCAGACTTTCAAAAATACTTTTATGCTAGCAGGTTCTTTATTTTACTTTTAAATATTTTTTCAATTTCAATATTTATTAATTTTTTTAAGAAGTATCTATCACAACCTGAGATTTTTTTTTTCATTACACTTCTAGTATCTAGTTATGCTTTCATATTTAGTTTTGAAATAGTTGATATAATGGCATACCAACTTTCAACGACTTTACTAATTATAACTTATTTCTTCAAATCACTAGATAAAGAAAGAAAACAATTTAAATTAGCAATTTTCCTTGGCCTTGCAGTCTCGATAAAAATATCATCAATATTTCTTTTGTTGAGCGTTGTAATTTGCAAAATACTTGAAACAATTTTATTCAAAAAAAAAATAAATAAGCTTTTAAAATTTTTTTTTTCATTATCATTTTTTTTTCTTCTCTTCAATTTACCAATTATTGGAAGGTTACCCTCAATAGCATTAAATATTTTGTCTAGGAGAGATACTTCTTTGATGGAAGGTGAATTGTTAAGTAGCTTTCAAACTGCCCTAATTCAACTATCAGAACAAAATATTTTTTTATTAATAATTTTGACTATGTCAATTCTAGTTAACTTTATTATTATTTTTAATTTTAAAAAAATAATTAATAATAAAAAAGAAATTATTATTTTTATTTTTTATATTTTAACCTTAGTTTCTTTTTTTTATACTTTCTTATTATCAGGACAGGAATATCAAATGTTAAGACATATCTCATATCTTGAAAAGGAGTTAGTTTTTAGGTCTTCATATTTTTATTTGGTATTTTTTTTACCTCTTTTGTTTTTAATAAAAAAATTTACAATACCAAAAATAAAAAATTATTTTTTTATCTACGGTGGATTGTTAACATTAATTTTTTCATTATATAATTACAGTAGCTCCAGGTCTGAATTCATAGAAGATAAAATTGAAAAAAGATCGATTTTGATCGAAGAATTATCCAAAGAAATAGAATTAAAAGATTCAATAGTAGCATATGATAATTATGTTTTGGGATATGGCCTAAATGAAAGCATATTTTTTATGAAAGGTAATAGTGTTTATTCAAACGACAGATTTGATGACCAAATAATCAGTCTCTATCCAAAATATAGATATCTCAGAGTTCCAGATATAATAGCAGGAATTAAACGTGGCAAAGTCTTGTTTGCTAAAAAAAAACCAAAAACTAAATTTAGAAAACTTGTATTAAAGTATGATATTTTCCTAAAAAACAACTTACCAAATACTATTTATAGAATTTTATCCTACAGGTCGTATCATGTTCTTCCGGGATGGGGGAGGTCTGGAAGATCTGATGAAATATTTACTAAACAAAATAGCAATAGTGTTCCCGCCCCAGACTTATTGATGTATGCACACAATAATATTAAAAATACTGGTGTTACACATGAAGAGATAAAAAATTTTATTGAAAAAAAAATTCTAATTAAAAAATACTTAAAAATCATTTGCAAAGAAGACACTTGGCACGTATTTATAATAGATAAATCTAATGAAAAAAAAATTTAAAAAAATATCTAAATGCAGAGTATGTCATAGCTCTAATATAAAAAAAGTTATTGACCTTGGTAATCAGGCATATACTGGTAAATTTCCAAAACAATTTAGAGAAAATATTCCTATCACACCCCTTTGCGTATCTTTCTGCGTTAATTGTAAATTCGTCCAACTATCACACAATTTCAATAATAATTATATGTACAATTTAGATTACGGATACGAATCCGGAATTAATCAAACTATGACTAAACATCTTACCGGTATTGTGAAAAAAATTTATAAAATAAAAAAATTATCAAGAAAAAGTGTAGTTCTAGATATAGCATCAAACGATGGTACTCTTTTAAATGCTTACAAAAAAAATGTCACTAAAATAGGAATAGACCCTATACTCAATAGATTTAAAAAAAAGTATAGCACTATTGATTATTCGATTAGTGATTTTTTTTCTTATAAAAATTACCAAAAAACAAATCAAAAAAAGGCAGACGTAATTACTGCTTTTTCTGTTTTTTACGACTTAAATGATCCAAATAAATTTTTAAAGGATATTAAAAAATGCTTAGATGAAAAGGGTATATTTATTATTGAGCAATCTGACTTATCTAGTATGATTAGGCTTAATTCGTTTGACACGATATGTCAGGAACATTGTGGCTATTATTCCTCTAAAGTAATATTTTACCTGATGACAAAGAATAACCTTAAAGTATTTAATCATGAATATAATGAGGCCAATGGAGGAAGTTCGAGATATTACATAACTCATGATGACAATAATGAAATAAGAATAAATAAAAAAAATTTAAATAATGCTAAAAAAATAGATAGAAAATCAAAAATTGAGCAGCTGAGCACATTTGTTAACTTTAATAACAAAATTAAAAAAATTAAAAAAGATACGATTAATAAAATTAAAAAAATACTGAAACAGGGAAAAATTATACATGGATACGGTGCTTCTACAAAAGGAAATGTAATTTTACAATACTATGAAATTAATAATAAACTAATTAAACATATTTCAGATAGAAACCCATTTAAGTGGAGTAGGTATTCTCCTGGAACAAAAATAAAGATAATATCAGAAGAAGAATCTCGAAAGATCAAGCCAGATTATTATATGGTATTACCATGGCACTTTAAAAAAGAAATACTTCAAAGAGAAATAAAAATTAGAAAAGAAGGAACAAAGTTTATTTTTCCTTTACCAAGATATACAGTTGTATAAATATTGTCTTGGTAAATAATTTAATTATAATTCCAACTTATAATGAGATAGTCAACTCTAATCTAATTTATAGGAAAATTAGATCGATATCTTCGTCTTTGGATATTCTTTTTGTAGATGATAACTCTCCTGATAATACAGCAAGTTCTATTCAAAGTTTAATGAAGGAGGATAAGAACCTTTTTTTAATTATTAGGGAAAAAAAACTCGGTATAGGATCTGCTCACAAAGAGGCATTTCAATGGGCTATCTCAAGAAACTACAAAGTTATTACTACTATAGACGCAGACTTATCACACGATCCATTTCTAATTACCGAGATGCATAACAAGATTAATGAGTACGATATTATAATTACAAGCAGGTTTATTAGGGATGACTCTATAGAGGAATGGAATAAACTTAGACAAACCATAACTCGATTAAGACACTGGGTAGTAAAATTTTTACTTGGAGTTCCAGTTGATAGCTCTGGAGCTTTTAGAACATATAACTTAAATAAAATTAAGAGTGAGCATTTGTTTTTAGCTCAAGATAATGGGTATTCTTTTTTTTGGGAAAGCATGTTTTACCTGTATAAAAAAAAGTATAAGATTTTAGAATTGCCGATGAAACAACCTCAGCGCATTCATGGATCATCTAAAATAAGATTATATGATGTCTATAGAGCAATAACGTACCTACTATTGTTTTTTTTAAAAAATTTATTTAAATAAAACACCTAAAAAAATATTATGCTTATCTTTGTGAATACAAACTAGATTGGTATGTATTTTTTTTTGTAATTTGTACTTGATAAAAGATTTATTTTTATATTGAAAAATATCATATTTTAAATTTGCTAATATCTTTTTAATTTTTGGAAAGTTTAAATCATTTTTTTCGATCATTAAAACTGGCTTATATTTATGAATTGTTTTTTGCATTCCTTTAATAACTAAATGCTCTGATCCCTCAGTATCCATTTTAACAAAAAATGGTTTTTTATTAAGAGAATCAATATTTATAAATTTACATGTAATTTTTTGAATTGAAATATTATTTAAAACTTTACTATTATAAAAGCCCCTACTAACGCTGTTACGAACATACACCTCGCTAATTGATGCATTTGAATCAAGACAATATTTCTTAAAAAAGGGAATAAAAAACGTTTTGCTTCCCTTTTTATCTAAAGCCCCCATTAAATAAAATTTAAAATTATTGATTTTATTTTTAACTTTATTTAGTTTGTTTTTAAGTAAAAAATTTGGCTCAAAAGAATATATTTTATTTTTTTTGTTAAATAGCCTAATAGACAATGCTGACACTCCATTGTTAGATCCTATATCTAGAATGCAATAATTTTTTTTTATTAACTGATTCTTAAATTTAGATAAAATTTCAAATTCTTTTTCATATAGAAACCAATAGAAATAATTTTGGTACAAGTATTTTATTAAAATATATAAATAGATATTGGATTTTATTATATTTTCTAAAAGAGACAATTTACTTACTTTCCAAATCTATTAATTGATCACATATTTTTAAAGTACTTTCTCTATGTGAAATAACAATAATTGCCATTCTTTTTTTCAAATCTTTAATTAAATCAAGAATTTTATCTTCATTTTTTATATCCAGTGCGCTTGTGCTCTCATCTAAAATCAATATTTTTGGATTTGAATACAAAGCTCTTGCTATTCCAATTCTTTGCATTTGACCACCTGAAATTTTAACACCTTTATTTCCGACTATCGTATCGTAACCATTCTCTAAGGAATTTATGAAGCTATCAGCTTGAGCTAACCTTGCTGATTTTTTTACCTGCTCATCGTCTATTTCGCTATCATTCAAACCAAAGGCAATATTTTTTCTTACAGTTTCATCTAATAAGTAAATATTTTGAGATACTAAGCCGAATGTTTTTTGAAGAACACTAAAATCTTTGATCGTGGTATTATCAATAACTATTTCTCCAGATTCTGGCTCTAATAACCCCAAAATAATATTAATTAAAGTTGTTTTTCCAGAGCCAGAAACTCCTCTGATGCCAAAAATTTTGTTATTAGAAATTTTAATTGAAAAATTATTAATAATTTTTTTTTCTGCTGTGTAGCCATAACTTATATTCTTAAGTTCAAGTTTAGAAAAATTATTAATATTGTATTTTGGATCACTGTTGCTGCCAAAAAATGGTTCAGAACTACTTGGATAGTCTGCTTCTCTATTAAGTTCATTTATTAAAGTATTGGCAGATGGGTGTAGAGATTTTAAATATGCTAAACCTGTTGAAATTGAAGTTAGTGATGGCAACATGCGCACAATTACTACTGAAAAGGTTGCTAAAGTAATAATTGCAATCTCAAAATCTTTAGTGCTATTGAAAAAATATATAAACAACAAACACATGAAAACTACTGCCAATACCTCTAAGTACATTTTTGGTATGCTTTTTATCATTTCAATTTTATATTTATTATAAAATAAGTTTTTAGTGTTTTCTCTAAAAAGATTAGAAAAATACCTTGACCTGCCAAGAATTTTTACTTCCTTGATAGCTTCCATACCCTCTGTAATTATCTTGTAAAAAAAATTTCTTAGATCAATGACTTTTTGTCCATAACTTTTTGTTTTTCTTTTGGTAAATGAAAAAAGAATTAGAATAGAAATTAAAAAGAAAATAAATGTAAAAATTGTCACCTCGAAATTAATTAGTATTAAAAAAGAAAAAGTAACTAAAAGAACAAATAATTCTCTAAGAAATAATAAAAAATACGATATGTAAAGTACAGAATCTTCTACAAGGTCAATATTTCTAATTAACTTTGAAGGGTTTGTGTTTAAGTGAAAAATATATTTTTGCCGATGGTATATTTTGTATAATTCAAATGATTTTTTACTAATTAATGTGTATATAAATTTTTTTTCGAATCTTGTTATTAATAAAAAAAAAATATTTTTGATTACAAAAAAGCTAACTAAAAAGACTCCACCATATATTAATATTGTCTCTTGGGAGTATTTTTCCAAATTAAAGTTAATGAAAGAATATTCTGTCATCAAATTTTGTAAAAAATCAGGTTTTAAGATTGAAAGAAGATAAACTGGGAAAGAGCCTATTCCTACTATTTCCAATAAGGCGTATGCTATTAACAGAACCAAAAGAACTGATGTTTTAATTTTTTCTTCTTTTTCGCTCAAAAGAGATAGGCAAATCTTAATCTTGCTAAGCATAGGTAAATATTTAACTTAATTGGGTTTGTAAATTTTTTAATCTTTTAATTAATTTAGTTTCATTGTCGTTATTTCCAAAAGTATTTACAAGTTTTGCTATAAAGGTTTTTAAAGCTTTGTCTTGTTTTTCTTGGGTATTTAAATTTGCACTCATCTCTTTGGTTATGAAATTTTCGTTCAAAATGCTTGTTTTGCTATCTAATATTTTGTTTAAATCTGCAAATGTATCCTGCTGCATATCTACACGTAACTCATGTTCGTAAGATATTAGAGAATACCATTTAATACTATTAATTATTGTAGAGATTTTTAGATCATTACAATCTAAATTTAATTTTTGAGCTATTTCTTTAAAATAAGCATCTTTGTTTTCGACTTTTATTATGCCGTCAAAATTTGGTGTAATTCTAAAATTACCCTCCAATCCTGTGATGACCGGAATTCCTGTTAATGCTAATTCGTTAGCTAGTGAAGTCCAAGCAACTACTGCAACATCTATTACTTCAAAAATATTATAAGTAGAAATGTTTAGCTCAGGCCAGATTATTTTAATATTATTATGCTTGTAGTTTCTGTTATAGTATCTCTTTTTTAACTCGGTTAATTCGGGTGCAATTTCCATAGAGACTTGTGATTTGTATAAGCGAGGATGAATTCCAATGATTAATTGTAAATTTTCATTTTTTTCAACCCAATTTATTGTTTCCTCAATCCATTCCAATTGATTTTTAAAGGCATCCCTCTGAACAATATTTGGATAAAAAATTTTCATATTTCCTGCTATTGATCTCTCCTCATCATTACTGGAAGTGAACAAACCAATTGTTTGCTTGTTATTTGAAAAACCCAATGTATCAAGAAAATTTTTTGCAAAGTAACTTTTGTAATTTGTAGAAAAAATGTGTCCGCCGTCACCTTTTGTTCTTAGAATTAAACTCTCATATATTTTGCTTATCTCATTTGCAGATAAGTTTAATTTTTTATATTTATCCCAAATATCAATGCAGTCTATTGTTCTTTTTGTCCATGATTTGCGATTAGTTATTTCTAAAGTTTCCTCTTTAGATTCTGAGGCTTGAAAAAAAAAAGTATTTATATTTTTATTTTCTGCCCATCTTCTTAATGTTGCTTGAAAGCTATATTCATCTATCATAAATATATGGCTAATATCGATTTTTGAACTTATGTGGTCAAAGTAATTTACTAACTTGATATTATTTGAAACAATCTCTTTAAGTTTTAAAAGTTGTTTTTTGCTAGGATTTAGTTGGTTTTGTTTATTGGTAATAAAATAATCATAAAATGCAAATTTTGCCATTTCAATATTTTGATATGTAAAATTTTTAAAATCTTCTATTTTATCACTTGTAAAATTTTCATCTAACTTAAAAGTTTGATCAAAATTTTTAGAAGGTATCTGATCTAAATCTATTATATTTTTTTTAAATGGAATTTTTTTTATTAAATTTAAGTCACATCGATAACAAAATTCTTTTTTATATTTTTTTTTTACACCTTGATTGTTTTTTTTAGCCATACAGTCAGTAAAATGGTTGAAGCACCGTACAAATAAAATATTATATTTTTTTGACTTAGAAAGAGAACGAAATAAATTCAAAGCATGATTAGCGTGATTACTAAAAATAAATTCTGGCATAAAAATAATAATATTTTTTTTATTATTTTTTGATAGATCGTCTATGTTTTCAAATTTAATGTTAGTTTTCTTTTTGAAAATTTCGTTATAATAAAATTTGATTCCATACTCCAAGTTTACTACAAATTCCCAGAGATAAATATTTGAGCGAGCTATTTTTTTAATTAGAGATTTCATTAAAATACTTTTGATTAGAAGACGTCCAGATCTCACTATTTTTTTTAGTTAAAATCTTAACAAATTTTTTTTCACTATTACCTGACCCAAAAAACTTTATTTTTTTAAATTTAATTTTCTTTTTTTTGTAGAGATTAATTTGTCTAATAAGTACTTTTTTTGAAAAATTGCAATTTTTTACACACTTAATTTTTGCTCTATTTCTTTGTCTAGATCCAACATTGATTACAGGTAACCCATAGTATGGGGCTTCCATAACACCTGAACTTGAATTTCCTATCATAAAATTAGCATTTTTCATTAATGTTAAAAAAAATTCAAACCTAATCGAAGGAAAAATTTTTATATTTGAATATTTATTTTTAATTTTATTATAATAATTAAAAATTTTTTTTGATCCGAAGTCATTGTTAGGAAAAATTAAAATATAATTAAATTGACTCTCAACAAGACTTTCTAAAAAAATTTTAGTATGCTTTTCAATATTAAAAACATCTGTTGTTACTGGGTGAAAAAGTGCAATTGCATAAGAATTAAAATTGATATCGTATCTTTTTAAAGTATTTTTTAAAATTGGCAAATTTTTACTAAGTATTATGTCAACATCTGGTGATCCTATTTTAAAAATATATTTTTGTTTCTCTCCCATTTGAATTAATCTTTTTTTTGCCTGATCATTTGTAACAAAATGAAAATTTGATAATTTTGAAATCGAATGCCTTAGTATTTCATCAATAGTACCGGACAACTCTCCACCCTCAATGTGGCCAACTTTAATATTATTCAAACAAGAAACCGTTGCACATGCTAGAGATTCTACCCTATCCCCGTGCACCACAACTAAATCTGGATTGATTTTCTTAATGTATTTTTTAAAACCCAAAGTTGTATTAGTTAAAACGTTATCCATTGGCTCGTTTAGGCTCTGATTTTTAAATCGAGTAATATTTTTAATTTTATCTTGAACAATTTCCAAATAGGTTGAGCCAAAAATTTTTAAGTTATGCATTCCTGTTACAAATAAATAAACTTTAAAAGTTTTTTTTTTTTGTAGCGTTAATATGATAGATTTTAATTTTCCATAGTCTGCTCTTGTACCAGTAACAAAAACTATTTTTTTCATTTTAAATAGATTTTTTTTAATTGAATATTTTCTCTTATATCGACCTTTGCTACCTTTCCAAACAATTCATTCAAATCCTTAACGCCGAAGTCTCCTCCTAAGGGTCTTTTAAGTGTAATATTGTTTTTATTTAACGTCTCTCCAGCTAAAATTTTTTTTTTGGAGACAACGGATACAAAGGCAAAATTGATAGTTTTTTTCTCTTCTTTTATTGGTAATTTCCCCCCACCACCGGCGTAAAAAATATTTTTTGACCCTATGATTAAATCGCTCAATTCGACTTTGTCCATAGAGCATACAATGTCTGGTCCTTTTCTTTTTTTTCTATTATCTATAAAATGTTTTTCTATTATACTTGCTCCTAAACTTGCAGCAGCAAGACAAGTATGGGTAGTGACTGTATGGTCTGAATATCCAATAACACAATCTTTATAAGCAGATTGTAATTCTGCAATACAGCCAAGTCTAATTAAATTAAATGGCGTTGGATATATATTTGTACAATGTAATAAAGCTAAGGGTATTTTTTTTCTTCTAATTATATTTACGGATTTTCTTATACTTTCAATACTATTCATTCCTGTACTCATAATAATTGGTTTTTTAAACTTACATAAGTACTCTATAAAATGAAAATTATTACACTCGCCAGAACCAACTTTGAAAGCCGGAATGCCAAATTTATTCAATCTATCAGCGGCCGCGTAGGAAAAAGGTGAACTAATAAAAATAGATTTTTTACTTTTTACGTACTGAAATAATTTTCTTTCTTCTTCTTCGCTGAGTACGCTTTCTTCCATAATCTTATAAATTGATTTATTCGAATTCCCGGGTTTAATTTTTTTTGCCTCAATTGACATTTCTTCATAAGGAATGTGAGTTTGGTGTTTAATAACTTCTGCACCAGCTCTAATAGCAGTGTCTGCCAACTCAATAGCCAAATCGAGTGATCCATTATGATTAATACCTATTTCTGCAATCACTAATGGAGGATATCTTTTTCCTACTTTTCTTTTTCCAATCTTAAATTCAGGCATATTGTAAAATGATTTATAATTAATGTAATTTAAGCATATATCAATTAAAACAAAGTCATTCTAGTTTTCAATCATTGCTAGTTTAGTTTAAAAACAAGTTGTTAAAGAATTTTTAAAAAAAATGATGCCGCAAAAGGCAAAATCTCTTTTATTACTATTGTATTCCACAAAATTTTTATAGTTCAGAATCATATTCTAAATTTTATACTTTATTTTTTAAATCAGAAAATATTTGATTATAGTTTAATATTTCTGGACCTCCAAAAAGACTATTTGATAATGTTATCTCAAATATTAATCTGCTGCTTTTTTTAGGTACTAACCCTTTATGATAGCAGCTAGTATCTCCAACTACCAAGGTTCCTTTATTTCCAATAATTTCATGTATTTTTTCTTTGCCAAAATGATTTTCTATCTCTTCATCTTTTATTCTTGCATATCCTCTACTTAAGAAAGAAGTGGGCTTTGAAAGTGGTTTGTGAGATCCTTCAACATAAACATGTGGACCAGATTCTAAAGAAACATCTGTTAAATAAATAAAATATTTTACCCATTTTATGCTATCACAATCAAAGTGAAACTCTTGTGCTGAATGCGTATCACTTTTTTCACTAACAGTACTCCACCACATATTAAGATCATGCAGATAAGATTTGGAATTAAAATAAGTATCGGCGATATTTAAATTCATTACAAATTGAATAACATTCTGTACCGCTTTCTCATTTATCAGCTCTAATGAATCGTATCTATAAGAGGGCTCAAGATGAATTTTCTCATTAAAAATAACCTTGGGTGAATTGACGTCAAACACGCTATAATTGCATTTTAATTTTTTAGTTATGTTAGTTAAGCCTAACAATAAATCTTCCTCTATTTTTTTTTCAAATATAAAATAACCTTCTTTTTTTAATTGATTAGAAATATCAATCGATTCTTGATTTGGTTTTTTATTTTTTAAAGATATTTTATTCGCCAGAGATATTAAAAAGGATAATAACTGAGATATTAAACCAGATGTAATACAATAAGTAGTGACATAAGCTTGGTATCCAAAACTTGTATTTTTTTTTGAAAATAAATAATAGGTATATAAAAAAGGGAATAAGAATGGTTCAATAAAGAATCTTATATATTTTGTATACTTTTTTAATGCAGCCATAAATAACTCTAAATTTTTAAACAAAGATGATTATAGTTAGTGTCTTTAAATCATTAATATACTATTTGTATTAAATGAATGCAAAAAATAATTTTTTTACTTTTATAAAAAATTTAATATTAGTTTACTCCTATTTATTACATTTAATAAAAAAATTAGTTTTCAGCTATATTGTAAAGTATTCCACATATAGAATCACTGGGATATGATCGTAATTAAATAGATATTGCTAATTATGAGACTAATACCAAGGCTTGATATTAAAAATGACTTTGTCATTAAGGGAATAAACTTAGAAGGTCTTAGAAAAGTTGGAAAGCCTTTGGATTTGTTGGAAAAATATTACCGAGAAGGGGCTGATGAAATCTGCCTTATCGATTCTGTTGCAAGCCTGTACGGTAGAAACAATCTTTTTTCTATAATCGAAAATGCAACAAAGAATATTTTTATCCCCCTAACTGTAGGCGGTGGAATTAGAAGTCTTAAGGATATAGAATTAGCATTAAATTCAGGTGCAGATAAAGTTGCAATAAACAGCTTTGCCACTGAAAATCCAAATTTTATTTCTGAGGCATCTAAGAATTTTGGCTCTAGTACTATTGTCTCTTATATTGAGGCAAAAAAAAATAATTCATCATGGGAAGTGTACAAATATTTTGGAAGAGAAAAAACTGACCTTGATATAATTTATTGGATTAAAAAAGTACAGGATCTAGGATGTGGTGAAATTTTACTTACGTCGGTTGATCACGAAGGTCTGCAAAAGGGTTTAGATTATAAACTTCTAGATACCGTTATCAAAATTTTAAATGTTCCATTAATTTTTTCAGGAGGCTTTACTGGAATTGAGGAGATGCAAAAAATAGAAAGAAATTATGAAAATGTTAGCTTGTCGATGTCTTCAGTTTTACATTATAATAAAATAAAATTAAAAGACCTAAGAAAATAAATGAAAAAAATATGTATTCTTGATTATGGATTAGGAAATGTAAAAAGTTTATATAATTCCTTAAAGAAATTAAACTTCAACCCAGTTTTATTTTCTGAAAATAAAAAAAATAATTATGATTTTGTTTTTATTCCAGGTGTTGGGTCTTTTTCTGTTGCAAGTAAAATTTTGAATGAAGATAAGTATTTAGGGTTTCTTAAAGAGCATATTAAAAGAGGTAAAATTTTTGGAATTTGCCTAGGTATGCAAATTCTACATTCTAGTGGTGAAGAAAATGGTAATTCATTAGGACTGGATTATATAAAAGGTAAAATAATAAAGATCAAAAGCCCAAAAAAAATAATACTTCCCTTTGTAGGTTATCAAAAAGTTGGGTTTTTGCAGAAAGATAATTTTCCCTTTCTAAAAAAATATGATTTTGAAAAATTTTATTTTGTTCACTCCTATATGGCAAAACTTGATTCTAATAAAAATCTTTTGGCTTCAACAAATACAGCTGATATAGAATACCCTGCAGCTGTAATAAATACTAATATTATAGGTACTCAATTTCATCCTGAAAAAAGTGGTGAAATTGGTTTGAATTTTTTAAAAGATACGATAGACAATTTTTAATATGAAAAAAAACTTTTCTTTATTTGGCTTACCAGAAAAAATTACCTTTTGTAGTAAGTGTGTTATTTCAAATCAAAGACCTTCGTCTGTAGTTGAATTTAAAAATACCGATAATGAAAAAAGAGGAATAGATATTGACCAGACTAATATATGCGAAGCTTGTAAATACAACGAAGAAAAAAAATTAATTGACTGGAAGCAAAGAGAGATTGAATTAGAAAAAGTACTTTCAAAATACAGGAGAAGTAGCGGTTATGACTGCATTGTACCAGGAAGCGGGGGTAAGGACAGCGCATATACCGCTCATATTTTAAAATATAAATACAATATGAATCCTCTCACTGTAACTTGGGCTCCACACCTGTATACAAATATTGGATGGGAGAATTTTACAAATTGGATGCATGTAGGGGGGTTGGACAACATTCTATTTACACCCAACGGAAAACTTCACAGACTTTTAACTAAGTTGGCATTTTTAAATTTGCTTCATCCATTTCAACCTTTCATAATAGGTCAAAGAATTATAGGACCAAAAATTGCAAGTAAATATAATATTCCGTTAGTAATCTACGGTGAGAATCAAGCTGAATATGGAAATAGTTCTAAAGAAAATATTAGCTCACTGATGAATCCTGATTTTTTTTCAAGTGACGCCTCTGACGATATTGCACTAGGGGGCGTTTCAATAAAAGAAATAATAAAAAAATATAAATTTAGTCAAAATGATTTTGAGCCTTACTTGCCACCAGAAAAAAAAGAAGTAGATAAGAAAAATATTAAAGTCATGTACTTGGGCTATTTTCTAAAATGGGATCCACAAGAATGTTTTTACTACGCATCAGAAAATACTGGATTTAAAGCAAATACAGAAAGGACAGAAGGGTCTTACTCAAAATATTCAAGTATCGATGATAAAACTGACCCCTTTCATTACTTTACAACTTTTATAAAATTTGGGATTGGAAGAGCCACGTATGATGCTGCTCAAGAAATTAGAAACGACAAAATAAACCGCGATGAGGGAATTGCTTTGATTAAAAAGTATGATAATGAATTTCCAAAAAAATACTTTAAAGAATTTTTAGAATATATAGATATTAGTGAAAAGGAATTTTGGAAAGTCATAGATAACTTTAGATCTCCTCATTTATGGGAAAAAAAATCATCGGAATGGATTTTAAAAGAAAAAATTTATTAGGAAATGAATACTGTAATTATCAGTGAAAATAATGATTTTCTTCTTGAATTAATAAAAGATAAAAAGATTTCAAATAACATTAATGTCAAATGTATTATATCTGCAAAAGATGGCATTGAGAATATAAAAAAGGAAGTAAAAATAAAGGATATTTTTGTATATCAAGATTTTAAGAGAGGTAAAATTCAAGGACTAAAAGAATATGCAAATAACGAAATTGATTACGAAATTCACAAAAAATTTAAAGATATTGAGGCAGAATCCTATAAATTTTTGGAGTTTGCAAATCCAAATAATGACAAATTTTCTCCAAGAGATTTAGGACAATCATTTAATAATACATTAGTATTTACATTAAATTTTATTGAACAATACAATCCAAATCTAGTTTTTTTTACTAATGTTCCTCATTCTTTCGACACTTACATTTTGTATAAAGTTTGTCTTAAATTAAATATTAAAACGATTTTCAAAAGAGAGATTTCTTTACCAGGTCTTTATATGTTTCAAAATAAAATTAAAATAATTCCAGAGGTAAGTCACTATAACATTTTGGATAATTCTATTTGCTTAAGAAATAAAAAAATATTTAGCGACTATCAGGATCTAATTGAAAACGATAACAAAAAATCAAATGCAAAAATTTTTTCCAAATTTAGAAATCATGAATTAAGTAAAAATAGTTTATATACTAAAATTCCTATTATTTTTTATTTAAAAAAGACGCTACAATTTATTCCACAGTTATTTTTAAGATTTATTCAAATGATTTATTTATTTATTGTTCCTAGTTTTTTTAAAAAAGTTTTTTATTTAGAAAGATTTTATACACTTGGAGATTTTTATTTAGAAGATTTTAGTAAAGAAAAAAATAAAAGTTTAAAAGAATCTAGAACTTCTAAACTTATTAATGATTTTGATCTTTTCAAAGCTAAAATTAAAAAATTAAAACTCTTAAAAGAATACAAAAGCGTAGTATCACCAGTAGATTTGAGTAAAAAATTTATATATTTTCCACTCCATTACCAACCAGAGGCTACAACATATCCTTTTGGAGGAATGTTTGCAGATCAGATTCGGGCGCTGAGACTTTTGTCGGTAAGCATTCCTGAAAATTATTTTATATATGTTAAGGAACATCCAGATACTTTCAATACTTCAGATGCGGCTTGGAGCAGAGGTGATAGGGGTAGAGACTTAAATTACTATAAAGATATTCAGGAAATCTCTAATGTGCGATGCTTAGATATAAGTTTTAATAGCCTAGATTTAATTAATAAATGTAGTCATGTTGCTACTATTGCTGGAGCAGTAGGCATAGAATCGCTATTTAAGAACAAAAAAATTATAGTTTTTGGATATCCTTGGTATTGTGATTTTCCAAATATTATTAACGTAAATAACAATCAAGAAAAATTGAAAAATAGAGATTGCTTCTTTGATCAAAAACCAACAAAAATAGAAACCATCAGCTTAATTGAAAAATATTGTAAGATTTTATTTAAAAATGAGGATTTGAAAAAGCAAGAGCATAAACAAATAATAGTAGATTTATTTTTACAAAGTATTAAAAATAAATAAATGCTTAATATAAATGAAGAAAAAAAATTATCTAATATTTTAAAAAAATTAAAAAATAATTATGGCTTAAGAGGAATTAAGGCGGAGTTTGAGGCTGAAGGGAGCTCTCTGGAGGACATTCATAGACTAAAAAAAATATGCGCTAAAGATGGTATCAAGCTTTATGTCAAAATTGGAGGTGTTGAAGCAATAAGGGATATATATGACTGTATTGATGTTGGGGTGGATGGAATTATAGCCCCGATGGTTGAGAGCAGATTTGGTGCAAAAAAATTTCTAGACTGTATTGAAAAATTGGATCTAAAAAAAATATTTCATTTAAGTATTAATATTGAAACTCAAGCTGGTCACAAAAATTACGATGCTATTTTGAATATACTAAAGAATAGTATCGATAATATTACTATTGGTAGGACAGATCTATCAGCAAGTTATTTTAAAAAAAATATTAACCCAGAATCGAAAATAATTCATAATGTAATCAAGGATATTTATAAAAAAAATATAAGCGCTGGTTTGACCACTACTATTGGGGGGAGCATAAGTAGAAAAACATTTGATAACTACAATAATGATCTAACATATAAGAAAGTTAATAAAATCGAGACTAGAAAAGTAATTCTTGATTCTAAATTTTTTTTTCGCAATACCGATGCTTTAGAAAAAGCCCTTGAATTTGAGGAGTACTATATTTTATATAAAAAATCTAATTTTGATCTTAGATTTTATGATGAGTTTTCAAGATTAACAAAATTAAGAAATAGAATATGAAAAAAAAAATTTACTGTATTATACCAGCTCAAGAAAAAAATCGCTTTGATAAAAAAGGTGATCTTGCAAAATTTTCCGGCATCTCATTACTAGAGTGGAAAATATCACAATTAAAAAAAGTAAAAAAAATCGATAAAATTTTTGTTCTTTCATCGAGTAAAGTTATTAAAAAAACTATTGAGAATTTAGGTGTTTTTCATCTAAATAGACCAAAAAAACATATACTGGATATATTTAAGTTTGTAGGTTGTGAATTCAAGAATTCAAATATTTTGTGGGCTAATCCCTCGTCACCGTTTGTTAAAATTAGTTCTATAAATAAATTTATTAGTGCATTTGTTAAATCTAATAATAAAAAAAACGGATTGGTTACAGTCAAAGATGTAAAAGAATTTTTAATTATAAATAATAAATTTTATAATACAATATTAAACAAAAATTTCAAAGACAGAGATGACATCAAAAATATAAAAATTCTTACCAATGGACTTTATTTAAGTGAGGCGGAAAGTTATACGAATGGATTTCCATTTAACTTTAAATTAAATTTTTTTACTTTGGATTGGTTCGAATCTTTAGAGGTAAAAGAATGTTACAATACAGATATATATAACAGTTTAATTGAAAACTATTTTAAATCTGGATCAAGTTAATGAAAATTTTAATTACCGGAGGGGCTGGCTTTATTGGAAAACATTTGGCTTCTAAGTTATTAAATCAACACAAAGTAATAGTTCTAGATAGAAAAAAAATTATTTTAGAAGGTGTTAAGTGTATTAAAGGTGATATTAGAGATTATAAAAATTTTCTCAAAGTTGGTAAGGTTGATATAATTTATCACTTTGCAGCACAAACATCTTCGGAAATAAGTGAACTAAATTCAATTGAAGATCTATCGAGCAATATAATGGGCACTTACAATGTTTATAAATATGCAATTGAAAGCAAAGTTAAAGAAGTAATCTTTACTTCATCTATGGCAGTTTACGGCGAAAGTAAAATAGCAGTTAGAGAAATTAATACATGTAATCCTAAATCATTCTATGGAATTTCTAAATTAACTGCAGAAAAAATTTTAACTAAACTCAAAAATAAAAAAATTGATACTAAAATCTTTAGACTTTTTAATGTATATGGACCAGGTCAAGATTTAAAAAATCTTAAACAAGGCATGGTATCTATTTTTATTTCTCAAGCACTTAAAAATAAAAGAATTGAAATTAAAGGCTCATTAAATCGATTTAGAGATTTTATTTATATTGACGATGTAATAAAAACGATTTTATCAAAAAAAATAAAAAACAATAAAATTTATAATGTTGGTTTTGGTAAAAAAATTAAAGTTTCAAATCTAATAAAAATTATTTTAAAAAATTTACCGTTTAAAGTAAAAACAATAATTAAAGATAGTACAGTTGGAGATGTTTTTGGTACATATGCAAACATTAAGCCCTTAATCAGTCTTAATATAAAACCAAAAGTTTCAATTGAAGAAGGTATAAAAAAGACTTTAAAATTTCTTAATGATTAAAATATGCGCAATACTAACTGGTAAGAAAAATAGCTCTCTTAAGAATAAAAATATTGTCAAAATCTTTAACAAAAGAGTTTTTATGTATCCAGCAATTGAAGCAAAGAAAGTCAAATCAATAAATTCTTTTTATACATCCAGTGACTCTAATATAATTTTAGAAGAAACTAGAAAAATAGGATATAAATCAATAAAAAGACCAAGATACCTATCTACAAACAAATCAAAGCATTTAGATGTTTTAAAACATGCTTTAAATTTTATAAAAAAAAATGAAGCCCCTGATATCATTGTAGTTTTAATGGCAAATTCGCCTACGATAAAATTTCAATGGATTTCAGATGCTATAAATGAATTAGTTTTAAAAAAGGCAAGTGCAGTAGTTCCTGTAATTAAAAATAACGACCATCATCCATTGCGTGCAAAGAGAGTTGTAGGAAATTTTATAAAACCTTATTTTAACAAAAACATAAAAATTTCTACAAACCGTCAAGATTTACCTAATAATTATTTTTTATCACATAACTTTTGGGTAATTGACACATCAAGTTTGTTAGCTAATAATGGTTTTGCTCCATGGAAATTTATGGGGAAAAAAGTTGTTCCCTATGTAATAGAAGAGTCTTACGATATACATACAGAAGATGATATTTTAAGCTGTAAGAAATGGATAAAAAAGTATTCCAATACAAGAAACAAAAAAAATGTTTAAAATTATAGAAAAAACTATCCTATAATCTCTATTTTCCCGACAAATTTAATTAGTAAAGAAAAAATTGTTATTAATTATAATCCATTTAAGTTAATTGTGATTATGGGAGGTTCGCGCTTTATAAAATAACTACATATGCCCATCCCAAATGTGAGGATATCCTAAACTAGCAATATTTAAATTTTAAAGGTATTTTTTTACTAAAATAATTATGTGTATATTTTTATTATAGGAATTAATAATAAAATACATTGTTAGCAATTCAATAAAGCTTTCTCAAATCTATCAGCCATAATTTTATAATTTGTTTTAATTTTTTTGCTATAAAAATTTTTCATTTGTTCTCTAAAATAAATAATTTTTTTTAACTTATTTATATCGCTCTTAACTTTTCTTAAATCTACTTTATGACCTTTTTTTATCTTTAGAATAGCGTTATTAACATCCCTTAAATTTCTACAGGCGAAGGTACCTTCAAATTTGTTTTGTACAGAGTTGGCAAAATTTAAATTAGGTTTTTGTCTCAAAATTGAGACTAATCCAAACTGATCACTCAAGGTAGCTGTAGCTATGCTTCTATCAATTAAAAGATGGTCAGGCATATCAAAATTGATAAACTTTACTCTTTTAGATTTTAGAAGTTCTAAATAAAATTCATTATTTCTAACATTTAAACTTCTATACCAAGCATGATTACTAACATTAAAGATATCGGGAGATTCTTTAACATAAATTTTCCAATTTTTTGGCAATGCTTTATCTAAAATTTTAATTATTTTTACATAATTCATAAATTTTCCAGCATAAGGGTATGATGTAGATGAGGGCTGAAACCACAATGGTAAAAATATATATTTTTCATTTTCTGGTTCTGCTTTAGTGCATAAGTTGTTATAAAATTTATATAATTTTATTTTTTTGATATCGGAAAAAAAAAATCTAGTATTTTGAGAATATAAATTATCCCTCACTGTTAGATACTCTCTATCTTTTTTTTTAAAAGTATCATTTAAAATAATATTTATATTTGGTACTTTTATAAAAATTGACAAATTATCTTTCAGCAGCTTAATAAAATTTTTTAAAATAAAAAAAAATTGAAAAAAAAAGTAATTATTTTTTTTTAAAAGATTTGTAATTATTGTATAATTTGAATAGCTAGTTAAATTTTCTATTAAATTAAAATTTTTATTAGTTTTTTTTATAAAATAATTAAAAGCAGACAAATTTTTCTCAAAGGTTTTAAGTTTCGTATATTTCGGTGAGGTGTGGAATAAGCTAGTATCAAAATAATAATAGCAAGCGACAGGTATTCCTCTCGCAAAAATTACCTTAATATTTTTCTTTTTAGCAATCATAATTAATAAAATTTCTATGCAGTTATGTGGTGTATGTGTAAAAAAAAGGAGGTTTATATTTTTATTTTTTTTAAAATAATAAAAAATATTATTTAAAATTTTAAGAAAAGATGAAACTTTATCATTATATGAAAAAGCCTCTCCAAAAGTATTGTCAAAATCGATCATTTTAGAAAATATTTCAAATTCAAGTTTAAAGTTTTTTATATTGATAATTTTTTCTGGATCTAAGGTTTCCTTCTCAAGTTCAAATTTCGGGGGGGAAATAATAATTTTTGAATTTTTAAATTTTTTTTTTAATAATCTTTCTTGACTGACATCATAGATCAAGATTTGATTTACTTGAAAAATTAATTTAAATTTGGAGGATAAATTATTATAAAAATTGTAAAAATTATTTGCATCGTCACAGAATACTAGTGATTTATAGTTTTTTGATTTCATGATAATTAGTATAATTATAAATATCAAATATGAAAAAAAAATCCTTAAAAAAATACAAAATTATTTGCTTTGATCTTGACGGTGTAATCATCAATTCTATCAAAAATATGGAAATTGCCTGGAACAAAACTAGTAAGAAAAATGATTTAAACATACAATTTTCTATGTATAAAAAATTTTTAGGGTTTCCATTTCTTCAAATATTGAAAAAGTTAAAAATTAAAAAAGATTTTAAAAAGATACAAAAAGACTTTTACTATTTTTCAAATTTAAATCTTAATAAAATTAAAACCTATCCTGGTATAAAAAATTTCATCAAATATGTTTTAAAAAATTATATCTTTTGTATTATTACATCGAAAGACAAATCTCGTGCTCTCAAATGCCTTAAAAATAATAGTATAAATTATGACTTAATTCTGTGTCCAAGTGATAAAATTAAAGGTAAACCATCCAATGAAAGCATAAATTATATTAAAAATAAATATAAAGTGAATAACAGAGATATTGTCTATATAGGAGATACTGTGCATGATTATACATTTGCAAAAAATAGTAAAATTGATTTTATTCATGCAAGATGGGGGTATGGAACTAAATTTAAATCTAAATATTTTTCTAATCTACCAAAAAATTTAATAAAATTTATATGAGAATTGCTGTTATAATCGCAACTCGAAAGGGCTCGAAAAGAGTAAAAAATAAAAGTTTAAAAAAGTTCGGAAAATATAATCTTACTACACTAAAATTACGCCAAGCTTTAAAAATTAGCTCTTTTCATAATTATTATTTTTCATCTGATATAAAATCATTAAATGAATATGCAAAAAAACTTGGTTATACATTAATTAAAAGACCTAAAAAATTTTTAGGCGATGCAACAATTTCTGACTTTGCTCCTTATTTGAAAGAATTTGTCAGCGAAGAACATTTTTGCTACTTAACAAATACAAGTCCTTTGCTAAATGACAGCACGATTAGGAAGGCTATCAAAATTTACAAAAACTTAAATATTAAAAAAAATGATTCTTTAAGTACATTTGAATCGTGCCATGATTTTATGTGGAATGAAAAATCAAGTATTAATTACGAAGTAAACAATCAGCCAAAATCGCAAAATTTAAAAAAATTATACAAATTCAATCCTGCACTTTCAATTATTCCCACAGATTTAATTGGTAAAGTTAAAAATGTTATTGGTTACAAACCTTATAAGCTAGTTATTAGAAAGCCTGAAAGCATAGACATCGACACTATTTATGATTATGAATTGGCCAAGCTTTATAAGATTCCTAAAAAAAATGTTTCTGTAAAGTAATTAGGTAAAAAAAATGAGTGATTTGACTGTTAGTATAGATTTTAAAAAAAATTTATTAGATATTTTTTAAATCCTTAATCGTGTTTAAGTCAAAGCTATCATTTTCATTCATAACAAACGGTACTATTCGATAATTAGGAATTTTTTTTTCTATAAGAAAATCTTTAATTTTAAATATATAAATTGCTCCATTTTGTAAGTAAAAATCAGGTAAAGTTTGGTCGTTGGAATGGGTAAATTTTTTAAATATCGGCTCGATAAAAATATCTTTTTTAACAAAACCTTTGAAAACATTATTATTAAATTTTTTTACACTAATGAGGGCTTTGGCCTTGCTCAAAAAGAACAATTTCAAAGCTTTATTTATGTGTTGTGTTTTTCTTTTAATGGAAGTGGGTTGCAAATATATTAAAGTTGGATTCTTGCGAACAATTTTTTTTGGTAATTTTCTAATAAAATGCAGTATGACATGCTCTGCTAAACTTGATTTTGTACACAAATTCTCCGGTCTACTGATTGGTACTGCACCTAGCTCAAGTGAATTTTTTAAAACTGATTCAGAATTAGATGAAATGTAAGTGTTTGTTATAAATTTTGAGTTTAACGACTGTTGAACAGCTCGTAAATAAATTGGTTTTTCTTTGTATGTAAAAAAATTTTTATTTTTAAACCTGTGTGATTTTTTTTTTGCAGGTATTAATGACAAAACTGTATTATTATCCATTAAACAAAACTTTCTTAAACTAATTAATTATAATTTTTATAATCTGTTTTTGTACTTTTCGGTAATGATTTTTTATTATCTAATTTTTCTTAATAGCGAAATTATCAATAAAATTACCGATTTTAATATGGGTGTTTTTGCTATACTTATAATTAAATACATTAATAATTTTTTTAACTTATTTTTATTACTAAAATAATTACCCATAGAATTTTAAAAAAAAATCTAACTGCTTTATTTGAAATAAGTTTTTTATTAATTAAATCATAATACTCAAGTTGATGATTATGACTGTAGGCTACAGTTTCTTATGTAACTTCCAAAAGTTCTTGGGGTATTTTTTTAATCATAGTCGAACGTAACTTCAATTTAACTGTTCTTTAACATAATAACGCTTAAAGGTAGTATAAATCAATACATCGTTAATTTGAGAAAATATTTAATCTAAAAACTTTTTCAGTGCATAAATCAAGCCAATTGAGCTATTAGTACTGGTTAGCTTCATGCGTTACCGCACTTCCACATCCAGCCTATCAACGTCGTAGTCTAC
>Ga0209383_1000059_pt1 | contig 69355 bp, 68 predicted proteins | sample CoawatmetaG02DNA_FD_187510 | JGI IMG/M metagenome (GOLD analysis project Ga0209383, IMG submission 187510) | Marine microbial communities from the West Antarctic Peninsula - Coastal water metaG029-DNA (SPAdes) (version 2) | ecosystem: Environmental > Aquatic > Marine > Coastal ...
ACCACTTATTTACTTTTTGTATTTGAATTATTGAATCTGACATAATTTATCTATCTGTTTTGTATTTTAATTCTAAATTTTGACTATATTTACTCATACTGTAACAAATAATCCAGAATATTATTCCGGCAAAAACGTATCCCTCCATAGAAAAACCTAGCCATTTTGGATTAGTTTTTGCTAAGTTTAACATTCCAACCAACTCTAAAAGTCCTACTACAAATATTAATGGTGTGTCCTTAATAAGAGCCAAGAATGTATTGGCAATTCCTGGTATTACTAATTTTAAAGCTTGAGGAAGAATAACAAACACATGCATTCTCCAATAACCCATACCAAGAGATTTAGCAGCATCATACTGCCCTCTAGGTAAGGCCTGAAGTCCACCTCTTATAACTTCTGCTGTATAAGCAGCCTCAAATAAAGTGATAGCGACAACTACTCTAATTAATTTATCAACGTAAGTTCCATCAGGCAAAAACATAGGGAACATTACTGCTGACATAAAAAGTACAGTAATTAAAGGAACACCTCTCCAAAACTCTATAAATGAAAGAGAAGAATATTTAACAATAGGTAAATCAGATCTTCTTCCAAGAGCTAACATCATACCCAAAGGGAAACAAAAAATTAAAGAAAAGAAAGATACCATAAAAGTTAAAGATAAACCTCCCCAAGCACCTGTTTCAACCCACACTAATCCAAAAGAACCTCCTGAAATTATATAATAAATTAAGATAAAAGAAATAATAGGCAATATAAGTGTGTAATAAAGTGAAAGATAATTTTTAAGTTTTGTTGGAACAAAAAAACCAGCCGCCATAAATACAAGGACAGCAATGAATGTAACATTAACTCTCCATTGTTCAGCGTTAGGATACATCCCATACATGAACCTATTAAACCAAACTTTAATGTAAACCCAGCAAGCCCCGCCACCAGTACATGCTTCTTTAGTATCACCAGCAAAATTGGCGTCTAGTACAAGCCAATTTAATAAGGGAGGTAATCCAAAAATAATAAGTAAAATTATAGATACACTTAAAACGGCATTAAAATTGCTTGTATTAATATTTTTATTTATATCATCTAAAATCTTAATACCTGAAAATTCTATTCTAATTAAATGAAGTCCAATAACTCCAAATATTAATGGTGTAAAAAAATTAATAATTCTAGGTAAAAAAGAAGTAATATTTGTATTAAAATAGTTGTTTAAATAAAAATCCATAATTCCTAAAGAAAAAAATAAAATTCCTATAATTAAAGAAATATTTCTATTTTTTTGATTTTTAGATTTTAATAAATTAAAGTTAATTGTGCTCATTATTTTTCCTGTATCGCTATTCTTTTATTGTACCAGTTCATCAATAAAGAAATACCCAAACTAATAGTCAAATAAGTTGCCATTGTAATCCCGACAATTTCTATAGCCCTACCCGTTTGCATCATTGCAGTACCAGCAAAAACTAAAACTAAATCTGGATATGCAATAGCTGCGGCAAGAGATGAGTTTTTAGTTAAGTTTAAATATTGATTAGTTGTAGGTGGTATAATAATTCTTAATGCTTGAGGCATAATTACTAATTTTAAAACCTGACTTGGGGTAAGTCCGATTGAGGCTGCCGCCTCTTTTTGACCTTTGCTAATTCCTTGAATACCAGCTCTAACATTTTCAGCAATAAATGTTGCTGTATAAAGTGTAAGTGCAAGAGTAAGAGCAATTAATTCAGGTGGTATTTTTAAACCACCATCAAAAGTATATGAAGATGCTGACATTTGTCTAATTACAGGAAAACTCCAAGATAAATCTACACCACCAATTAAAAAAGTTAATAACGGTAAACTTATGAAAATTACTAATGAAATTATTAGTACTGGTAATCGTTTTCCTTCCTGTTCTTGTTTCTTTTTTGCAAATCTTGCAAAAAAGAAGATTATAATCATAGCAATAATTATTGTTGTAAAAAAAACATCAAAGTTTGTCCAAATAGGAGCTGGAGCGTAAAGTCCTTTGATTGTCATAAAAGATGAGTTTAATAACATGGGGGCATCCTCAAGCATTGGTAAGGCTCTTAATGCAGCAAAGTACCAAAAGAAAATTTGTAATAATAAAGGAATATTTCTAAAAAACTCTATGTAGAAAGAGGCAGTTTTTCTGATTAAATAATTTGGTGATAAACGCGCAACACCAACTACAGCACCAAGTAAGGTTGCTAAAATAATTCCTATAATGGCTACTAGAAGTGTGTTTAATAGCCCAACCAAGTAAGCTCTGGCATATGTATGAGAGCCATCATAATCTATTAAAGAAAACTGTATATCAAAAGAGGCTTGAGTTTTTAGAAAGCCAAAACCAAATTCCAACCCTCTTGCACCCATGTTCTCTTGAGCATTCATGGTAAAGAAACCAAATACCAATACTATAAATAGTAAAGTTAATAGTTGAGGAAGAATTTTTTTTAATTTCATTTGTAAAACATTATAAAAAAAGGGCTAGATAAATCTAGCCCTTTTTAAATTATTTTAGATAATAATTATCTAGCTGGTGGAGTGTATAATAGTCCGCCTTTAGTCCAAATATTGTTTGGACCTCTGTCAGGTAAAATACCAGTGTCAGCTATATTTCTCTTATAACTTTCACCATAATTTCCAACTTGTTTGATAATTCTTAAACTCCAGTCTTGATCTAGACCTAAATATGATCCTAATTCACCTTCAGTACCAACTAATCTTTTAATTGCTGGATTTTCTGAAACTTTCATAGCATCTGCATTTGTAGAAGAAATACCGTATTCTTCAGCTTCGATCATTACGTTTAGAGACCATCTTACAATGTCTTCCCAAACTGCATCACCTTGACGTACAACTGGTCCTAGAGGCTCTTTAGAGATAGTCTCTGGTAACACAACGTGGTCATCAGGGTTAGTCATTTTTGTTCTTTGTGCTGCTAGACCAGATTTATCAGTTGTGTAAGTATCACATCTGCCCGAGTCATAAGCTGCAACAACTTCGTCAGCTTTTTCGAAAGCAACTGGTTCATAAGAAATTCCTTTTGAATTAAAGAAGTCTCTCATGTTTAGCTCAGTAGTAGTTCCGATGTTAGTACAAGCTGAAATTCCATTTTTGAATTGGCTCGTAGAAGTAATTCCTGAGTCTTTTCTTACCATGAAACCTTGACCATCATAGAAGTTTACTCCAACGAAAGTTACGCCAAGATCCGCATCTCTTGAAAGTGTCCAAGTTGTGTTTCTTGATAAGATATCAATCTCACCAGAAGTTAGAGCTGTAAATCTTTCTTTAGCACTTAGTGGAGTGAACTTAACTTTGTTCGCATCACCTAATACTGCAGCAGCAACCGCTCTACATACATCAACGTCAACACCAGTCCAATTTCCAGCTGCATCAGCATTTGAAAATCCAGGTAAACCTTGAGATACACCACACCTTACAAAACCTTTTTTCATAGTGTTTTTAAGAGTTTTAGACTTCTTAGCGGCCATTGTTTCAGTTGAGAATGAAATCAAAACTGCAACCATAGCAACTAGAGAAGTTAATTGTTTTACGTATTTAAACATATTTTATTCCTCTGTTTTTATTTATTTATTTGTTAACAAATAATTCAAATAAATTTGAATTAAGTTCATTCTTTATCATTATATAAATTTGATCAAAGAAAAATTGATTAGGTTAGAATAATTCTAACTATATATGGTGATATTTTATAATTAGTTATCACATATTGTGTTGGTGCACTCTGGTGGACTCGAACCACCGACCCTCGGTTTAGAAAACAGATGCTCTATCCAGCTGAGCTAAGAGTGCATATAATAATATTAGATGTATTTATAGTACGAATCTAATTTTTAAAAAGAAATTTTTTACAAATAATTAGCAGGGTTAAAAGTTCTAGCCTACCAATAATCATAAAGAAAATTAGATAATACTTGGTTAAAAAATGTAAGTCGTAAAAGCTAAAATCACTAAGTCCGTACATTGAAGAATTAACTGTATTCATTAAGGTTAAGATAGACAATTTAAATGAATTTTCAAAATCAATACCACTTAAGGTTAATAAAAAAGTTAAAAACAATAAAGATAAAATAAAAATTATAACTGATAAGAAATATTTATAAATCTCATCCAATTTAAAAGATTCTTTAGAAAATAAATGCTTATTAATATAAACATTTTTTGGTTTACTGTATGATAATATTTCATTAACTGAATATTTAAATAAAGAATAAATTTTTAAAAATCTAAGGCCTGAACTTGTAGAGAAAAAAGATCCCCCAATCATAACCAGTATTAAAAAGATAAAAGATAAATTTGCTGAATCGTTGTTAAGAGAAAAACCTATATTAGAAACGCTACTTGTGATAGATAGAAATAATTCACTAAAATTATTATTAAAGTTAAGAAAAATAAAAGAAATAAGTAATAGAGTTAAAAAATAAAATAATAGATGAATGTCTTCATTAAAGAAATTTAAGTTATGATTTTTTGTAAAAATTAAATTATATATTAAAAATATACTAAAAAATGACATCAACATAAGTAGGGATGTTATTATAATCTGTGAATTATTTATTAAGATATTAGATAGATTGTTTGAAGGCAAAAAACCACCAGATGAAATAACAGTCATTGCAAGATTTAAAGAATTAAACATTCTAATTTCAAAAATATTTAAAATTACAAAAATTCCCAATGTTATTAATGAATATAAAAAAAAAATTTTTAAAGATTGCTTTAAAGTTTCTGCTTTATTGAAAGAAATAAAATTTGTTAAAGATTTTTTAAAACTATAATCAAAAATGTCAATTAAAAGTATAATTGAAAATAGAAAATAAAGACCCCCAACCCACTGAGATGCTGATCTCCATAAAATTAAACTTTGATCAATATGATTAATGTTATTAAAGATCGTAAAGCCTGTAGATGTAAAGCCAGATATAGCTTCAAAATAGGAATTAACAAAAGTTAAATTATAAATGCTAAAGTAGAAAGGTATCGCAATTATTATGGGTAATAAAAAATAACCAAGTAGTATTGTAAGTATTTTTTCATAAACAGTAATTTTTTTTTCATCATTATTTTTAGATATATAAAATATAAGAGTTAATAAAATGGATATTAAAAAGGTATAAACATAAGTATTTAAATTGAGGTACAGATTTAGATAGTATGAATAAACAATATTGAAAAATCCTAGAATTGAAATTATTCCACAAAAAACACTTAAATAAATGAATTTAATATAACTCATTTAATTAGATTGAGCTTATACGAAACATGTTTTCAACAACATGTAAAAAATCTTTTTTTGCTAATAAGATAACAATATCCTCTTTTTTAAATACAAAATTAGATCTTGGAATAATTACATCATCCTCTCTTAAGATTGCTCCAACACGTATTTCGTCTGGTAAGTTTGAATTTTTTAATTCTTTATTAATCAATTCTGAAGTTTCCATTATTTCTGCTTCAATAATTTCGTATTCTCCGTTTAGAATACTGTATGCGTTTTCTATTGATCCTTTGTGAATGTGTTTCAATATACAGGATACTGTATTCATTCTTGGGTCTATAAAATCATCAATTTTTAGAGAGGTCTGGAGTAAGGAATAGTTTGGTTTGTTTATTAGCGCCATTGTTCTCTTGTCACTTAATTCACTGTTGTCTTTTGCAAATTTTTCAACCAATACACTTATCATTAAATTGTCCTCATCATCATTCGTGAGGGCTAATACTGTTTGCACTTCATCGATATTTGCTTCCATCAGAATTTCTTCATCTAGCGCATCACCATTAATTACAATTGTATTATTAAGTTCACTTGCAATAAGCTCTGCTCGTTGTTTATTTTTTTCAATAATTTTTACTCTAGTTGAATCAAAGCTTTGCTCAAGATTTTTAGCTAAGTTAAAGCCAATATTTCCACCACCAATGATTAAAATTTTATTTGAAATTTTTTCATTGTGGCCAAAAGCAGTTAACGTATCTTTCATTTGTGAGGCGTTAATTACAACGTAAGCTTTGTCGTCTTTAAGCATAATGTCATTTTTTTTTAGAACAACAAACTTGTCTTCTCTAATAACGCCCATAATATTAGCATTTAATTTAGGAAATTTTTTTGTAAGCTCATTAAGTTTAATGTCTCTTAAAGAACATTTATCATTTATCAAAATTTCAAGTAACCTAATTTTATTATCCGCAAATGGAACATTATCAAGAGCACCAGGTGCTTCTAATTTTCTCTGTAAAGATTTAGCTATTTCAATTTCTGGAGAAATAATAACGTCAATTGGTAAATTTTCTTTATTATAAACTTTTGTAAATTTAGGATTTAAATAATCTTGTGATCTTATTCTTGCAATTTTTTTTTGAACATTAAAAATTGAAAATGCGATTTGACATATGAGCATATTTATTTCATCATTGCGTGTTACAGCAATAATCATATCAGCTTCTGAGGCGTTGGCTTTTTCTAAAATAGATGGATATGTTGCTTTACCAACAATTGATTTCACGTCAAGAGCATCATCAATTTTTTGAATATCTTCACTAGATTGGTCGATTACAGTTATTGAATGACCTTGTTCACTTAAAATTTTTGCAATGGTAAATCCAACTCTACCAGCACCACAAATTATTATATTCATTTAATTTAATTCCTTAATTCCTAAACCTTTAAGTTTTCTGTGTAGAGCAGATCTTTCCATCCCTATAAAGTCGGCAGTTTTTGATATATTGCCATTAAATTTTTTCAATTGTGTAGTTAAATACTCCTTTTCAAAATTTTCTCTAGCTTCTTTTAATGGCACAGATAAAGAGCTTTCTGGTGGTGTATTCTTAATATCTGGTGTTTTTAATGATTCTTTAATTATATTTGAAATCTTATCAGGAGTGTCGGGTGAAAGTATTGCTATTCTTTCAATCAAATTTCTCAACTCTCTAACATTGCCAGGCCATTCATAATTAAGTAAATAATTATTGTTTGTATCGATATCTAATTTTTTTAAATTATAATTAGATGAGATTTTTTCTGAAAAATACTTAACTAAAAAAGGAATATCTGAAACTCTATTTTTAAGTGCGTCAACATTAATTTCAAAGACATTAAGTCTATGATAAAGATCTTCTCTAAAATTGCCTAATTCTATTTCAGTCTTAATATCTTTGCTAGATGAACATATAATTCTAACATCTACATTAATATCATGGTTACCGTGTATTCTTTTAAATTTTTGATCTATTAAAACACGTAAAATTTTAGATTGTGTTTCAAGTGGGATCTCTGAAATCTCATCTATTAAAAGAATTCCTCCAGTTGCTTTTTCTAAAGCACCATAAGAAATTGAACCATTATTTTTTTCTTCACCAAATAATTCCAATTCATATTTCTCTATATCTAATAAAGCACCATTTAAAATTACAAATGGTCCCTTTTGTCTATTAGATTCTTTGTGTATCTTTCTAGCTATTAATTCTTTGCCAGAGCCCGTAGGTCCATTAATAAAAATTCTACTCTCAGAAATTGAGATTTTTTGTATTTGTTCTTTAATGTATTTAATATTATTGCTATTCCCAATTAATTCATAAGAATAAAAAAGTTTACTTTCAAATTCTTTATTCATATTTTTTAGATTAATATTTTCAACAGCACGATTAACAAAGTTTAATAATCTTTCTTGATTAAATGGTTTTTCAATAAACTCAAAAGCACCTGCTTTAAGTGCTTTAATTGCCATCTCAACATTTGCATGCCCTGTTATTATAATTACTGGTATATTTTTATCTTTAGTTTTAATGTGAGATAATAACTCCAAACCATCATTGTCACCCTTATCTAATTTAACATCTATAATTGCAACATCAGGAAGTTTTTTATCTATTTCAGCTAATGCTTGATTGTAATTAGCGGCAAGTCTAGTTTTGTAACCTGCATCATTAATTAAATCATTAATAATACTTCTTATATCTGCGTTATCATCAATAATTAATATTTCTGTACTCATTATTTTATAAACTTAATTTTTATCTTTGCTCCATTTTCAATTTGCATAAATTCTATTGAGCCATTGTGGTCATTTATTGTTTTGTTAACAATGGCTAAACCTAAGCCTGTGCCTTTTTCTTTTGTAGTAAAATACGGATTTAAAACATTTTTTATACTACCTTTTAACATTGCAAAGCCTAAACCATTATCAATTATGGTAAAATCTATGTTCGACAAGCTTTCATTAATAATAATGTCAATTTTACCTTTAAAATTGATATTATTAACTCTTTTTTCCTGAATACTTTCAATGGAGTTTTTAATCATATTAAAGAAAACTCTACTTAATTGTTCACTGTCTGAATTAAGAATTATATTGTTCTTATTTGAATTAAAATTAAATATAATTGTTCTATCCAATTCTTTTATCAAATTAATATTATCCATGATAATGGATACTAAGTTATTATCTTTAAGAATGGGTTTTGGCATTCTAGCAAAATCAGAAAATTCATTTACCAAGTTTTCAATTTGTTTTATTTGTTTTCCAATAATTTTTAAACTTTTAGTAAAATCTTCTTTTTGTTCAGCTGTCAATTTATCTGAGTATTTATTTTTCAAACGGTCTATGGTTAGCTGAATTGGTGTTAGGGGGTTTTTAATTTCATGAGCTAATTTTCTAGCAAGATTTTCCCACGCTTCGTGTCTTTCACTAATAATTAATTTTTCTTGTTGTGTTTTTAATTGATCAATCATTAAATTGAAATTTTTATTTAAAACTTCCATATCTTTGTCAGCTTTCATTTCGGGAACTTTGATACTCAGGTTACCTTTACCAATACTTGATGACGCAATAATCAAATTGTTGATGGATCTAAAAAATCTTGATGAAAACCTTATAGCAATAGATATGGACAAAAATAATAATAGAGAAACTATAACAAGATAAATGAATACAAATGAAATCTTTATTCCAGTCTGTTTGTTTAAAACTGTGTAATAAAAATTAACAGCTTCCTGAGATTCTATTAAATATTTAGATATTTTTTTATCAAGGTATTTGATTATATAAAGGTATTTATCATCAAAATTTTCAAGTTTTATAATTGATGCTGATTGATTTTCAAAAGCATTGATTATTTTCAAAGGTCTTTTATCATTTTCTACCATTTCAAGCGCTTCTAATAATGGAGGCTTGTATAATGACAGGTCTTCTAATGTGCTCAGATAAAGACTTCCATCAGATTCTATAATGTGAACTTCATCCATATCTCTTATTAATTTTTGTGTATTAAGAAAACTTCTAAATTGATTAATATTAGTATTTAAAAAATTAACACTTTTATTTAAATCATACGCAATTACTATGATTTCAGATTGGGTTTTTTTTTTAACTTCTTCTGTGTAACTTTTTGCAATTTCATAAGAGTTATTGACAGCAATTGTAATTTTTTTATCTAAATATTTATCGAGGGCAAAAGATAAGAGAAACAATGAAAATAAAGAGATTAATATTGATGGTATCAAAGTAAATAATGCAAAAAAAGTTATATATTTTCTATTAGCTCTTGTTCCACTTGCGTCTACATCAATCCTTAGAGAGGCATTAACTTCTTTAAAAATCATATAAAAAAGCATCAGTAAGAGCACTATATTTGCTGCTAAAAGATATTGTAAATTTTGATCAGTTAACTTTAGAAAACTTTTATCTATAAAAGTTAAAAAGGTTACAAAACCCAGCATTAAGGTGATTAAAAATACCAATCCAATAAAGATATTTTTTTTGATAAAATCAATCATTGTGAGATAAATAATGTAATATATATTTTTATCATGAATAGCTGTTTTATAATACTTGCTGGTGGAGAAAGTAAAAGATTTAATTCAAATACACCTAAGCCTTATCAACTATATAAAGGGAAACCCTTATTGTTGCATTCATTAGACATGGCTAAAAATTATGATAAATTTAATAAAATTGTTCTGGTTATTAATAAAAAACATAAAGATTATATCAAAAAACTTAAAATCAAAAACCTCAAAATTGTTATTGGTGGAAAGACTAGGGCTGAGTCGGCATACAATGCCTTAAAAAGTATTAAAAATTACAACATAAAGAATGTAATGATTCATGATGCAGCAAGACCAAATTTTACAATAAAACTTTTGGATAGATTAAATAAAGAGCTTAAATCAAATGATTGTGTCATTCCTGCAATTCAAACGACAGATTCAGTTAAACAAAAATATTTAAATAAAGTTACAAATTTAAAAAGAGAAAATATTTACCTAATACAAACACCTCAAGCATTTGATTATAAAAAGCTGTACAAACTTCAAGCTAACAGAGATGTTGAGGTTACCGATGATGCCAATCTATTTGTAAAAGCAGGTAAAAAAATAAAAATTATTAGAGGTGAAACAAATAATAAAAAAATTACAATAAATTCAGATATCAAAGAGGGTAATATAATTAAATATGGTTTGGGTTTTGATGTTCATAGATTGGTGCCTAATAAAAAGCTTTATTTAGGTGGAATCAAAATACCCTCATCTCTCGGCACCTTAGGTCATTCAGATGGTGATCCAGTTTTACACGCTATAACCGATGCAATTCTTGGTGCATGCAATATGGGAGATATTGGTGAAAAGTTTTCTGACAAAGATAAAAAATTTAAAAACATTAGATCTACTATTTTATTAAATAAAATAATTGATAGGGTTAAAAAAGAAGGATATTTAATTAATAATATTGATATCAATATCATTACTCAAAAACCTAAGATTCAAAAATATAAAAAAAAAATTACAAATTGTATTGCAAAAATATGTAAAATTTTACCTACACAAATAAATATTAAAGGTAAAACAACTGAAAAACTTGGTGTAATAGGTAAAGAGAAAGCTATAGCATGTGAGGTAATAACTTCAGTAATTAAATATGATTAAAACTTTTAACTCTCTTTTGGTGACAATGTTTGGTTTGGGCAAGATCAAATTTATACCAGGTACTTTTGGATCATTAACTACAGCTATTATTCTTTTTTATTTATTTCATACACTTAAGATTTCATCAAATATAATTTTAATTGGATGGATAATTATTTTTATTTATTCTTTTTATGCTGTTTCAACACATACAATAAATAGTAAAAATAAAGATCCTGGAGAAATTATTATTGATGAGTTTTTAGGTCAATCTATACCCATCTATCTCTATGAAATATCTCATGGAACAACTAAAGAAAGTAATGAAGCGATTGTGTACTATATTTTGTTTTTTATATTATTTAGATATTTTGATATTATGAAGCCATTTCCAGTAAATTTCTTTGATAAGAACTTTAAAAATAGTTTTGGAGTAATAATGGATGACATTTGTGCAGGTTTATATGTGGTTCTAACAGTGATATGTTTCATGGTTGTTAAAAGCTATGTCTTATAATGAAAAATCTAGTCAACAAACTTGTTAAAAAACTAATACAAAAAAAACTTAAAATTTCATTTGCTGAATCTTGTACTGGTGGAATGTTATCTAGCACAATAACATCAGTAAGTGGTTCCTCTAGAGTATTCAATTTAGGGCTAGTCACTTATTCAAATAAAGCAAAAATAGAGATTCTTAAGGTCCCCAAAAAAGTTATCAGTAAATATGGCGCAGTCAGTATTGAATGTTGTTTATCAATGGTTAAAAATTTAAGCAAAATTAGTAAAGCTAATATATCGGTATCAATCACTGGTGTAGCAGGTCCTAAAGGTGGTACAAAATTAAAGCCAGTTGGTTTGGTTTATGTTGGAATTAAAAAAGGTAATAAAATTATTGTACAGAAGAATTTATTTACAAATAAAAATAGAATTTCGATTCAAAAAGCTACGATTAATAATACATTAAAAATAATTAATAAAATTATCTAAAAATTAAAATTAGTTGATGAAATTTTATTTTTTACTAAATAGGTTATTAGCTCTTTCTTGAAAAGCATCAGCAATTTTATCCAATCCATACTGGAAAGAAGATGACATCAAAATGTTTAAAAATTTGTTTTTAATTTCAAAATCTACATCAAAGTAAATTTCTGTTCCTTCTTTATGGTCTTCAAAGGTCCACTTATTATTCAAATGTTTAAGAGGACCCCCTATATTTGTTACATAAATAGAATTATTTTTTTTATTAAATTTTACATCACTTTTGTAGGTGTCTTTAAAAGGACCCTTGCCAATAGTTAGGTCTGCAATAATATTTATAAAATTATTTATGTCTTTCTTTTCATGTACCTTTGCATCAATGCAATATGGAACAAAAGTTGGATATTTTTCTATATCTAAAACTAAATCAATAAGTTTATATTTATTACATTTAACTAAACGCTTAACTGAAGCTCTAGGCATTAATTTTTTAATCTATTTTTTTGCAGTTTTGCAAAATCTTCATCTGCATGGTATGAAGATCTAGTTAAAGGTGTTGAGGAAACTAATAAAAAACCCTTTGATTTAGCAATAGTTTCAAACTCTTTAAATTCATCTGGATGATAATAACGATCTAAAGGATGGTGTTTTACAGACGGTTGTAAATATTGTCCAATAGTTAAAAAATCTACATCTGCAGCTTTTAAATCATCCATCACTTGAACAATTTCATCTTTTGTTTCGCCCAACCCAACCATTAAACCTGATTTTGTAAAAACATTTTTGTTAATACCTTTTGCATTTTTTAACAATTCTAATGATGAAAAATATCTAGAACCAGGTCTTACTTTTAAATAAAGTCTAGGAACTGTTTCAATGTTGTGATTAAAAACATCTGGATTGGCTTCTAGAACTTTTTTGTAAGCATCTCCTTTTCTAAGAAAATCTGGAGTTAAAACTTCAATTGATGTATTGGGATTTAGTTTTCTAGTTTTATTTATAACGTCATAAAAGTGTTTTGACCCACCATCTTCTAAGTCATCTCTGTCAACAGAAGTTATAACCACATGTTTTAGATTTAATTTAAGAACTGCATCAGCAATTTTAACGGCTTCTAAAGGGTCTAGCTTACCAGGCTTGCCAGTTTTAACATCACAGAACGCACAAGCTCTAGTACATGTGTCACCCATAATCATAAATGTTGCGTGCCTCTTGCTCCAACATTCTGTAATATTGGGGCAGTTTGCTTCCTGACAAACGGTTACTAAATTATTACTATTAACAATAGTTTTGGTTAAAAAAAATTCTTTACTGTTAACAAGTTTAGATCTGATCCAAACAGGTTTTTTTTTAATTGGGTTTATAGGTTTGTTAACTTTTTCTGGATGTCTAATTGTCATTATTTTTAATTATATAAAGGGTCTCACCTTCTTTGCCAAATAAAAACTTTTCTCTAATTAATATCTCTACATAATCTAAGTCTAATTTGTCAGTTAATAAGGAATTTTTAAATTCAAGATTATTAATTTTACTTGATAGATTAACTTCATTATTTTTTAAATTTATTAAAATTTCTTTTTTTTTAAAATAAGAAAAAAGACCTCTTTCTCCATCTAAAAGATTGAAGAAAAAATAAAGTATTAAAAAAGTAGAAATTAATAAAAAGTAATTTTTTTTTATTTTACTTAGCATTAATAGATTTTATTCATTATGGCTTTTTTACCAAGTTGTTCTTCAATACGTAATAATTGATTATATTTTGCAACTCTTTCTGATCTAGATAAAGAGCCCGTTTTGATTTGATTAGAGTTTGTTCCTACAGCAAAATCTGCAATGAAAGTATCTTCACTATCTCCAGACCTATGAGAAATTATTGTTTTATAACCAATAATTTGTGCAAATTTAATAACCTCAAGTGTTTCAGAAACTGTACCAATTTGGTTGAGTTTAATTAATATTGAATTTGATGAGTTATTTAAAAAACCTTTTTTAAGTCTTTCTAAATTTGTTACATAAAGATCATCACCAACAATTTGAACATTTTTTACTGATTTCATCATGTTATTCCATGAAATCCAATCATTCTCTCCAAATGGGTCTTCTATAGATTTAATTTTATATTTATTTATTATTTTTTGATATTTTTTGATCGACTGATCTACAGAAATATATTTTTTTGAGTGAATTGAGTATTTATCCTTCTTAATTAATTCATTTGCTGCAACATCTAAACATATCGAAACATCTTTACCATTCTTAAAACCAGATATATCAATGGCTGCAACAAGTAAATCTAAAGCTTTTTCGTTACTATCCATCATTGGAGCAAAACCTCCTTCGTCACCTACAGATGTTGATAAACCTTTCTTTTTAATTAGATCTCTCAAGTTGTTAATTATAATAAAACAAATTCTCATGGCTTCTGTAAAGCTTCTGGCTTTATCAGGCCTGATCATAAATTCTTGAATTCTCAAACCATTATTTGCATGTGCTCCACCATTTATAATATTCATCATAGGATAAGGTAGTTTATAATTATTTTTTACTAAAAATGTTTTATATAAGGGTACTTTTTTAATTTTTGCAGAGAGTTTTTTAGCAGCCATTGATACGGCTAAAATAGCATTTGCACCTAAATTTGTTTTTTGCCTTGTGCCATCAAGATTGATTAAAGTTGTGTCTATACGTGTTTGATCATGAATGTTACTACCACTTAGTTTCTTTGAAATTTTAGTATTGATCAAATTAACAACGCTTAAAACACTTTTGCCTAAATATTTTTTATTATTTTTATCCCGTTTTTCAAATGCCTCATATGTTCCGGTTGATGCTCCTGATGGGCAAATAGCTGAAGCGCTTAAATTTTTCGAGTAGACCTCTGCTTCAACTGTTGGATTTCCCCTGCTGTCAAATACTTGACGTGCTCTTATCTTTAAAATTTTACTCATTTATTTTTTAATTAGATTGTCAATTTCAAATAGTTGAGATAGTAATTTTTCTAATTTGTCTAATGGAACCATATTGGGTCCATCAGATGGAGCGTTATCTGGATCTTGATGTGTTTCAATAAAAACTCCAGCAACACCAACAGCTACTGCCGCTCTTGCTAGGTATTCAACAAACTCTCTTTGTCCACCGCTGGTTTCTCCTAATCCACCAGGTTGTTGTACGGAGTGAGTGGCATCAAAAATAACAGGATAACCATTTTTTGCCATTATGGGTAAAGATCTCATATCAGAGACTAGAGTGTTATAACCAAAACTTGCTCCTCTTTCTGTAACTAAAATATTATTATTACCAGAGTCAGCAATTTTTTTAGTAACATTAACCATATCCCATGGAGCAAGGAATTGCCCTTTTTTAACATTAATAATTTTTCCTGTTTTAGCAGCAGCTATCAATAGGTCTGTTTGTCTGCATAAAAATGCTGGAATTTGTAATACATCAGCATGAGGTGCTACGACCGAACATTGTTCAGCGTTATGTATGTCTGTTAGTAATGGAACTCCTAGTTCTTTTTTGATTTTATCAAAAATAGGTAAAGACTGTTCAAGCCCAATTCCTCTTTTGCCTTTAATACTGGTTCTGTTAGCTTTATCAAAAGAGGTTTTGTAAATAAACCCCATATTAAACTTAGAGGTAATTTCTTTTATTTGGCCAGCCATATCCATAGCGTGTTGTTCGGTCTCAAGTTGGCATGGGCCTGCAATAATGCAAATTTTATTATTATTTGAAATTTCTATATTTCCACAATTAATTTTTATATTTTTCATTTATGATTTTTAGCTGCATTGATAAATGATGAGAATAAAGGATGTGGTATCAAAGGTCTAGATTTAAATTCAGGATGAAACTGAACGGCTACAAACCAAGGATGGTTTTCTAGCTCAATTATCTCAGGTAATTTGCTATCCGGAGATAATCCTGAAAAAATCATCCCATTTTCTTCAAATTGATCTTTATAACTAATATTAACTTCATATCTGTGTCTGTGTCTTTCTTCAATTATTTTTGATTTATAAATTTTTTTTACTAGTGAGTTTTCTTTTAATTTAGCCTCATAAAGACCTAACCTCATAGTTCCACCTAGATCTTTATCAGTTCCCTTAATCACTTTACCGTCTTTATTCCATTCACTAATTAAACCAACAATAGGTGTGCCGCCCTTTCCAAATTCACTGGATGTAGCTTTTCTTATATCTAGTTTATTTCTAGCGAATTCTATAATTGCCATCTGCATGCCAAAACAAATTCCAAAGAAGGGAATTTTTTTCTCTCTAGCAAATTTAATTGCTTCAATTTTACCCTCAGTTCCTCTTTTACCAAATCCTCCTGGTATTAAAACCCCAGAAACTTCTTTTAATTTTTTTTTTATTTCAGAAATTTTTAAGTTTTCAGAATCTATTCGAACTAAGTTAACTTTTAAATTATTATCAATACCCCCATGTGTTAATGCTTCATCTAATGACTTGTAAGCATCTTTTAGATCAACATACTTACCAACAATTGCAATGTTGATTGATTTCTTTGTGTGAAGAATAATTTTTGTAATTTTTTTCCAAGGGTTTAAATTAACTTTTTTCCTTGATTTAATCTTAAAATACTCAAGGACTTGTTTGTCTAAATTTTCTCTATTAAAACTAATGGGCGCTTCATAAATAGTTTTAACATCAACAGTTTGGATCACATTCTTAATATCAACATTACAAAATAAGGATATTTTTTTTCTGTGCTCTAAAGGGATAGGTCTTTCAGATCTGCAAATGATAATATCTGGTTGGATACCAAGGCTTCTTAACTCTTTTACTGAATGTTGCGTTGGTTTAGTTTTAATTTCATCTGATGCCTTAAGGTATGGAACTAAGGTTAAATGAACAAATAAAGCATTTTTTTTACCAACATCATTTGCGAATTGTCTAATCGCCTCAACGAAAGGAAGGCTTTCAATATCCCCTACTATTCCTCCTATTTCACAAATTACAAAATCTTCTTTCGATGTATCACTTTTTATGAAATCCTTAATACGATCAGTTATATGAGGAATAACCTGAACTGTTTTTCCAAGATATTCACCTTTACGCTCCTTCTTTAAAACATCACTATAAATTTTTCCAGTTGTTATATTGTCAGATTTTTTTGCAGATATTCCGGAAAATCTTTCATAATGACCTAAGTCTAGATCAGTTTCGGCACCATCATCAGTTACAAAAACTTCGCCATGCTGAAATGGACTCATTGTTCCAGGATCTACGTTTAAATAAGGGTCTAATTTTCTTAAACGAACTTTAAAACCTCTTGATTGAAGTAGGTATGCTAGGGATGCTGAAGAAAGACCTTTACCTAAAGATGAGACCACACCGCCGGTGACAAATATAAATCGCGCCATGGAATTATCTTATAGTGATTAATTAATAAATTGGAAAGAATTAATTGTTATTTTCAGGAATTGATGGTGTATCATCAGATTTTTCTTCAATAATATCCAATACAGAGGATGTTGGTGTAAGCTCTCCTCTAGATATTATTGTTAATGCTAAACTACAAATTATAAATAATGTTGCAACTATAGCAGTGGCTTTGCTCATAAAATTACCAGCAGATCTAGAAAGCATAAAATTATCTTGTGAAACACCTATGCCAAGTGCACCACCTTCTGATTTTTGAATAAGGATCAAAAGCACAAGTATTACAGCAAGCACTAAATTGACTGCTAATAAAATATTCTCCATGGGGATTAACTATATGTTTTCTTGACTATATCAATAAATTTTTTAGCGTTTTGAGAAGCACCGCCAATCAAAAAACCGTCAATGTTCTTAATTTCTTTTAAATTTTTAACATTTTGAGGGTTAACAGAACCGCCATATAAAACTTTTGGTGATTTATCTTTAAATTTACTTTTAATAAATTTAACTGTTTTTAAAAGGTCATTTGATTTTGGAACAATGCCCGTTCCTATAGCCCAAACCGGCTCATATGCTATAAAAATATTTGATGTATTTTTAATATTATCTAAACCAACTTTAATTTGTTTTGACAAAATTGATTGCGTCTTTTTTTTTCTTTTTTCAGATAAGGTTTCACCAATACAGAAAATAACTTTTAATTTTGCCTCTAATGCACTTTTAATTTTCAAATTAATCAATCTGTTATCTTCACCTTTTTTTCTATTTTCTGAATGTCCGATAATTACAAAATGTGCGCCAATATTTTTCAGCATACGAGAATTAATAGAGCCTGTGAATGGACCATAACTTTCACTTTCATGACAATTTTGACCTCCTATACCGATTTGACAGTTTTTGAATTTTTTTGAGAAAGAGCTAATTAAAGTGTATGGGGGACAATAAATTAATCTACCTTTATTTATTTCTTTAGATTTTGAAAATTTAATAACTTTATTTAGTGAATTTAGAGAAGATAAATTCCCATACATTTTCCAATTAGCTATAAAATACATGTATTTATTTGTCATAATCAAAAAATTAATCTATAGCTTTGTATTTTACAGATCAATATATTAATGACTCAATGATAAACTTCTTTAGAAATTTTACAAAAAAAAAGATTGGCGGATTGTTACTAATTCTTGTTATTGTCATTGCTTTTGGTTTTGGTGGCTTTGGTGGAGGTTTTATTAATGGAAACCAAAATAATATAGCAAAAATAAATAAAACAAATATTTCAACACAAGATTTTATGGATTACTTAAACCAATCAGGTTTAAGTCAACAAGTAATAAGAGAAAATATTGATAAAGATATAATTGAAGAGCTTTTATCTGCTTTAGTTTCTATGACATTACTTGATCTTGAAATAAAAAATTTAAATTTAGCATTATCAAAAGATGTTTTGGTTGAAAAAATTAAAAAAAATAAAAACTTTCAAAATGAAAATGGAGAATTTCAAAGAACACTTTATGAAAAATTTTTATTAACAAATAATATGAGCGCTCCAATGTATGAAATTAAATTAAAAAATAATGCTCTACAAAAAGAACTATTTACATACATAAGTGGTGGGGCTAAGTCGCCCAAGTTCATGATAAATAAATATTATAAAGAAAAAAATAGAAAACTAGACATTGACTTTATAAATCTAAATAAGTTTTATAAAGAAACTGATGAATTTACGGATGAAGAAATTCAAATTTTTATAGATAAAAATTCAGACAAGTTAAAACAAGACTATATAGACTTTTCATATGCAGTTCTTACACCAAAAAATTTAACAGGTTTAGATGAATTCAATCAAATTTTTTTTGATAAAATCGATGAAATAGAAAATATGGTATCAAAAAATATTAATTTTAAAACAATCATTAATGAACTTAATATTAAACCTACTGTAAAAAAAGATTACTTAAATCTAGAAAACAAAGAAACAATTGAAAATAAAATTTACAACTCTAGAAAAAATAAAATAGAAATTTTAGAAAACAAACAATCTTTTATTTTTTATCAAATAGATAAAATTAATACTAAATTGCCAAGTTTAAAAGATGATAAGTTTAAAACACAAATTAAAAGTCTCTTATTTCAAAAAGAAAAATATGAATTTAATAAAAATATTCTAGACCAAATAAATAAAAAACAATTCAGCCAGGCTTCGTTTGACAAACTTGGAAATAATGGAGTTGAAAAAATCAAATTAAATTCAATAAAGGATAACAGGAAATTTGAAATTAACTCTATTGAGATTCTTTATTCTTTGCCCATTAATAATTTTACATTAATTGCTGATGATAAAGGTAACATTTTTATAGCCAAAACTATAAATTATGAAGATATAAATATTTCTCAAAATTCAAATGACTTTAATGCAATTTCTAATGAAGCAAGCGCGGAAAATAGAAATGGGCTATTAAAATCTTATGATTATCTTTTAAATAACAAGTACAAGGTTGTAGTTAATCAAAAAGCCCTTGATAGGGTAAAAAATTATTTTAAATAATGTTAAATCGAAACTTCAAAGATTTTAAGTTTCGACACAAAAGGAACGAAAATCAAATTCTCTATACATCAAAAAAAATACAAGATGATCGTGAAATTTTAAATTTGATTAATAATTTTCTTAAAGAAAAAAATAGCTTTATCTTTGAATCTGTTGAGAAAGGGAAGGTAAAAGGTAGATATACAATTTTTGGTAAAAACCCTGATAAAATATGGGAGTTTAATAATAAAAATTCTTATTTAATCAAAAATAAAATTAAAAAAAAAATTAAGGGAGATCCTGGCAAGATAATTGAAAAAATAATAGAGGAGTTCAAATTTAAAACACCTGCTGGTCTACCTCCTATCTGCTCTTTAATATCTGGATATTTTTCCTACGATTCTATTAGATACATAGAGAAAATTCCCAACAAATGCATAGATGATTTAAAACTACCCGATGTAAGACTTCTAAGACCAAGAACATTAATCATTCATGATAATTTAAAAAAGAAAATTTTTTATATTATTAACATCTTCAGTGATGAAAAAATTTCAAATTATAAAAGTAAATATTTAAAAATTGAAGATGAAATTAATGACTTGTTAATACAGGCCTCACTAAATACAGTTAGCACTACCTTAAATACAAAAGCAAATATTATGATTAAGTCTAATACTTCTAGAAGTAAATTTCTAAGTATGGTTAATAAGGCAAAAAAATATATCAAGATTGGTGATATTTTTCAGGTAGTTTTAAGTCAAAGATTTGAAGCAAAATTATCAAAAAAGCCTTTGGATATTTATAAAAAACTAAGAGTTACCAACCCTTCTCCATTTATGTACTTTTTTAATTTTGAAGATTTTCAAATAATTGGTGCAAGCCCTGAGATTCTAGTTCGGCTAAGAGATAACAAAATTACTGTTAGACCAATAGCTGGTACTAGACCTAGGGGTAAAAATTCTAAAGAAGATAATTTTTTTGCAAAGGATTTGCTACAAGATAAAAAAGAGTTATCAGAGCATTTAATGTTACTGGATTTAGGTAGAAATGATGCGGGAAAGGTCTCTAAAATTGGCACTATTAAAGTTACAGAGAGCTTTGTGATCGAAAAATATTCTCACGTAATGCATATAGTTTCTAATGTTATGGGTGTTTATAATAAAAAATATTCTAAATTTAAATCATTACTTGCTGGTTTTCCAGCTGGTACTGTTTCGGGCGCGCCTAAAATTCGTGCTATGGAAATTATTGATGAACTAGAAAAAACAAGAAGAAAGGTTTATGCTGGTGGTATAGGATATTTTTCAGCTAATGGTGAATTTGACACCTGCATAGCTCTAAGAACTGCTATTGCCAAAAATAAAAAATTTTATGTTCAAGCTGGTGCGGGTATTGTGGCTGACAGTAATCCCATTAAGGAATATGAAGAAACTGTTAACAAGGCAAAAGCTTTACTTAATGCTTTAAGATAATGAAAATTTTATTAATAGATAATTACGATAGTTTCACATTTAACCTGTACCATTATCTTTCATCACAGAAAGTTAAAGTTGATATTATTAGAAATGATAAAATTACTGATAAACAAATAATTAAAGATAAATATGATAAAATTGTTATATCCCCTGGTCCAGGTAACCCAAATCAATCTGGAAATTGTATTAAAATAGTCAAAGCTCTATATAAAAAGATACCAATTCTAGGTGTTTGTTTGGGTCATCAAATTATTGGTCAAGTTTTTGGTTCAAAAATAATTCAAGCTAAAATGTTAATGCATGGTAAAACTAGCTTAATTAAATCAAATAAAATTGGTATATTAAAAAACCTACCATCAAGGTTTGAAGCCACAAGATACCACAGCTTAATTATCGATAAAGAAACACTCTCTAAAGAGCTTGAAATTACCGCTCAAACTGAAGATGGGATTATAATGGGAATAAAACATAAAAAGTACAATATTCATGGTGTTCAATTTCACCCTGAAAGTATAAAAACTACTATTGGTATCAAAATATTAAAAAACTTTATTAATTACAAAAACTAATGAAAAAAATTTTAGAAAAGTTAAAAAATAAAAAAGATTTATCCTTTGATGAAAGTAAAGCTGCTTTTGAAATACTCATGCAAGGTAAAGCTTCTGATGATGAAATATTCGATTTTTTAACTCTACTTTCAGCAAAAGGTGAGGTCTCAGACGAGATAGCTGGCGGTGTTTATGTTTTAAGAGATAGGTCTAAAAGAGTTAACGCTAAGGATTGTGTGGATACGTGTGGCACTGGTGGAGATGGAATGAATACACTGAACATATCAACAGCTTCAGCCTTATTATTATCTAGTATGGGAATCAAGGTTGCAAAACATGGAAATAAAGCAGTCTCATCTAAATGTGGATCAGGTGATGTTTTAGAAGCTTTAAATATCAAAATTAATTTAGAACCCAAAGATATTGAAGAACAAATAAATAAAAATAACTTTGGTTTTATGTTTGCTCCTAACTATCACAACGCAATGAGGTTTGTCGGACCAACAAGGAAAAAAATTGGTAAAAGAACAATATTTAACATGATTGGGCCGCTAAGTAGCCCTGCTCTTGTCGAAAGACAGGTTGTGGGAGTATATGATAAAGGCTTACTCAACATTTTTGCAGAAGCTTTAAAAAACTTAGGCATAAAATTTGCTTGGATTGTGAATAGTGAAGATGGCTTAGATGAGGTATCACCTTATGCAAAAACAAATGTAGTTCAATTAAAAGATGGTGCAATTTCAGAAATTACCATTGATCCTAACGTATTGAATGTAGGAGCAAATAAAATTGAAGATTTATTAGGAGATGATGCTGAATTTAATGCAAGTAAAATGGTTGATATATTTAAGGGTAAAGATAGTGATTTTTCTAAAGCCGTTTGCTTAAATGCTGCTGCTGGACTAATTGTTTCAGAAAAACACTCTTCTTTCAGTGACGCCTATGAAGATGCTAGAAAACATATCTTATCTGGAAAAACATATGAAAACTTAAAAAGAATACAAAATGTCTGAAAATATCTTAGATAAAATAATTAAAAATAAAATCGAAAAAATTGATTTATTAAAAAAATCTATTTCTTTAAAGTTTTTAATTGAAAAAATTGATAAAAATAAATCATTTATTAATTTTAAGGAAAAGATTCAAAATAATATCAATGATAAAAAGATTTCAATAATTGCTGAAATAAAAAAGGCAAGCCCATCAGCTGGAGTCATTGTAAAAGAATACGATCCTATAGAAATTGCAGAAATTTATTACAAAAATAAAGCAACATGTTTGTCAATCTTGACTGAAGAAGATTTTTTTTTAGGAAATTTAATTCACTTGAGTAAGGTCAAAGAAAGAATAAATTTACCTATTCTCTGTAAGGATTTTTTTATTGATAAATTTCAAGTGCCGCTTGCAAAAAGTTATGGAGCAGATGCAATACTAATTATATTAGCTGGAGTTTCTGATGATCTTGCTTTTGAATTATATGAAGAGGCTTTAAAATTTAACATGTCAATAATAGTTGAAGTGCACACGCTTGAAGAAGCAAAAAAAGCTCTTAATTTTAAAGAAGCTTTAATTGGTATTAACAATAGAAATCTTAAAACTTTAAAAACAGATATGAATACAACTTATGATATTCATAATGCTTTAATTAATCACTCTGGCCCATTAATCTCTGAAAGCGGAATCAAAACAAAAGATGAACTTTTAGAAATATGCAAAAAAACTAATATTAAAACTTTTTTAATCGGTGAATCACTTTTAAAAAACTTGGGCAATAATTCAATTTTTTCAGTTCTTTAGCCAAATAAACCCACATTTTAAACACTTTTTAGCTATTGTTAAAATAGTAGAACACTTGTAGAACAGATTTTGTACTTTATTTGTTCTTATGCTAACTAAAAAACAAAAAAACCTGCTTTTATTTATCAACAAGAAGTTGAGAGCTTCTGGTGTATCGCCTTCTTATGAAGAAATGAAAGACTCTCTAAACTTAAAATCTAAATCAGGAATTCATAGATTAATAAGCGCTTTAGAAGAGAGAGGGTTTATTAGAAGACTTCCTCACAAGGCAAGAGCTTTAGAGGTGATAAAGCTTCCGGAAACAGCTTCAGCTAATGATATTTATAATAGTTTTTCGCCAAGTGTTATTAAAGGTGGCTTAGATACAGGGAATAATAATATGAATGAAATGGAAATACCCGTTTTAGGTAGTATTGCAGCAGGAACTCCTGTCGAGGCAATACAGAATGAGGTTTCTAGAATACCTCTTCCAAATAACCTTGAGAAAAATGGTCAATACTTTGGACTTAAAGTACAAGGTGATTCAATGATTGAAGCTGGTATTAACGAAGGAGATACAGTTATTATTAAAAGATCTGACACTGCTGATAATGGTAAAATTGTTGTGGCTTTAATTGACGAGCACGAAGCCATGCTGAAAAGAATTAGAAGAAAAGGTAAAACAGTTGCGCTTGAAAGTGCAAATAGAAACTATGAAACTAAAATATTCGGCCCTGATAGAGTAAAAGTTCAAGGTGTTCTAGTATCTTTATATAGAAACTTCTAAGAAAATAGTCTAAAAATCACGCATGCCTAATGTTGCAACAAGATTTGCTCCCTCACCTACCGGAGCCCTTCATATTGGTGGTGTGAGAACTGCTTTATTCTGCTGGTTATATTCAAAAAATAAGAAAGGAACTTTTCATTTAAGAATTGAAGATACGGATAAGGAAAGATCTAAAGATGAGCATAAGAATCAAATTATAAAATCTTTAAAATGGATTGGCATAGAGCATGATGGAGAGATATATATTCAATCAACTAAAATAAATGATCATATTAGTGTTGCTAATGAATTACTTAAAAATGGTCATGCTTATAAATGCTATTGCTCAAGTGAAGAAATAGAAGAACAAAAAAAAAGAGCTAAACAAAAAAAACTTCCTTATATTTATAATAGAAAATGGAGAGATCTTGTGGAAGAAGATGCTCCAAAAGATATAAAGCCTGTAATTAGATTTAAAAGTAAAATTGAAGGGACATCTATATTAAAAGATTTAGTTCAAGGTGATGTTGAAATTGATAATAATACAATTGAAGATTTCATCATTTTAAGAAATGATGGAACACCTACATATAACCTTTCAGCAACTGTAGATGACCATCAAATGATTATGACACATATTATTAGAGGAGATGACCATAAGATTAATACTTTCAAACAAATACAAATTTATTTAGCAATGAAATGGGAAGTGCCACAGTTTGCGCATGTACCTCTTATTCATACAATTGAAGGTAAAAAACTATCCAAAAGAGACAATGCCTCAACATTAGATGATTATTCTAAAATTGGAGTTATGCCTGATGCATTAAGGAATTATTTATTAAGATTAGGTTGGTCTTATGAAGATAAGGAAATATTTACTCTAGATGAAAGTATTAAACACTTTAATTTAGAAGGTATTGGTAAATCTCCTTCAAAACTAGATATGAGTCGAATCTTATCAATGAATGAACATTATATAAAAAACATAGATGAAAATGAACTCTATGAACACCTAGTAGAATATTGTGAAATTTATAAAGAAAAGATAAACCCAGAAAAAGAAGCAAAAATTAAAACATCATTATCTTTTCTTAAAAATAAAGCGAAAACTCTGGAAGATATATTTAATAATGCAAAATATATAATATTAGATGAGGTAAAATTTGAAGATCAGGATTTCAAACTAATAGATGAAAAAGCAAAAGGAATAATTTCAGAATTTAAAGATAAAATTATATCTATAAATATATTAAACAAAGAAATACTCGAACCTATAGTTAATGATTTAATAAAAAAACATGAGACTAATTTCAAAGGTGTTGGTCAACCTTTAAGAGTAGCATTAACGGGATCAAAATTTGGACCAGGCTTATATGATATCATCATTTCATTAGGTAAAGAGGAAGTACAAAAAAGATTAAATAAATTAATCTAATAATTTTATAAGGCATAATAATTAAAGATATTGCAATAAAATATTTACCACTTTTTCAGAAGAAGAGGTTTCTGATTTAATTTTTTTAAGTGTTTTATCTATGTTATCTAGTTGTGATTTTAATAAATCATTGTGACTAAGTAGATAATTTACTGAATTATAAATTTCTTTTGCATTGCATTCATCTTGTAATAATTCGGGAATAATTTCTTTATTATTTATGATATTTATAATGTTGGCAAATTTTATCTTTACTAAAAATTTCAAGATCAAATAATTAATCATATTGATTTTATAGATTATAATAGAGGGAACTTTAGCATTACAAATTTCAAGAGATACAGTACCTGATTTTGCTACAGCAAATATAGACCTTGATAAAATTTGAGACTTAATATTATCATCGGAAATTACTTGAAAATTTTTTAAAGAACTACTTTTTAAAAAATTAACTATAGTTTCTTTATTTTTATCAGTAGCATGAAAAATAAAGATATAATTATTGGACTTTTCATTCATTAATTTAATAAAATCACATAAAATTGGTAAGAGAATATTAATTTCAGAATCTCTACTTCCTGGAAAAATAGATATAATTTTTTTTTCTTTATCAATCAAAGAAGATAAATCTATTTTAGATTTAATATTATCTTCTAATAATGGATGTCCTACAAAAGTATTAAGAATATTCTCTTTATCAAAAAACTTTTTTTCGAAATCAAATAATAGTAGCATGTGATCTACAAATTTTTTAAACTTTTTAACTCTACCCTTGCGCCATATCCAAACCTGTGGTGCCACATAATGAATTGTTTTGATATTATTGTTAATTTTTTTAACTCTTTCGGCAACTCTAAGAGTAAAATCTGGGCTATCTACACTAAATAATATATCTGGGTTAAACTTTATAACTTCTTCAACAGTTTTATTAATTCTATTTCTTATTTTAAAAATGTTAAGAAAAACACTAGTAAAGCCAATGTGTGTGATTTCCTTTAGATCGTAGATAGATTTGATACCTAGTGACTTTAAATGAGGTCCTCCAACGCTTGAGTATTCAATTTCAGGGTTGATTTGTTTTAATTTTAAGATAACTGTAGAAGCCAATCTATCTCCTGATGGCTCACCTGTTAAAATAAATATTTTTTTCATTTAACTGATATAAAAATTTTATTTTTATTTGCAAAACTTATACTTTTAGTTTTATCCATAAAAATATTTAGTTTGGACTTTAAAACTATCCCCTTAATGCCATATTTTTTACAATCTTTGAGTGTGTCTAAACCTACGGTAGGTAGATCTATTCTTAGGTCTTGTTTTTTTTTAGGAAACTTTATTAGTATACCTTGAGGGTTTTTAAATTTACCTATCTCTTGAAGCATTTTTTTTGTACCTTTTGATGTTTCTTTGACGATAATATTATTGTTTCTTACAACTAAACCTTGGACGTGATTGTGAGAATTAAGCATACCTAATGACTTAATACCCTTATTAATTGATAAAATGTCATTTTTATTTGGTTTTAACTTTGTATGAAAACCTTTTGACAAAGTTAACTCAGGATTATAACTAATAGAACTAATAACTTTTATCTTTTCTTTATTAAAAATATTAATTATAGACTTTAAAATTGCTGCATCACCAAGTTTTGCAGCTTGTAGAATTTTAGGTAGATAATAAAAACCTTTAAAATCTACTTTTAAAGTAGACAGCTTGGGTTTATTGATTTTTCCTGCGAACAAAACTTTATTACATTTTCTTTCTTTAAATAATCTAAAAATTTTACCAAACTGTCCAATATGAATTGATAGAGAATAAGGGTTTTTTTGATAAATTTTTTTTTTGGACAAATCAATAATAAAATATTTTAATTTATTTTGTTTGATTTTTTTTAATATTTGTTTAGGAAAGTCTGTGTCTCCAAAAATTAAGCCTATCATTATTGTTCACTATGAGGTGTACAAATTGGTCTTTTTTTATCTTTATTAATAAATTCTAGTACGTCTTTAACTAAAGGGTTTTCTTTATATTTCTTACTTAGGTTAATTAAATTTTCATTTAAACTTTCAGTTTTAAAAATTTCTTTATAAGCTTCTGTAAGACCAATTATATCTTTATTTTCAAATTTATTTCTTCGTAATCCGACAATATTAATACCATTCAAAAAATTTCGATTTCCTGTTGATACTCCATAAGGTATTACATCTCTAGACACGCCTGTCATTCCGCCTATCATTGCCATTTTGCCAATTCTTACATGCTGTTGAATTCCACACTTAGCTCCTATTATAACAAAATCATCTATTATAGCGTGACCAGCAATTGCAGAATTATTAGCCATAACAATATTATTATGAACAATACAATCATGCGCAATATGTGCACCAATCATAATTAGATTATTGCTACCTACTCTTGTTAATCCACCTCCCTGAATTGTTCCAGTGTTAATTGTTACATGCTCTCGTATAATATTATTATCACCTATTATAAGATTTGTTTTTTCACCTTTGTATTTCAAATCTTGTGGATCACTGCCGATAGAAGACATGGGATAAATTATATTATTTTTACCTATTTTAGTGTGCCCGGTAATATTAACGTGTGACTGAATTATAACGTCATCATTAATTTCTACATCTGGTCCAATAATGCAGTAAGGGCCAATCTCTATATTTGAAGAAATTTTAGATTTAGGATCAATAATAGCAGTTTTATGTATCATTTATTTATTGTCTTTAATAAAATTTTTTAAATCTTTTGCAGGATATCCCATTACCCTAGAGTTATCAGGGATACTTTTTATAACACCACTACCACCAGCAATTTGAACATTATTACCTATCTTTAAATGTCCTGAGATACCAGCTTGTCCACCGACCATAACATTATTGCCTAGAGTAGAGCTTCCAGCAAAACCAACTTGTCCTGCTATAATGCAGTTATCTCCAATCTTATTATTATGCGCAATATGAATTTGGTTATCTAAATATGTATTTCTACCGATTACTGTGTTTGACATTGATCCTCTGTCAATTGTACATCCAGATCCAATCTCAACATAATCATTAATTATAACAATGCCTATATGCGGATATCTTATGTTATTTTCTTTGTCTTGATAAAAACCAAATCCCTTTTTTCCAATAATGCATCCATCCAAAATGCTTACATTATTATTAATAATTGTATTTCTAATTATTACATTAGAGCCAATAGAACAATTGTTTCCAATAATAACATTACTTTCTATAATAGTATTATGACCAATTAAACAGTGTTTTCCTATTTTAACATTTTTACCAATTAAAACATTTTTACCAAATTTAACTTTTTTTTTGGAAGAAGTTTTATTTATCTCTTTAACATCAGCATCAAAATCATCAGTAATTGAGTCGGGATAGAATGCTTTGGTTATCATGGCTATGCTAATAAGAACATTATCGACAACTATTTTATTACAATCAATTGGTAAAATTTTAGAGAGATTAGCTGTTGTTACACAATAGGTCGCTTTAGTTTTAAGGGCTAAATATTCATATTTTTTAGAATGAAAAAAAGTAATTTCATTACTTGTGGCTGTTGCAAGATCTTTTATATCAATAACTTTATGTTTTTTAAAATTATTCTTATTTGTTATGTTAGATAGGCTTAAAAGTTTATCTATCTTGAAAGGGCCATGGTTTTTAAAAAAAAGATTAGTCATTAATAAAGTTTTTTATCAAAACTATAATGAATTACTTATCAAGAATTATTACTGATTATTTTCTATCTACTACTGATGCTGACCACGTTGCATCTGCCATTTTTTTTCCTTCAACGAATGCTTCGCCTTTATATTTCCAAACCCTACCATGAGATCTTGTAGCCTCAATATTTAGCTCTAATCTACAATCTGGTATAACAGGATTTCGAAATCTAGCTTTCTCAATTCCCATTAAAAAAACTAATTTATTTTCATATTCTTTTTTATCTATACCTGACGCTGTAAGGGCGGCTGCAGCTTGACCAAAAGCTTCTACTATTAAAACACCGGGCATTACTGGATTTCCTGGAAAATGACCCTGCACAAAAAAACTATCTTTTTTAACATTTACTATTGCTGTTGCAGAAAAAAGTTTTTTTATATTTATCAGCTCTTCAATTAAAAGCATGGGTTCTCTATGAGGCAATAGGTTAATAATTTCTTGTTTATTTAAATTATTTTTCATTATTAAAACTTCAATTTTGATATCTTCTTATTTAATCTTTCTATAATTTCTTTAGTAATATTCAATTCTTTTGGAGCTACAATCATACTTTTTTTTTTGAAGATTAAAGAAATTGAATGTTCATTCATATAATCTATGAGAATTGGATTAAGTAAACTAATAATTTTTTCTTGATAATTAATTCTTTTTTGATTCTGCTCATTAAAAGCATTTTGTTTACTATTATTGTATGTTAAAATTTTTTTTTTAAGAATACTAATTTTTTTATTGAACTCATCATTAGATAAAACATTTTTTTTTAAAAGTATTTTCTTCTCTTCAGTATTAAGTTCTAACTCGTTATCTAAAAATCTTTTTTTAATTATGTCATTTTCTTTTTTTAATTGATCAATAAGACTTTTGCCAACTTTTGAATTAATCAATATGTTATTCATATCTATGTATGCAAATGTAGATTTGGCTAATACGTTATTATTTAAAAAAATAATCAATACTAATAAAAAGTAAAAATTTTTTTTAAACATTAAAAAGTTGTTCCCAAATTAAATCTAAAACTCTCAGTTTTATCCGTATCTTTTTTTGTTATTGGTTGGGATAATGAAAAATTTAATGGACCAATTGGTGTAAACATATCAATACTAACTCCTGCTGAGCTTCTTATTTTACTAGAGTCATCTAAGGATGAATCGTAAATTCCCCAGACATTGGCTATATCTAAAAAAACTTTAACTCCCGTATTTTCAAAAGATTGTAATACTGGCAGTTCACTGGCTAGGTTAATTGCGGTCGCGTAATTTCCTCCGACAAAATCATCACCATCTTTGGGGCCAACTTTTCCTGGTTCAAATCCTCTTAGTTTTTTTGAGGGCATATAAACTCTATCCGAAATCTTTACATCATCATTTCCAAAAGAAGTTGAGGTATTAACAAAAAATGAAGCTGTTCCAATCAAGTCAGGTAAGTATTCATAAAAACTATTAATTTCATAATAATTATTAATTGTTTGCCCATCTGATAAAACTGGCAAAGACTGCTTAAATTTACTTCTAAAGCCAGCAGTAGGTCTATATGCTTGATTTCTCTTATCAAGATCTAAAATGTAACCAAACACTAAATCAAAATAGTCCCCCTTTTGTTTTTTTAATTTACTGGATGCGGCTGATGTAGTTTCTAAAGCTTCATAGTAAGCATCGATTTTTGGAGTAATAAATAAATCATCAAGATGCTCAAATCTAGTTCCTAAGGAAATTCCATGTTTTTGTGTTTTATAACCATAATCAGTGAATCTGTCTGTTTCTGTACTTTCAGCTGAAAAAATTAAATCTTTATCTGAATTATTAAAATTTGGATTAACAATTGAGAATAAACCCTTAACAGACTCTTTACCTATAGTTAGGTTTGAATTTAGCTTAATTCCACGTCCAAGAAAATTATTTTCTCTCACACCAAAAGTCGTGCTAGCACCAGAGGTTCCAATTCCAGCACCCAAAGAAATTTCTCCCGTTGGTTTTTCCTCAACATCAATATTAATAGACTTAAGCGAAGGATCACTTTCTAGGTTTTTAATTTCATAGTTCACTTCACTAAAGATACCAAGAGACTTAATGTTCATAATGGATTTTTTTAAAAGAATATTATTTAATGGGTCGCCCTCATCTATTATAAGTTCATTTCGAATAACATCCTCTATCGTAATAGAATTACCAGATATATTGACCTTGCTAATGTAGATTTTTTTTGATTCACGTAGATTAATATCAACATCAATCTTATTTTCATCTATAATTCTTTCGTCAATCGTAGCATCAATAAATTCATAATTTTCATTTGTAGCTATATTCTCTATATTTTTTAAAACTTTTTCTATAACTCTAAAAGAATATATGGAACCTTTATATTCGTTTAATTCATTTTCAATTTTAGTGAAAAATTTTGGATCGTAATCGGTAGGTAAATTAATCTTAAAATTGTTAAAGGAGTATTTATTACCACTGTCTATATTAAATATAAGTTGGAAATCTTCGTTATTATTTTTTTTAATTGTACTATTTTTAACAACAGCATTGTAATAACCTTTGTTTTTATAATAATTAACTAAAAGCCTTTTATCCAAATTAATTCTTTCTGCATTAAGGTATTTTTTATTTGAAAGAATTTTCCAAAATTTATGCTCTTCGGTAGCAATCACATTTAAAAGCTTGCCTGACTTAATCTTTTTATCTCCTAAAAATAGAATCTCATTTACATATGATTTTTCACCTACATCAATATTGTAGGTTAGATCGATAGTTCCATTTTGATTTTGACTTACATACAATTCAACATTTGAAAAATAATAACCTACAGCTTGGAGAATACTTTTAATTTTTTGAATATCGTTTTTAGCAGTTGATTCTATATATGGACTGCTGCTCTTAAGTGCAACATCGCTATATAAAAGTTTTTGGATAGGTTTTCTTTTTATACCAGTAATGATTAAGTTTTGAATAATGGGATTTTCAATAATTGTAAATACTAAGTTTGAATTTTCAAAATTGGCTTCTATATTTTTAAAAAAATTAGTCTCATATAATGCTTTAATAGATTTGTTTAAATCGATTTCATTAATATCATCATTAATTTTTAAGCCTGAAAATAAGATTATTGTGTCAGTGTTAATTCTTTTATTACCATTAATTGTTATTTTTTTAATTGTTTCAGCGTAAGCAAATGCGTGAGAAAATATTATAAAGCACAAGTAAATAGCAATTTTTTTAATCATAGGGATTTATACACTTAAAGTGTCTATTTTAAAACTTACAAGTTTTGATAATTGCTGAATATCAGCGATTCTTTTTGGGTAAATTTTCTTATATTTTAAAAATTCCTTTAAATTCAAAATTTTTAATAAAATTTTAGAAATATCTGTAAATTTAATTTTACCTAAAAGAAATTTATGAACCAAACTATCATTTGCACTGACAATAACAGTTTCAAATAGAGAATCACTTTCTCCTAATGTATTAATAATGCAAACAACAGGAAATTTTTTTTTATCGACATAAGTGAGGTTTAGATTATTTAATATTTTGATATTTAGTGGTTTAGATTTAATCTCTTTTTCATAACGTGTATAGAGAGAATTAAATATAGGTACAGTCATGTTGGTATCATGTGCTAAAAATTTGATTAATCCATTATTAAACTTTACTATTGCATGCAGGTAAGATTGGGGATGAATTAATATTTCTAATTGATTATATTTTAGGTTAAAAATTTTTTTTGCCTCAATTATTTCGAAAACTTTATTCATCATTGTAGCTGAATCTATAGATATTTTTTTACCCATTGACCAATTAGGGTGTCTTAAAGCTTTTTTAGGTGTGATATCCCTAAATTGTTTAAGTGTAAACTCTCTAAAGGGTCCACCAGATGCTGTTAAATAAACTTTCTCTAAATTATTATTTTTAGCACTATTAATTAAAGACCATATAGAAAAATGCTCAGAATCAATTGGAATAAATTTTGTATTATGCTTCTTTAGTTTTCTTTTGATTAAGTTCCAACCACAAATTATTGATTCTTTATTTGCAATTGCAATCGTTTTTGTAAATTTAATAGTATCTAAAGTCGGTTCTAAACCTTCAAATCCAGAAATAGCACTCATAACATAATCAATTTTATTGCTCTTAAATATTTTTTGTAAAGAGTTAAAATTGTCATAAATATTAATATTCTTATTTTTAAGAATCTTTTTAGCAACTAAGAAAGATTTTTTGTCAGTAATAATTATATTTTTAACATCAAAGAGCTTGGTCTGACTTATTATTTTTTTATAATTTTTATTTGCGGTAAGTAGCTCAACTATAAAATCTTTTTTATTCTTTTTAATGATGTTAACTAGTGAAGTTCCAATTGAGCCTGTTGAACCTAAAATTGCAATTTTTTTCATATTAAAAAAAAGTAAATAGTAGAACTCCTATTGGTATAGCAAAAATTATACCGTCTATTCTATCTAAAAAACCACCATGGCCAGGTAATATATTGCTTGTGTCTTTAACATTTGCTTTCCTTTTGAGTGAAGAAATAAATAAATCACCTAGTTGTGATGTTAGCGATATTAACACCGTAATCAAAACTAGTATTAAAAAATTATATTTTATCAACTCTATATAAAATAAGGGTATTAAAAGTAAGGAAAAAACAAAAGAACCAATTGATCCTGATATAGTTTTATTTGGACTTATTTTTGTAAGTTTTTTACCTTTAAAAGTTTTACCGAAGACAAGTCCACCTATATCAGACAGTATAGATACAAGAACAGAGTACAAAAGAAATATCTTTAAATCTAAATAATGAGATTCTATAGAAAACACAAAGTAAACTAATAACGATAAATACAATAATGAAGTTGCTTTACATAAAAATCTATAAAGTTTATCTTTAATTGAATTTTTAATTAATATTTTGGATATTAGGGCATAAAATTCAACCCATGAAATCATAGCTATTATAATAAGAAAGATAATCATTATAAAGGAATAGAAATACATTGCTGATAGTAATAATAGCAACATTATCGAAGTAATTATTCTTTTTTTTAACTCAAGGCTCATTAAATTGATCCAAAATTTCTTTTAATATATTTAAACCTAGTTAACACTTTCATTAAATCTTTTGATTTAAAATCTGGCCAAAGTTTTTTTTCAAAAAAAATTTCAGTATATGCTAATTGCCATAGCATAAAATTACTCAATCTTTGAGTATTGCCTGTTCTTATTAAAATATCTGGATCTGGAATATTGTTCGTAAATAAATTTCTATCTATATTTTTTTCATTTACTTTAATATCTTTTTTATTAATAGTTTTTATGGAATTAATTATCTCACTTTTTGAACCATAGTTTAATGCAACATTAACTTGTATTGCAGAATTTTGTGATGTTTTTTTTTCAGATATTTTTATTAACGTTTTAAGAGCTACAGGTAATTTATTTAATTCACCAATGAATTTAAGTTTTATATTTTTTTTAATTAAATTTGAAATTTTTTTTGATAAAAAACTCTCCAATAAATTAAAGAGAAAATTTATTTCTTTTTTAGGTCTTTTCCAGTTCTCAGTAGAAAAGGTATAAAGAGTTAGGTATTTAATTTTTTCTTTTATACATTTTTCAATAACTTCTTCTACAGTATTTAAACCTGCTCTATGACCTGAGTTTCTTGAGCCTTTATGTTTGATACCCCATCTTCCATTTCCATCCATAATGATGGCAACATGTTTAACTGGGTTCATATGGTCATTATTTCTTTTTCTTTAACTTCAACCTTTTGATCTATCTTTTTAATATGCTCATCAGTAAATGTTTGTACTGTTTTTTCACTTTTTTTCTCATCATCCTCACTGATTTCTTTACTCTTAACTAAGTTTTTTAATTCATCATTAGCTTCTCTTCTGATATTTCTTATTGAAATTTTACATTTTTCACCCATAGACTTGATTATTTTTTTTATCTCACCTCTTCTTTCCTCACTTAAGTCTGGGACGGGTAATCTAATTAATTGACCATCAATTTGTGGATTTAAACCTAGTTCTGATTTTTTAATAGCCGAGTCTACAAGTGGTACATTATTTAAATCCCATACCTGAATATTAATCATTCTTGCTTCCGGAGTTGTGATGCTTGCTACTTGATTTATGGGCATCGCTTGACCATAAACATCAACCTTAACAAGATCAAGCATTGCCGCATTAGCTCTGCCAGTTCTTAGAGATGTTAGTTCTTTTGTAAAAACCTCAATGGTTTTATCCATTTTTTGGCTGTACGTTTTATAGTTAAACATTTATTCACCAATTTTAATTCTATAGAAGTCTTTAATCTTTAAATTAGAAATATTAAGATCTTTTACGATATCTTGCACCTTCTTTTTAGGTTCCATAACCCATGCTTGAGTTAACAGTGCATTGTCTTCCTTAAATTTATTCATTTTACCTAAGCTAATTTTTTGTGCTATTTCATCTGGTTTCCCAGAGCTTTTTAACTCTTCTTTTACAAGATCTTCTTCTTTTTGAAGAACGTCTTTATCAATTAAATCTGAACTTAAAGCCAGTGGATTAGATGCAGCTATATGCATTGAAAGCTGTTTTCCGAATGACTTAACGTCATCAGTATCATCAGATGTCTCAAGAGATACAATAACAGATAATTTTGATAAATTATCTTTGACTACAGTATGTAGATAATTAAAATTTTTAGTACCTGATTGGTTAAATGTTTTTACTTTACCAATTGTTATTTTTTCACCCATTTTTGCAATTAATGAAACAAGGTTATCCGCAACAGTTAGACTATTTGACATGTTTGTTTTATTTAACCTATCTAAATCAGAGTCATTTTGATTATTTAATTCACTTAATTCTTTTGCAAAAGAAACAAAGTCATCATTTTTAGCGACAAAGTCTGTTTCGCAATTGAGCTCTATAACAGAAATTTTATTTTCATCACCAGAAGTTGCTATAACACCTTCTTTTGCATCTCTAGACATTTTTTTAGAGGCTTTAGAAATTCCTTTAATTCTTAAAATTTCTACTGCTTTATCTAAATCCCCCCCAGATTCCTTGACTGCTAAATTACAATCTTTAAAACCAGCACCTGTTGCCTCTCGTAATTGTTTTACTTTTTCTATATCGCTCATATTAATTCAATTTTTCCTTTTCTTTCTTTGAAAATTTAGCATCTAATTTCTCTCTGTCTAATTCCTGAATAGTTTTGTTAGGTTTTTCTTTTGTCTTAATATCGTCCACTTCAGATTTTACTTCTGTTTTAGATGGAGTTGCTTTTTTGGCATTTTCAATAGTTTCTTTAATAAGGTTACAATAAAGGTCTATTGCTCTTCTAGCATCATCATTACCGGGTATTGGAAAATCAATTCCGTCTGGATTTGAGTTGCTATCCAAGATAGCGCAAATTGGTATGCCCAATTTTGAGGACTCTGCTATAGCCAATGATTCATAATTAGTATCAATAATAAAAACTAAGTCAGGAACCTTTTTCATTTCTGCAATTCCACCTAGTGATCTTTCAAGCTTATCTTTCTTTACACTCATTTTAAGTAGCTCTTTTTTAGTAAAACCTCTATTTTCAGATACTAAATCTGCTTCATACTTTTTCATTTTTTTTATAGATCCAGAAATTGTTCCCCAGTTAGTCAACATTCCACCTAGCCACCTGTAATTTACAAAAAATTGTCCAGTTTCCTTTGCAACTTCTGCAATAGCCTCTGATGCTTGTTTTTTAGTAGATACAAAAAGAATTTTGCCATTATTAGCAATCGTATTGTAAACTTTTTCTAAAGCTACATTTGTTAATTCTAATGTTTGAGTTAAATCAATAATGTGAATTGAATCTCTTTTTCCAAAAATATATTTTTTCATTTTTGGATTCCATCTTAAAGTCTTATGACCTAAGTGAACGCCTGCTTCTAATAATTGTTGAATAGTTAGACTTGGTATTTTCATATTTATTCCCGGTTAAGCCACCACAGTATTTTCCATTTAAGGACCGGAGGTATAAAACCACAAACTGTGTGCGTGTTAATTTAAATTAAGAGTTATTTACAAATTATTTGAAAAACAAACAAGTCTTTTTTAGCTAATAATAGTCGAAATATCATTGTTTCTTAGTATATTTATAGCTTTTCTATCAATAAGGCGTTTATTTTTTAATTTAATGTTAATATCGTTATTTTCATCATTAATATTTATTTTTACCTCTGTACTGCCCTCTTCACTTGCTAAGTCAGATATTTTATCAATATCTTTAATGGACTTAAGATTGAATATAATTTCATTAACAGGTTTATTAAAAAGATCTTTTAATGAGGCTATTTTTTTAACATTTATTCTTTTAGATTTAATCTCATCATTAGAAATTGTTTTAATTAGGGTTATAATTAATGAACTACCTTCAATAAGAACGTCTCTATTGAGTTCTAATATGTCAGAAAAAACGAAAAGCTCAAAAACACTGGTTAAATCTGTAAACTTAATAACGCCATATGAGTTTCCTCTGGCAGTTTTTCTTTCTGTAATTTTTAAAAGTGTCGCAGCAATATTTGCATCTTTTATATCATCATCCAAATTAAACTTTGCATAATCAACTATTTTATAATCATCAAAGATTTCTTTAAACTGGTTTAGAGGGTGATCGGATATAAAAAAACCTATAGCCTCAAATTCTCTTGATAATCTATCTTCAAATTTCCAATCCTCCATATTAATTACTATTTCATTATCCTGTTCTTCATCAGAGGCAAATAAATCAATTTGATTAGCAGCTTTATTCTCAAAAATATTTTTTGTTTTCAAAATAAAATTAGGAATTGAATTAAACATTGCCTGTCTATTGTTATCTATATTATCAAAAGCTCCAGCTTTAACTAGACCTTCTAACTGGAGTTTATTAATATCTTTAGGGTTAACTCTATTTAGAAAATTATTGATTGATTTAAATTTACCATTTTCTTTTCTTTCTTTAATAACATTAGATATTGCTTCAAGTCCTACGCTCTTAATTCCACCCAAGGCATAATAAAAATTATTTTCATCAAACTGAAAATCTGCAAAACATTTATTAATATCTGGACGTACTACTTTAATATCTATTCGTTTAAGTTCTTCATGAAATTCACTAAGCTTATTTTGGTTTGATAGATCCATTGTCATTGAGGCTGCAAAAAATTCTTTAGGATAATATGTTTTTAAAAATGCTGTCTGATAAGAAATGATTGCATAAGCAGCTGCGTGACTTTTGTTAAAGCCATACTCAGCAAATGGTTCAATTTTTAAAAAGATACTTGCAGCAATATCCCTGCTAATACCATTTTTAAGAGCACCAGCAATAAAACCTTGTTTTTGTTTTTCTAGTTCTGCTCTTTTCTTTTTACCCATTGCTCTTCTTAAAATATCTGCTTCACCCGCTGTAAACCCAGATAGCTTTTGAGCTATTTGCATTACTTGTTCTTGATAAATAATTACACCATAGGTAGGTTTAAGAATGTCCTCAAGTAAAGGATGTAAATAATCAGGTGTTTGCCTTCCATGTTTACAGTCATTATAAACTGGTATGTTGCTCATAGGTCCCGGGCGATAAAGAGCAACTAAAGCAATAATGTCCTCGATATGGTTCGGTTTCATCTGCAATAATGCTTCACGCATTCCAGCACTCTCTACTTGAAATAATCCAACTGTATGGCCAGATGATAATAGTTCAAAAACTTTCTTATCTTCAAAGTCAATGTCCTCAATTTTAAAATCTTTAACTTTTTTATTAATTAGCTTTTGAGTTCTATTGATTACAGTTAAGGTTTTTAAGCCTAAAAAATCAAACTTTATTAAGCCTGCATTTTCCGCTGAATACATGTCAAATTGTGTGGATGGTAATAATAAATCTGCTGCAGCATCTTTATATAAAGGGACAACCTCTGTTAATTTTCTATCTGCTATTACTACGCCAGCGGCATGAGTTGCTACATTTCTATTTAAACCTTCTAATTTTAAAGAAAGATCAGTTAATTTTTTTACACGAGGATCTTCATTAACTAATTTTTGAAGTCTAGGTTCACTATTAATGCATTCAATTAAACTTTGTGGCCTTGATGGATCAAATGGTATCATTTTTGAAATACTATCAACAAAACCATAAGGTAAACCTAATACTCTACCGACATCTCTAATAACCATTCTTGCTTTTAATTTCCCAAAGGTAATAATATGAGCAACACTGTCTTTATATTTTGTTGTTAAGTATTTGAAAACAAGATCTCTTTTTTCCTCACAAAAATCTATATCAAAGTCAGGCATTGATACACGATCAGGATTTAAAAATCGCTCAAATATCAAATTAAATTTAATTGGGTCAACATCAGTAATGGATAAACACCACGCAACAAGAGATCCGGCCCCAGAGCCCCTGCCAGGTCCTACTGGAATATCGCTGTTCTTGGCCCACTTAATATAATCTGAGACAATTAAAAAATAACTTGGATATTTCATTTCAATGATGATTTTTAGTTCGTGATCTAATCTGTCTTTATATTTTAAAAATTGATCATTACTGTCTAAATTTTTTTCTTCTATTTTAAAGACTTTCAGAAATTTTTCTTTTAATCCATCTAGTGAATCTTTTTTTAGTATTTCATCTGCACTACCTTCTTTTTCAGAGCTAATATTTGGCAATACTGGCTTAGAAAACTGTGGTCTAAAATTACATTTGAATGGTAAATTAAAATTATTCTCTAAAGCCTCAGGAAGATCTGAAAATAATTCTGACATTTCCTCGTTAGACTTAAAGTAATGTTGATTACTGTACTTAATTCTATTCTTTTCATTAACATATGTTTTGGCCCCAATACAAGTAAGGGCATCATGAGCCTCATGCATATCAGGTGTCAAGTAGTAAACTTCATTTGTTGCGATAATCGGTATTTTTATTTTAGAAGATTGCTCTAAATTATATTTTTCAAAAGCAATTTCGTTTTGATCTCCATGTCTTTGAATTTCTAAGTAAAATCTATCATGAAAATTTGATGATAAGCTCTTATATATCTTGTTTATCTCCTCTAAACGACCTTTCTCAAATAATTTACCAAACAAACCCTGAATTGTTCCTGAGAGCAACGATACACCTTCCGTGTCACTGAAAAGTTCCTTGATATCCAAATGTGGGTCTGAAAGAGCATCATTTTCAAGATAAGATCTAGAAGAAAGTTCAATAATCTTTTTGTATCCATTTTCATTAAGAGCAATTAAGGGCAACAATCCGGTTGTATCTTCAAACCTAAAATTAATTTGCGTACCAATAATTGGTTGTGTTCCAGCCTTAGAAATATTTTCAGCAAACTCTAATGCACCACATAAATTAGATGTATCAGAAAGACCTAAGCAAGGTATTTTATTTTCTTTACAAAAATCTTTTAAGTTATCAATTTTGATTGCTCCTTCACAAATTGAATATTGTGTATGAATTTTTAGATGATTAAAATTTTGATTATTTAATTGTGGCATTGAAAGTTTTTATATTACCATCAATCATTTCTAATTTGCAATCAGCCATATTGGCAAAAAATCTATTGTGAGTTGCATAAATTATTAATCTATTTTTATTTTTTAAATTATACAAAACATTAAAAACCTCTTTTGCGGTAATATGATCTAGACTGCCAGTAGGCTCATCTGCTAATATAATCTCAGGTTCATTGATGAGTGCTCTGGCCATTGCAATTCTTTGCATTTCACCACCTGATAATTCTGATGGATAGTGGTACTGTCTAGATGAAAGGCCCATTTTTTTGATGACTTTTTTTGCTTTTTCGATTGAATCTCTTTTATCATTACTCAAGGCTAGACCGGCAAGATAAACATTTTCTAACGCTGTAAAGTCAGGAAGTAAATTATTTTGTTGATATATAATACCAATTTTTTTTGATCTAATTTTATCATTATAGGTATTATCATTAAAATCTATTCTATCATTAGCAATAAATAATGAACCAGTTGTAGGTTTGTCAATCATTGATAAAATATTTAGTAGTGTAGATTTTCCAGATCCGGATGGACCCATAAGAGAATAAATTTTACCTTTTGCAAAAGAATAATTAATTTTTTTTAAAACAGTTATTTTTTTATTATTAGAAAAAGATTTAGAAATTTTATTTATAGATATAAAATTATTCATACTTTAGGCCTTTAGCTGGATCTAATTTTGAGGCATTTATTGCTGGAAAAATTGAAACGATAATAGTTATAAAAATTGAACATAGTGAAATAATAAAAATTGATACTGGATTTATTTCAGAGGGCATTGTACTTAAAAAATAAATCTCTTCTGGAAACAGACTGATATTAAAAGTATTACTTAAAAACTCTCTTAAATTCTCAATATACAAAGAAAACATTATGCCTAAAAAAATTCCAAAAAAAGTTGCGGTGGTTCCAATAATAATACCCACTAAAAAAAATATTTTTATAATAGATTTATTTAAGACACCAATAGATTTAAGTATTGCTATATCTCTAGTTTTATTTTTTACTAAAATTGTAAGTCCTGAAATAATATTAAAAGCAGCTACTATAATAATTAAAGATAAGATTATAAACATTACATTTCTTTCAACTTTTAAGGCTGAAAATAAGGAATTATTCATATCGGCCCACGTGTATACAAACTGATTATTAAATATTTTTTGAATCTCTATTTTTATTTCATTAATATTCGATGGATTATTCAAATATATTTCTAAATTTCTGTTTTTTTTTTCAAGATCAAAGAAACTTTCAAGTGTATCCAGGTTTATAAATGCTATATTTGCATCAAAATCTGCTAGGCCACTATCAAAAATCGAAGTTATGGTAAAGATTTCTTGTTTGGGTAAACTACCAATAATTGTTTCAATACCTACTGGAGACATAATCGACATTCTGTCACCTACACTCAGGTCTAAATTAAAACTCAGTTCTTTACCTATTGATATAGAATTTATTGATAATTGATTTGATTCACCAATTAAGTTACCTTTTTTAACAACATCAAGTTTTGAAAAATCCTTACTATTATAACCTCTCAAAACTAGACCTTTAGTATAATCTTTACTAATGACAATCGCTTCTCCAAAATTACTAAGTATTAATTCCTTTGAAATTAGTTTTAAACTTTTATCATTTAACTTTTCTAAGTTAATTGAGTTTTCGTAGGGCTTAACTGTTACATGAGCATTAAATCCTACAATTTTATTAATTAGCTCTGCTCTAAAGCCATTCATAACTGACATCACAATAATTAGCACCGCAACACCTAGGCTTATTCCAATGAATGAAAAAATAGAGATAACGTTTAAAAAGCCATCTTTTTTTCTGCTTTTTAAATACCTAAATGCAATCTCTTTTTCTAATGTAGAAATCAATTTTTTGCTTTTAATTCAGTTAAAATTTTAGTTATTTTATCCAGAGTTAAGTTTTGAGGATCTTTTCCTATTTCTTTAAATTCTAATAAATCAGCATTTGAATTTTTTCCTATAATTATTTGATATGGAACACCTATTAAATTAAATTTCTTAATTTTAGATGAAAGGTTTTCATCCATATCATCAATAATTGTATCAATATGATTATTTTTAAAATGCTTGTAAATTTTAGTAGCCTTATCTATTGCAGAGGAGTCATTTTTATTAATCATTGGTATAATAGCAAGTTCATAAGGAGCAACAGAAAATGGCCACTTCATAATTTCTTGTTTTTCATCGTATTTAGCTTCTATGATAGCGCCGACTAACCTTGATACGCCTATTCCATATGATCCCATTTTAACAAAATCTTTTTTACCCCCTGGTAAATCAACTGATGCATTCATGCTTTTTGAGTATTTATCTCCAAAGTAAAAAATGTGACCTACTTCAATACCTTTTGTGATCAATCTATTCTCTTCAGATACTTCTTTTTCAAATTTCTCTTTGTTGTACTTTTCGTCAGCAACAGAATAAAATTGCTCATATTTTTTTCTTAAATCTTCTAAAGATTTTCTATCAATAACAGAGCCTTCACTATTTAAATCAAAAATTCTTTTATCAGTAAAGATTTTACTTTCACCTGTATCTGCCAATATAATAAATTCATGAGAAAGATTTCCACCAATAGGACCAGTATCAGCTACCATTGGAATAGCTGAAAGTTCTAATCTTTTAAATGTTTTTAAATAAGAGAAAAAAAATTTATTATAAGAGAAGGTTGCATCATCGTCATTTACGTCAAACGAATATGCATCCTTCATATAAAATTCTCTACCTCTCATAATTCCAAATCTTGGTCTAACTTCGTCTCTAAATTTCCACTGAATGTGATACAATAATTGAGGTAATGATTTATAAGATTTAACACATGATCTAAATATATCCGTAACTAACTCTTCGTTGGTTGGGCCATAAAGCATCTCTCTACCTTGTCTGTCTTTAATACGAAGCATTTCATCTCCATAATCATCGTAACGGCCACTTTCCTTCCAAATATCACTAGGCTGGATAGTTGGCATAAGTATTTCTTGAGCACCAATTTTGTTTTGCTCTTCTCTAACTATCTGTTCAATTTTTTTCATCACTTTAAAACCTAATGGTAACCATGAATAAATACCTGCGGAAGATTGTTTTATCATCCCCACTCTAAGCATTAATTGATGTGACTTAATTTTTGCTTCTGATGGATTGTTTTTTAATATTGGTATGAATGATTTTGAAATGTACATTTTTAGCTAATCATATATCTTAAATTTAAATATTCATATTTTATCAATAAATAAATTATCACGAAAATAACAGTTGTAATACCAGTACAATAGATAAATTTTTTTAACATTTTAGGATTTTCTGGAGAACCACTGTCCTCACCGTTAATTTTGATGGGTTTTTGTCTATTTACATCAATTGGAAGAATTGCAAAAAAAACTACCCACCAAATTATTATGTAAATTATAGCAAGACCCGTTGCGCTCATCTAAATTCTTACTAAGTTGATATTTATAAATGGTCTTTTACCGGTCAATTCTTTGGCACATTTTCTGCATGTGATTTTTAATGCATCTATTAAATTGTATTCTTGTTTTTTACTTTTTATAGAAAAGGTTCTGGTTGTTTTTTCTATTGCCTCTTCTAATTCGTATATAAATTCATCGACATCGTACACGGGTAGGCCTCTGAAAGTTAATACAGGTCTTTTATGAATATTTCCTTTTGCTGTAATTAAAATAGTCACTTCCATATAGCCATTTGCAGCTATATTTTTTCTATCTTTAATTGATTGAGCATCTTCTTCAACGCTCATATTTCCATCTAAATAAAGTCTGCCACTTGGTGCCTTATCAAAAACATGCGGCTTGCCTGGTGCTAATTTTACAATGTCACCATTTTCTACTTGAACAGGGTTTGGGACTTTCATTTCGTGCGCAAATTTCATGTGTTCAATCATATGTCTATGTTCACCATGAACAGGAATGGCACATTGAGGCTTTACCCAGTCATACATTTCCCTAAGATCATCTCTATTTGGGTGACCAGAAACATGAACAAATTCACTTTCTTCTGAAATAACCTCAATACCATCTTTAACTAATTGGTTTTGTAATTTGTATAATTTTTTCTCATTACCTGGAATAATTTTTGATGAAAAAATAACAGCATCATCTTTTTCTATATAAACATCTGGGTGAGTATTACTAGAAATTCTCATAAGAGCAGCCATAGGTTCGCCTTGGCTACCAGTACAAAGATAAACTATTTTTTCTCTAGCAATCTTATTTGCACCACGAGCATCTATAGGTTCAATAACATTTTTTAAATAACCACATTGTCTTGCCGCTTTAAATATTCTATGCATAGATCTTCCAACCAGAGCTATTTGTCTGCCAGTTTTTTCTGCACAATAAAAAGCCGTTTCCATACGTGCTACATTTGATGCAAAAGAAGCCATCACAATTCTTTTTTTAAGGCTACCCATAATATTTAATAAACTTTTTCTAACATCTAGTTCAGAACCAGCCTTCCCCATGCTAAATACATTTGTTGAATCACAAATCATAGCAAGTACACCCTCTTTACCGATCTCTTTAAGTCTGTCAGAATTAATTTTTTCACCAATTAATGGTTCTGGGTCAATTTTCCAATCTCCAGTATGTAATATTACACCAGCTGGAGTTTCAATTCTAAGACCATTAGGTTCAAGGATTGAATGAGTTAGCGTGATGTACTCTATTTTAAAAGGATCTAAATTTACAGTTCCATTTAATTGAACTATCTTTAGATATTTAGTTACATCGATATTTTTTTCTTTAAATTTTTCTTTTATTAAAACAGCTGTAAATGGAGTCGCAAAAATTTTACATTTTAATTGAGGCCATAGATGAGCAATTGCTCCTATATGATCTTCATGAGCGTGAGTTAGAATAATTCCTAAAAGATCCTCTTTTTTGTCCACTATAAATCCAGGATCTGGATAAATCAGATCAATTCCTGGTAAGGTATCATCGGCAAATGTAACTCCTATATCAACCATGATCCATTTATGCTCGCCTGGCTTTCCGTAGGCAAACAGGTTCATATTCATGCCAATTTCTCCTGAGCCCCCTAAAGGGCAAAATAATAATTCATCTTTCATATTTATTTTATTAAAGTGATGGCTCTGATTAGGCCGTTGATTGTAATGTCTTTATTTAATGTAACTTTCGTTTTTGTTGAATTTTTGAATAAATTAGAAAATCCCCCAGTAATTATTATTTTAAAGGACATCTTGGTCTCTTTCTTAATTAAATTAATAATATTGTCAATTAAACCCTCATAACCCCAAAAAAAACCAGCTCTAACGGCACTAATAGTGTTTAAACCAATAACTTTTTTAGTTTTTTTTAAATTAATACTTGGTATTTGGGTTGCTTTATTCGTCAACGTATCAAGTGAAAGCTTAACACCAGGTGCAATAACTCCACCATGATAAGTGTTTTTAATTAAAACATCAAATGTTGTAGCAGTGCCAAAATCTAAAATTATAAAATTATCTTTATCATTAATAACACTAATTGCGTTAGCTAATCTATCTGATCCAATTTGTTTATAGTTAACTTTAATCTTAATTAATTTATCTAACTTAAGTTTCTTAAGTTCGTTACATTTAATTTTGTAGGTTGTGTTAAAAAAGCTTTTAATTGTATTGAATGATTTTGGAACAACACTACAAAATAAACATTTTGCAATCACTTTATTATTTAAGCTTAAGCCAGATAAAGATTTTTTAAGTAAAGAAGAATTTATTTTTTTTGTCATTAGGGTAACTCTTTTAATAATTATATTTTTAGAGTTTACTAAACAAATCTTAGTTTCTGTATTTCCTATATCACCAACAACTATCATTTTAAATTTCTATTTAAGCTTTTTATATTAAATTTAGAAAACATTGGAATAAAAGTTTCATAAATTTTTTTTAATTTTAAAGCTGCATTGTTAGGGGTGATTTTTACTCCAGTTAAGTCAAAAAGGTTTGTAGTTAGATAATTTTTTATAGTAGGACTCTTAATCAAATTTATACCTATCCCAACTATAATAAATGTTTCGCCTGATTTAGATAACGTTTCCTGCAATATGCCTGAAATTTTCATATTATTTATTAATAAATCATTCGGCTTTTTAATTGTAATTTTATCTTTATAAAAGTTTGATAAAAATTTTTTAACTAAAAGACAGTTTACTTTTGTCAAATTTTTCAATGATAATTGAACCAAGTTAACTTGAAAAAAAATACTAACAAATAAATTTCCTTTGAATGAGGCCCATTTTTTTCCATATTGACCTCTTCCTTTTTTCTGTTTATCAGCGATTACAATCCCTGATTTATTGTTAGTATTTTTAATTATTTGAAACGCTTGATCGTTTGTACTATTTATGATTTTAAAATTAAACTTTTTAAGCTTCATTAAATTATATTAATACTAGAGACAATTTCCACTAATTTGCTAGGAAAGATAAAATATAGGAGGATTAATAACGTTGAAAAAGCTAATGATATTTTCAACCAAACACTATGATCTGTGTCATATTTTTCTCTTTCTTCATCAAAATAAATAACCTTAATTATCCTTAAATAATAAAAGGCAGCAATCACAGTTGATAACAAACCAACAATGGCTAAAAAATACATTGATTGCTCGATTACAGACTTAAATACATAAAACTTAGCAAAAAAACCAGCCAACGGTGGAATGCCAGCCAATGAAAAAAGTATAACAAGTAATGACAAAGATAAAACTGGATGGTTTTTTGATAGTCCAGATAGATCATCTATAGTTTCAAAATATTGATCATTTCTTTTCATCATAAATAAACAACTGAATAATCCAAGATTCATTACCATGTAGATAGATATATAAACTATAGATGATTGAATACCTTCGTTCGTTCCAACAGAAAGTCCTGCTAAAGCGTAACCAATATGACCAATAGAGCTATACGCAACTAATCTTTTTAAATTATTTTGTCCGATCGCTGCAACAGCTCCAAATATCATTGAAGCAATTGATAAAAAAATTATGATAGGTTGCCACTGATCAATCATATTAAAAAATGGTACATACAAGAATCTAATAAAGACAGTCAAAGCCGCAACCTTAGGAACTATAGAAAAAAATAATGTTACAGATGTTGGTGATCCCTCATAAACATCTGGTGCCCACATATGAAAAGGTACGGCTGATATTTTAAATGCTAATCCAACTAAGATGAAAACTATTCCAAATGTTAGTCCATAATGCGTCGAATCCATAGAGTTACCAATAATATCAAAATTAGTTGATCCAGAGAATCCATAGATTAAAGAACAACCATAAAGCAATAAACCAGAAGAAAGTGCGCTTAATACAAAATATTTAAGACCTGACTCAGATGATTTTAGTTGATCCCTATTAAACGATGCTAAAACATACAAGGCTAATGATTGTAACTCAAGTCCAATATAAAAAACCATAAGATCATTAGAACTAATCATAACAATCATTCCTAAAATTGAACAAAGGATCAAGATTGGATATTCTATTAAGAAAATTTGAGATATTTTTAAATATTTTGTTGAAATTGATAAAACGAAAGCTCCCCCTACAATTGTAAGAATTTTCATTAAAGATGAGAGGTTATCAATTACATAACTATTACCAAATAAATTTATAGAATTGTTAAAGGGATTGTTTAATATTAAGATTCCAGCAATTAGTAAAAGCCCTATTGAAAGATTATGAATTAAACTTGAGCTATTTTTTTTAAAAACACCCAAGATCAATAAAAACATTATCGATAAAGAGATAAAAATTTCAGGAGAGATTAAATTTAAATTATTCATTACTTTTGCACCTCAGGACCAAACATATTTAAGTTAAAATTATACATTTCAATTAAGTCATATACTGATACTTCAATTGTATTAATAAGAGGTTCTGGGTAAAAACCAAAGAATAATACTGGTATAGCTAAACTCCATAAAATAAATTTTTCTGAATTATCTAAATCAGGTATTTTTAAAAGATCTTTATTTACTAAATTTCCAAAAACAACTCTTCTATATAACCACAACATGTATGCAGCCCCAAAAATGACACCAAAACTAGCAATAACTGCTACTAAAAAGTTATCTTTAAATACACCCATTAAAATTAAAAACTCGCCTATAAAGCCACTTGTTCCAGGTAGTCCTAATGCAGCTAAAGTAAACAACATAAATAGAATTGAATATTTAGGCATCACTGAAACTAGACCTCCATAAGTTTTAATCAATCTTGAATGCATACGATCATAAACTACACCAACACATAAAAATAATGCAGCAGAAACAAGTCCATGACTAATCATTTGAATTATACTTCCCTCAATACCCTGTTGTGTGATGGTAAAAATTCCTAACGTTACAAAACCCATGTGAGCGACGGAAGAGTATGCTATTAATTTTTTCATATCTTCCTGCATTAAAGCAACTAGGGAGGCGTAAATAATTGCAATTAAACTCAGTACGTAAACCAATGGAGTAAATAATTCAGAAGCTACCGGGAACAAACCTAAGGAAAATCTAATAAAACCATACCCAGCCATTTTTAAAAGAATAGCGGCCAGTAGAACAGATCCAGCAGTTGGAGCCTCAACATGAGCATCGGGTAGCCAAGTATGAACTGGCCACATAGGGGTTTTGACAGCAAAAGAACTAAAAAAAGCAAGCCACAATAAGTTTTGGTATTTTGTGTCTATGCCTAATTCGTAAAGTTCAACTATATCTGTTGTACCAGCAATCCAATAAATTGAAATTATTGCAACTAACATCAAAACAGACCCAAGCAACGTATATAAGAAAAATTTAAATGCAGAATAAACTCTTCTTTCACCACCCCAAATTCCAATAATTAAAAACATGGGAATTAGTCCGGCTTCAAAAAATAAATAAAATACAACTAAATCAAGTGAACAAAAAACCCCAATCATTAAACTCTCCATTATCAATATGGCAATAAGAAAATCTCTTAACCTTACTTTAATTGTGTTGTTAACGGATATTATGCACAATGGGGTAATAAGTGTTGTTAGAATTATGAAAAGAATTGAAATTCCATCTATACCCACTTTATAATTAACAAAACCTTTTAACCATTCTCGGTTTTCAACAAATTGAAAGGTTGATGTGGACGAGTCAAATAAATACCATAAATAAATTGAGATTAAAAAATTAACAAAAGAAGTGAACAAAGCAACATATTTTCCAGTATTGGAATTTTTATCTTTTGAAAATAATAAAAATAAAGCTCCAATAGTTGGTAGAAGAATTAAAGATGATAAAATTGGAAAATTCATTATTGTAAAATTAGAAATGTTAATAATGCAGAAAGACCAATCAATATCATAAAGGCATATTGATAAATAAATCCACTTTGAAATTTACTAGCTCTTAATGATAAGTTTTTAATTAGTAGAGAAAGGCCGTCCGGTCCAAACTTATCAATAATTTTTATATCAATTGTTTTCCAGAAGAATAATCCAATTTTTTTTGAAGATTGAATGAATATGAGGTCGTATAACTCATCAAAGTACCATTTATTAACTAAAAAATTATATAAAGGTCTATTAGATTGAACAATTTGGTTTGGTAATTCTTTATTTTTTACAAATAAATAATAGGCAATTGGAATAGATAAAAGGACAAGCATAGGTGTAATCAAAATGATCCATAAAGGTGGGTGATCTGTACTTAATGGATTTAGAAATTTAATAGACTCTCCCCAAAAGTGATTTTCTCCTCCATGACCTATAAATAAATCTTTAAATAAAAAGCCTGCAAAAATTGCGCCAATTGCTAATACAATCAAAGGTATAAGCATGACCAGAGGAGACTCATGCATTTCTTCAATTTTTAATTTTTTATTATTATAAGTTCCATGAAATGTTTTAAAAATTAATCTCCACGAATATATTGAGGTAAGTAAAGCCGTTAAAATACCAACACCCGCAGCATAATACCCTACTGTATTACCTCTAAGATAAGCAAATTCTATAATTGCATCTTTTGAATAAAAACCAGAAAGGAAGGGAAAACCGGTAAGAGCTAATGTCCCAATAATCATTAAAATCCAAGTATAAGGTAACTTTTTATACACGGCACCCATTTGATTAATATCTTGTTCATCCTTAAATGAGTGGATTACAGATCCTGATCCTAAGAAAAGCAATGCCTTAAAAAAAGCATGAGTAAACAAATGAAACATTGCAACATTATAAGCGCCGACACCTGCTGCAAAAAACATATATCCTAACTGACTACATGTTGAGTAAGCAATTATTTTTTTAATATCCGTTTGAACTAAAGCTACCGTTGCAGCAAAAAAAGCAGTTGTCATTCCAACTACTGTTATAATATTTAAAGTTAAAGGAGAGTATTCAAAAATTGGAGAGCATCTAACAATCAAAAAGACTCCTGCTGTAACCATTGTAGCAGCATGTATTAATGCAGATACAGGTGTAGGACCTTCCATGGCGTCAGGTAGCCATGTGTGTAAAAGAATTTGTGCAGATTTACCCATAGCTCCAATAAATAAAAGGATACAAATCAGATCAATGGCCTTGATGTGTATTCCTAAAAATAATAATTCTTTGTCAATAATTTGTGGAACTTGTTGAAATACCTCAGAGTAATTAACGGTACCAAATAGATAAAAAATTAAAAATATTCCTAGGGCAAATCCAAAATCACCCACTCTATTAACTACGAAAGCTTTTATAGCCGCTGCATTTGCTGAATCTTTTTTATACCAAAAGCCAATTAAAAAGTAAGAACAAAGGCCTACCCCCTCCCATCCAAAAAATAATTGAAGAAAATTATCGGATGTAACCAACGTTAACATTGCAAACGTAAAAAGAGAAAGATATGCCATAAATCTTGGTTTATGGGGATCGTGAGACATATAACCAATTGAATAAATATGAACTAGTGAAGAAACCAGAGTTACAACAACAAGCATTACCGAAGATAACGCATCCACTTTAATAGACCAATTCACATCAAGTGTTCCTGAATTAATCCAAGTAGCAATAACAACATTATTTTCATATCCGTTAATAATAACTTGATAAAATAAAGTCAAAGATAGTAGCGCTGAAATCGAGACAAAAACACTGGTTATGATCTCTGAATTTCTGTCACCTATAAATTTACCAAAAAAACCAGATATAATAGATGCTAACAGTGGAAGAAATAATAATGCAAGTTCCATATTATCCTTTCAAACTATTTATTTTTTCAACATCAATTGATGATGAGTTACGGTAATAAACCACTATTATTGCTAAACCTATGGCAGCTTCTGCAGCAGCTACAGTTAATATAAAGAGTGTAAAAATTTGTCCAGTTATGTCATTCAAAAATATAGAGAAAGCCACCAAGTTAATATTCACTGCTAATAGAATAAGCTCAATACTCATTAATATTACTATGATATTTTTTCTATTTAAAAATATACCAACTATACCAATGGTAAATATTATCGCTCCTAAAGTAAGGTAGTGACCCAAGCCTACATCAATCATCAGACTTAACCCCTTGATTGCTAGGAACATCTATCAATTCGACACCCTCAGTTCTTTCTCTAGATATTTGACTAAAATAACTTTGTCTTTTGACACCAGATCTCTTCCTAAAAGTAAGAACAATAGCCCCTATCATTGCAACTAATAAAATCATTCCACTTAATTGAAAGATATGAATGTAGTCAGTATATAAAACATAACCAATAGCATGAGTATTACTAATGCTACTATCTATATTTAATGACATAGATGAAACAAGATCTGGCTTGTATTTCCATCCACCAATAACAATAATTAATTCAAAAAATATAATAGTACTGATGATTAATCCAACTGGAAGATGTTTTGAGCTCTCTCTAGCACTAAACCATTGGTTTTTTTGTTGAGCCACATTCAACATCATTACAACAAACAAGAATAAAACTGCTACCGCACCAACATAAATAATTAACATTATCATGCCAAGAAATTCTGCACCTATCATTATAAACAAGCAAGAAATACTAATAAAATCTAAGATTAAAAAGAAGACAGAATGAACAGTGTTTTTAGAAACTGTAACCATTATCGCAGAAACAATTGCTATTAATGAAAAGATGTAAAAAAAAATTGCATGTGCTAACATAATTATTATCTATAAGGTTTATCTGCTTTAATATTAGCAGCTAAAATATTCTCCCATCTATCACCATTATCCAAAAGTTTTTCTTTATTATAATAAAGTTCTTCTCTTGTTTCTGTTGAAAATTCAAAGTTAGGTCCTTGAACAATTGCATCAACTGGACAAGATTCTTCACAAAGACCACAGTAAATACACTTCATCATATCAATGTCATATCGAGTAGTTTTTCGGCTTCCATCTGCTCTTTCAGAAGATTCAATTGTAATTGCTTGAGCAGGGCATACAGCTTCGCACAATTTGCAAGCAATACATCTTTCTTCACCATCAGGATATCTTCTTAAAGCGTGCTCACCTCTGAAACGTGGACTGATTTTACCTTTTTCAAATGGATAGTTAATAGTTTTTTTAGGTTTAAAGAGCTCTCTTAATGCAATAGTCAGACCACCTAAAAAATCTAACATAAAAATTGTTTTAAATATTCTTGAAATTTTCATAATTAATTTGTTGGTAGGAGGTTAAAGTAAAATAAATAACTTGCTGTAAAAACTACCCAAGTTAACGATAAAGGTAAAAAAACTTTCCAACCTAGTCTCATTAATTGATCATATCTATATCTTGGAACAATTGCTTTTACTAAAGCAAAAAGTATAAAAAGAAGTAGTATCTTCAGGATTAACCAAATAGCTCCAGGAATTACATTAAAAGGAAATAAATCTATCGGAGAAAGCCATCCACCTAAAAAGAGAACTGATCCCATTGCACACATAAGAAGAATATTTGCGTACTCTCCCAACCAAAACATTGCATACATCATTCCAGAATATTCAGTTTGATATCCTGCAACAAGTTCTGCTTCAGCTTCAGGTAGGTCAAATGGTGGTCGATTTGTTTCTGCCAATGCTGAAATAAAGAAAATTACAAACATTGGAAATAATGGAATTACAAACCATAAATTCTCTTGAGCCATAACTATATCGTTTAAGTTTAGTGAACCAACACAAAGCAAAACGTTAATTATAATGACACCAATTGAAACTTCGTAAGATACCATTTGGGCTGCTGATCGAATTGCACCTAAAAAAGGATATTTTGAATTCGAAGCCCAACCACCCATAATAATTCCATAAACACCTAATGATGAAACTGCAAATATGTAAAGAATACCCACATTAATATCGGCCAATACTTGGGTGGCACTAAATGGGATAACTGCCCAAGATATCAAGGCTAAAGTCATGGTGACAATTGGCGCTAATATAAATATTACCTTATTAGAGCTTGAAGGAATAATAACTTCTTTAAATATATACTTTAATGCATCGGCCAAAGATTGAAGTAAACCAAAAGGTCCCACAACATTAGGTCCTTGTCTTTTTTGAACAAAAGCCCAAATACGACGATCAAGCCAAACAATCATTGCAACAGAAACAAGAACAGGGACTAATAAAAATAAAATCTTATAAGTTTCTGAAAAGATTATGCTTAGATATTCCATATTATTAACCTTCTGTACCGGTTGATTTAAAGTTGGCTTTAGAAGTCTTACATTCAAACATCGTTTTAGAAGCTCTAGCTATAACATTTGAATAATAATAATCTTCATTATCAATCTTTAAAACTTCTTTATTGAACTCTAAATTTTCAACATCAGAAGATTTAATAGAATTATTTTTTTCAATATATAGATTTATTTGATTAAGCAGACTGCTATCTAACTCATCTTTATCATTGAATAGTTTTCTATGATTCATTGCTTCAGCTAATTCATTTATTATCAACCAGTCTTCCTTTGCTTCTTCTGGTGGATAAGAGGCTTTATAAGCTTTTTGCAGCTTACCTTCTAGGTTTGTAAAATAACCATTTTGCTCAGTATAAGCGGCTCCTGGAAGTATAATGTCTGCCATTTCTGCACCTTTATCTCCATGACTTCCTTGATAAATTATAAATTCTTTCTTTTTCTCAAATTTAAGATTGTCTACACCTAATAGGTAAACAATTTCAAACTTATGGTTTTCTAAGTTTTTTAACACTTCATTGGAACCATCTTCAGTTTTATATAATCCTAGGTCAAAGCTACCAACTGTAGCTGCATTTTCTGAAATTGTATTTAAAGAATTCCACTCGTTTGATATTTTGTTATTTTTTCTTAAAAATGACTTAACAGATTCAAAAATAAATTTTGAAGATTTGGTTTTTAAAGAAGACTGACCAAAAATGATTAAAGGTTTTTTAGCTTTTTTAATTAAGCTAGACACTTCATGATTGTCTTCTATGATTTTTTTAATATTTTCAACGTCACCATCCAAAGACTCGTATGGATAAGTCAGATCACCGACATCATTTAAAGAAATTATTTTTGTTTTATTTTGTAAGTATGCTTTTCTAATACGTGCATTTAAAATTGTTGCTTCGTATCTAGGGTTAGTTCCGACAAGTAAGATAAAATCTGCTTCTTCTATTCCGTTAATTGTTGAATTGAATAAATAATTTTCTCTTTTACGGGGGTTTAAATACGTATGATCACTTCTTGATTCAAGGTTGTATGAGCCTAGTGTTTTATTGAAAAATTCTTTAAATATATAGAGTGTTTCCATGTTAACTAAGTCACCAGACATTCCACATATTTTATCTTTATCAACATTTTTAAACTTTGACTTAATTATATTAAAAACTTCGTTCCATGATGCTTTCTCAAATCTACCATTATATTTTATATAAGGAGTATCTAAACGTTGATTTAATAAACCATCACAAGCATATCTTGTTTTATCTGAAATCCACTCTTCATTGATATCTTCATTAATTCTTGGTAAAACTCTTTTTACTTCCCAGCCATAAGTGTCAACTCTTATATTGGAACCAATAGCATCCATTACATCAATAGATTCTGTTTTTTTTAATTCCCACGGTCTAGCCTCAAATACATATGGTTTAGATGTTAAAGCACCAACAGGACATAAATCTACAACATTTGCAGATAATTCCGATTGCATAGATTGTTCAAGATATGTTGTAATTTGCATATCCTCACCTCTTCCTATGGAGCCAATCTCTGGTACCCCAGCAACTTCTGTCGCAAATCTAACACATCTTGTGCAATGAATGCATCTAGTCATTTGGGTTTTAATTAACGGTCCCATATTTTTTTCAGAAACTTTTCTTTTATTTTCCTTGTATCTAGATTTGTCAATACCATAAAACATCGATTGATCTTGCAAATCACATTCACCACCTTGATCACAAACTGGACAATCTAATGGATGATTAGCTAACAAAAATTCCATTACACCTTTTCTTGCTTTTTTAACAAATTCGGTGTTTGTTTTAATGTTCATGCCTTCTGTAGCCGGCATAGCACATGAGGCTATTGGTTTGGAAGATTTTTCCATTTCTACCAAACACATTCTACAGTTACCAGCAATTGATAATTTTTCATGATAGCAAAATCTAGGAATTTCAACTCCTGCTTTCTCACAAGCCTGAAGTACTGTTAGACCTTCCTCAACCTCTATATCAATTTCGTTAATTTTTAATTTAAGCATTTTTTTTTTCTAATAAATGTTGATCAACTAAATAAGGAATATCTTTTGTCTTTTTTATAGTTGGGTTAAGAGTATTTCTATTTTTAATTTCTTTTTTAAAATGTCTCAATAATCCTTGTACTGGCCATGAAGATCCTTCACCAAAAGCACAAATAGTATGTCCTGCAATTTGAGTTGTTACATCTTCCAGCATGTCGACTTCATCACTTGATGCTTCACCTTTAGCCATTCTTTCAAGCATTCTCCACATCCATCCCGTGCCCTCTCTGCAAGGTGTGCATTGACCACAACTTTCATGTTTATAAAATCTAGCAATTCTTGCCATGCATTTAATGATGTCTTGATCTTTGTTGATAACAACTATGCCTGCTGTTCCTAAGCCACTTTTTTCTGCCATTAGTGAATCAAAATCCATTGTTAAGGTTTCGCAAGTTTTTTGTGGTATTAAAGGCATTGAAGAACCACCAGGTATTACAGCTTGTAAATTATCCCATCCTCCGATTACGCCACCCGCGTGAACTTCTATTAGCTCTTTAAGAGGTATGCTCATTTCTTCTTCAACATTGCAAGGATTGTTAACATTACCAGAAATGCAGAAAATTTTTGTTCCTGTGTTTTTTGCTTTACCTAAAGATGAAAACCACTTACCACTTTTTCTTAATATAGTTGGAATAACCGCTATAGTTTCAACATTGTTAATTATAGTTGGGCATCCATAAAGACCAATTAAAGCTGGAAAAGGTGGTTTTAATCTAGGTTGACCTTTTTTACCCTCTATACTTTCAAGTAAGGCAGTTTCTTCACCACATATATAAGCACCAGCTCCGTAATGGATAAAAATATCTAAGTCCCAACCACTTCCCACTGCATTTTTTCCTATTAAATTTTTTTCATAAGCCTCATCAATTGCAGCCTGAAGTTTTTCACCATCTATAAAATATTCTCCTCTTATATAAATATAACAAACATGTGCTTGAACAGCATATGCAGCAATCAAACAACCTTCGATTAATTTATGAGGTTCAAATCTTAAAATATCTCTATCTTTGCATGTTCCTGGTTCTGACTCGTCACCATTAATCACTAAATAATGAGGTCTTGATCCAAGTTCTTTGGGAGCAAAAGACCATTTTAAACCAGTTGGAAATCCAGCTCCTCCTCTACCTCTAAGTTCTGAAGCTTTAACTTCACTTATAATCCAGTCTCTACCTTTTTCAATCAAGTCTTTAGTATTTGTCCAGTCACCTCTTTCTCTTGAAGACTCAACGTCTGACCCCTTATCATTATACAAATTTTGAAATATTCTATCTTTGTCTTTAAGCATTTTTTAAATCCATTAGTGTTTTTCTATTATTTTCAGGCTCATTGTTTGTGCGACCTCTATATGACCCAGGCTCAGGAGTTTCACCACTTAGGATCTTATCAAAAATTTCTAATGTTTTTTCTTTATCCAAATCTTCATAATAATCATCATTGATCTGCATCATGGGTGCATTAACGCACGCACCTAAACACTCAACTTCCATCCAAGAACAGCTTTGATCTTTTGATAATTCATTTTCATTTTCAGAAATTTTTTCTTTACAAGCTTCAACAAGTTTATATGCACCTCTAATCATGCATGGTGTGGTTGTACAAACTTGTATAAAATGCTTACCGACAGGAGCAAGATTATACATGGTGTAAAATGTTGCCACTTCGTAAACTTTTATATATGGCATGTCTAAAAATTTACCGATAAACTTCATGGCAGCTAATGGAATCCAATTATTGTTTTGTTTTTGAGCTATATAAAGTAAAGCCATTACAGCACTCTGCTGTTTGTCTTTTGGGTATTTTGCAATAATTGTGTTAGCTGCTTCTAACGATGCAGAATTGAACTCAAAGTTTCCAGGCTGCTCTTTTGAAGGTCTTCTTAAAGTCATTATCTGTCTACCTCTCCAAATACAATGTCTAACGAACCTAATACAGCTGGTACATCAGCTAACATGTGACCTTTAATTAAATAATCCATTGCTTGAAGATGAGAAAACCCAGGTGCTCTAATTTTGCACTTATAAGGTTTGCTGGATCCATCTGATATTAAGTAAACACCGAACTCACCTTTAGGTGCTTCAACTGCAGTGTAAATTTCATCTTTAGTTACACGGTAACCCTCAGTAAATAGTTTAAAGTGATGAATTAAAGCTTCCATAGACTGCTTAAGGTCTTTTTTTGGTGGAGGGCTAATTTTTCCATCAAGTGATTTAATTGGACCTTTGGTCATTTTAGCTAAACATTGTTTAATTATAGAAACACTCTCTCTCATTTCATCGATTCTACACAAATATCTATCATAACAATCTCCATTTTTTCCAACAGGGATCTTAAATTCTAATTGTTCATAACACTCGTATGGTTGTGATTTTCTTAAATCCCAAGGAACACCAGAGCCTCTAATCATAACACCGCTAAAAGAATAATCTAAAGCATCTTCTTTAGTTACAATTCCAATATCTACATTTCTTTGTTTGAATATTCTATTGTCAGTTAATAATGTTTCAAGATCATCTATTATTGTAGGAAAAGAGTTACAGAATTTACCTATATCCTCCTCTAGTCCCGTTGGTAAATCTTGATGAACACCACCCGCTCTAAAATAGTTAGCATGCAATCTTGATCCTGACGCTCTTTCATAAAAAGTCATTAACGTTTCACGCTCTTCAAAACCCCATAGTGAAGGTGTTAAAGCGCCGACGTCTAACGCTTGGGTCGTTACATTTAGTATGTGACTTAGAATTCTTCCAATTTCACAAAACATAACCCTTATAAATTGGGCTCTCATTGGCACATCAATCTTTAATATTTTTTCTATAGCTAAAGCAAAAGCATGCTCTTGGTTCATTGGAGCAACATAATCAAGTCGATCAAAATAAGGTACCGCTTGCATGTATGTTTTGTTTTCTATTAATTTTTCAGTACCTCGATGTAATAATCCTATATGTGGATCTGCTTTCTCAACAACCTCGCCATCTAATTCTAAAATTAACCTTAATACTCCATGGGCCGCAGGGTGTTGAGGTCCAAAGTTAAGATTTAATGTTTTAGTTTTTTTTGTCATTTCCTTGATCCGTTTGATCTTTAATATACTTGGTTCCTTCCCAAGGGCTTTCGTAATCAAAATTTCTATAATTTTGTTCTAATTTCACTGGTTCTTTAATTACTTTTTTTTGATCTTCGCTATATCTAACTTCTGTGTGTCCAGTTAGAGGGAAATCTTTTCTTAACGGATGTCCCACAAAATCATAATCAGTTAGTATTCTTCTTAAATCAGGGTGATCTTTAAATTTAACCCCATACATATCAAAAACTTCACGTTCCATCCAGTTTGCCGCTGGGTATATTGGGGTTAACGATGGGATAACTTCATTTTCATTAATCAGATAACTTAATATAATACGTTGATTAAACTCGTGACTTAAAAATAAATAAACAACTTTAAAACGTTGAATATTTTCCGGGTAATCAACTACGGTTACATCAATTAATTGTCTAAATTTTGTATTTTCATTGCTCTTAATAAATAATGTTACATCAATTAAATCTTCCCTATCAATATTTATATAAAGTTGATTGTGTCTAATTTCAGATTTTTTAATCTTGGTGGTAAGCTCTGAATTAATTTTTTTCTCAAGATCTGTTAAGTTAATCATATTATCTATCAAAAGATCCTTTATTTCTAATTTTTTTTTGAAGTTGCATAATGCCATATAGTAAAGCTTCAGCTGATGGTGGACACCCTGGAACATAAATATCAACTGGGACAATTCTATCACAACCGCGAACAACAGAATAAGAATAATGATAATAACCACCTCCATTAGCACAGCTACCCATGGATATTACATATCTTGGCTCTGGCATTTGATCATAAACTTTTCTTAAAGCTGGTGCCATTTTATTTGTTAAAGTTCCAGCGACAATCATAACATCAGATTGTCTAGGTGAGCCACGAGGTGCTGCACCAAATCTTTCTAAATCATATCTTGGCATTGCTGTTTGCATCATTTCTACAGCACAACATGCCAAACCAAAAGTCATCCAGTGCAATGATCCTGCTCTTGACCAATTGATAAGGTTATCAAGCGATGTTGTTATAAAACCATCTTTACTAAAATCTTCAGAAAGTTTTTTAAATTCTTCTGGTATCTGTTTATTTTTATTTTCTAAGTTCATATTTAAAATATTATTCCCAATCTAGGGCACCTTTTCTCCACTCATAAATAAAACCAATTGTTAATATGAATAAAAAAATCATCATTGAGGAAAAGCCTAACAAACCAATATTTCCTAGAGAGATAGCCCATGGAAAAAGAAAGGCTATTTCTAAGTCAAAAATTATAAAAAGAATAGCTACCAAATAAAACCTAACATCAAATTCTATTCTAGAATCTTCAAAAGGTTCAAACCCACATTCATAAGCTGATAATTTTTCAGGATCAGGGTGCTTTGGTGAGAGTATTAAATTTATAATAACAAATGCGCAACTCAAACCAAGGGCTATAATTAAAAATAAAATTATTGGTAGATAATCTTTTAAAAATTCTGAAAGCATGAAATCTATATAGCAGTTTTTATGTCATGTTGAAGTGCTCTTAAGTCACAATTTATACAATATTCACATAAAAATATAAGGAAAAGTGGCGGGAGTGAAGGGACTCGAACCCTCGACCTATCGCGTGACAGGCGATCGCTCTAACCAACTGAGCTACACCCCCACTTTTTACTAATTTTGGTGGGTAGTAAAGGACTCGAACCTTTGACCCCCTCGGTGTAAACGAGATGCTCTACCAGCTGAGCTAACCACCCAAAATCAATTAATGCATTATTTATAACACTTAATTTAAGAAAGCAAGATCGGATTATGTGTATCATTGGGCCAATTAGTGAACAAATACTATCCCTATATCATCCCTAGCTTGGTTATGGATGTCCTGTTAAATAGGGTGTTATTGTTATTGAATACTGGCTTGAGATTTATCGTCTGGTTTAGAAATTTTTTCAACCTCTACCCACTCAACTCTTTTTAACTCTTTAGTTAAAGCTATTTTTAATACTTCGTCAGCATGCTCTACTGGAGTAATTTTAATATCATCAGTTATTTTTTTAGGCATATCAGATAAATCTTTTTCATTTTCCTTAGGAATAATAACTTGCTTAATCCCAGCTCTATGAGCTGCTAACAATTTCTCTTTTAGACCACCGATTGGTAAGACTTGACCTGTCAACGTAACCTCTCCTGTCATGGCAACATCTCTTCTTACTGGGTTGTTTGTAATTGCAGAAACTATTGATGTAACCATTCCAATACCTGCAGACGGTCCATCTTTAGGTGTGGCACCTTCTGGTACGTGAATATGAAAATCTTTTTTTTCAAATACTGGTGGAATAATTCCATAATCTAAACTCTTAGATCTAATAAATGATTTTGCAGCTTTAATGGATTCTTGCATTACCTCACCAAGTTTTCCAGTAATTTGCATTCTTCCCTTACCAGGCATGATAACCGTTTCAATCTTAAGAATTTCACCACCATACTCTGTCCAGGCTAAACCAGTAACTACACCAATTTTATCTTCGTTTTCAAGTTCACCAAATTTAAATTTTTGTATACCAAGATAATCAGGCAAATTTTTTAGATCAATTTTAACTTCTTTTTCTTCTCCAGTTACCACTTTCTTAACAACTTTTCTTGCAACTTTTGAAATCTCCCTTTCTAGGTTTCTAACACCAGATTCTTTTGTGTAACTTCTAATAATTTCTTTAATAATATCTTGAGAGAATGTCATTTCTTTTTCCTTAACACCATTGTCTTTAATTTGTTTTGGTAGAAGATATCTATTAGCAATATTAATTTTTTCATCTTCTGTATAACCAGCCAATCTAATTACTTCCATTCTGTCTAATAATGGTGGTAATATATTTAATGTATTGGCTGTTGTTACAAACATTACATCTGACAAGTCATAATCAACTTCTAAATAATGATCATTAAATGTTGAATTTTGTTCAGGGTCTAATGCTTCTAACAAAGCAGAAGATGGATCACCTCTATAGTCATTTCCAATTTTATCTATTTCATCAAGAAGAATTAAAGGGTTTTTAGTTCCCGCTTTTTTCATCATTTGAATAATTTTTCCTGGTAAAGATCCAATGTAAGTTCTTCTATGACCTCTAATTTCAGCTTCATCACGCATACCACCTACAGAAACTCTTACAAATTGCCTGTTTGTTGCTCTTGCTATTGACTTACCTAGGGATGTTTTTCCAACACCTGGGGGGCCAACTAAACATAAAATTGGTCCTTTAATTTTTTCCATTCTTTTTTGAACTGCTAAAAATTCAATTATTCTTTCTTTAACCTTCTCTAAACCAAAATGATCAGCATCTAAAACTGCTAGTGCTTTTTTAAGATCAATGTCAACTTCACTTTTTTTAAACCAGGGAAGATCAATCATCCAATCTAGGTAATTTCTAATAACAGTAGCTTCGGCAGACATAGGGCTCATGTTTTTTAATTTTTTAAGCTCTGCCATACATTTTTTTTCTACATCTTTTGGCATTTTAGATTTTATAATAGATTTATTCAGACTTGATGTTTCATCTTTTCCATCTTCAATTTCACCTAATTCTTTTTGAATAGCCTTAAGTTGCTCATTTAAATAATACTCTCTTTGAGTTTTTTCCATTTGAGTTTTAACTCTACCTCTAATTCTTTTTTCCACTCCAATAATGCTGGTTTCATTTTCCATAATTTTGATTATAGAATTAAGTCTTTTTTTAACATCTATTGTTTCAAAAATTTGTTGTTTTTCAGAAATCGTTGCTGTTAGGTGAGATGCTATATTGTCAGCAATATGAGATGCATCTTCCAACTTCTTGATAGCATTAATTGTTTCACTTGAAACTTTTTTACTGATTGAAGTTAGTTTTTCTAGTCTTCGAACTGCTGTCATCGCTAGTGGAATTAAATCTTCATCTTTTGTTACTACATCATGGTGATGAGCATATTCACAAATGATAAACTTATCATTATCTTTAAAGTCTAAAATTTTAACTCTTTTGCTTCCCTCAACTAAGACTTTTACAGTACCGTCAGGTAACTTCAGTAATTGAAGAATGTTACATTCACAGCCATACATAAAAACATCTGCTTTCTTTGGATCGTCAATTTCTGAGTTTTTTTGTGTAACAAGAACAATTTTTTTATCTTTTTTCATTACCTCGTTTAAAGCTGAAATAGATTTATCTCTCCCAACAAACAATGGGATAACCATATTAGGGAATACAACTATATCTCTTAAAGGTAATAAGGGTTTCTCAATTTTAACATCCATGCTTTAAATATGGATATTAAATATGATATTGCAATAGCTATTTATAAGTTATTAACGCTAAAATTAGGCCGCAGATGTTTTATCTGTCTTAATTTTAGTGTTATTCTTTGAGTGAACTACAATAGGTTGAGTTAGGCCTTTGGCCGCACTAGCATCAACAATCACTTCTTCGACATTATCCTGACTTGGTAAATCATACATGGTTTTTAATAAAATATTTTCTAAAATAGATCTAAGTCCTCTTGCTCCCGTTTTTTTATTAATAGCTTTTTGCGCAATCTCTTTAATAGCATTATCTTTAAAACTTAACTTCGCACCATCTAATTTAAATAATTCTTGATACTGTTTGATTAAAGAGTTTTTTGGTTCTTGCAATATTTTAACCAAAGTTTTTTCATCAAGATCTTCTAGGGTTGCTATCATAGGTAATCTACCAATAAACTCGGGTATCAGTCCATATCTTAATAAATCTTCAGGTTCTAAACTCTTCATCCATTCACCTGTTTTTTTATCATCTGTTTTTTTTACATTGGCTCCAAACCCAATGGAAGTGCCCTTGTCTCTTTGAGAGATAATCTTATCTAAACCAGCAAAAGCTCCTCCGCAAATAAATAAAATATTTGTTGTGTCTACTTGTAAAAATTCTTGCTGAGGGTGTTTTCTGCCTCCTTGAGGTGGAACGCTTGCTACAGTTCCCTCCATAATTTTCAATAATGCTTGCTGTACACCTTCACCAGAAACATCCCTAGTAATTGATGGATTTTCAGATTTTCTACTAATTTTGTCTACCTCGTCAATATATACAATTCCTCTTTGAGCTTTTTCAACATTGTAGTCTGCTGCTTGTAATAATTTTAAAATAATATTTTCAACATCTTCACCAACATAACCAGCTTCAGTTAAAGTTGTAGCATCTGCCATTGTAAAAGGTACATCTAAAATTCTTGCTAAAGTTTGAGCTAATAAAGTTTTACCACAACCTGTGGGTCCAACTAGAAGTATATTAGATTTAGAAAGCTCCACTGTCTTGCTAGTTTTACTTTCATAGTTAAGTCTTTTGTAATGATTGTGTACGGCTACAGATAAAACTTTTTTAGCATGAGGTTGACCAATAACATAATCATCTAATACTGCACAAATTTCTTTTGGTGGAGGCAATCCATTTTGATGTTTAACAAAAGTATCTTTACTTTCCTCTTTAATAATATCCATGCAAAGTTCAACACACTCATCACAAATGAAAACTGTTGGCCCGGCAATTAATTTTCTGACCTCATGTTGGCTTTTACCACAGAATGAACAGTATAGAATATTTTTATTATTATTAGTCATAAATTTATAAACGAATCATTTATTTTACTTTAATATAAATGACTCATATTAATCAAGTTTACCTTTGATAATTCTCTAGATGTTGTGCTTTAAGATCTGTTTTCTACTACTTCGTCGATTAGGCCAAACTCTTTAGCAGATTCTGGTGTCATAAAGTTATCTCGCTCTAGGGCCTTTTTTACATCATCAACTGTTTGACCAGTATGCTTTGAGTAAATTTCATTAAGTCTTTTTTTTAATGCCAAAACTTCTGCAGCATGTATCTCAATATCTGTTGCTTGACCTTGAAAGCCAGCTGATGGTTGATGGACCATTATTCTAGAATTAGGCAATGAAAATCTTTTGCCTTTTTTTCCAGCAGCTAATAAAAAAGATCCCATTGAAGCTGCTTGACCAATGCATAAAGTTGAAACATCAGGTTTAACATATTGCATAGTATCATAGATACCGAGACCTGCTGTTACTAATCCACCAGGACTATTAATATACAGGTTGATTTCTTTTTTTGGATCTTCTGATTCTAAAAACAAAAGTTGTGCAGTAACTAAGGATGCAACATTGTCATCGATAGGACCAACTAAAAAAATTATTCTCTCTTTTAAAAGTCTTGAATAAATATCATAAGCTCTTTCACCTTTGTTGGATTGCTCAACCACCATTGGAACTAGAGTGTTCATTTGATCAGAAAAATTTATTGTCATAAGTTGATTCTCTTAACTTATACAACTTGTGATTACTTTTTGCTAACTTTTTTTGTTTTAGTTTTTTCTGATTTAGTAGCTTTTGGCTTTACTGCATCTTTTTTAGCAACAGCTTTTTTTTCTTCTGGATGGTCGTGATCGTGATTGTGGTCATGGTCTTGTTTTTGATGTTCTTTTAAAATTTTCTCTGCCTCTTGTTTGGTAATTTCTTTCTTATTAGGTTTTGCTTTTTTTTTAATTAAATCAATAATTTTTTCCTCATAAACAGTACCTTTTAAACTTGCTAGTGCAGATGGGTTTTTTTGATAGAATTCCATTACCATTTTCTCTTGTCCAGGCATCATCCTAAGTTGTTTTTGAACTTCTGCTTGAATTTCTTGTTCGGTAACTTTTATTTCATTCTGTTCGCCAAATTCATTCAAAATTAATCCTACTTTAATTCTTTTCTTGGCAACATTTTCAAAATTTTTTCTATTTTTTTTAACATCTTCTTCACTCATTCCTTGTGCTAATATCTTAACTTCTTCTTCTATTAAGTTACTTGGAATTTCATCAACTTTAAAATTTTCAATTTCTTTTAAAATTTGTGTTTTGGCTAATTTATCTAAAGAATTTTTATACTCATCATTGATTTGTTTAGAAACTAATAATTTTAAATCAGCGAGATCCTTAGCACCTAAATTTTTTGCGAAATCATCACCAATTTTTACTTCTTCGGATTTTTTTACAGCTAGAATTTTACAAATAAATTTAGCTTTTTTATTTACAAATTCTTTTTGTGGATAATTTTCAGGTAGTACGACCTCTACTGACTTTACATCATTTTTTTTAACACCAACTAATTGTTTATCAAAGCCTTTAATAAACAAATCTTTTCCAAGAATTAATTGTGTGTTTTTTCCTTCACCCCCAGTAAAGTCTTTTCCGTCAATTGTTGCCTTGTAGTCAAATACAACCGAATTACCATCAACAGCCTTAACCTCACCAGATACATCTATGAAGTTATTTTGACTTTTTGCTATTTCTTTAATTCTTTTATCTGTCTCACTTGAATCAATTTTAACTGAATATTCATCAAACTTTATACTCTCTACTGACTTAAGTTCTACCTTTGGAAGCTCCGTTACAGAAATTACGTATTCTAAATCTTTATCTTCACCATAAGTTTTTAAATCAAGCTTAGGCTGTCCAGCTGGCTTTATCTTATTATCCTCTAATGCTTTAGTTGAAGAATCTTTTAAAACTTTATCTAAAACTTCACTAAAAATTGCTTGGCCGAATTGTCTTTTAAGAATTTCTTTAGGAACTTTTCCCGGTCTAAAACCTTTTAAGTTAACGGTATTTTTAATTTCTTCATATTTATCATCCATATAAGTATTCATAGTTTTTTTATCTATGAAAACTTTAACGTCTTTATTTAAGCCTTTTATGTTTTCTACTGTTACTTTCATAATTTTATAACATCCTGGTAGGCGAAAAAGGACTCGAACCTTCACATCTTTCAATACTGGTTCCTAAGACCAGCGCGTCTACCAATTCCGCCATTCGCCCACAATTCTTGTGGCTTTATATATTATTGATATCATTTGTCCAATGACATTAATTATGAAATATATTAATAATCAATTATATTTACTCATAATTAAAAAAAATGATTATTTCACCCTGTATAAGCATATGCAAAACAGATCCTCAAACAGGCTACTGCTATGGGTGTGGGAGAAACAATGAAGAAAAAAAATTATGGAAATTAGAAAGTACCTCAAATCAATGGAAAAATGATAATTTGAACAGTATTCAAAAAAGACTGACTGGTTGGCAGTTAGAAAGTTTTAAAGATTCATATAAACATAAAATAGAGAATGGTGTTTCTCTTTTTAAAAAAAGTTCAATAAAATGAATAAAACAATAATAATTAGCGTAATTTATATAATTGGAGTATTGATTGGTGCCTTTTTTTTAGATATTTGGGGTGCAGAAACATCATTTGTAAAAACTGTTTCAGTATTTATATGGACAATTATTTTTTTAATCACACTATTTTATTTTGATAAAAAATGAAAAAAAATAATTTTGATATTAAATTTTTTATAATTTCAATATTTTTACTTAATTTTCAAACAATAGTTTTTTCTGAAATAATGCTTTTGACAGGATGTAAAAATTTAAATGATGGTTTTATTAAAAATGAATACATCCTAGATTTCGAAAAATCTTTAATGATTAGAAATTATGTTTATGACAACAAAACATTTAAAAAATATAAAAGAACAGACTTAAGTATAAAAAAAGAGAATACTTTAGAAAGGTTTGTGTATGAGGATAAAAACCTAATCTTTACAGATAAAATTGGTTACCCTCAATTTTACACTCAACTAGTTTTTAAAAAAAATAATCCTATAATTAATATTAGAACTGTAATTAATGGTGAAGAAGCTATTTCAAAAGTATCAACTTGCAATAATGTAGAGCTTTTTGAAAAAGAAAGTTAAGACTTTTTATTTGCAGCACTAACCTTGTTGGTCTTAATAACAAAATTTAATTTTTTTGCTCCAAATTTAGTATTTGTAATATTGCTTCGGTGCTTTGCAAAAGCGTGTTTTTGAGCCAGCTTCATTGCTTTTTTTGATGACATTAGAGTATTCTATATTTTATTATAAAAAAATATACCTTTAATTATTAGAAGTTTTTTGTCTAGCTAGAATATTAAGATCTTTATCTGCTATGACAATTTCACCAGATGAAACAGATAAGTTTAAAACTTCTAAAATTACAACATAATGTGTAACAAAAATTAAATTACCTTTACCATTCCATTTTTTTATAAATTCATTCAATTCTTTAATCTGCTTAGCTTTATTATGAGAAAATTTTTGACTAAAAAATGAATTTAAAAAACTTTTAGTTTCATAATTTTTAAAGGCATATTTAGCTGTTTGTTTACATCTGCACCATTCACTGGATAGAACTGAACTACTATCCAAATGATTTTTTAAAAAAAATTTATTAATATTCTTTGCTTGATTAATGCCTTCCAGACTCAAGTTTCTTTGTGTGGCGCAACTAGATAAATCAAAGTTATCTGGATCTCCACTACCCGGAGCATACGCG
>Ga0209383_1000062_pt1 | contig 68148 bp, 62 predicted proteins | sample CoawatmetaG02DNA_FD_187510 | JGI IMG/M metagenome (GOLD analysis project Ga0209383, IMG submission 187510) | Marine microbial communities from the West Antarctic Peninsula - Coastal water metaG029-DNA (SPAdes) (version 2) | ecosystem: Environmental > Aquatic > Marine > Coastal ...
TAAAGTCAGTGCTTACAGATTTAGAAAAAGATAAAAATTCAGTGCTTTTTATTGATGAAATTCATACTTTAATTGGAGCAGGAAGTGTTTCTGGTGGTTCTTTGGATGCATCTAACCTTCTTAAGCCTGCGCTTGCAGATGGTTCACTTAAATGTATAGGTTCTACAACATATGATGAATATCGTAAGATTTTTGAAAAAGATCATGCGCTTACAAGGCGCTTTCAAAAAGTGGATATTGAGGAGCCTTCAGTTGAAGATACGATCAAAATTTTACATGGACTAAAAAAATATTATCAAGCACATCATAAGGTTAAATATTCAGCTGCATCTTTAGTTTCAGCAGTCGAGTTAACGCATCGACATATTGGAGATAGGCGCCTTCCAGATAAAGCGATAGATGTCATTGATGAAGTGGGTGCGCTTCAGCAAATACTCCCTAAATCAAAGCGTAAAGTCAATATTGGAGTGCCTGATATAGAAAATATTGTCGCTAAGTTAGCCCGTATTCCTTCTCGCCAAGTCACTAGCGATGATAAATCTTTACTCAAAAGCCTAGAGAGTGATCTTAAGCTTGGTGTATTTGGCCAAGATAGTGCTGTTGAGTCTTTATCAACTGCTATAAAACTTTCTCGCTCTGGACTTTCTCCAGTTGAGCAACCAATGGGCTCTTTTTTATTTGCTGGCCCTACAGGAGTTGGTAAAACTGAAATTTGTAAGCAGCTATCAAGGATTATGGGTGTTAAATTGTTGAGATTTGATATGTCTGAATATATGGAGAGGCATGCTATTTCTAAACTTATAGGTTCTCCTCCTGGCTACGTTGGATATGACGAAGGAGGTCTATTAACTGAGGCAGTAAATAGTAATCCTTATGCGGTTCTTTTACTGGATGAGATTGAGAAGGCGCATCCTGATATTTTCAACATCCTATTGCAAGTCATGGATCACGGAAAGCTTACTGATGCTAATGGCCGTGAAGTTGACTTTAGTAATGTGATACTTGTTATGACTTCTAATGTTGGAGCTCAAAACGTCCAAAGAGCCTCCATAGGATTTAATGAGCAAGATCATTCCCTTGATTATGAAGGTGAGCTTAAAAAGATATTCACACCAGAATTCAGAAATCGTCTCTCAGAAATTATTTACTTTAATAAACTTAATGAAGAGGTTGTTGTCTATGTAGTCAATAAATTTCTTTTTGAGCTTGAAGATGTTCTTGAGAAAAAAAATGTTTCATTAATTGTTTCTGATGCGGCTCGAAAATGGTTTGCAGAAAATGGCTATGACTCTATGATGGGTGCTCGCCCAATGATGAGACTAATTGAAAGAGAGGTGCGTAAACCTCTCGCTGATGAACTTCTTTTTGGCAAGCTAAGCTCTGGTGGAACTGTAAAAGTAGGTGTTAGTAAAGGTAAGATTTCCTTAACAATTAGTTAATGAGAATTCTTATAAGTAATGATGATGGCTATAAGGCCAAGGGCATCAAACAGCTTACAAAATCTCTGAGTGAAATTGCAGAAGTAATTGTTGTTGCTCCAAGTGAGAATAAGTCTGCAGCAAGTAGTTCATTAACTCTTGGAAGGCCACTAAAGCCAATTCAAATTGAGAAAAATATCTATGCAATAGATGCAACACCGACTGATTGTGTTCATTTGGCATTGTGTGGTTTTATAAAGGAATCAATTGATTTAGTAGTGACTGGTATTAATTTTGGGGCCAACTTGGGGGACGATACCATCTATTCTGGAACTGTTGCTGGAGCTATAGAAGGTAGATTTTTAGGGCTTCCATCAATTGCAATATCTTTAGCTAGTTGGGAGGGTAATTACTTTGAGACTGCGGGAGAAATTGCCAAAAGATTAGTTAACAAAATTGATAAATCTGAACTATCTTACAACACCATTATTAATGTTAACGTCCCAGATGTTCCTCTCAGCGAAATTAATGGTATTAAAAGTACTCGTCTAGGAAGCAGACATAAATCTGAACCAAGTATTAAGGACAAAGAGGATACATCTCTTTATAGGATTGGTGAGAATGGCAAGGAAGCCGACAATTCAGAGGGCACAGATTTTCATGCAATTTCTAATAACTTTGTTTCAGTGACTCCTCTTCAGATTGATACAACTAATCATTCTGAAATAAAGCGAGTGAATGACTGGCTTCAAAAAATGGATTATTGATTCCAGGTATCTCTGAGCCCAACAGTTTTATTAAAAACTAGTCCTTCAGACACACTGTCTCTGCAAAAGTAACCTTCTCGTTCAAACTGGTATGCTTTTTCAGCCTCTGCATTTGATAAATTTGGCTCTATAAACCCATTTTTTATCTCAAGAGAGTTAGGGTTAATTGAAGATGATAAGTCGTCAAATTTAGCTGGATTTGATTCTAAAAAAAGGCGGTCGTATATTCTAAATTCAGCGTTAATAGCCTTACTGGATTCAACATAATGAATAACACCTTTAACCTTTCTTCCGTCAGACGGATTTTTACCTAAAGTGTCAGGATCATAAGTGCAGTAGACGGTTTTTATATTGCCATCTTTGTCACTATCAAAATGAGTTGCTTTGACAACATAGGCGTTTCTAAGACGAACCTCTTTATTGATTGCTAGTCGCTTATATTTATTATTTGGCGGCACTTCTGTAAAGTCTTCTTTATCAATATAAATCTCACGACTAAAGAAAATTCTCCTAGTTCCCATTTCTTCATTTTGAGGATGAACCGGTGCCTTAAGGGATTCAATTTTGCCTTCAGGATAATTTTCAATCACCAGTTTTATTGGACTAATTACTGCCATTGTTCGAGGAGCATTTGTATTTAGATCATCTCTAATTGAAGATTCTAAAATTGCAACATCCGTCAAGCTATTAACTTTTGAAACACCAACACGCTCTGAAAAGCTCCTTATTGATTCCGGGGTATAGCCCCTTCTTCGCAGTCCTGAAATTGTTGGCATCCTAGGGTCATTCCAGCTTTTAACGTGATTATTATCAACTAAGAGTTTAAGTTTTCTTTTGGACGTTGTCGAGTACTCTAAGTTCAAGCGGGAAAATTCGTATTGGCGTGGGCGATCAGTTTTATTAAATTCATCTAAGTGCTCCAATAGCCAGTCGTAGATTCGACGGTTATCTTGAAATTCCAAGGTGCACAGAGAGTGTGTCACCCCTTCAATAGCGTCACCAATGCAATGTGCAAAATCATACATTGGATAAATACACCAATCATCATTTGTCTGATGATGTGTCTCAAAACGAATTCGATAAAGAGTTGGGTCACGCATACACATAAAGCTAGAAGACATATCAATTTTGGCGCGCACTACGCACTCACCTTCTTTTAATTCACCAGCTTTCATTTTCTTAAAGAGAGCTTGATTATGCTCAATACTACTATCACGATAAGGGCTATCTAAGCCAGGTTTTTTTAGAGTTCCTCTATATTCTCGAGTTTCATTAACACTTAAGAAGCAGACATATGCTAGCCCTTTAGAGATAAGCTCTTCAGCGCATTTATAAAAGATATCAAAATAACTTGAGCTGTATTTGACTTCACCATTCCAATCAAAGCCAAGCCACTTTATATCTTTTTTTATTGCGTTAACATACTCAATATCCTCATTAACTGGATTTGTATCATCAAACCTTAGATTGCAACATCCATCGTAATCTTGGGCTGTTCCAAAGTTAATAAATATTGATTTTGCATGGCCAATGTGAAGATATCCATTTGGCTCTGGTGGGAAGCGCGTGATAACAGAGCTGTAAAGCCCAGAGTCTAAATCTGTATTAATTTGATTACGAATAAAATTCGTTGGCTTTTTTAGCGGAATGGTGTCGCTCATGGTTACATCATTTACATGTAAAATTATATGAATATTATATCATTAAACATTAGTAATCCATGATGGAGCAATCATTAGGCCAAAAGTAATCTTAATTTCTAAATGAACAGTTATTATGGCATTAAAAAAATGAAACACTCAATACAGAGAGTGGCTTTTTATTCTAAAAATCTAATAAAAAAAGGAAGATAGTGTGAGTATTTGCGCAGTGATTATGGCAGGAGGATCTGGCACTCGATTGTGGCCATTATCGAGGGCTTCGCATCCTAAACAGTTTTTGTCACTTCATGACAATGCGACTATGCTTCAGTCTACTGTAATGAGGCTGAAAGAGTTAGATATTCAGTCATCTGTAACAATATGCAATGAAGAGCACCGTTTCTTTGTTGCAGAGCAACTCCGTGCAATCGACAAGTTGGGGTCCATTATTTTAGAGCCAGTAGGCCGGAATACTGCACCAGCAATTGCCCTTGCAGCTTTATTAGTTGAAGATGACCCATTGTTATTAGTGCTTGCTGCTGACCACGTGATTCAAGATGAAGCTGCTTTTACTAGTGCTGTGTATTCTGCTATTCCGTTGGCTGAGTCTGGCAAGCTTGTGACTTTTGGAATAGAGCCAAATGAGCCACATACAGGCTATGGTTATATTAAAAGAGGTGAACAGAAAGATGCTGGCTTTGCTGTAGATCATTTTGTAGAGAAGCCATCCGCTGAGATAGCTGAAAATTATGTCAGCTCGGGAGATTATTACTGGAATAGTGGAATTTTTCTATTTAAAACCAGTAAGTATTTGGAAGAGTTAAAGAACTTTCGTCCCGATATTTATGACGCCTGTGAATCTTCAGTAGCTGGTATGCAAACAGATTTAGATTTTTTGAGGGTTGATAAAGAAAAGTTTGAATCATGCCCCAGTGAATCCGCTGACTATGCTGTTATGGAAAAAACTAAAGATGCTGTGGTTGTTCCATTGGATGCGGGCTGGAGTGATATAGGCTCTTGGTCGTCACTCTGGGATATTAGTGAAAAGGATGTTAATGGAAATGTCACTCAAGGTGATGTTATGCTTCATAGTTCGAATAATTCCTATGTCAGAACTGATGGTAAATTAGTTGCTGCTATTGGTGTAGATGATTTGGTTATTGTTTCTACTAAAGATGTGCTAATGGTCTCTCACAAAGACAGCGTTCAGGATATAAAGGTTATAGTTGATAAATTAAAAACCTGTTCACGCAATGAATGGAAGCTTCATCGTGAAGTTTATCGCCCATGGGGTAAGTATGATTTAATTGATACTGGTGATCATTATCAGGCTAAACGAATTACAGTAAAGCCTGGTGCGAAACTAAGCGTTCAAATGCATAATCATCGAGCCGAGCATTGGATTGTAGTGTCTGGTGAGGCTAGGGTGACTAATGGTGATAAAACCTTTTTACTTTCTGAAAATGAATCTACATATATACCAGTTGGGGTTGTTCATGCACTTGAAAATCCTGGAAAAGTAGAGCTTGAATTAATAGAGGTGCAGTCGGGCAACTATCTTGGTGAGGATGATATTGTTCGCTTTGAAGATCTTTATGGACGCTCTTCAAAGTAAACTAATTAAAACTATTTATTATGGGAAGCTAAATGATTGAAAAACCAAAAATTTATGTCGCTGGACACCTTGGTATGATTGGTTCAGCTATTGTTCGAAAGCTTAAGAGTCTTGGCTACAATAATATATTGATACGTTCGCATGACGAACTAGATTTAACAAATCAGACCCAAGTACAAAAATTTTTTGAAGCTGAGAAGCCAGACCAAGTTTATTTATGTGCAGCGAAAGTGGGTGGCGTCCATGCAAACAATACTTTTCCTGCTGAATTTATATATGATAATTTAATGATCGAGTCTAATGTTATTCATAATGCTTGGAAGGTTGGGGTTAAAAAACTTATATTCTTGGGTTCAAGTTGCATCTATCCAAAACTTCCTAATCAGGTTATTAAAGAAACTGCAATGCTAAGTGGCCAAGTGGAATCAACTAATGAGCCTTATGCGATTGCAAAAATTGCAGGCATTAAATTATGTGAAAGTTATAATCGCCAATACCGAGAAAGTCATGGGACTGATTATCGCACTGTCATACCTGCGAGTCTTTATGGACCTGGTGATAATTATCATTCGGAAAACAGTCATGTTATTCCAGCTTTAATTCGTAAAATTCATGATGCTAAAGCTAATCAACTTCCTGAAGTTGTGGTTTGGGGTTCGGGCCAGCCTAAACGAGAGTTTGTATATATTGACGATATGTCAACTGCCATTATTCATGTTATGAATCTAGATTTAGCTCAATATATTGAACACACAGAGGATATGATAAGCCATATTAATATTGGATTTGGGAGTGATGTAAGTATTGATGAGCTTGCTAGAAAATTGGTAAAAATAGTGGGGTATGAAGGTAAAATAATATTTGATTTAAATAAGCCTGATGGTGTGCTCCGAAAATTAATGGACAGCTCACTTATCGAATCTCTTGGCTGGAAGGCTTCTGTTGGTTTGGAAGATGGACTTGCTCTTACTTATAATGACTATTTAAAAAATAAAAACGTATTGAGATCAGATTAGTTTTATAAAATTGGAAATTATGAATAACAAAAAGAAAATTGCATTGATTACTGGTATTACTGGGCAAGATGGCTCTTATTTGGCAGAGTTCCTCTTGGATAAGGGGTATGAAGTACATGGTATAAAACGCCGTTCAAGTTCATTCAATACTCAACGCCTTGATCATATTTATCAGGACCCTCAAAGTGATAATTTAAATTTAAAATTACATTATGGTGACTTGACTGATTCAAGTAATTTGATTCGTATTATTCAAGAAGTAAAACCTGATGAAATATATAATTTAGGTGCTCAGAGTCATGTGGCTGTTAGCTTTGATAGTCCAGAGTATACTGCTGATGTAGATGCTTTGGGTGCGCTTAGAATTTTGGAAGCCATTAGAATTCTAAAACTTGAAAAAAAGACAAGATATTATCAAGCTTCAACTTCTGAGTTATATGGTAATGTTAAAGAATCTCCTCAAACAGAAAAAACACCTTTTAATCCTCAAAGTCCATATGCAGTAGCCAAGCTCTATGCCTATTGGATTGTTGAAAATTATAGAAAAGCCTATGGAATCTTTGCATGTAATGGAATTCTTTTCAATCATGAAAGCCCTAGGCGAGGTGAAACTTTTGTTACAAGAAAGATAACTCGTGGACTAACAAATATTGCAGTGGGACTGGAAAAGTGCTTGTATATGGGAAATTTAGATGCACTTCGTGACTGGGGTCATGCGCGTGATTATGTTCGCATGCAATGGATGATGTTGCAGCAAGAATCTCCTGAAGATTTTGTAATTGCAACAGGTGTGCAATACAGTGTTCGTGACTTCATATTTTGGTCTGCAAAAGAATTGGGGTTATTAATAGAGTTTGAAGGCCAAGGCCTAAATGAGTTTGGAGTTGTGAGAAAGATTCAGGGTAATAAATGCCCATCTTTATCAGTTGGAGATGTAATTATAAAAATTGATGAGAGATACTTTAGGCCTCTTGAAGTTGAAACTTTGTTAGGGGACCCGGCAAAAGCAGAAAAAGTTCTTGGATGGAAGCCAGAAGTTTCAGCTCAAGAAATGTGTGCTGAAATGGTTGCTTCAGATCTTCAATTAGCTCAAAAAGCCACATTACTTTTAGAAAATGGTTTCTCAACTTTAAATATCAAAAATTAAGCGCTATTTAGTAGATTTTTCAAATTCTAAAAATATCAAAATAATTGTAACTCATGATTAAACATTCAATAAATAAAAATTATTCTCAAGTTGTAAATATCCTAATATTCACTTTTCCAATTGTTATTAATTCATTACAGGTTGCAGGAGATCTGGTTTTATTTATCCTTGCAATGATGGGTATATTCATTTCTATTTCACAAAAAATATTGCCATTTACTATTAAAGAGATTAAGGTTTTTTCATATCTAACTTTTGGTTATTTCTTAGCTGTTTGCTTGTCAGTTATTTTTTCAGGGAAAGCTTCAGAATTAGCGCACTTTATCCCTAGGGATTTGCATTTTTTATTTGCACCTTTTATTGCACTTGCGTTGTTTAAGGCAGAAATTAATCTGAAGTATTTATTAATAGGCGCTAAGGTTGCATTATTGATTCTAGGAATAATTATTTTCTATCAGTACTTCATAATAGGAGCTAATAGGCCATCTGGAATAATGAATGCTGGTGTATTTGGTAATCTTGCAGTTTCGATATTTTTAATTACTCTTGTTTTTTTGAAACATGAATCATTCAAACATAAAATATTGAGCTGTTTATCATTATTATCTGGTTTATTTATCATTGTAGCGTCAGGAACGCGCGGTGCCTGGCTATCACTTTTGTTGTTATTAGTTATATATTTATACTTTTTTTACAAACAAAAAAATAAATTAAGTTTAATATCAAATATTACTGCAGTATTTATTATTTCTGGTTTAGTTTTTTTTGTTGGGTTTAATGAAATTGTGCATGATAGGGTATATTCTGCATATACTGACACTCTGAGTTGGTTATCAGGAGATCAAGTAACATCCTCGTCTGGCTTGCGATTGGAGATGTATAGATTGGCAATTGAGAAAATTGAAGATGTTCCTTTTTTTGGTCATGGATATCGCACCTCAAATGTTGTTGTATTTGAAAATTCCACGACCCCAGGTGGAAGACTGTCATATACATTCAATCATTTACATAATGCTTATTTAACACAATTTTTTAATGGTGGTTTTGTTTTATTAGGAGCTCTTTTGTTATTACTATTTGTCCCACTTAGGTTATTTATAAAAGCAAACATTCAAAATCGTGATAATCCTATCTATATTGCTGGAGTAATGCTAACCTCAGGATATGCAAGTTTTGGTATGATTAATATTTTATTTGGTGACACATACATGAACGGATTTTATGTATTCTTTCTAGCTATTTTGATGCTTCTAACTAATAAGTCCAAAAAAGCGCTATAAGATTGAATTACATGTCTTTTTAATCAACTATTTTTTATTAATCGGACTTTAGTTTTTTAAATAGAAAAAAAGTATTCTGAAATGTAATGCAATAATAAAATCAGAATACTTTTTACCTCTCCCTTGAGATATATATTTAGCTTTAGACGCCTTTATTCCTAACATAACCCTTGAATGGAATTAACCAAAAATACTTTTTAACATCAGAAATGATCTTCCAGACCATCCTAGATAAAACATATTTAAAGCTTCTACTCTTAATTGCTTTATTTCTAGTCTTCATTAAATTTGAATCAAACATAATTAAGTTTTGCTTAATAATTGTTGGGATTACACTAAAAATATTAATATTTGAATGTCTAATATATTTTACCCAATCATCAGCAATAATCCATGATTTAGAATTCACATTAATAATTTTCTCTGCGGCTTTTCGGTTAATAATATAACCTGAACTATCCCAAGATTGAATTACTTTAACAACCTTGAAGTTTTCACCTAAATCTTTTGCATTTTTATTCAGATAGGAAATTACTGGTGTTAACAAATATACTTGAGGCTTATTTTCATCTATTATTTTTTTCAGTTGGTCTATTACAAAAATAAATTCATCAATAATAAAATCAGCATCATCCTCCATGATAATTGCAAGATCATTTTTAGATTTTAAGAATTTTTTATATGCAAGTAGATGATTTAAAGTGCTTGCAAGCTCTCCCTTGCTAAAGTCTCTTCCAAAAGAGTCTATTGTTTTTTTTGAATCATGATTTTTTGCAATTGCTTTAGATGTTAGATCTACATCATCATTAATAGCAATAAATTTAAATTTAAACGGCATTTTTTCAAGCAACTGATTTAAAGCCTCTCTTCGTTCAATATATTTTTCGGGATTCATTATATATATAATAATTTTCATTCTAATGCCTTAAGATATTTACAAATGGGGAAAAATTCCCTTATATGTCATTTCAATTGATCTAATATTATCAATTGAATCTTGATCATCTTTTTTCCAATTTTTTACCTTATCTGCGATAAATAAACCATTAATTTCTTCATCTATATTAATTGATTTAAATCCTGCATAATTAGCCACATTGGTTAGACTGGTGGAGGTGAAATCTGTTACGTGTGCTATGTGAAAATATCTCCTTAAGTCATTCTTATAATCTCCCTCAGAGACGCCATTAAGTCCTGGAACTGCAACAAACAGATAATCCCCAGGATTCATCATTGTTCTTATTTCTTTAAGAGTCTTAAGAGGATTAAATACATGTTCTAACATATGAGATAGGATAAATAGTTTTGGCCCAATAGGAAGTAAAGAAGGGTACATAGACACTTCAACATCTATTTTAAAATTGTCTTGAGCAAATTTAATTGCTTTAACATCTAAGTCGCAACCTTGAACTGATTTTACAGCTTTTTTTATTCCATTAATGGTTCCTCCTGAGCTACAACCTATTTCAATGATAGACAAATCAACTAGCTTTTTTGAAAGTCCATTATTAATAAAATAGTCTAAGTATTTTTTTGCCTTATCACTTTGTTCTTTAATGACATCATCATAGTTTACTGCTTCACTTTTAAGGTACAGTGGGCGATAGTGATAACTATAAAATTCCTCATGAAACTCTCTTGAAACTGCCGGATATGTCTGGATTAACCCACACTCATTGCAAAACTGTTTTTTTAGGTCAAACCCGTAACGATCACCTTCACTAATAAGAGTGAAATTATTGCTTTCACATAGGCTACAACCATTACTCACTAGGCCAAATTTTTTATATAGAACCATAATCTTATTGATTGCTTTTCTTCGGCTACGCAAAGTGCGATTAACCCGGGCAAAGGTTGGCCCAAATCTAAAGTGTTTTAATATTCTTTTAGACATTGAAGTCACTAATTTTAATTAATATATAGCGTCTTTTTGATTTAGTTAAAATTAATAGTTGCCAAAAAGCTAGTTTTATTTGAGAGAATAGTCTCTTTAAAATAAAATATATACCACCTCTGTCATTCTGGTTACTACTCACAGTGGATTTTGAATTAACATTTGTATAACTATTAAAAACACCATAATCTTTGCACTGGTCTAGCTGAATAATTGGGGTTGGCTCAACCTGATATGATATGAGTGAATAACATTCTTTTATATGAGCATCAGCCAGTCCAATCCCTTTATTTTTTTCAAATTGCATGAGTTTTTTTGCTCCTGATGGCCATAATATATAGCCAGCTGCGCCTGTTCTATCTTGGTAAAGTCTAAGTAATTTTGAGTTGCATCCAATTTCTAAATGTGAGTTTGAAACAAATTTTTTTCTATTTCTATTTTCTAAGTTAATTAAATCGGTATTTTTAATGTTATTAAGATTGATAAGAAGTTCAGGAAGAGCCTTCGATAAAATTGCATCATCTTCCAATATAAGCGCAGGTTTTCTGCTTTTTATAATCTTATCCCAGGCTGACCTATGTGAGAAGTAACAAGCAACTTCAGTTTTTTTTAAAGGTCTTTGCCAGTCAAAGTAATGTTTTTTATAAGTAGCTTCATTAATGTCACTAATTGAAGTCGCATCTAGAATTATATATTCTAAGCCTAGTTCAGTTAACTGTTCTTTTTGCAGCTTGCGGCGATCGACAGCACTAGGTAAATTAATAACAAATATTTGCACCTACCACCAGCCTGTTTTACTTCTCTTATGCTTATCTTTAAATCGTTTAAATACGGTGTCATATTCTTGTAAGCGTAAGAAAATTTCAAGAAGAATCTCACCAGCAATATTTATTTTTGCTGCTTTATCAATTCTCCATCGCATGTTTCTGAGGGTGTCATCTGTTCCTACTTTAAAGACAGACATTCCATCAAATAGAGGAATCCTTTCATCATTATCTAGTCTGGCAATTTTTTCCTTATCATCTAGATTACTATCCAAATTTGCAATAAATCGCTCACTTTCTTGCATTTTTACAGTATTTAGGAGACAAGAACACGCTAATGAGAGGCTCTTAATAGAGGAATCATCTGAAAAATCTGTAAATGTGTCAGTAGCAGATATAAGCCAGCGCAAATTTAAGTTTTTTAATAAGTAATCTTTTTCTTCTTTCCAAAGTTGTTCAAACAAAGCAAAGTGATTTTTTGCCTCAAAATCTCGTCTAATAAGTACAATAATTTTCGCATGCGAATAGCAGAGCTCACTCTGACCAACAAACTCATCCCTCAGTAAGGAAAAATGCTCATCTAAGTCATTGGAGCTGCCATGGGTGTATCGAGTTTCATCTCCACAAATAGTTATTTGTTTCTGTTGGAAAAAGTCAGTTGTTATTTGATTTGAAAGTTTTATCGCTCCAGACCGCCTTTTATGCCTACTTAATGAGAACCATTTTTCGAATCTAGTTTTATCTCTACGACTCATTATTTTTCAACCTTTTGCTTTTCCAAGTCCAGTGAATAAATACTCTTAGATAATACTTAAAAATCGCGATAAGAGTTAATAGGTTTGATTTAGAGAAGTCTTTCCAGAAGAAAGGAAGGGTAATTATTGTTCGGATTAACCATGATGCTAAAGTATTAACCATAATTACAAGATGTAAGGCTAGTCTATTAATCCCTGATGAGTGCATATGGATAAAAACATGACTAGAAGTAACTACCTCTGATTTTGTAATAGCGGTGGTTTTAGGATTTCTTCTAGATGATCCACCATGCATATGTTTGAGTTCAACATTTCTGAGTAGGGCAATTTCACCTCCATTATTACTAGCTTTTAAACATATATCTGGATCTTCAAAGTACATCCAAAATTTATTTTCACTCCATTTTCCAATCTTCTTGAAAAAATCTTTTTGTATTAAAACTACTGAGCCTGCAACCCATTCTGGGTACCAAATGTCTTTATTTTCTGGAAAATTAATGGCTATTTTATGAGATAAAGCTAATTTATAAAGTGCACGAAGCCATCCAATGGTTAGCCATGGGCTTAGAAATGTAATCTCTCTTTCTCGTTTACCATTTGAATAAAGAGTTCTACAAGAAGTGATTCCTACATTCGGGTTTAATTTTGCAAAATTGAACATAGTATCTATAGCAGGGCTATTGGTAAGAGTTATATCTGGATTTAAGAAGAGCAAGAACTCACCTTTAGCAATCTCAGCCCCTAGATTACATCCATTAGAAAAACCATAATTACCCTTATTTGCAATAAATTTTATTTCATTAAATTGTTGCTGAAAGCTATTAAATTTATCATCTCGAGAATCATTATCTACAATAATAATTTCATAGCTTGTATGCGGCTTATATTTATTAAATGATTCTAAACACTTGGTGAGAGCATCCCAACATTTATAGTTTACAATAATTATTGATAAATCTATTTTACTCAATTGTGTTTGCATTAATATTTTATAGGTAGTATATTCACTTGGCCAACAAATTAACTTTTTAATATTTTATTAGAGGGGAAGATTAATCATGAATAGCATCATCTTTGATTGCTTGAAACTCCCAAATCAGATGGCTTTTTTTAATAAAGTAGATAGTGTAGAAGATATTTTTAAGTGTCTTTATAAGCCATATGTCATTTCTAGTTTCTTGAGTTAATTTAATCCACTTGACTTTTCTAATAATTTTAAATTTTCCTTTAAATCCATACATACGCGCTTTATACTTTGGACTGGTGAAATAAGTATGAGTTTTTTTGGTTATAAAGTTAACGTGAGTTGGATCTACAAAAGCCTCATTTCTTGGATATCCAGGGGTAATAGCATAAAATATTCCACCCGGTTTTAATACTCTATAAATTTCATTCATAACATGAATAAATGGAAATACACCAGTATTGTCAATAGTAGCAGTTCTTGGTACATGTTCTAAAAAATCGTAGGCTGATACTGATTCAAAATTTGAATCAGGAAAGGGCAATTCATCAAATATTACGTTACATTTATGATAGTTGAAATCATTTGTTTCCAACTCAATTATGTCTACTCCATAAAGTTTGGAGGCATCAAAGGGGTTTCTTGGGTTTGAGTTACACCCAATATCTAAATGACTTGTATGCTGCATAATTTATTCAACCATTCCTTTATTTCTATAATCTTGTAATTTTCCCCACCAAGCTTTATTATTTAGATACCAGTTGACTGTTTTTAAAATACCAGAATTAAAATTTTCATCAGGACTCCATCCCAATGTCTTAAATATTTTTGAGGCATTAATTGCATATTTTAAATCGTGCCCTGGTCTATCATCCACAAAAGTAATTAGATTTTCATATTTACGCACACTTTCCATTTTACTTGGCTGGACTTTATCTAATATTTGGCAGATAGTTTTTATAACATCAATATTCTGAAGTGCATTATGACCACCAATATTGTATGTCTCTCCTGGCCTTCCTGAAAGCGCAACTAAAAGAAGTGCTCTAGCATGATCATCAACATAAAGCCAATCTCTTACTTGTTTTCCATCTCCATATATTGGGATAGGCTTTCCTTCCAGTGCATTTAAAATAGTAAGCGGTATGAGCTTTTCAGGAAATTGAAAAGGTCCATAATTATTTGAGCAGTTGGTAATCAGGATAGGGAGTTTAAAGGTTCGATGCCATGCGCGAACCAAATGATCTGAGCTAGCTTTAGATGCTGAATAAGGGGAGCTAGGTGCATAAGATGTTTTTTCAGTAAAGAGTTCATCTGATTGATTTAAATCACCATAAACTTCATCAGTTGATACATGGTGAAAACGAAAATTATTTTTTTTTACGCTATTTTTTAATCTAGACCAGTAATTTCTGGTCTCTTCAAGTAGGACGTAGGTCCCAAAAATATTAGTTTGAATGAACTCATCTGGTGCATCAATTGATTTATCAACATGCGTTGATGCGGCCAGATGGATAACTATATCAGGGTGATATTTACCAAATATTTTCTTTATTTCAGCAGCATTACAAATATCTATTTGTTCGAATGAGTATCTTTCATTTCCTTCTATTTCTGATAAAGATTCTAAGTTTCCTGCATAAGTTAACTTGTCAACATTGATAACATGGTGATTAGTATTATTAATAATATGCCGGATTAAGGCTGATCCAATAAAACCTGCACCACCAGTTATTAAAAACTTCTTCATTTAGAATTTATACCTTGTAATAAAGTTTTAGATATGTTGTCAATATCTTCAAAACTTAAACCTAAGTGAAGTGGTAAAGACAGTATATTTTTAGAAAAATATTCAGATTTTGGTAATTTAGCCTCAGAGTAGAAAACTTCATAGTCAGTATTTTGACGATAGTGGACACCTGGAAAGATCTTGTTAGCAGACAAATAATTTATCAGTTCTTCTCTACAATTAACTACTACTTGAAAGATATGTCTTGATGTTTGTCCTGACTCATGCTCAATATACTCAACTTTGCCTTTTAAGTTATCTATGTAACGACTTACCAAATCTCTTCTATATTGATTATCCTCATCTAAATACTTTAGTCCAACTATTCCAAGAGCTGCCATTATTGAGTTTCCATGGTATTTATAGCCTACATGATCTACACTATATTCCCATTTATATGATCCTTCATTGCTCCTACTAAAAGTATCTTTGTTAATACCGAGCCAGGCAAGCTCCCTTGCTTTCTTATCATCTTTGACATTATTAAAACAAATCATGCCACCATCTGCAGTTGGCAAGTTTTTGACAGCTTGAAAAGAGAAAACACTTACATCAACATCAAAACCAACATGTTGCCCATTGATTTTACTTCCAGCCATATGAGCAGCATCTAGAATGACTTTTATATTATTATTTTTGGCAATTTGTATAATTTCAATTAGATTTTTAGTATTACCACCCATACCAACAAAAATAATTGCCTTAGTATTTTTATTGATTTTATCTTTGACAGATTGCGGGTCTAGATTAAGGGAATCATCAATATCCGCAAAGCAAGGCTTTAGATTTTCATAAAGAATTGCTTGATTGGTAGAAACAAAAGTAAATGGTGTAGTTATAACCTCGTCACCATCATCCCAATTATACTTCTCTTTTAATATTTTAACGGCAAGATGCAAGCCAGCTGAAGCTGAGCTTAAGAAATGAGCGTGATTTAAGCTAGTATAAGTTTTCCAATGATCTTCAAACTCAATAGTTTTATAACCCATCCCTGTCCAACCAATGTCTAAACATTCTTTAATTTCAGACAAGCATTCTTCAACTCGATATTTTGGCTTTAAAACTTGAATATTTTTCATATAATATTTTTTTAATTAAATTTTTTTTTCATCATATCGAACGAAGGCAATTGGCGGTCTTTTTCTGAAATTTGTAATATTTCATGAGGCATCCCCCAATTAATATTCAGCTGCTCATCATCAAAAGAGATACCCATTTCATGTTCAGGTGCATAGTAATTATCAACCTTGTAAGAAAAGGTTGCGCTATCACTCAATACAACAAAACCGTGCGCAAAGCCATGTGGTATAAATAACTGATACTTATTTTGTGCTGTTAGCTTTACAGATACATATTGGCCAAAGGTGGTGCTTGATTTACGTATATCAACTGCTACATCCATTACGCTTCCCTCAGTGACTCTTACGAGTTTAGCTTGAGTATAAGGAGGCAATTGATAATGAAGACCTCTTAGTACGCCTTTGAAAGATTTGGATTCATTGCCCTGTACAAAGTTAACTTTGTGTCCAATCGCCTCTTCAAGCAGATCCTGTCTAAATGTTTCTAAAAAGTAACCCCTGCCATCATCATGCATAGTAGGCTTAATGAGTATTACATCTGCAATTGACTGAGCAATGAACTTCAAATTACTTCCTCTGCACGCTTAAGTAAGTATTGACCGTATTGATTCTCAGCTATGGGCCTGGCTAATTCAATGAGTTGCGCTTTATTAATATAGCCTTTTTCAAAAGCAATCTCTTCGATACAGGCTACTTTTAATCCCTGTCTTCTCTCAATGATTTCGATATAGGTTGAGGCCTCTAAAAGGCTCTCAGGAGTTCCTGTATCGAGCCAAGCATATCCTCTTCCCATAAGCTCAACAGTTAGTCGATCTTCACTCAAAAACATCTGATTGATAGTGGTAATTTCTAACTCACCTCTATCAGATGGTATAACTTCAAAAGCTTTTTTAACCACATCATTAGGGTAGAAGTAAAGACCAGTAACTGCATAGTTACTTTGTGGGTTTTTTGGCTTCTCTTCGATACTAAGTCCTTTGCCATTTTTATCAAAATTAACTACCCCATAGCGCTCAGGATCTTTAACATGATAACCAAATACAGTTGCCATGTTTTTATCTTTAGCATTTGACACAGCGTTAGCCAACATATCAGTTATACCCTGACCATAATAAATGTTGTCACCTAGTATCAAACAGACATCATCATCATCAATAAAATCTTTGCCTAATATAAAGGCTTGAGCTAATCCGTCAGGAGAGGGTTGAACAACATAGCTAAATTTCATACCAATATCTGCCCCACTTCCAAAAAGTTGCTTAAATTTTGGTAAGTCTTCAGGAGTAGAAATAATCAAAACTTCTTGTATGCCAGCCAACATTAAAACTGATAGTGGATAATAAATCATTGGTTTGTCATAAATGGGCATTAACTGTTTAGATATAGTCTTAGTAATAGGATACAGCCTTGTACCAGAGCCACCTGCCAAGATAATCCCTTTCATTACAGATTTTTGTATTTTACTCATTAGTTGTCCAATAGTCTTTAATCCATGGAGATGGCTGAATATGTCGATACCATTTTCCACTAAGCCCTATAATTGCTTCTGGCGGGTTGGGCAAACCATGAAATAAAATAACTCGAGCCCCATTGGGTATTGAAGGGGGTAGGAACCAAGATTTAAACCAGGACGGGCAACATTTATACTTAAAGCTTGGGACCCAGTCATCTGGCCAAAATTCTAATTTACCTAGTTTATCAATTTCTCTTGACAGGTAAGCCTGTTCATGACGCACTTCATTTTTTACTTGTTCAAAATTTTTCTCAAAGTAGTCCAGTATCTGAGAATATTGTCCAATTTCAAAGCGAAATACTGATGAGTTTCCCTCTTTTTTCTTTGAGTTTTTCTTGTCATGAGAAATTAAAAAATCTCCAGGTCGATTAAAAAAAACATCCAACTTTCCAACAATAACTACGTCTAAGTCGAGAAAAAGAGTTTTGCCAGAAAGGCCACCAAAGCCTTTTTTAAATACTGTGAGTTTCCTCCAGCCACGCTCTGGTGAGTCTGATGGAAGCTCTAGTTCTGGAAGTTTTTGTATCTCTATTTCGGGCCTAATATCTTTACTATCTTCAGTGAAGCAGACAAATCTAAAATCAGCATCCATATTCCGTGAAACCATTGAGTAAAGCCGATTTACATAATCTGCTGGGAACTTATCACCCCATTTCATACAAATAACATTCATAACATTATTAGAACTAGTGATTCTGGTTCATAGTAAGAATTATTAATACTAGAATTCAAATCAAAAGCGCTTAGTAATGTTTTTTTGCTAAAGTTGAGTCTGCTATTCATTTGCTTAAATTAATAATAATATTTTAATTATAGAGCATCATTAATTAAGAAAAATAAAAAAAGAAAACTATAAGTTTATTTTAAGATAAATTAATTAAAGTATTTAAACTTTAGTTAGGAGTTGACTCATCTATTTGAGATAAAGCAACCTAAAGAAAAAACAATTAAATATTTGAAAATAAACTACCACTTAAAATAAGGGTTATTTCAAGTATATTTCTTTGTGTAACAAAGTTATCTACCTGTTCAAAAAATATTTCGATAATACGTTAAGAGGTAATAAACAATAATTGCACATTAGTAACTAAGTATTCTTCTCAACAGTATAATCTTTTGGAAATAACGTTAATAATAAATAGCATGAAAATCAATAAATGTTTATTTCCAGTAGCTGGCTATGGTACTCGCTTCCTTCCTGCTACCAAAGCTATTCCAAAAGAAATGCTACCTATACTTACAAAGCCACTTATTCAATATGGAGTTGAGGAGGCCATTAGTGCTGAGATTTATAATTTGGCTCTGGTTACCAATGTAAATAAAAAAGCTATTAAAAATTATTTTGAGGCACATGCTGAAATTGAAAATAGTATCAAAGGTACCGCTAAAGAAAATTTACTTGATGAGGTAAATTATATTTCTGAAAGGTGTGATTTTAGCTACATTAATCAAGAGCAGATGTTGGGCTTAGGCCATGCAATTAATACTAGTAAGCCACTTATTGGTAGTGATGCTTTTGCAGTTATTTTGCCAGATGATTTATGTATTACACAGGGTGACACAGTTCTTATGCAGATGTCCAAGCTACATAATCAATATCCTGATTCTTGTATAGTTGCAATAGAGGAGGTGCCTTTTGAGGAGGTTTACAAGTATGGCATAATTGATGGAAAATTAATAGCTGGATCAACTGATGTATACCAAGTTAATAATATGGTTGAAAAACCAAATAAAGAAGATGCTCCATCTAATTTGGCAATTATTGGTAGGTACATCCTTACTCCAGAAATCTTTTCAGTACTTGAAAAAACCCAGCCTGATAAAAATGGAGAAATTCAGATTACTGACGCACTTATGACGCTTGCTAAACAAGGTAAAGTAATAGCTTATAAGTTTCAAGGGAAAAGATATGATTGTGGAAGTATTAAAGGTTTTTTAGCGGCTACTAATTATCTTGCTAAATGGCATAATTTACTTTAATTCTTTCACACACTTAAATTTTTTAAATTTTTGCTCTTAAGCATTATTGGTAATTTATTATGGAGACTAAATGAAAATCGCAATTGCTGGAATAGGTTATGTAGGGTTATCTAACGCGATGCTTTTATCTCAAAAAAATGAGGTGGTTGCTCTAGATATTGTGCCCGAGAAAGTAACACAGCTTAATAATAAGATTTCTCCAATTCTAGATAATGATATTGAAGATTTTTTATTAAATCAAAATCTTAATTTTATTGCAACACTTGATAACTCAGAAGCTTATAAAGGAGCTGATTTTGTCATTATTGCGACACCAACAGATTATGATCCAAAAACTAACTACTTTGACACTTCTTCTGTAGAAGCTATTATAAAAGATGTCGTAAAAATTAATCCAAGCGCTATGATGATTATTAAATCTACCGTTCCAGTTGGCTTTACTAAGAGCGCCAGAAATATTTTTAAAACTAACAATATTATTTTCTCGCCTGAGTTCTTAAGAGAGGGCCGTGCACTTTATGATAATCTTCATCCATCTCGTATAATCGTTGGTGAAAAGTCTGATAAGGCCAAGCAATTTGCAAATCTTTTACTGGAAGGGGCAGTGAAAAAAAATATTGATGTTTTATTTACAGGTTCCACAGAAGCCGAATCAATAAAACTCTTTAGCAATTCTTATCTTGCAATGAGAGTTGCTTACTTTAATGAGTTAGATTCTTATGCTGAGGCTCATAATCTTAATTCTAAAAAAATTATTGAAGGTGTTGGTTTGGATCCTAGAATTGGTTCTCATTACAATAATCCATCCTTTGGCTATGGAGGTTATTGCCTTCCAAAAGACACCAAACAACTGAAAGCAAATTATATAGATGTCCCAAATAATCTTATTACTGCTATTGTTGACTCCAACTCAACTAGGAAAGATTTTATAGCAGATTCAATAATTAAAAAAAATCCAAAAATTGTTGGTGTATATAGACTTATTATGAAATCTGGTTCTGACAACTTTAGGGCTTCTTCTATTCAGGGTATTATGAAGCGTATTAAAGTCAAAGGTGTTGAAGTAGTAGTATATGAGCCTGAACTTTTAAAAGATGAATTTTTAAATTCAAAAGTGATTAAGGATTTAGAGCACTTTAAAAAAATTTGTGATGTAATTATCTCAAATAGAATGGTCCCTGAGCTTGAAAATGTTTTAAAGAAAGTTTATACAAGAGATTTATTTAATTCAGACTAACTAGGTAAATAAAAATTTTAATTCCATGAAAATATTAGTAACAGGCGGGGCGGGGTTTATTGGCAGTCACTTATGTGAGGAGCTGATTAAAGATGTTGATAATTATGTAGTATCTTTAGATAATTATTCTTCAGGAAGTGTGGATAACCATATTAAAGGTGTTAAGTATATTCAGGGAGATTCAATTGATATTGATGACCTGGTAGATTTTGTTCCCAATATAGTATATCACTTAGGAGAATACTCGAGAGTTGAGCAAAGTTTTGCAGATATTGATATTGTTTGGAAATCAAATAATAATGGTATTTTTTCAGTTTTAAAATTTTGTTTAAAGAATAAATCAAAGTTAATTTATGCAGGAAGTAGTACTAAGTTTGGTGATGGTGGACTTGGGAAGTCTCAAAGTCCATATGCATGGATTAAAGCATCAAATACTGAGCTTGTTGAAAACTTTGGAGAATGGTTTGGTCTTTCCTATGCGATTACTTACTTTTATAATGTTTATGGGGGCAGAGAGATTTCCCATGGTAAATATTCAACATTAATAGCTATCTTTACGGCAAAGTATAAAAAAGGAAGCCCTTTGCCAGTTGTATCGCCAGGGACTCAGTTAAGAAACTTCACTTATATTGATGATATTATCTCTGGTTTAATTCTTGTTGGTAGAAGTGGATCGGGAGATAATTATGGTATTGGTTCTTCAAAAGCCCATTCAATTCTAGAAATTGCTAAACTATTTGGCTCGGAGATTGAAATGTTCCCTGAAAGAAAAGGTAATAGAAATAGTTCAGCAGTTATATGTGACAAAACAAGAGAACTAGGTTGGAATGAAACAAAAAAAATTGAAGACTATATTAATTCTATAATTAAGAGCTCAAATAAATGAAAATCCTCGTTACAGGATCTGCAGGTTTTATAGGTTCAGCACTTTCTATTGAATTGCTTAAGCTAGGAAATAAAGTTGTAGGGGTGGATAATCATAATGATTATTATGATCCAGCACTTAAAGAATCTCGTTTAGAGCGTCACCTTGACCATCCAAACTATACTCATTTTCGGATGAATATTGATGATCAAAAATCCATTGAGATTCTATTTAAAGATCAGAAATTTGATATTGTAGTTAATCTTGCAGCTCAAGCTGGAGTTCGATATTCAATAGAAAACCCTCATGCCTATATTTCAAGTAATTTAGTTGGTTTTGGAAATATCCTAGAAGGATGCAGAAATACTAAGGTTAAACATCTTATATATGCATCATCGAGTTCTGTTTATGGACTTAATACAAAACAACCATTTTCAACTAAGGACTGTACAAATCATCCTGTAAGTTTATATGCAGCTACAAAAAAAGCTAATGAGCTAATGGCCCATACTTATTCTCATCTGTATCGATTGCCAACAACAGGCTTAAGATTTTTTACAGTTTATGGGCCTTATGATAGGCCAGATATGGCATTACAAAAATTTACTACTGCAATTATATCTGGTGACCCAATTAAACTATTTAATTATGGAAAGCATAAAAGGGATTTCACTTACATAGATGATATTATTGAAGGAATTATCAGAGTTATTGGCCAGCCAGCAACAATAAATGAAAATTGGGATGGTGGTAATCCTGATCCTTCTTCTTCAAGTTCGCCATATAAGCTTTATAACATTGGTAATAATAATCCATTAGAACTAATGGATTATATTCAAGTATTAGAGTCAGAGCTTGGTAAGATTGCCAAAAAAGAACTTCTACCAATTCAACCAGGCGATGTTCCTGAAACTTTTGCTAATATTGATGACTTGACTTTAGATTTCAACTACAAGCCTAGAGTTAAAATAGAAGATGGTATGAAAAACTTTGTGGATTGGTACATAAAGTATTATAAAATCAAACTAGATTTTTAATGCATTTAATATTAAATGTTATTTAGTTCGCTCGAGTTCATTTTCTTTTTTCTCCCTATCACGCTAATTGGGTTTCACTTAATTGGGAGGCAGGGATTTAAGCGAACTGCTATTGCCTGGTTGATAGCGGCATCACTATTTTTCTATGGTTGGTGGAACCCTCCATACTTAGTGATTTTATTGATGTCTGCTGTCTTTAATTATGGGACTGGATCTTTTATAAATAAAGCATCAAAGCAATCTTATAAAAAAACACTTCTAGTCATTGGCATTGTTTTTAATTTAGGAATGTTGGGCTATTTTAAATATGCGAACTTCTTTATTTATACTGTAAATGATATTGGTGGAAATAATATTGTTTTGGAGCAAATTATTCTACCTTTAGCAATATCTTTTTTTACATTTCAGCAAATTGCATATCTTGTAGACGTTAGAAATGATAAAGCTGAAGATTATTCTTTTCTTCACTATAGCCTTTTTGTTGTTTTCTTTCCTCAATTAATTGCTGGTCCAATTGTTCATCACAAAGAAATATTTCCTCAATTTATAAAAGATTCTTTCTTTAAAATAAATTCAAAAAATTTAGCGATTGGGTTAACTATTTTTGTAGTGGGCTTATTCAAAAAAGTTGTTTTAGCTGATGGAATATCAATATATGCTACTCCAGTATTTAATGCAGCAGAGCTAGGGTTAACGTTAACCTTTTTTGAGGCATGGTTTGGAGCTTTAGCATATACATTTCAACTATATTTTGATTTTTCAGGATATTCAGATATGGCAGTTGGCATCGGTATGATGTTTGGTATTCGCCTCCCAATTAATTTTAATTCTCCTTATAAGTCTCTATCAATTATTGATTTTTGGAGAAGGTGGCACATTACTTTGTCTCGTTTTTTAAAATATTATTTGTATATTCCTCTCGGTGGAAGTAAAAAAGGGAAGACTCGTCGATATGTTAATTTAATGATAACTATGCTTTTGGGTGGCTTATGGCATGGGGCAGGCTGGACATTTATATTGTGGGGAGGACTGCATGGCTTTTATTTAATAATTAATCATGGATGGAGATCAATTTTTAAGAGCAAGACACAAAGTAAATTTATTTCAACCTTCTCTTGGTTCATCACTTTTCTTGCAATAGTTATCGCATGGGTCCCTTTCAGGGCAGAAACTATTGAAGGTGCTAAGAGAATGTTAAGTGGAATGATTGGACAGAATGGTATTTCACTTCCTAGACAATTGAAGCCTTTAGGAGCTTATATTGAAAATAATATTTTGGGTACACAAGTATTATTCAATGATTTAGGTACATTTGGATCAAATAAAGGCCTAGTTTTTCTTGCTATATTATTTTTTATAGTTTTGATTCCAAAAAGAATCTCTTATTTTTCTCAGTATGAGATATTGCTGGAGAAAATAAAATTAGGAGCAAGTCATGCTTTTATTTCGGCTTTATATTTTTATATTGCAATTATTTTTATTTATTTCGGCTTTAAGACTGAATTTTTGTATTTTCAATTTTAAAAAGATATATGACATATAGAAGTTACATTAAAAGTTTTCTGATTTCAGTAATTCTTATTTTAATAGTTGACATCATATTATTGATTCTAATAGATCCTTACAGGACTTTTAATTTAATTAAGAAAAATCATAATCTTTATTCAACTGATCTCAAAATGAGTACATATGGAATTTTGAATAATGCACCCTATGACTCTATTATCCTTGGCTCTAGTATGCTTCATAGCATGGACCCACTATATGCTAATTCTAATTTGGGAGGACAATTCATAAATATTTCTTTATCGAATGGTGCTTTGTCCTATAGATCTCAAGTTCTAGAATATGCTTTAAGTAAGAAGAAATTAAAACATGTAATCTTTAGTGTTGATGCTTTTAGAGAGTCTGAGAAGAGATTTGACAAAGGAGAGGGGTTTAATAAATTTTATATTGGTTTTCGATATTTAAAGTATCTTCATTGTTATGTTATAAGTTGCTCAAATTTTAAAGATATTAATAATCTTGTAGAGTGGCCAAAATCATATGAAAACTATTTTGGAAGTGTTTTAAGTGCTCAAAGAAAAAAAGCTCTAAAAAAAATGATTAGCGATATAAATTCTCCTAATGATGATTATGATATTACTAAAATTTCTAAAGCTTATGATCAGATAATTTTTGATAAGTATTTATTAAGATTAATCAATCAATATCCTGAAACAAACTTCCACCTAATATTTCCACCATATTCAAGAATGAAGTATGCAGTTCTTAAACAAAAAGAAAATAATTTCGATTTATATAAACGTAGAATAGATATGATTGTTACCCAATTAGAAAAATATAGTAATGCAAAAGTTTATGGATTTGATGACTTGCCTTTTTTAGATGATTTATCTAATTATATGGATGGTATTCATCATCATCCTAAATTTAATTATTTACAGATTGACCTTATTAAAAATAAGCAATCTATAATATCACTAAGTAATTTAGAAACATATTTGTCTCTTATTGAAAATCTAGCATATTCATTAGATTTAGAAGAGACCTTATTAGATTTAAATAGAATGGTTGAAGAATGAAAAAAATAGCAATAATTGGGCTTGGTTACGTTGGACTTCCTTTGGCAGCAGAATTTGGGAAAAAGCGAAAAACTATAGGCTTTGATATTAATCAAGAAAGAGTAAACGCCCTAAATATGGGTTTTGACTCTACTCTTGAAGTATCTAAAAAAGAGATTAATCAGTCAATTAATTTGAGTTTTACAGCTGACTCTATAGATATTAAAGACTGTGAGGTCTATATTATTACTGTTCCGACCCCTGTAGATCAAAATAAGGTACCAGATTTAAGTCATCTTAAAGAGTCTAGTAAACTTGTAGGGCGTATTCTTAAAAAAGGTGATATTGTTATTTATGAATCAACTGTATATCCCGGAGCTACTGAAGAAATATGTGTACCAATTCTTGAAAAAATATCTGGCTTCAAATTTAATGTAGATTTTTATTGTGGTTACTCCCCTGAAAGAATAAATCCAGGAGATAAAAAACATCGTCTTCCTTTAATAAAAAAAGTTACTTCAGGCTCAACACCTGAAGTGGCAGATATTATTGATAATTTGTATAAAGAGATAATCACGGCAGGAACTCATAAGGCAAGTAGCATTAAAGTTGCAGAGGCTGCTAAGGTTATTGAAAATACTCAACGTGATGTTAATATTGCTCTTATTAATGAACTTGCTCGTATCTTTAATATATTAGATATTGATACTGAGGCAGTATTAGAAGCTGCTGGCACAAAATGGAATTTCCTTCCATTTAGCCCTGGTTTAGTTGGAGGTCACTGTATAAGTGTTGATCCATACTACCTAACTCATAAAGCGATTGAAGTTGGTTATAAACCTGAAATGATTCTTGCAGGAAGAAGATTAAATGACAATATGGGGGTATATATTGCTGATCAGGTAATAAAACTAATGTCTAAAAAACTTATCCCTATTCTTAATGCAAATTTACTAATTATGGGCTTAACTTTCAAAGAAAATTGCCCAGACTTGAGAAATACGCGAGTAGTCGATGTGGCTGAACACTTTAAAAGTTATAATTGTAATGTTGATATATTTGATCCATGGGTAGACAAAAAAGAAGCAGATGATATTTTTGGCATTAATATTCTTGAATATCCTGTTGAGGGAAAATATGACGGAATTATATTAGCTGTCGCTCATGATGAATTTAAAGAGATGTCAGTAGAGCAAATAAAGACTTTTGGAAGGGTTAACCATATAATTTATGATGTTAAGTATTTACTTGATGCTAGCGAAGTTGATGGAAGGCTTTAAATGACTAAATTTGAAGAATTTTCAGAAAATTTATCAAAACATCAAAGTGTTTGGTTAATAACCGGGGTAGCTGGCTTTATTGGTTCAAATTTATTAGAAAAACTACTAATATTAAATCAAAAAGTTATTGGATTAGATAATTTTGATACTGGCTTTCAATCCAATATAGATCTTGCTATTAAAGATGCAGAAAAACTTTCAGGGAAGCCTCTTAGTGCTAATTTCAATTTCATTAATGGCGATATAAAAAACCTAAAAGATTGTCAACTAGCATGTACTGGTGTCGATTATGTTCTTCATCAGGCTGCATTGGGCTCTGTACCAAGATCAATCGATGATCCAATAAACACTAATAGTGCGAATATTGACGGCTTTTTAAATATGTTAGTTGCCAGTAAAGACGCAAATGTAAGGCGTTTTGTTTATGCCGCTTCTAGTTCTACCTATGGTGATCATCCTGATCTTCCAAAGGTTGAAGAAAAAATTGGTAATCCTCTAAGCCCTTATGCTGTTACAAAGTTGGTAAATGAGCTTTATGCTCAAGTATTTGCAACAACATATGGGTTTAAGACAATAGGTTTGAGGTATTTTAATATCTTTGGTAAAAGACAAAGCCCTAATTCCGAATACGCAGCTGTTATTCCAAAATGGATTGGTGCTATCTTAAATGAAAAAGATGTTTTTATTAATGGTGATGGAACAACGAGTAGAGATTTCTGCTATATTGATAACGCAGTTCAAATGAATTTATTAGCAGCAAAAACTGAGAATGAAAATGCCATTGACCAGGTTTATAATGTTGCATTGAATGATCAAACTAGTCTTAATGAGCTTTATCAAATGATAGAAGAGAGGCTAATTGACAAAAAACAGGGACTTAATAAAAAATCTCCTATAAAACTTGATTTTAGAATTGGAGATGTGAAGCATTCAAGAGCTAACATTGAAAAAGCTAAAGCATTATTGGGTTACCAACCAAACTTTACTATAACTCAGGGGCTAGATAAAACTATTAATTGGTATGTTCAAAATCTATAGTATGAACATATGAAGCAAATAGTATTACTAACTGGAAGTGAGTTGCGACACATATTTTTTAGAAAAGTAATTTCAGCAGATAAAAACATAAATGTATTAGCTTCATATTGTGAAGGTAATGAGGAAAGTCTATTTGAAAGGATTGCTATTAATAAATCTGCGTCTAAATTACTTATAAAGCATGAAAACTTAAGATCTCAAGCAGAGAATTTTTTTTTCTCTCAAACTTGTAATTCAACTGAAGATTTCTCAAATTTAATACAAATTAAAAAAGGTGATGTTAATAATAAGATAGTTTTTGAGGAAATAATTAAATTAAATCCTGATTTGATTGTTAGTTATGGATCTTCAATAATTAATAAAACTTTGATTGATAAGTTTTCTGGAAAATTTATTAATATCCATCTTGGTCTTTCTCCATACTATAGGGGAAGTGGGACAAATGTATGGCCCTTGATTAATAAAGAGCCTGAATATGTTGGGACAACTTTTATGCACATAGATAGTGGGATTGATACTGGAAAAATTATTCATCAAATACGTGCTGATATTGAGTCAGGAGACGATCCTCATAGTATTGGCTGTAAACTTATAATCAAAACTTGTGAAGTTTGCAAGGAATTAATAAGTCAATTTGATAGGCTTGAGTCTCACCAAAGTAGAAGTATTAAAAATGGCAGGCTTTATCTTAGGAGGGATTTTGATAATAAAGCATGTAAAGCGCTTTATTTAGCATTTTCTAATAATATTGTAGAAGACTATATTAAAACAATGAGTAAACGTAAAGAAAAAGCTCCTATTTTTCATAATAATAGAATCTCAATAGGCTAAAAATGAAAGTTATTATGTATCATTATGTTCGTGAATTCTCTCCCAAAATGCCATATTTTAAATATTTGAATATTGAAAACTTTATAAAACAGCTTGATTATTTTGAAGATGAGTATGGCTTTCTTAGTAAACCTGAGTTTGAAGAGGTAATTTTCAATAAAACTAAAAGTACTCCATCAAAAAAAATAGTTTTGACATTTGATGATGGTCTATCTGATCACTATAAATATGTTTATCCAGAATTAGTAAGACGTGGGCTATGGGGAATTTTTTATATTCCTGCTAAGCCATATTTAGAAAAAAATTTCCTGGGTGTTCATTTAATACACTCACTAGTTGGCTCTATCCCTGCAGCTAAACTTTTAAGTCAATTAGAGTCAAAAATAACAGAGGAAATGTTGACAGACCTAATACGTAACGATTTTTCTGAAGAAACTTACGTAAATCAAAAAAACCCTGCATCAATTGATAAGTTTAAAAGAATTCTCAACTACTTCATAGATTATAAATATCGTGAAGGAATTTTGTCTGAGTTAGTCTCAGTGAATAATATAGATGATGATGTAGATAGTTTTTATTTATCAGTAAATCAAATTAGAGAAATGCATGATAATGAAATGATAATAGGCTCTCATTCGGTCAATCATCCGGTACTTAGTAAACTAAATTATAGTGAGCAAAAATTTGAAATATTTGAATCATTAAATTTTATTGAGCTAACTTTAGGGCAAAATATCATAAGAACATTTTGTTTCCCTTATGGGGGGAGTAGGTCTTATAACAAAGACACCCTTGCTCTTTTAAATGATTCTGGTTATGACTTTTCCTTTAGTGTAGATTATAGAGATGTAACTAAGGAAGATTTATTGAACAATATTCAAAGTTTACCTAGGTACGATTGTAATTTCTTTCCGCATGGAGAGGCAAGTTGAAAACTTTTAATTTATTTACATGATGAAATTACTATGTTAATTGCTGAAATCGGACAAGCCCATGACGGTAGTCTTGGTATTGCACACTCTTATATCGATGCATTATCAAATACTGGTATTGATGCAATCAAATGGCAAACCCATATTGCTTATGCCGAAAGTAGTTTATTAGAGCCATTTCGTGTAGATTTTACCTACGAAGATAAAAGCCGTTTTGATTACTGGAAGAGGATGGAGTTTTCATTAGATCAATGGCTTGGAATTAAAAATCATTGTGAATCTGTTGGTCTAGAATTTATCTCTTCCCCTTTTAGCAATTGCGCTGTTGATTTATTAGAAAAAATTGGCGTAAGTAGATATAAAGTTGGATCTGGAGAGGTCAATAATTTATTATTACTCGAAAAGATTGCAAGAACTGGAAAGCCAACAATTATATCATCTGGAATGAGCTCCCTAGATGAGTTAGATATTACAGTTAAATATCTGACTGGAAGGGTTCATATAAGTGTTTTACAATGTTATACAGCCTACCCAACAAAGTCTTCACAATGGGGCTTAGGTTTGATAAAAATCTTAAAAGATAGATATAATATTCCAGTTGGTTTTAGTGATCACTCCGGAGATATATATGCATGTATGGCTGCTGCTGCATTGGGAGCAGAGATACTGGAATTTCATGTTGTATTTGATAAAAGATCCTTTGGGCCCGACTCATCTTCATCACTAACAATTGATCAGGTATCACAGTTAGCCATTGGTGTGAAAGATATTCAATTATCTATTCAAGATAATAAAAATAAGGACATTCCAAAATCCTTAAAGCATACCAAAAAAATTTTTGGTAAAAGTTTAGCTGTCAATAAAAAATTATTAAAAGGCCATATTATTGACTTTGAAGATCTTGATTCAAAAAAACCAATGGGGAGTGGTATTGATGCTTCGATGTTTGAGTCAGTTTTGGGCTCTAGATTAGTTAGAGATATAAATGAATGGAGTTTTATTACTAAAAATGATATTGAATAAAAAAAGAAAAGTTTGTGTGGTTGTTGCTAGTCGTGCAAATTATGGGAGAGTTAAATCTCTAATGACTGCCATCAAAAATCATGAAAAGCTTGAACTGCAGTTAATTGTTGGTGCTTCTGTAATGTTGCACCGTTTTGGTAACTCAATAGAAATAATTAAGCAGGATGGCTTTATTCCAGATAAAGTTTTATATTATATAGTTGAAGGGGAGACTTTAACTACTCAGGCAAAATCTACAGGGCTTGGTATTGTAGAGATGTCGACAGCTATGGAAGAATTAAATCCAGATGTTGTTGTAACTGTAGCTGATCGATTTGAAACTATGTCAACAGCTATTGCATCTGCATATTTAAACATTCCATTAGCACATATTCAAGGTGGTGAAATAAGTGGAAATATTGATGAGAAAGTAAGACACGCTATAACTAAGCTTTCAGATATTCATTTTCCAGCAACTGAGAAATCTAGAAATAGACTTATAAAAATGGGAGAAATGCCAAATTATGTTTTTAATTATGGATGCCCAGGAATGGATACATTGCGGTCAAACAATTTGAATATTGATTTAAAAAAAATGAATAAATATATGGGAGTTGGATGTTTTATTAATTGGGAAGAGCCATATATTTTGATGGTTCAACATCCCGTAACAACTAGTTATGGACAAGGTAATATGCAAGTAATGGAGACTTTAAGGGCACTAAGTAAATTAGATAAATATCAAAAAATTGTTTTATGGCCAAACATTGATGCTGGGACTGATGACGTTTCAAAAGGTATAAGGGTTTTTAGAGAAAATAACTCTAAAGAAAATTTTCACTATTTTAAAAATTTCTCACCAGAAGATTATGCCAAAATTCTTAGTAATGCAAAATGTGCTGTTGGAAACTCATCATCATTCATTAGAGAGGGTTCTTTTTTAGGAGTTCCAACAGTTATAGTTGGGGATCGTCAGCAAGATAGAGAGCACGCTGAAAATGTTATCTTTGCCGACTATGATGAATCAGATATTACTAGTAAGATTGCATTGCAATTAAACCATGGCAAGTTTACAAGTAGTGACTTATTCGGACTCGGAAAGTCAGGAGAGAGTATTGCTAAGACATTAGCAAATTTAGATTTAAATATTAATAAAAGAATGACATACTAAGGAATAAACTGTGAAAAAGTGTTTTATTTGTGATTGTAAAGAATTGCTGGTTGTTTTCAATGGAAAAATAAGAAGTGGAGCATTTGGCAGAATGACAACTGAGGATTATAAGGTTTTTGAATGCTTAGGCTGTGGTGTAAAATTTTTGGATAAATTTTTAAACCAAGATTTTTATACCTCAATTGAGTATAGAGAAAATTATAATGATTCATCAAGTGTTGATACCTATCATCAAATTCATGATAATGGTGAAACTGATAAAGTATATAAAATAGGTCTTGATAATTTTAGAAATAAAAAAGTTGCTGACTTTGGAACTGGTGGAGGAACTTTTTTAGATGTTGTTAGTGCAGTTGCAAAAAAAACATTTGCTATTGAGCCTGCGGGCTTCTTTCATAGTGATTTAAAAGTAAAACACAAAGTGTTTTCATATGGATCTGAACTTGTTCATAGTGGAGAGACTATTGATATTGCTACTTCTTTTGATGTTCTGGAGCATGTAGAAAGTCCACTAGATTTTTTAAAGGAAATAAACTCATCACTTATTGATGGTGGTGTAATGTATTTAATGACGCCTAATTTTAATGAAATATTAAATGATTTTGGATTAGAAGAGTTTGAAAAATTTAATTATAGAACAGCACATTATTATTATTTTTGTGAAAAATCAATTGGAAATTTACTAAAGTTAGCAGGGTTTAAAAACTTTAAAATTAGCTTTCATCATAAATATGATGCTTCTAATTTGTTGTACTGGTTAAAAGATGGAAAGCCAACTGGAAAAAATAAGTATAATTTTTTTGATAGTGACTTTAATAGCTACTATAAAAATTATTTAATTAGTAAAGGCAAAGCAAGCCACTTGTGGATTAGAGCTGAAAAGTGAAAATTTTAGCAATTGTACCTGCAAGATCTGGTTCTAAAGGAATTAAAAATAAAAATATCATTGATGTATGCTCTAAGCCATTAATAGCATATTCTATTGAACATGGTGTCGCGTTAAAATCATTAGATTTAGTGGACGAAGTTATTGTTTCAACTGATTCTCAAGAAATTGCAGATATATCAATAAAATATGGTGCTAGTGTGCCATTTATTCGACCAAAAAAAATTGCTAATGACAATGCGAAGTCTATTGATTTTTATTTTCATGCGATTAGTTTTTATGAAAAAAAAATATTTACTTTGATGCTATATTATTGTTACAACCAACATCGCCTTTAAGACCAATGAGCGCACTTAAAAACTCAATAGAACTGTTTATTAACTCTAAATCTGATAGCTTAATTAGCGTTTATCAAGAGGATTATATTAACAAGTTGGTGATGTATACGAGCATTGATGGGGAGGTTCTCATACCAAGAGATATAAACCATAATAAGGGTGTAAGGCGACAAGAGCACGGAAAAACTTTAATTAGAAATGGTGCTATCTATATAACAAAAGTGGATTACATTAAAAAAAATAAAAGGATTATTTCCGAAAAACCACTATTTGTGAAAATGAATAGAAATGACTCGATAAATATTGATACTGAAGAGGATTTAGATTTAGTTCGAAGGCTATTATGCAAATAGGATTATTGGAGTCACAGGACTTTTCAGAAGAAGTTTTAGAGTCTCTTAAGAAAATTGGCGATGTCTCCCTTTTTGACTCTAAAGATTTGGACGCTTTTATATTAGATAAAGAGGTGTTATTTATTCGTCTCAATTATTATATATCTTTAGAGTTTTTAACAAAAGCAAAACAATTAAAATACATTTGCACTCCTACTACAGGCTTAAATCATATAGATTTAATAGAATGTCAAAAGAGAAATATTAAAGTCGTATCCTTAAAAGATGAATATCATTTTTTAAAGACTATAAGAGCTACTCCTGAGCATACTATTGGCTTAATAATAGGACTTTTGCGCAACTATGCGCAAGCTATAAATGTAGGCTCTATAAAAGAATGTAATAGAGAATTGTATAAAGGCGAGGAGTTATATCAAAATAATGTTGGAATAATTGGTTTTGGTAGGGTTGGAAAAATTTTATCAAGTTACTTAGAGGTATTTGGCGCTAAAGTTTTATTTTATGATATTGATGAAAAGATAGAGGGTGATGGTCATGCAGTTAAAGTTAATTCTATTAGAGAGTTAATTGACCACTCGAAAATAATAGTATTAAGCGCGTCTTATTCGATTGAGTTTGATGGATTTATAGATAAACTTTTATTAGGTATGATGAGAAATCGTTATTTTATAAATATTGCGCGGGGTGAGCTAGTTGACGAGAGTCATCTCTTAGAAAAAATTAAAGAAGGGTTTTTTAAAGGAGTTGCACTTGATGTAGTGAGGAATGAAACTAACCCTTTAGAATATGATAAGTGGATTAATGTCGATAGCAGTATTAATTTTATACATACGCCTCATATAGCAGGTGCGACATATGAATCGATGCAAAAAACAGAACAGTTTATTTTCCAAAAACTATTACTAGATGTTAAAAATAATTAACTAAATTATAATGATAAAACTTGTAATATGGGATTTAGATGACACTTTTTGGGCTGGAACTCTTGCAGAGGGTACAGTTGAGATTATTGATTCAAATATTGAAATTGTCAAAATTCTAAATAAACGTGGAATTGTAAATTCTATTGTATCAAAAAATAACTTTAAAGATGTAAGGACCTTTATGGAGAGTGAAGGTATATGGGACTTATTTATATTTCCAAGTATATCCTATGAGCCAAAAGGGAAAATTGTAAAAGATACTATCAAAAAATTTCAATTAAGGCCAAACAATACTCTTTTTATAGATGATAATTTTTCTAATCGAAAAGAGGTTGAGTTTTATAATAACAAAATAATTGTTAAATCTGAAAAATTTACCTCTGATATGTTAAATTTCTCAAAACTAAAAGGATCAGAGGATTCATCTTTAATAAGATTTAATCAATATAAAGCTTTAGAGATTAAGTATATTGATCAAAAAAAATTTTCTGACAATATATACTTTTTAGAACAGTCAAATATCAAAATAAATATTAGAAATGCTATTCTTTCTGATTTAGCTAGGGTTGTTGATTTAATAAATAGAACAAATCAGCTCAATTACACTAAAAATAGAGTTTCAGAAGAAGAGGTCCGAGGTTTAATTGAGATAGATTCTGTTACAAGCAAAGTAATACATGCAAAAGATAAATATGGTGACTATGGAGTGGTCGGATTTTATGCTATTGAAAATAAACAAGTTTCTCATTTTTTATTTTCATGCAGAATTCTAAATTTAGGTATAGAACAATTTATTTTTTCATACTTAAATTTTCCAAATATTAAAATAATAGGAGAAATAGTAACTAAATTAAATCCTATTGATACTCCAAGTTGGATTTTTCTAGATGATGAGGATGAGCACAAGTTTATTAGTCATAATAAGAATCAAAAAATAGTTTTGTTTAAGGGTGGCTGTGATATGACAGGAATGCTTCATTACCTTTCTTCAAGTAATGATGTGAAGATAATTGAAGAGACCAATTATGTTGCAAAAAATAACATATCTATCCACAATGACCATACAGTATCGCTATTAAACGTTAAAGTATTGAACACAATTCAGAAAGCGGATTTGATAAAAAAAATTCCATTTATCGATAATAAATTTTTTGAAACTGAAGTTTTTAATTCTAATTATGACGTTCTGGTCTTCAGTGTTCTTATGGATTATTCGCAAGAAGTTTATAGAGAAAGAAATAGTGGTATTAAAATCATATTTGGTGGTGGCAATAAATCACTTTCCGATACCTCACAATGGCAATATTTGCTTGAATTGTATAAAAAAAGAAGCATAAGTGAGATAAATCTAGAGTTTTTAAGCTTTTTTAAAAGAAAATATGAACATTTGGGAAAAATCTCTGTAAATGACTTTGCTAGTAATTTATCTTTAATTAGAGATGCAATACCAAATCACATTCCAATAATTTTCTTGAATGGAGCAGAAATTGAGGTTGAGTCTATAAATCACGATTCCAGTGCAGAATTAGATCGATTTAAATCAATGAATAATGAGCTAGATTTATTTATTCTGAGCAACAAAAATTGCTATTTAGTGGATGTTAGAAAAATAATAATTGATCGCGCTGAAATCTTGGATAATATTAGACATTATTCTCCTCAGGCATATTTTAAAATTTCGGAAGAGCTCTCAAAGGTAATTAAGAAGATATATCCTGTTAATATGTATGTGCCATTGATTGCTAAAATTAAATTAAATTTGAGAAATGTTAAATTCTTATCACCTGTTTATAATTTTTTAGGAAAACTAAAAAATAAATTTATTTTAAAATTATGAAGAAAACTATTTTAATTACAGGTGGAGCTGGATTTATTGGGTCTCACTTAGTTGATAAACTTGTACAAGCCAACAATATTATTGTAATTGATAATCTGTCAACTGGCTATTTGAAAAACTTAGATAATGTCTTTGATAAAATCCGATTTATCAAAAATGATGTTGAGAATTTTGATTTCTCTGGTCTTGGAAAAATTGATGTTATTGTTCATCTATCTGCTCAAACATCAGTTCCATTATCTATTGAGAATTTTAAAAAAAGTAGTTGTCAAAACGTATTGAGCTCACTAAATGTAATTGATTTTTCTAGAATAAATAATATTCCAATTGTTTATGCATCTTCATCGGCAGTTTATGGCAATCTTCCACTTGGTGATGACTCAATAAGTGAAATTGATTTAATAAGTCCATATGCTGTTGATAAATACTTGATGGAAAAGTATCTTGATATGTCACATAAGTTATATGGCTTGTCCAGTATTGGTCTAAGGTTTTTTAATGTTTTTGGCCCCAGACAAGACCCAACTAATCCATATTCTGGAGTAATTTCACTTTTTATAGATCAATTAACTGCTGGTAAAAAAATTATGATTAATGGAGGACACCAAACTAGAGATTTTGTTTATGTCTTGGATGTAGTAGAGGTGATAAAGAAATCAATTGCTCTGGTAACTAATCAACCAATTTATGAGACAGTAAATGTCTTATCTGGGAATTCATATTCAATTGATGAACTTGTTAATATTTTGGCAAAACTCACAAGATCTAACCCACAAATTGAAAGGAAATTGCTTCAAAAAGGTGATCCTGAAAAATCGGAAGGAACCTTTAAAAAAATGTTTAAATTATTTGAACTTAACACAAAAAATTTTACACCCCTTGAGTTAGGCTTAAAAAAAATCATTGATAATATTGCCTAATGGAAAAATATGACTGGATTATTATTGGCGGTGGAATTTCTGGAATTACTTCGGCAGAGATCCTAACAAGAGAGGGTTTTTCAGTATTATTGCTAGAAAAAAATGACTCTTTAGCATCGGAAACCTCAAAAGTTTTCCATGAGTGGCTCCATACTGGTGCTTTATACACTCTTGCCCCTGATAAGTTAAATACAACTAGATATTTGTTAGGTGCAATTGATGATTTGCTGGAATTTTATCAATCTTTCCCTGGGATGAATTTAAAGCCTTCAGATTCTGGCCTTGAAATTATAAATAATGGCTGGTTTAATAATAAAAATATTGAAATGCATTATAGAAACAGAAAATTTAATCCCGTATGGCTAGCCATGATTTCTCGATCTGCAAGTATAGTTCAAAAAATTAACTCACACGACTGGCTCAGAAGAAAAGCTGGTTCAATTTATGGTGAGACTAGGTTGAGCAGAAGGCGATGGGTCACTAAAATTCCTGAGTTAATAAAGTCAGATCAAAAATTTATTAAAGTACAAAGCCCAGATGTAACAATAAATTCAAGAGAATTAATTACAGATATTTTAAATCAAGCTATAGATAATGGACTAGTTATCAAAACAGGTGAAACTGTTTTATCTGTTTCTAATAAGAATAATGAGGCTAGTGTTTATTCTAATCAAAATACATATTTTGGTAAAAATGTCTTAGTATGTGCTCCTAACTTGATTGAAGCCTTATTTAATAAAAAAATTAAAATTTCTTATGCTCCGATTGCTGTTGTTTCCGGGGTTCCTGATACTGCTAGTAATTTTGTTGAATTAGATTGTTATACTAAAAATTGTATTAATTTATTAACTAAAGGTAATGGTATTGGTTTAGCTGGTGGTATATCAGTTAAAAAATCAGATGTTGAGTCCTATACAAAATATGTGGTTAAGCAGCAAGTTAAAAAGCATCCATCAATTAAGTTAATAGATAAGTATGTTGGCCTTAAAAAAGAGATAGTATCAAAGAGGCAAGATCGTAACTATTTGTATCACATAGAGCAAGAAGATAGCAAAATATGGTCTTTAGTCCTTGGCAAATTTACACTAGCATTTAGTTCAGCTCCAGAATTAATTCGAAGAGTTTATGGTAGAAATCCAAAGAAAGTTTTTCAAACATCGCAATCAAATGAAGTAAATTCATATATTAGTAAAACATCATGGCAAGAAATTGTAGATGTTAATAAAAAGGAGAAATAAAAAATGGGAATGATAAAACTTCCACAAAAATCTATCAAATTTTTTGAAAAAAACTTTAATTTAATTTTTGAAAGTGGTAATCTTGCTGAAGGTCCTTGGAATAAGGAAATTTGTGCTTGGGCTACTAACTATACTGGAGCTTCATTTTCGGAGGTTTTTAATTCAAATGGCTCAGGAATTTTTTCCATATTATCTGTATTGATGAAATTTAGAGGAAAAACTGATTTCTTTATTCAAAGTAATACAATGTATGGTGTTAAGGCGATGGGTAATGCTTCGGGACTAAATTTTTTAGGTTCGGTGCCATGCAGTTTTGAGACGCTTATGCCAAGTGTTGAACAAGTATTAGATTTTTTGCAAAATTTAAAAAATCCAAATAGCTCAGTTTTTCTACTAACGCATATTGGTGGATGGGTTAATCCTGATATAGAAAAAATAATTGAGGTATGTGATCAATATGGTGTTGTTGTTGTGGAGGATTGTGCTCACAGCCTTGGAGCAACATTAAATGGAAAGCATACTGGTAGTTTTGGAATTGCGGGAGTCTATTCGCTTTATGCAACTAAGGCAGTTCCTGTTGGCGAAGGTGGAATTATGATTACAAACGATCAGGAGTTGTCAGATTTAGTTTCTCGCTTCATCATATATGATCGTTTTCAGCAGGAAATGGATCTTGGTGTAAACCTAAGGATGTCTGAATTAAACGCATTATTAGCATATGCTGTGTTACTTTATACTGAGGATATAATCAAAGATAAACAAAAAGCTGCAAAGATTTACATGAATGCATGTGATAAAAAAAATTTACAATATATTGATCCATTTTCTAATGGCCAAAGATCTAACTTGTATAAATTTATTTTGCTACGCAATGATCAGAGTTTAGTTTCACTAGACTCTATAACGAGTAGAACATCACCAGTTTATGATTATTCCTTAGGCGAAGATCCTGAAAATGTAAGTTCAAGTCATATTTGCCTCCCAATATGGTACATGCTTGATAAGAGTGTTATCGATGAGACTGTAAGTCAGATAAAAAATGTAGGTTAATTAATGCACATTGTTCATGTTTTAAACAAGGCTTCGGTAACCTCAAGTGCCATTAATGTAATGAATTGTTCTGTGAACCGAGGATGTTCAGTTTCATTGATCACTTCATCAATTGAGCCCGAGGCATTAAGAGCGATTTCATCAAAACTAGATATCTACATTCTTAAAAATAATTTAACGTCACTAGAAGGGTTAAATGAGTTATACCTTCTAGTCAAAAAAATTAATCCTAGCATTCTTCATTCACAACATGCTAAAACAGGAGCAATAATTTCTATTATTGCAAAATTATTAAGAATACCTTCTCTTATTGAAAATGGAGCTAAACGAGACAACTATAATTTTGTTAATCGCATTCTGTTTACTTTTGCTGAAATGATGTCAACTCAAACAGTATATGTTTCTAATTCAGTAAAAAAATCACTATCGAGTTTTGAAAAAAAACTTGTTAAATTTTCTAAATCTAAAGTTATTTATTATGGGATTGATGTTCCACTTATAAAAATATCTAAGGTTGATAGCTTAAGAACAAAATACTCCATTAGTAAAGACTCCATCCTCATATGCCATACTGGCCGTTTTGTTGAGGTTAAGAGGCAAGTAGAAATTTTGAATATTTTCTCTAAAATCATTAAGATATATAATGGAAACGCTAAATTGTTAATGTGTGGAGATGGACCTTTAAAGTCTAGGTTGGTTAATGAGGTGGAAAGATTAAAGATAAATGATTATGTTATTTTTACTGGGATGATTAATAGAGATGATATCTATACATTATTGTCTATTTCTGATTATTTTATTATGCTATCAAAGACTGAAGGCCATAGTCTTTCTCTATTAGAAGCTATGGCTTACGATGCCACCCCAATTTTAAGTATGATTGACTCTTTTATTGAAACTGTACCTGATGATATTGCTATATATATCCCTCAAGAGGGCTTGGAAGACTCAAAATTAGAGAGTAAGCTATTGTCTACAAATAAAAAAAGTGCTCAAGACTATTACAAGTCGAGGTACAACGAAGGTATTATGATTGACAGTTATCATAAACTTTATCGCGAATTAATAGTCCGATAAATATATATTAAACTATAATTCTTTATGGCCTTTATATTTAACACTTTATGATTTCGCAGAACAAGGTTTGGATGCTAATTCCGACTTATCACCCAGTTTTTGGCGGCGCCCAAAGTCAGTTGAAGTTATTATCTGGGTTAATTATAGAGGATGGTCGCGAAGTTGAAATTGTAACTAGAAGGCATGTACCTGTTCATAAGAACTTATTAAGCAATGAAATTGTCAATAATGTAAGAGTTTCTAGAGTTTTCTCAAGGGGATTATGGAAATTTGGGGCAATTAATTTCATTTTTTTTTCATTAATACATATTTTAAAAACCTCTAAAAAAAATCAAAATTATCATGTCCATTCAACTGGTTCTGCATTGCTTATAGCTTTTATTGCAAATATAATTAGACCAGGCAAGATAGTCTTAAAATTTAGATCTGGAGCAGATACTTACCAAGAAGAGAAATCAATTTTTGACAAGTTCATCAATATTTTAATTAAAAAAGTTCATACTTTACTAGTTTTAAATGATGAGACGAGTGACTTGTTAACTAAAAAATTTTCAAAATCTAATGTTGTTAAATTTAATAATAGTGTAGATACTGATATTTTTAAGCCTTTAAAAAACTATCTTCAGACAAAAATTGAATATAAAAATAGTAATATTATTTATACAGGTAGATTAGAAGAGAGTAAAGGGGTGCTTCTTTTGTGCAATGCGTTTGAGAGATTACATGCCAAGCACAAAGATATATCATTGGAATTAATAGGTTCTGGAAGTCTTGAAGGCTATGTTCTAGATTTAAGTAAAAAGTTAAATAATTCGATTAAGGTTTCGACCAGTACAAATATTGTCAAATCTTATCAAAATGCAGATATATTTGTTTTAGCTTCCTTTTCGGAAGGAATGTCAAACTCATTGCTTGAGGCCATGGCTTGTGGTTTGATTGTAGTGTCATCAAATGTTGGTGCAGCTCCAGAAATTATAAATCATGGAGACAATGGTTTTTTATTTGAAAATAAACATCTTGAAAATTTAGTAGAGACAATTGAAAGTGTGCTGATGGAGAATTACGACACCAAGAAAATCAGAGAACAATCTGTTAAAACAATGCTTACCTTTTTTTCAAATAAATACTTAATTACAAATATAAATAAAATTTATATTTAATTCTATATATGTATTCTTGGTTTAAAAAATTATTGGAAGATAGTGTTGTATATGGTTTAACTCCCGTTTTATCAAAAGCGATGTCTTTTCTTCTACTACCAGTATATACGCGATATCTTTCACCAAGTGAATATGGAATTCTAGCAATACTTTTAGCAATTTCGATTATCAGTAGTACGATATGTAGCCATGGAATGGCTAGTGGAGTTTTTAAATTTCATTCTTATAAAAGAATAGATACTTCTCTTAATCCCGTAAATTTACCATCTTTATACAAATCAACAGCAGTAATAGCAACGCTATTAGTGTCTTTAATAGTGCTGCTTATATTGGTTTTTTACCGTCAAACTTTGTCCTTGCAATTTTTTGATGGTACTGACATAGTTAATGAATTTACAGCTATTTTGTTGTATTCTTTTTTATCTTGCAATTTATCAGTGCATTTTGCTATATTTAGAGCTAAAAGAGAAAAAAAGAGGGTTGTAACACTAAATTTTGTAAGAATGATTGTGTCAATACTGGTAACTTTATTAATGTTAATATACTATGGTCAGGGATTATATGGCTATATTATTGGTTTAGTTTCAGGTGAATTAATTGTGTTAATAATATTAAGCCCAGTTATATCAAAACTTTTTAGAGAAGGGTTTAATTTAAAGAAATATTTTGAATTAGTTAAGTACTCTATTTCATTTGTGCCGCATAGACTTATGGGGATAGTAATGATGTATGTTGGTATATACTTCATCAACATACATGCTGGGACAAATGAGCTAGGTTTGTATTCAATTGCAGAAAAAATAACACTTCCAATGATGATAATAATTGGCTCGGTACAGCAAGCATGGGCTACAATTAAATTTGAAATTATTGCAGCTGAAAAAAAACCGTTTGAAGTAATTTCGAAAATCTTGTCTGGCTATATTCTAATTTTGATTGTTCTTTATGTTTTAGTTTCATTGTGGGGTGGTTTTTTACTTCCGATACTAGTAAGTGATGTTTTTAGGGAAGCTTCTTATTACATCCCATTTTTAGCTCTTATTCATATATCTAATGCTGTTTATTTTATTTATGCATCCGCTATTGAAGTCGGAAAATCTACGTATCTGCTTCCATTATCTAGCCTTTCTGGACTAGTGACAACAACTTTTTTATCTTATAAATTCATACCCATTTATGGTCCAGCTGCTGCTGCTTTGGCTTTATCATTTGGATGGATTACTATGGCATTAGTAGTCAACCTAATCTCTAAGAGGCAGATAAAAATTAAACTTAAATATCTAGTAGTGCTTTTTTCAACCTTAGTGCTTATATTGGTTTTTAAATATGTATCCCCCCATGATGTTTATCTTTCTATTATTGGAACACTAATATTTTTATTGTTATTCATAGTTTTTTTTAGAAGAGATATAGTTTATTTGTTAAGATTATTAAATGAAAAAAATACTTAAATCAGTAAGCTTTAATAATAATGAGATTGATCAAATAGCAAAAACTATAGATCAAATGAAGCCTACATCAAAAGAACTATCTAATTTAATACCAATCTTTCTAGAATCTATGAAAACTTCCGTAATAGATGATATTTTTTTAAAAAAATCAATAAATAGTCAGTATCAATCTAAGAATCTAATAATTTTAAAGATAAAAAATTTTTTCTTCTATCTTTTTAAATCTCTAAGAACCTTTAGATTATTATCTCAAAACAATGTAATCAATCAATGTGATATTGTGTTTTATCCTGTCCAGCCAACACATGTACTAGTTGCCTCCCCAGTTATTCATTACCTGATAAATAAGGGGATAAAGGTGGAAGTAGTTGTTGATAGAGAAAAAATATACCACCTTTTAAAGCAGGAGAATATCCAATCTATTTTCATAAAGAAAAAAAATTTATCTCTATTTATCGACTCATCTTTAAAAGGTGAAATTAGTAATGCTTTATTGCTTTTAAGTAAGGCTAATTATCGAGATCAAAACTATAAAAATCGAGCAAAAGATATTATAGAAATCTTGCATAATAAAATTAACTCGTTTGCCACTATTTTGGCTACTTACAGATTTATAGAATCAAGTTTAAATCCTAAAGTAATTATTGTGGGTAATGATATTACTGAAGTGGGTAGAGCTATTTCAATGTTAGCTTCTAAAAATATTGTAACCCACTCAATAATGCATGGAAATGTTTCTGGATGGAATGCGCACAAGTTTCATTCTGCTAATATAATTCATGTTTTTGGTGAAAGTTCATACAATAGTTTGATTGATTATGGAATAAATAAAAAAAATATTTGTATATCTGGGGCTCCTCATATAACCATACCTAAACCTAACATTAAAATATCCCAATTACTTAGAAAAAAAGGCTTTTCAAAGTATATACTTGTAGCATTATCGGGCCCTGGCTTTACTGTAACTGAATCAAATCATATCAAGATAATTGATGAAATTCGAATTGCAGCAAATCAAATTAAAGGGTGTTTATTTATAATAAAGCTACATAGAAAAGATGATGATAAATATTATAATAATATGCCATTAAATGTAGCTATTTTTGATAATACTTCTAGATATTTGCCGCAATCAATCAATGAAATTATTTTACAGAGTGAGGCTGTTTTAACTGGCGGATCAAGTGTGGGTATTGAAGCAATCGCTTTAAATAAACAAGTAATTACCATTGATATGATGGAAGAGCTTACAGAAGTATCATTTATTAAACATGGGTTTACGAAGCATGTTACGGAGAATGGAAAATTATCAAATGTTATTAGTAATGTATTTTTAAATGATAATAATGGTAATTCTAAAAAAAACTTAGATACCTCAACTATTTTTAAAAGAACTGGATCTGAGGCTTCAGAGTTCATAGCCAAAAGAATTATTAAAGATGTAAATTTATGAAAAGAATATTATTTATTCAAGATATTAAAAAGGGAGGTGCATACGAGAGTCTTATGCAAATTAGCAATTCTCTTGGACAAGAGTTCGACTTGTATTTTTGCTTTAAGAGTAGTAAGAAGTTCCAATCTAGTTCAATTAATAATTCTTATGAATTAAATATAAGGAATTGGATTAATTATATGGGAGGCAATAGCAAAACCAAGTTTTTAATTAAACTGCCTGGAATAGTATTATTACAAATTTTCACAATCATTAAATTAATGATAATTATTAAAGAAAAAAAAATTGATGTTGTCCATACTAATTCAAGATATTATTTGGAGGGAGCGATAGCGGCAAAATTGTTATCAGTAAAACATATTTGGTCAATTAGAGAGTTAGTATTAAATAATAATTATTATAAGAGTAATATTGTTAGAAACTTTATTTTCACAACAATAATAAACGGATTTTCTGATACCGTATTATGTAACTCGAATGCAGCACTTGAGCAGTTGTTGAAAATTGGGATTAAAGAATATAAAATTAAAAAAATTTTTAACTTAGTTAAAGTTGTTAAAAAAGAAAATCAGAAACAAATAAAACATCTTCTACCAGCTCAATTTAAAGATCGAATTATTGTAGCTATAATTGGCTGGATATCACCAATTAAGAGAGTAGAGATTTTTCTCAATTTAGCAGCTGAGTTCAAAAATAGCCGAGTTCTTTTTGTAATTATTGGTGAACATACTAAAAGAGATGAGGCATATTATTTAAGTATTAAAAATAGAGCCGATAGTTTAAGAAATATTGAAATGATTGGCCATATTGATAGAATAGTTGATTATATTGGATCAATTGATATGTTGATTCATTGTTGTGACTGTGAGTCTTTTGGAAGAGTCGTGGCTGAAGCTCAGCTACATAATGTGCCTGCAATAGTGTTCAAGGGCTCTGCAGTTTCAGAATTAGTGGTTGACCAAGTTACAGGATATGTAGTGGATAATTTTTCAGACTTAAAGCATAAGCTTAATTTACATATTGACTATATGATTGATAATAAAAAACCAGCAAGTTTTAATAATATTGAAAATTATATGAATCACTTAGACCATTCAAAATTAATTCAACAATATAGAGATATTTACTAAAAAATGATAAAAAGGATACTAGTTATTACCTATGAAATGCCACCTCAGCATTCGGGTGCTGGTATCGATATTAAAAGAACATATGAGGCCATTATAGATGCGCACCCTAATATTTATGTGGAAATTTTATGTCTCAAAGGGCCTAGTGAAATTTCAGATTTCTCAAAAAACATCATAATTAAAAGATCTCTTAGCCGTTGGGATACAAAAAAAATTATTAATATGCTAATTGATTTTTTTAAGGTAATGCGATCTTTAGTAAAAGCTGATGTTGTTCATTTCAATGCATTATATCCAATTGGGTTGCTTGTAATTCCAATTGCTAATTTTTTAAGAAAAAAAACTATTTTACAACTTCATTGCATGGGTGTAGATGATCCCAAGACTGTATTGTTAAAAAAACATGGAAAGTTACTATCTTTTTTTTATAAAAAAGCACAATATTTCAAAACATATAGCAAAGCTCAGTCAGACGCACTATTAGAATCTGGCGTTAATAGAAATAGGATTCTAGAGATCCCTCCATATATAGATAATATTTTTTCCTCCCCTATGGACTCTCTTAGTAAGGATGAGTTTAAAAAATCTATTGGTTTAAATTCTGATTCAATTGTTTTAACAACAATTGGCCGTATAGGTCATCGAAAAGGCTCGGATATTGTGTTAGACACATTTAGTGCTCTAAACGATAAAATTCCAAAATTAGAGTTACTTATGGTTGGCCCACACAATAAGAATGTATCGTTAGACTATTCAGAAGATTTAAAATTAAAAATACAAAAAAATACAAATGAAAATATCAATTATTTGGGAGAGCGAAAAGATGTAAATAAAATACTGCAAATAACTGACTATTTTATTTTGCCTTCTAGAGGAGAGGGTTTTGGAATAGTTAATATTGAAGCATTAGCATGTGGTGCAATAGTTGTGGTGTCAAACTTAAAGGGTATTTTTGATACTATTATTGATCACGGTAAAGATGGACTGATAGTTACTACTTTTGACTATTCAGATTATGTTGATGCCATACTTTTTCTTTATAACGATATTAATATAAGAGAAAAAATTGTAAAAAATGGTTTTAAAAAAGTTCAAAAAAAATATGTTAAAGAAGTAACATTAAAGCCCTATATAAATTTTATTTTTGAGAATTAGTTATGATAGGTAGCCTTTCATTTACTAGAGATATCCTATCACTTATTACTATTTTAGGAGTCATATTTGGGAATTCAATTCTCTATGGTTCGCAAACACTATCATTTTTCATATTCGCTTCATCTATAGCCATATTTTCAATATATATATTTATTAATATTGAAAAAATTATAAGGAAGCCTTTCCCTCCTCACTTCTCGCTCTTTATAGTATTAATTTTCTTCATTGTTATTTTTCAACACATAGTCCTCGCAAACAACTTCATCGTAAATGAATTGATCAGAGTTTTATATCTATTTGCAGGAAGTTTAATTATTGCTTCAATATATTATGCGGAAAATTCTGTTAAACGCCTTGCTCAATTAATCCTTTTTTCTATACTAATACTCAATATAGTAACAATTCTTGAATTTTTTATTCAATACGAAGGATCTTTTCAAGTTGAAGTGGATGGTGTATTTAAATCGGGTGATCTAAGCTCTCTTGGCCCTTCACTTACATCTGATTCAATTTTAGTTTCTTTATTGCTTCTGTTCTATATTGTTGAAAGAGATATTAAAAATAAAAATATTGCCAATATTCTTTATTTAATATCAATTCTGGGAATTTTATTGACATCCTCGAGGTTTGGAATCGCTTTATCTTTATTTCTTTATTTAATTTTCTTATTGAAATACAGGCTAACCTTTTTAAATATTTTTTTATCAATATTTGTTATTTATATATTTTTCGTAAGCCAAGCTCAAATACTAAAGGTGAGATTTTCACAGCCTATTGCTGGGTATCAGTCGGATGAAAAAGTTGCTTCTCAATTGGATGAGATAGAGGTAGTAAGAATTCCTATAAATAATTTAGAAAAAATAATCAAACAAGATTTACTCTTTTTTGACGAAATTTCAACTACCATCTCTAATGAGATTGACGAGGGTTTAACTATCGTTCTGGAAGCTATGGATTCTCAAAATATAATAGCTGATGAAGAAACAATTATAAATTTAGTTGACCGAGTAATTAGACTTAATCATAACAGTTTAATGCAAATTGATCCAAGTAGTTTAAAAAATTCTATTTCATCTTCTTTAAATGAGCAACTTTATAATGAGTCTATAAATGTCCCTTATAATCTTATTAATATAGATCCTGAAGTCACTCCAACTATCATTAATTCAACTTCTGCACATAACATGGATAATACTAACTTGATTGAATCTGATGCAAAAATTAAGCTAGCTGCTCAACAAGAAATTAAGCTAGCTGCTCAACAAGAAATTAAGCTAGCTGCTCAACAAGAAATTAAGCTAGCTGCTCAACAAGAAATTAAGCTAGCTGCTCAACAACTAACTCTAGAGAAAAGTCTTGTTAACGCATGGTCTAATAATAATAATTTTCCTTATGAAGATTATTCTAGTAGTGGGTTAAGTATTAATTCAGCTATTAATACTACTGACTTAGGTTCTATTAATACTACCTGGTTGCCAATACTGGGAGAGATTTATACTGTTTCATTCGATTTAACTTTAAATAGTGGTTTGCCACCCAGGATTTATGTTGAATCATCAGAATCATGGGGTGAAGGAAGAGTGTTTGAAACAAAACCGGGCATTCAGTCATATACTTGGAAGGCCGAGGCTTCAGAAGTAATGTATTTGAATTTTTCAGTAACTGAAGACGTGCCAACTAATTTCTCTGTAGAAGACTTTAAACTATATAAAGGGGGTAATCTAGATCTCTTTAATGCAAGAGTTCAACAGGAAGCTAAGCTAGCTGCTCAACAAGAAAAAATTATTGATCAAGCTATTATGTCTCCTCAAAAACGAAAAATTATGAACCAAGTTGATTTTAGACTAGAGGAGGCCTATAGAAGCGTAATTGATATGCACGGAAACCCTTTAGAAGAGAAAAGGATGATGAATTTGATTAGTCAGAGTCTTTCTCAAATTCAAAATTATAACTTAGATCCAAATTTACCAGAAATTGATGGAAGAGTTGTGCACTGGTTAGTCGCAATCGATATGTTTTTAAACAGCCCAATGAAAGGAGTAGGCTCAAGGGATAAATTTAGTGAAAATTTTTATTTAATGCAATATAAGTACAATACCAGAAAAGCAGTCTTTTGGACTTCAAATGGATATAAAAAATTTGTCACTAAAAGATATGGAACTAATCGAAGCCCACATAGCACTTTATTTGGCCAGTTAGCAATATTTGGTATTTCTTCAATATTTTGGTCAGTCTTTCCCCTTTATTACATATATTGCTGGAGCAAGAAAACTCGCAAACATATTCTGGATATTGAGCTTATTTCCTTTGGGCTAATTCTATTCTTATTAGTTTTAAGAGAGATTCATACTCACAAATTTTTCCTAATAGTTATGATTCTACTTATGTTTATCTTTTATGAAAATCGCAAAAAAGACTATAGTATTAATTAATAATAATTTAAATCCAAATAGAGCTTTTAATCCACTCTTTTAATTTTTCTAATAGGAAGTTTCACCATAATATTTTGACTTTACGATTTGATTTCTTTTCAAGTAACTGAAGTTATTAATATAGAATACGTTTAAATTATAGTTTATTCAATCAAAAATTAATCTGATAGAAGGTTATTTCCTTAACTTATTGAGTCACATGATTTGTTAAAATATAGGCTTTATGGAGTTAAATTCTTTAAATAGCATGATAAATAGCAATCCATTTATTATAGAAGTAACTGGGATATCTGGAATTGGTAAGACTACATTTATTAATAACCTTGAGGGAAAATATATTCCTTATTGCTCTATTAAAAGTAGGCACAAATTTTTTGCTTTTATTAGTTTTTTTCTTTTAAAAATAGTTTCAATTAGACAAATTATTTGGATGTTTAATTGTAGTATCTCTTCCAATCATATTTCAATAATATTTAAACTAAATATTTTTAGAAATTTGCTGCTAAAGTTTATTAGATTTGAAGCAGCATTTCATGCTTCAGCCTCTTTATCAAGAATTGTATTAGTTGATGAAGGAGTTTCACATATCCCCTTTTTAATACAAGATAGTAAAAATCTAGATAAAAATCTAGATTATTTTTTTACAGAGTTCAAAGCATTTCTTAATCAGATTAGCTTGGTTGTAATTGATAATGATATAAGTGATGAAGTAATTTGTAATAGATTATTACTCAGAGGTCATAAAAGACTTGCTGGATACTCCACGAAAGAATTTAAATTATTTATTAAAAATAATAGAAGTACGTTAAATAAAATAATCAATGAAGAGAGTAGGTTTCAGAAAGTTTCTACTATAAAATCACTTAATGCTAGAAATTTATAATCAACTTTTTACACAACTTAATGCAGATAAGATAAGTTATTGTTCTTGGAAGAATAATCACTTGCTACTTAGGGCATGCAATGGGGATGGCGATATTGACTTGCTTGTTAGTCCCGCTGAACACAGTAAATTCAATCGTATATTGCGTAAGCTTGGCTTTATTATGGTGAAAAGTGCAATCTCAGAGTATCCATCTATTCAGCATTACTATTGTTATGATGCTTTAACAGATCATTTTGGTCATCTACATGTTTATTTTAAACTTATAACTGGAGATAGCCATTTAAAAAATTATAGAATTCCATTTGAAAGAAAAGTTCTAGCTAATTCTATTTTTAATGAAAGTGGCGTTAAAGAAGCTCACCCAAATCACCAGCTTGAGTTATATAAAATTAGAAACCATATAAAGGCATCATCTTTTTTAGGGCGTTTCTTGTTAAAACGAGAAGAAGAGGATTATCAGCTTGAATTAAATTATATTTTGTCAAATATCGATAAAAATATCTCTCATGTTGAGCTTTTATTGACTAATTTTTCTAAGAAAATACCTAATAAGCCAATTATTTCTAGTTTGATCTATGCAATTCTTAATTTATGGATTTGGAAAAGAGATGTAGGTATTCTAGAAAGAGTTTCTCAAATATACCTTCGTATTTTAAATAAATTTTTTTTCCATCGAAAAAAGACAATTAATGGGGCAATAATATCTATAGTTGGGCTAGATGGTTCTGGAAAAAGTAGTTCTGTAAATGAATTAAATAAATGGCTAGTTAAAGAGTTTACCTCTAAGAAATTTCACTTTGGTCGGCCCCCACCGATATTTATCACTTATCCATTTAGACTTTTATTAAAACTACGTAAGTTATTTAAAAATAGCAATTCAGTTGCATCGCTTAAAGATACATCTAACTCTTATATGAGCCTACTTTCTAAAATTCGATACTTAGTGTTGGCGTTTGAACGTGCATCACTAATAAAAAAAGCACATAGATTTGCATTAAATGGCGGTATTGCCATTCTTGATCGTTATCCCTCAAATAATTTAGGAAAAATGGATAGCAAAAGAATTTCTGACGAAAAGTCTTTTATTGGAATAATTGAGTCTAACTTGTATGATCGTATGAAAATTACAGATGTTTTAATTAAGTTAAATGTTGATGTTGAGGAAGCAGTTGTACGAAACAAATTAAGAAATAAAAAAGATAAGGAGACTGATAATGAAATTAGAATTCGTTTTGAAATTAACGCTAAATTAGATTATGAGGCATTAATTGAGTATGAAGTAGATTCAATGCAGTCTATAAATGAGGTGCATCAGCAAATTAAAAACTTAATTTGGGGTTATATCATTGCCTCTAATTAAAAAAATAATATTTCATATTGGTGGTGAAGATGTTCGAATGCGTATTCCTATTTTAAAGAAAATGATAAAAAATGAATTCTTAGTTGCTGCAATAGGATGTAATGACCATAAAGCATTTAGCAAACATGGAATCAAATATTTTAATTACCATTTAAATCGGTCTATTAGTTTGCTTTCTGATATACGCTCAAAACATCAATTAACAAAGATTTTTAAAAATGAAAATCCAGATTTAATCCATTTATTTGATACAAAACCAGGGGTGCTATTCCCTAAGGTGGCAAAAAATTCTGGTATCAAGCATGTTGTTAGAACAGTCACAGGAATGGGTTATATTTTTTCCTCCAGCTCTATTTTTATTAAAATGTTGAGGCCTCTTTATAGGTATGTTCAAAAAAAAGCAATTTTTTATACTGATGCAGTAATATTTCAAAATATTGATGATAAAAAATACTTTGAAAAATATAATTTAGTTCATAAAAATAAAAGTTATTTAGTAGCAAGTTCAGGTATCGATGTTGAGTCATTTATATCTGATAAACCAAGTAAAGACGGCCAAGATAAATTACGATCTGATTTGGGTTATAAAGATAATCATATTGTGGTTACCTTAGTTGCTCGATTAATCAAAGATAAGGGTGTAATGGAGTTTTTGAAAGCTGCTAGACTATTGTCTAGTTACTCAAATATCAAATTTTTAGTGGTTGGACCAATCGCAGGAGAGGGATTTCAAGCGATTTCAAAATCTAAATTAGATTCATATGCTGATTGTGTAAATTATATTGGTTCAGTTGATAATGTTGCAGAGATATTATCTATTTCAGATATATTTGTTCTTCCTACATATTATAGAGAGGGTTTGCCACGTATTTTATTAGAGGCAGGGTCGCTTGGGCTTCCAATTATTGCTACAGATATGCCTGGATGTCGAGATGTTGTTAGGCATAATTGGAATGGCCTTCTTATTCCGATTAGAGATCCTATTGCCCTTGGAGAAGCAATAAAAAAATTATCACACAATGCTGCTTTAAGGCAAGCAATGGGAAATAGAAATCCATCTTTCATTAAAGATAACTTTGATTTATCAATTGTTGCTGATGCTTATGCAGCTATCTATAGGGACTTACTAAATCATGCCTAAATTCATACCTTTTTCAATTCCAGATATTGATGACTCTGAAATTAATGAAGTTGTTGACACCCTTCGAACTGGTTGGTTAACGACAGGTCCTAAAGTCAAGTTATTTGAATCAAACTTTGAACAGTTTATTGGTCCTGAAGTCCAAGCTGCTTCGGTCAATTCAGCAACAGCTGGGCTTCATTTATCTCTTGAGGCTCTTGGTATTGGAGTAGGAGATGAAGTAATTCTTCCTAGCCTTACCTTTACAGCTACAGCGGAAGTTGTGAGTTATTTAAATGCTGATGTAAAGTTAGTGGACATAGATTCTAAAACCTTAAATATAGATATTAATAAAATTCGACTCGCAATTACTCCAAAGACGAAGGCTATTATAGTAGTGCATTATGCTGGATTAAGTTGTAATATGGATGAAGTATTGTTGTTGGCGAAGGAGTTTCAATTAAAAGTAGTTGAAGATGCTGCGCATGCTTTGCCGTCATTTTATAAAGCAAGTATTATTGGATCTTTGCATTCTGATGCAACAGTATTTAGCTTTTATGCTAATAAAACAATGACTACTGGAGAAGGTGGAATGGTTGTTTCTCGGAATAGCGATTTGATAAAGAGAATTAAAATAATGCGTCTGCATGGTATTGATAGAGATGTATTTGATCGATTTCAATCTAAGAAACCTACTTGGTTTTATGAGGTAGTTGCCCCTGGGTTTAAATATAATATGACTGATATTGCAGCTGCAATAGGAATTCATCAGCTAAAAAAGCTACCTAAATTTTTAGAAAGAAGACAGTTTTTGGTCGAGCGTTATCTTACTAAATTAGTTGATTTGCCTTTGATTTTACCGCCTGACGATATTCATGGTGGAGGACATGCCTGGCATTTATTTGTAATTCGGATCAATACCGATGCTAAAATTAATCGAGATGATTTGATTCAATTTCTAAGCGATAAAGGCGTTGGAACAAGTGTTCATTATATTCCGTTGCATCGGCAGCCTTTTTGGAAAAATAAATATAATTTAACAAATAGTATGTTTCCAGAGGCCGACAAAGCTTATTTATCCATGGTGAGCATACCTTTATATACTGCTATGACTAATGAGCAGCAGGATTATATTATTAGAACTTTACATGAGGCTTTTGAGTGATTAAGCGATTGTTAGATTTATTAGTTGCTTTTACTGGGATAATTTTTTTAAGCCCATTTTTTATATTATTTGCTTTATGGATTAAATTAGATTCTCACGGGCCAATATTTTTTCGACAAGTTCGAGTAGGGTTAAATGGAGAAAATTTTAAAATACATAAGTTTAGATCTATGTACATAAACTCTGAAAGTAAAGGAAAATTAACAGTCAGAGATGATGTCAGAATTACAAGGTCTGGTAAATTTATTCGGCGATTTAAGGTTGATGAATTACCTCAGTTATTTGATGTTTTAATTGGTAGGATGAGTCTAGTAGGTCCTAGGCCTGAAGTCCAAGAGTTTATTAATGAATACCCTCCAGATATTAGAAAAAAAATTCTGTCTATAAGACCAGGCATTACTGATATGGCTTCGATTGAAATGATAGATGAGAATGAAATTTTAGGAAATTTTAAAGATTTCAAAAAAGCATATATAGAAACTATATTGCCTACCAAACAAAAGCTCTATCTTGACTATGTTGAGAATCATAATATTTGGATGGATATTCATATTATTTTATTAACTATTAAAAAAGTTTTTTCCCGATAATTCTTATGATTAATAGATTAACTAGTTTATCAAACAATTCTAAAAAGCTAGTTCAGATACTAACTGATTCTACTGCTGTAATTGTAATATTATTGCTTTCATTCTCAATTAGATTGGGGGTTTGGTATTTTCCTGGTAGTGATTTGCTATGGTTAATATTTGGCTCTCCTATTTTTGCTATTCCTATCTTTTGGCGTTTTAGTCTTTACCGATCAGTTATTCGATTCATTGGCTTTAAGAGTCTATGGCAAGTAGTTCAAGCAGTATCACTATATGCCCTAGTTTGGGGGATTTTTGGATTTATGGCTTCATTAGATGGTATACCTAGGTCTGTAATCTTAATTAACTGGATTCTTTCTATACTAATAATTTGTGGTCTGCGTGTAATTGCCCACTGGTTATTAAATAGAGAAAACTTACTTAAAATAAATTCTTCCGATGGCACTAATCGAAAAGTTACTTTAGTCTATGGCGCTGGGGAAGTAGGAATGCAATTAGTATTAGCCTTAAAGCATTCGTCTGAATATCTCCCTATCGGCTTTATTGACGACTCTATTGAGCTATATGGAAGACAAATTCAAGGCCTTGAGGTCTATTCTTTAATCCAAATCACTGATTTAATTGATAAATATAAAGTTGACGAGATTTTGATTGCTCAGCCACCCACTTCACGTGCAAAGAGACGAGTCCTTCTAGATAAATTAGAGTTGTTTCCAGTTCTTGTTCGTATTTTGCCAGGTTTAACAGAGCTTGCTGAAGGCAAGGTTAATATTAGTGATTTGCGTGAAGTAGATATTAAAGATTTGCTTGGAAGGGACTCAGTTAAGCCCCAAGAGGAGCTATTAAGTAAAAACATAAATGATAAAGTTGTTTTGGTAACTGGCGCTGGTGGTTCAATTGGTGCAGAACTATGCAGACAAGTAATTATTTTAGAGCCCACATGTTTAATATTATATGAAATGAATGAATTGGCACTTTATAACATCGAAAAAGAGCTTTCTAAGATTAATACTAACCTTATTGATATTTATCCAGTCTTAGGCAGCGTTAATAATAAAAACCGCCTTATAAAGGTTTTTAAAAGGTTCAGAGTAAATACTGTTTATCATGCTGCAGCATATAAACATGTTCCAATGGTTGAGTTTAATAACACTGAAGGTGTTGAAAATAATATATTTGGAACACTATATTGTGCGCAAGCTGCCATTCAAGAAGGGGTTGAGACATTTTTGTTAATTTCAACTGACAAAGCCGTTCGGCCAACCAATACAATGGGCGCAACAAAGCGAATTGCTGAGTTAATACTTCAAGCATTATCAAGTAAAAATTTTGGAATTAAGTTTACTATAGTACGTTTTGGTAATGTGCTGGGTTCTAGTGGGTCAGTAATACCATTATTTAAGAAACAGATTAAAGATGGAGGACCTCTAACCGTAACGGATAAAAATATTTATAGATATTTTATGACCATACAGGAGGCAGTTGAGTTAGTAATTCAATCTGGAGCCATGGGGACAGGGGGTGATGTTTTTGTTCTAGATATGGGAGAGCCTGTCCTTATTAGTGATTTAGCTAAAAAAATGATACGTTTAAGTGGACTTAATGTTAAAGATGAGTTTAATCCTGAAGGTGATATTGAGATTAAATTCACAGGGCTTAGGCCTGGGGAAAAGCTTTATGAAGAATTATTAATAGGCAGTAATGTTAGTGATACAGATAACCCACTTATTATGCGTGCTAAAGAAGAAATGATGTTGTGGGAGGATTTAGAGCCAATTTTGCTTGATCTAAAGGATTCAGTTCAAAAGTGCGACTATGAGCTAATTCGAAGACTTCTAGTTAAGACTGTTCCTGACTTTAAGCCTCAGATTGGTATTACAGATGTATTATATGAGACGCCAAAATCTTTTAGAAAGTAATATAATTTTATATATCTTATTGAAGCAACAAAAGCTAGTAATAATGTAAATACTTTTGAGAATGCAGCTCTCTGAAGAATAGGATTTTTGTGTTTAAACCAACAGCTAATTTTTCAAAACTAGAGCCTATCTAATACCTCTTCATTAGTATTTCTACGACCACTTATAATTGAATTATAAACTTATTATTTAAGCTGAATAATTAGTTATTTATTCTATGATTTCTTTGATTTTCTGAATATAGATAACTTTTGTGTTTTGTGCATTAATGTAACTATATTTTTTTTATTGAGTAGACTTTTACTCTTCCATTATCTGTGTTACTAATTTCATCAATAGTGTGCTTATATTTAATAAGATTTATAATATCATGTGAATATTTCCTATCTGGATCATTATAAAAAGTATCAGTTATTATTACTCCATTCTTTCTTAAATTATTTTTAAAATAATAATTTATTGTTTCTTTTAAGATAGTTGGTTCTATATTTTGAGTAAAGTCAATAATAATAATAGCATCGTATTTACCAGTTAATTTATCTACTGAAAAATTAAATTGATTAGTTATAATTGGCGGCCCTTTATTCAAAAAAAATGAGAAAAAATGAAGCCCTCTTATTACATTAATATGTTTATCATAACCATATTTTTTTTTAAATGGAAGTCTTCTTATTATATCTCCAGTACCACATCCAATATCAATAACAGACTCCATATCTTTATTTTGTTTCAGATATCTTACTATGTCAACAGCATATTTTCTTTGTATAAAGGGCACGCAGTTCCAACTATCATATTTAAATATTAATTGAGGTATACGATTAAATTGATAAATTGTTAGTTTTAGAATTATTTTTATAATTAGTGTTTTCAACATTATGAAATTTGTTTAAAATTTAAGAAAATTTGTAACTACAATTTTGATAATCGATTCCAAGAAATAATATTATACCTTTCCATAGGGCTAGAATTTGATTTCAGTTTTTTAAATTATTGAAATGGAAAAAAAGCTTTTTTCAGAAGAGGAGGGGCATATAAGTATTAAACATACTCCTAATATAAATCCTAAAGAGGCTATTAAGTTATGCATAACTATATCTCAGTAAACCAGACCTGAATAATCTTAAGAATTGGAAATATAATTATTCTTCGAACAACTTTAAAACAAAACCCAAAAAATCCTAAGTTATAGAATTAATCTTTCAAGGGATTATTAGGCCTTATTAAACCAAAATAAATTATATAAATAACAACTGACTCAAATAGTATTAATAGAAAAATACTATTAACAAAACTAAAGTTAATATTTAATAAGAGTAATAATAACCCTAAAATTATTGTAAGTAAAATAATAAAAATCTTTAAATTACTTTTATTTAGTGGTAATAATTTAAATTCTCTATACAAGTAAATTCCTAGAAAAAAATCTGAAATAATTATTACTAAATAAAAAAATCCAACAACACCAAGTACACCAAAAAAAGTAGCAATAAACTCTGAAAAGAGCAATAAAGTAGTTAAAGATAAAGAGATAATAACTATTTCAACATTTTGTTTTCCTTTCATTTGAGTAACTAACGAAGTTGGACCAATTATTAAAGTTAAGGAAAGATAAGCAAGCATTATCATTACAAATTCGCTGTTTTCTTTATATTCGCCACCAAACAAAAAATTCATTATATATTCAGAAAAAATAGCTAAAAATATAATCAAAGGATAAGAGCAAACAACTGTCCATTTTGCTAGCAATTTATAAGTTTCTAAAAACATATCTGTTTTTTCTTCAATTGCCATCTTAGAAATAAAAGAGCTGTTGATAGCAGATTTTATCAATAGTCCAATAAATAGTAATTTTAATGAAACAGAAAAGTACGCAACAGACTCAATACTTATATAATCATGTAATAAAAATATTGCCAATCTATCTCTAAGGATCCAAACTACAATTAATAAAGTTGAATATGCAGCAAAAACTTTGATATTTTTTGAAACCTCTTTTTCTTTATTGGAAGAAAATTCTAGAGTATTTATACTTTTTCTAATATAAGAATAAAATATTAAACAACCTAGAAATACTGAAAACATAATTCCTCCAAGATATACGTATAAAACATTCATTAGAGAAACATCATTTAATGATATTAGATAAATAAGGCCAATTAAAGCAAAGATATTTGGATAAACTTCATTAACAAAATTGAACATTTTTGTGTTTTCAGCTGCTCTAAATGTGACTGATAATAAGTACATACATGATGTGAACAAGATAAGTGCTAGAACAATTGCAATATCCCAAGATACTCCAGTGATATCTTCAAAAAAGAATCCTAAGGACTTGGATGGGTAAAAAAAGATAACAAGAAAAACCAATAAGTACAGCATTAGCATTAATAAAACTACCTTTAATAATAATAAAAGGGCATTTTTATGATCACCAATATTTACAAATTTTGGAAAATATCTTTCTATAACACTTCTTGCTCCACCAGATACAAAATTAGTTATGATAACAACAGCGCCAAGAACTAAAGCAAATTGAGCATAGTCATAAACTGACAATATTTTAATAATTATGATATCAATAATAAATTTCATTAATGAGCCAAAAGACCCATAAATAAGGGTTTTAAAGGCATTTTGCGCAAGTTTTTTATTTTTATTATTAAGTGGATTCTCAGAAAAAAACTTAGATACTTTATTATTGCTAGCTAAAATCACTTTTCTTATTGAAGAAAAACTCATAGTATTAAATTTTTAAAATAATAGATAGACTTGTAGAAAATTTTAAAGACGTGATCGCCTATACCTAATTTTCTATCTTTATAATATTCTTCAATTTTATTAAAATCTAGAATTTTATTATTGTATTTCTTAATATTTTTATGAAGGCTCTTTATATCTTCTTGAGTCCACTTATTATGATGAAGACATACTGTCCAAAGTCCAAAAGGTAATTTTCTAAATCTCCATAATTGCTGAGGTACCCAAAATAACCCATAATAATTGTAAGGAAGTAATGTAAATGTGTCACTAACACTCCTGAAGCCATTTACTCTTAATGCTTTTAAGGTATTAAAATCAAATGAGTGGGCAGGTGCAATCCAAACTTTAGGTTTTTGACAATTATATGAAGAAAAAATATCTAAAGCACTTTTTATTTTATTAATCTGCTCATTTTCAGGTATACCTGCAAATTCACTAAAATTGTTTAGCCCAACAATCCCAGCATTTTTAGTTGTATAAACATGTGTATAGCCATGAAGCGCAATTGTCCAACCTTTTTTTTCCCATTTTCTTACACGACTCCAAAAATATTCCTCATCAACATCATTTGTAAACATAATATTTGGATCTTTACATCTAGGTACTATAGCAACTATTGGTTTAATATTATTTGAGTCAAGAAGTTCTTCAATTAAATTCCATATATTCCAATTCATAAATGGAGAGATATCATCAAATCTTAATAAATATTTTGCAGAAAATATTGACATTGCTCTATCTCTTAAATTCCTTATTGCTCATCAAAACAACCCTTGATCTAAAAGTCGAATAAAACCTTGATATGATATTTAATATATATTTATTATTTAAAATTTTTGGTAATTTTCTACTATGTTTAATCCATGGGCCTTCAATAAATTCAACATAATTGAATGCTTTATAAAAATGATTTTTTAAATCTTTTTTTGACATGTAATTTGTTCTATTATTTAAAAAGTTAAAGTTTTCTTGGACTAATTCATAAATAGTTAAATCTTTTTGTTCTCTGATTCTAAATCCAATAATCGCCCAAAAGTAAAGCCAGATTTTATGACTCAATATAGAAGAGAAAGGAACTTTTATATGTCCTTCAAAAATTCTAAATTTAGAAGGAAATACATGTATTACACATCCATTATCATTTAATATCCTACTTTGTTCAATAAGTGTTTCACTATAATTCATAACATGCTCAAAAACTTGTTCAGAATATATCAGATTGAAACTATTATCATTGTAAGGTAGTTCGTAATCACCATCTTGAGGAATCAATTTTAAAAAATCTTGATCATGATTATTATTCATAGTATTATCACTATTTTGATAATCAAGAATACCTTCTTTAAATTTAAAATCACATCCGAAAGCATCATAATTTAGACTCCTAAAGCTGCGAACTTTATCTCCACTTCCACATCCAAAATCTAATATCTTACAATCTTTCAGATTTATCTGATAGTCTGACAAAATCTTTTCATATCTACTAATTAATTTATTTTTTTCAATCATTTACAACTCCTTCTGGTTTTGTTGCACTGAAATTAATAACATTAAAACTAAAATGAATCTGAAAAACTTTTGCGTGTGTAATTCTCTAAACATGCACTCGCTAATCTACTCAACGGTCGCGGAATAGTTTCGCTCGTTCCTGTTTGTGACCACCCTAAATCCGATGGTTTTTTTTAGCGGTATTTCCACGACCACCTTTTTGGATTTCAAGTATTCCAATATCAAGTTTCTTTTTTCCATTGACAACATTATATCCATCCGACTTCTTATCAGTTAGATATTCAATACTATCATCAACAATTGGTTGATTGAAGTTAATCATTAGTTTGTGACCAACTTGTTTCTCTATCTCATCCCTGTTCTTACCAAAAGTAGGTTGCACTTCAATAGACTTTATCATTCCCGATAATAGTTCAGTAGTAGGGTTGTCAAACTTCTTACTTATATCATCACCAAATTGAATAATTACGAGAAGACTATAGTAAAAAACACTATGTACTCAGTTTTTTTAGTGAATAAAAAATTAATGTATCATTCATATAACTTTCTTTCAACTACCTTTCCAAGATTCTCAGAGTAGTAATGAATATTTTTCCTATATGGAAGTTTGAAGTTGTACGCGCAATTTAAAGCAAATCTTATTGAATTAACAGTTGTTTTTGGTAGGTCATATTTTTCAAAGCAGCTTTGAGGCGCCTTTATTGCATTGAAAATACTACCTGTAAATAGGTTTTTTTCATGTTCAGAAAGATTTAAATTAAAAAATTCTCTTAAACCGTGGTCGCCCTGGAAAATAACTATCGCTTCTGGATCAATTTTATTAATTTTTTGCATAAATACTTGTATCGTTTTTATTGCACACTGGTAAGAGGCTTTATAACCTTCCAATCTTTGATTGTAGTAATTAGTTGTATCACATTCACTTGTAGATAGATATGGTTGATGTGGAATATTGTGATGAATGTAAGCAAAAAATGGCATTTTTGGGATGCCATTTTTGTCGATGTATTCTATAAATGGCCCAATTGTGTCCTGAGATTTAGTATTCTTGAAAAAACGTATAGTAAATTTAGGAAAAGGCGTCGTCAAAAAGAAATTCCATACGTTTAAAGAGGGTATGAAAAAAGCACTTTTCAAAAATTTTCGGTGTGTATTTACACAAATCCATCTTGCTGTTGGAACGCAATTAAAGTTTTCACCTGCTGCCCAATAAAACGAACTATTTACTTTTTTTAAATATGAAAGTAAAGGAATTTCATTTTTCATGTCATACATCATTTTCGGATAGTAAGAGGAGCTATCTGTAAATCTAGGTGAATTTGGGTTCTTATGATAGTCAAGAAGCATCATTGATGTCACTGAAAACTTTGTCTCACTATAAGACGAATGACTTTTGTCAATGTATCTTAATTCAACATTTGATAATTTATCTATTATTGCATTTTTTGAAGCAATATTAAGTGGTTCAAGTGATTCTAAGCTAGCCATTGCATCAAGAATAATATAATATATATTCCGTTTTATTTGAATTTTATCTTGAACTATAAGATCACTATTAAATTCATATGAATTTATTGTTTTATTACTAGTTCGTTCTAAAAGATAGCTAGCTAATGGAATACACGCACTAATTAACATGAGAATAGAAAATATAAGGATCATTCTCAATGAGAAGTCATTATATTTTGCCCCAAATACAATAATTCCAAAGCAAAAAAACTCTAAAATTATAAATATTGTAATTCCTATTCCCCCTCTATAGCTATATTTTAAGAACAAAAACTCTTGAATTAGATCAAAAAATGGAATGTAAAGAAAATTTAAATAGAAAGCAAAACAAACAAAAGGAAATAAAATTATATTTTTCTTAAAAAATCGCTTAATTATTGTTTCTATACTAAATGAGCTAATGAAAATTAGAAGAAGAAGAGTTAACAACGTAACAAAAATTTCTAATACATTATATCCACTCAATTGATTTAAATTTGATGGGGTTAGATAACTAAAAAAGGGTACAAAATATATTAATAATCCAATGACTGTTGTTGATAGTCTGCTAGTGAGATTTAACATAAACATGTTTTTAGTCAGAGAATAAAGCTTTTATTTTTACTAAGATATTTAGAATAAATGAGATATTAATCTTTATCAATCTTTTGTTCACTTGATTTTTTTTTACCAAAAAAAGCTTTGACTTTGTGCCAATATATAGATAAAAAAGATATAGTAGCTGCTGCACCCCCAACCAAGCCTTGAATAAGAATACTTCCCGTGCCAGGATCGAGGTATGCGTATACTGGATTAGTATATGAAAACAATCCAAAAATAAGAAATAAATATTGTGACTTTGATTTAAATGGAACCATTAATACCCTTAATTAAATATTTAACCAATACAAGCATTATAGTTATAATATTTTTTTAAGCAATCTTCAAAAAAAACAATTTTTTTTATGCTAAAAACTTTAAATTATATTTTGCAAGCAAATGAATTTTTGCGCTTACCAAAGAAAATGCGACGAATTGTTTTCTATTCTGAGGGGAAAAACTATTGGCCACTTTTTAAAGGCTTAATTGATGGGATTCTTGATCAATCAGATTTAAATATTTGTTACATAACCTCAGATAAACTTGATCCAGGTTTTAAGTATAGTGGTAATCTCTTCAAATCATTTCTTATTGATGATAGCTATGTCCGTAATTGGCTTTTCAAGAATATGCAGTCGGATATATTGATCATGACAATGCCCGATCTTAATAATTATCAAGTAAAAAGATCTAAATACCCTGTTCATTATATTTATTTGCAACACAATTTAATGAGCCTCCATATGTCCTATCGACAAGGTGCATTTGATTGGTTTGACACGGTGTTCTGCGCAGGCCCTCATCATGTCCAAGAAATTCGTTGTCTTGAAGAAAAATATAACCTACCACAAAAAAAAATACTAAAGCATGGTTATGCGAGATTGGACTCTATTATTAAGCATAAGCAACTAAAAAAAGTTGACACGAGTTCTACACACGCTTTATTTGCCCCATCATGGGGCCATGATGGTGCGATTGAGATGGGTTTAGGAGGTCAAGTTGTTGAGAAGCTTTTGTCGTTTGGGTATAAAGTTACATTTCGTCCTCACCCTGAAACTTTAAAATCTTCTGCAAAAATAATTAATAAAATAGTTAGTAAGTACACAGAAAATAAAATGTTTAAATATGAAAAAAGTGTCTCTTCATTGGAATCTTTTTATCAGTCTGATTTTATGATTAGTGACTGGTCAGGTGCTGCACTAGAATACTCATTTGGGCTAAAAAAACCAGTAATATTTCTTGATTTACCAAAAAAAATTAATAATCCAATGTATAAAGAAATTGATATTATTCCTCTAGAAGTTTCAGTTAGAGAGGACATTGGTGTTGTTACTAGTGTTGACCAAATAACTACTTCATTAATTAATTCCCTGCCTTATGGCCAAGTAAACCCTGAAGAATATGTGTTTAATATTGGAAAGTCTGATTTTTATGGTGTGAAATATATATTAAAAATGACTGATGATCTAAAAAATAAAAAATCAGAATAAATTTAAATTGCATTAAATTTTTTTATTCAGCAGTTTGAGTTTCAGGATGATTGCTGTAATTATCGCCATATAAATCTTTTAAAATTTCAAATGTGAGATCTCCTCCTCCACCCTCAAAAATAATCTTTCCAGCTGAAATTCCAAGAAGTCTATCAGCAAATTTCTTAGCTAAATCAACTTGATGAAGACTTACAACTACAGTGATAGACTTTTCAATACATATATCATTTAAGAGCGAAAGTATTTTTACTGAAATTGCAGGATCAAGACTTGCTACTGGCTCATCTGCTAATATAATATCTGGCTCTTGAGCAAAAGCTCGCGCAATACCTACACGTTGCATCTCGCCTCCACTAAGATTTGAGACTCGTTCTAGTGATTTATTTAAAAGACCAACTCTATCAAGAGCCTCTAATGCAATAATTTTATCTTTTTTAGACCACGGCATTAAGCATTGTAAATTACCATGATGAGCGACCCTACCAAGTAAAACATTATGAAGTGCAGATTGTCTTCCAATTAGTTGATGTTGTTGAAATATCATAGCAGTTCGTCTTTGATGAGAGCGCCATGATTTTTTATCAGACAACTTACCATGTTTTTTAGTTGAAATTGAACCAGTGGATAAAGGAACAATACCATTTAAAGTTCTTAACATAGTAGATTTACCAGCTCCAGAGGGGCCAATTAAAACTGTAAGCTGTCCATCATAAATTTCAATATCACTTGCTTGCATCCCAATTACACCATTTGGGTATTGCACACTTGCATTTTTTGCACTTAAAAAAATTATTGGCTTTATTGTATTCATTATTTGTTATATTAAAGTTTATTAATAATAGTAAATCATTTCACAAACATATTGCTTGAGTATATCGCTTCAACAACCTCAACGCGCATTAGATGTTGAGGTGGCCTAAGTCCACTAGAAAGCAAAGAACGAATTTCTGTTCCACTAACCTTTTCAATAGAATCTGGATCACTTGAAATGTGATCACATTCATTCTTATTAGTTATGCTATTACAGACCCAGCAAAAATATGGCTCTTTATATTTTATAATTTTTATTCCTAATGCATCTTCATATTTTTTGCATAAGTCCTGAGAATCATACTTACCATAATAACTATTAACTCCGGCATGATCTCTTCCAATAATGATGTGGGTACATCCATAGTTTCGACGTATTAATGCGTGAAATAAGGCTTCACGTGGTCCAGCATATCGGCCAGATATTGTTAATGCACTTAATACAACTCTATTCAAAGGATAATACTTAGATATTAAGGCCTGATAGCCATTAATTACAGACATTGGTAGAAAATCTCCTGGTTTCTTCTGACCTAATATCGGATGGATTAATAATCCATCATAGGATTCTAGCGCCTTTTTCTGTAACCATTCATGAGCACAATGTGGAGGATTTCGAGTATGAAATGCAGCTACTGTAGACCATTTTTTTTCTTTGAATATATATCTTGTTTGACTAGGAGTTAACTCATACTGTGAAAGTTTGTGAATTAGCTTTTCCTTTATTGTTACTCTACCACCAATAAAAATTTCTTTAGTTTTATAAAAGGCATTAACTCCAGGATGCATAGAATCATCCGTGCCATATATTTTTTTTGCACATTTTTTTTTATCACAAGAAAATATGCTTTCGACTAGAATCTCACCAATTAAATTATTATCAAATAGTAATTTAACTTTAGAATTTATTTTAAGTTTATCAGCATCTTCTTTTGATAAATCAAGGAAGATGGGAATGCTGAAGATATTTCCATCAGGAAGTGTATATTTATCTATTACGCTATAAAACTCTTTTTCAGTCATAAAGCCACTAAGTGGATGATATGAACCATTGGTAATTTTATCTACCTCAAAAAATTGATTTTGGCTTAATAATAATTCCTTCATCTTAATTAAATTTAGAAATTATTTTAATCGATTACGCAATGATGATCCTGATAAATCAATTGCAGTTACCATCACTAAGATTATAATAAGAATTGCAGAAACTTCATCATATCTCATCAGTCGCAAAGATCCAATTAATTCAGCACCTATTCCACCTGCACCTACCATCCCCATAACAGTTGAAGCCCTAAAATTATATTCCCATCTATAAATACAAAGATCAGCCCCCTGTGAATAAAGCTGTGGCAAAATTGCATATCTAATAACCTGAAGACTGGATGCTCCAGTTGCTTGAGCAGCTTCAATAGGATGTATATCAAGGTGCTCTATTTGCTCAGCAAAAAACTTCCCCATCATTCCTGCAGAGTGAAGACCTAAAGCCAGCACTCCAGGCAGGGCTCCAAAGCCAACTGCAGCAACGAAAATTATCCCCATAATCAACTCAGGAATAGCTCGTAAAAAATTAAGGATTACTCTACTTGCTAAATATATAATTCTATGAGGAGCTGTATTTTTAGCTGCCAATAACCCTAATGGAAAAGATAATATAAGAGCAAATGCTGTACCAGCGATACTCATAACAAAAGTATCTAGTAATGGTCGCATCCATTTGCTTATCTCATTAAAGTTTGGTGGAATCATCTCTTTAAACAAAATACCAATTGACGGTATTCCTTCAAGCATTCTTTCTTTATCAAAAAAATCAACCAAGTAGAAGCAAGCTAAAATAATCCCAACAAATCCAATAGTTTGAAAACTTTTTTTAACAAGTGATTTTCTTTCAGTTGCTAATATGTTTTGGATAATCGAGTTAGATTCTTTCATATTTTCCAATTTTTAAAATAGAGTTATACACAATTACTGTTAACTTCAAACATAAGTTTAGACATTAATAATATTTAAATAAAAACAATATAAATACTGAAATTGTACTTATGATTATGAACTAGTGTAACTAAATTAATTAATGATTGACTCACAGCTAACTTGAATAGTTAAAAGTTTAATCTATACTTAATAATGTTCTTGTTGTTCTAACAACGTCGTAGTCAGCATCAGTAACGGGCATAAATCCATCAGCTTTAAGAGGTTTAGTAATTTCAGGGTCATCTAAATCATAAAACGCTTGCTTGATTTTTTCCTTTAATTCAGAATCTAAGCTTGATTGCATTGTCCAAGGATAATTTGGAAATGGGTTAGATATAGCAATGACCTGAACTTTATCTAAGCTAATTAATCCTCTTTCAACTAAATGTTCAAAAATTTTCTTGCTTAATCCACCTGCATCAGCATTTCCATTTTGAACATTTAAAGCAACTGCATCATGAGAGCCCAAATAAACAGCTTTATAGTCATCAATATCTAATTTAGCATTTAAAAGTAAATGAGCTCTTGGAATAAGATGACTTGATGTTGAGGCTGGATCGCCATAAGCCATAGTCTTGCCTCTGACATCATAAATATTACTAATCATACTGTCATTATTAACAATAATAACACCGTGATACATCATTGAACCTTTTTTCATTTGAGCAGCAAAAGCTTCAATCTCAGATCTTTCTTTTGCCATAACATAAGATAATGCTCCAAAGTATGCGAGCTCTAGTCTGCCAAACCTCATTGCTTCAATCATTGAAGAGTAGTCAGTTGTTACCACTAATTCAATTTTCTTATCTAGACGATCTTCTAAGTAAAGCTGTAATTTTTTATTTTGCTTAATTAATTCTGATGCATTCTCATCAGGCAGAATAGCTACTCGTAAAACATCAGGGTTAGTTTTGTTCGCTCCATAAATACTGCTTGATATTAAAGTGCAGATTGTGAAAAAAAGTATTGAAATTTTCATAGTTAGATAATAGTTTGTTATATTAAATTAAAGTTGGGATTTTAATATAAATTTAATACAACAAACTATTATTTAACTAATGCAATTAATTTGAATCTTTGTTAAAAAACACATTTAAACTTTAATTCTAGCTTATATAAAATTCGGTTGATGTTCTTAAGATATTTGTTAAAGTATTTCTCCAATTTTTCATAAAAAGTGTCTTTTTGAACTAGAAGTTAATTCTACTACTGAAGTTCTTCAAAAGTATAGTATTTGATTGAGAACTTACCTATCTTGACAGGGAAGACTTTGTCTCTTATCGCTTTATTTGGGTTATACATGAGACCGTTAGACTTTATCTCAATATTGAACTCTAGGCAGGGTATTAAGATGGGTAAACTTGTACGAGCGAAATCATTCCACTGTAACTGACTTTGCTAAATTTCTTGGTTTATCAACGTCAGTTCCTTTTATCAAAGCAACATGATAGCTAAGAAGTTGTAATGGAATTGTAAAAATTATTGGGGCTGTT
>Ga0209383_1000070_pt1 | contig 64841 bp, 56 predicted proteins | sample CoawatmetaG02DNA_FD_187510 | JGI IMG/M metagenome (GOLD analysis project Ga0209383, IMG submission 187510) | Marine microbial communities from the West Antarctic Peninsula - Coastal water metaG029-DNA (SPAdes) (version 2) | ecosystem: Environmental > Aquatic > Marine > Coastal ...
TCTTGGACAGCCCTCTCGATATGATGGCAGTACTACGCAATCTACTCTATCTAAAAAAGATTTTACATCATCAGTTTTGTCAAAAAAATTAACAACTTTCTGATTTGAAAGATTAGTAATTTCGTCCCTTCCTATTGCTGTTTTATTTACAACCCCCCTTTCTCCCAAAATCCAAAATTCAATAGTATCATCTTTCAGTAATTTTGCTGCTTCGATAAATTCATAAACCCCTTTGTCTTTTATTAGTCTAGCAACCATTAAAAACCTAAAAGTACTCCAATTTTTTCTACTTTGAGGCGAAAATTTCTTTGTATCAACTCCACTTCCAGGCAGAATAGCAGACTTTTTTAACGATAATAAATTTAAATCAACAAATAACTGTTGATCATCAGAATTTTGAAAAAAAATAAAGTCTGAACAATATAGTGAGACTTTATATAGCAACTTTACAACTTGTGTAATTAAAGATTTCTTAATAAATACTGTGCCTAATCCTGTTATGTTATTAATAGATGGAATCTTTAATATTTTAGAAATAATTGAACTATAAATGTTAGGCTTAATAGTAAAATTCAAAACAATATCAGGCTTAATTGTCTTAAATACTTTATATAAAGAAAAACATACTTTTAAGTCATTAAAAGGATTAATACTCTTAGCATTAAAATCAATATTAACAAAATTAAATTCTTTTTTTAACTTGCTACTATATTTCTCATCTTCTAATGCAAGAAACGAAACATCATAATTATTATTTTTCAGCTCTCTTGCAAGATTTAATCTGAAGTTATAGCCTTGCCAAGCTGAATTAAGAACAATTGCAATTTTTTTCACTTATTTTTCTCTAGCCATGCTTGAAACATTAATATATCCCACAAATGGTATTGCCAATTTCTTTTCCCAGATATATGCTCAATCCATTTTTTTCTGATAGGTTCATAGTTAAGAAAACCTTCTTTTTTTATTCTAGATTCTTCTATTAATGATTCCGCCCAATCTCTTAATGGACCTCGCAACCAAATATCAATTGGCATCCCAAAACCCATCTTAGGACGCTCAATTAAATCTTTAGGAACATACTTATACAGTAATTGCCTAAGTATCCACTTACTCTCACCATCTTTAATTTTCATTGATAAAGGCAAAGTATTTGCGAATTCAACAACATGATGATTCAAAAAAGGGACTCTTGTTTCCAAAGATACACTCATTGAGGCTCGGTCAATCTTTGATAAAATATCATCCGGTAGATAGCTTATGGAGTCAAGATACATCATTTTCTCTTCAAAACTATCAAAATCCAAATGATTATTAATATCAGTTAATGAAGTACTTATATTATTTGCACCAATCACAATATTATCTGAACTATTCCAATGTGAAATTAAATTTAAATAACAGTCCTCTGCTGAATTAGAAGTCAAAATAGATGAAAGTTTATGCATTTTATCTCCAGACTGAGGAGTATCTATCATTTGTCTTAAAACCCTATTCCAAGAAGAGGGAGATACAGAATCTATACCATAAGAAATAAATTTTCTTAATGAAATAGGCATATATTTCATCCTACTCCAAATTTTTCTTGTCCAAAGATAACGATTATAGCCCCCAAATAACTCATCCCCAGCATCACCTGAAAGACTTACAGTAACATTTTTCTTAGTCATTTCAGATATTAAATACGTAGGAATTTGAGATGAATCAGAAAAAGGCTCATCATAAATTTGCGGCAAACTATCAACAACAGACAAAGCATCATTAGAAGAAACATACAATTCTGTATGATTAGTACCAAGATGCTTGGCAATTTTCTTAGCAAATATCGCTTCATTATAATCATCTTCATTAAAACCTATGGTGAACGTTTCTATCGGCATACTACTCTGTGACTGCATTAATGACACAATCAATGATGAGTCAACCCCCCCAGATAAAAAAGCCCCTAAAGGAACATCCGCGACCATTTGATCACGAACTGATTTACCTAGTAAACCATCTAAATCATTTATGGCCTCATTTGAACTGCCAGTATAAATATTTTTTTGAGCATTAATTACAACATCCTCTAAGGACCAATAAGTTTTTGGCTCTTCAAGTATCTCTTTTATAATATTAGACTTACTCAGATTGATTTTAAGTATAGTTCCAGCTTTTAACTTCTTAATGCCCTTATAAATAGAATATGGAGTAGGTATATAACTATATCTAAACTGTAATGCTACAGCGTTTCGATCAATATCACGTATAGAATCAGGATGCTTATTAATAGCTTTTAATTCTGACCCAAACAAAAACACACCATTCTGAAATCCATAGTAAAGAGGCTTTTCACCCATTCTATCTCTCACTAAAAAAAGATTATTTTCTTTAATGTCAAATATTGCAACTGCAAACATTCCACTACTTTTTTGGATAGATTTTTCTATACCCCAAATATCAATACAAGCTAGCAATGTCTCTGTATCTGAATAGCCACGCCAACGAATATTATTATCAAATTTTATTAATTCTTTGCGTAGTAATAAATGGTTATATATTTCTCCATTAAAAACTATGACATAACGACCACTATTCGAGAGCATTGGCTGAGAACCATGACTTGACAAGTCAACAATAGATAAGCGTCTGTGGCCCAAGCTCACACCTTTTTCCTTATCATGCCAATATCCTTCAGCATCAGGACCTCGATGAATTAAGGAATTAGTCATTTCAGAGATAATTCTTTGACGTTTTAACTGGTCATAGCGATTAGATAAATCTACAAATCCACAAATTCCACACATTACAAAAAACCCATAAATAAAGTCATAAATTAAATAAAAATATTAAAGAGAATAAAAAAATGGATAATTTTTAATCATAAACTTAGTATCAGATTGTTATAAAAAAATTATTGCTTAAAGTTTTATTAAGAATTATTTAAAAAATATTGAAATTTATAAATAATTAATAGTTTTTTTGAAATCATTTTCATCTAACTTGAGACATTTAATTTGATCCTCAAGTTTTTCAATTTTAACGTTCAAAGTTTCTACTAATTTATCATTAGATAAACTCATGTCTGAGGGCCTTTGGATTAAATTAACCTGTTTTTCATATTGCACTTTAGTAATTAAATCCATATCTCCAGAAAAATTATTAAATATCATCTTTCCAAACTCATACTTACTTACTCTTTTGCTTCCAACAATATTAAATATCCCTTTGTAATTAGAATTTATTAGAGTATGAACAAATTCTATAAGATTCTTGGCATATATGGGTGTGTAAAAGATATCGGTAAAAAGTGATATTTTTCTCTTTTCTCTTATTGCATTTATTAAGAAATCACTAAATGAAGTCCTATATGAAGTTCCCCAGCAAAAGAAATTAGTTCTAATTATTAAAGACTCTGGATTACTACTTATTACTTTCTCTTCAGCGTTAGCTTTAGAAGTGCCATAGACATTAAGTGGTGATATTTCTGAATATTCTGTTGAATAAGGATTAAGGCCAGAAAATAAATGGTCTGAAGATATATGTACAAACTTAATATCTAATTTATGACAAACTTTAGCCAAGTTTTCAGGAATCAAAACATTAGTTTCATAAGCAACTTTAGCATTTGTTTCACAGAAATCTACATCAGTTATAGCAGCACAATGAATAACAACACAGCTTTGTTTCTTTAACAAAAATTCATACATTGCAATCTCAGAGTCAAGACTAATAAAGATTGAATTTACTCCCTGTATGAATGCTTTTCTTTGATGAAGTAACAGAGTAATATGAGCATCTTTTTTTTTGAAAAAAGCCCAATTTAATGCCAGTAAACCAGAACCCCCTGTGATTATGACATTTTCCACAGAAATCTAAAATTTTCCTATAGTTGCTCTATGTTCATCAATCCATGTCTGGAGATTGGGAATACTCATCCAATCTGAATTATTATCTGATGTATAGCAAAAATCATTCGAGACTTTGATGCCATCTCCAATCCATTCAATATTTTTAAAAGCATCAAATATTGCTGGTAGAATTTTATAATGACTATCATATTCATAGGTATAAGGAGCGTCCTCAATTCCAATCATCTGTTCATGAATTTTTTCTCCTGGCCTTATTCCAATAATTTTATGTTTAGCAGTTTCTGAAACAGCCTTTGCTATATCAGTGATATTCATAGAAGGAATTTTTTTAATATAAACCTCTCCACCATTCATATCTTCAAATGCATGCCATATAAGATTTATCGCTGATTCTTGTGTAATCATAAATCTTGTCATTCTTGGATCAGTAATTAGCAACTCACCAGATTTAGCAATAGATAAAAAGAAAGGGATAACAGACCCACGGGATCCCATAACATTTCCATACCTAACAGATGAAAATTTAGTTGAAGTTATCTCATTATCATAGTTATTAGCTGCAATAAATAACTTATCCGAAACCAATTTAGTTGCACCATATAAGTTAATCGGATCACTTGCTTTATCAGTTGAAAGTGCTACAACTTTTTTAACATTATTTTCAATGCAGGCATCAATTAAATTGTTTGCACCATCTATATTAGTTTTTACGCATTCTGAAGGATTATATTCAGCTAAGGGGGCAATTTTAGTTGCAGCTGCATGAACCACATAATCTACACCTTTCACAGCTTTATTGACTCTATCTTTGTCTCTGATATCACCAATCATAAATGAAATTCTTGAATCATTTTCATATAACTTTGACATCACCCACTGTTTCATCTCATCTCTAGAAAATATAATTATTTTTTTAGGATTATATTTTTTTAAAGTTAATTCAACAAAGGAATGGCCAAAAGAGCCCGTACCACCAGTTAATAGAATTGTAGAATTTGTTAACATTTACATACCGCCTTTAATTTAAAAATTTTGATTTTATATGCAAGATAGTATAGAAGCAAAAAGAAGCAAAAACATCTAAATAAAATAATAGATATGAACCATCTGTACTTTCTAATAATTTCTTTTGTCTGTATATTGTGTTAATGTAATCTCTGGGCTTAATACTTGATGTATATGGATGGGTCATCCTAATATTCTCATCTAAAATTAGTTTAAAGCCTTTTTTTCTCAATGATAATGTAAAAAAAACGTCCTCATAATAACCTTTACCCTCATTATTATTTTCAGAACTGGGTGAGGGTTTCTTATCAATAGCATCTTTATGAAACATTAAACAACTATGAAGCCACTCAGGTTCTATATTTTCTTGGTCATCTAAAACGAGTGGGAAAATTCTTCCAGATTTTAAAATAGACATATTTCTAAGCTCTTCAAATCCATTAATAATCTTAAAGAATAGTCTAATAAACTTTGAACTTTGATATAATTTTTTTACCCTATTGAAAGACATATGTTGACCATTAGGAAGAAGAGGAAAACCACAAACTACTTTTTTATTTGATCCAGGTTTGCTAAAGTGACGACAATAATTTCCAATAGCATTACTATCTAATATTAGATCATCATCAAGTTGTAATATATAAGCTGTATTAACCTTAGATAAAGCTACATTCCTTTGATAGATTTGATTTGCAAATTCTGAAACAATAAAAGATACATTATTTTTGATAAGAAGCTCTTCACTCACAGAACTAATGTCTGATTCATGAGTTCCACAAATAATAACTTCTTTAGGATTTACAATATTTTTTTGAATGCTGTCTAAAAATAATGGAATCCTATTGACACCATTATGAGATGCACACACAATAGTTAAATCTTCTTCTGCCTTTATAGTCACTGTATATTACTTTTTGGAAATTTAAACAAATAAAAATCAATAGATCTACTTTTTGCAAACTCTCCATCAATTTTGGCATTATCTCCAATAACGAGACAATCTTTTGACCCTTGATTAATTCCAATTTTATCCAAAACTTTCCCACTTGGTTTTAATTGGTTATCTGTTAATGGATGGCATATATACGTATCGCTTAAATAATTATCAATGCCTAAATCTTTAATTTTATTCATTTGCCTAATTGGGTGTCCATTTGTGACTATAAATATCTGCTTTCCCATTAAATGCATTTCTTTCAATATATTTCTTATGGAATAATCTTGTAATACACTTCCACATTTAAAGTTTTGATAATATTCAACTATCGTACTAATATTATCATTATTTACATTTGGAGATATTTGGTCAAACAAATTTTCTCTACTTTTTCTTTTCTGCATAATTCCCTTCCTGGCATAAATATCAGCATCAATATCACCCATTAAGTAGAACTTAGATGCAATACTTTTAAATGATAGATAATCAAAGATATCTTCTGAAAAAACCGTATCATCCAAATCGAAAATAAGTTTTTCATACTTTATTAAAACATCTGTTAGAGCTTCAAGTTGTATTTGACCAGTATCTATAGTAATATTCGCCATCATTTTTTATAGAAATATCATTTTTTTTATTATTAAGAAGATTCAATGTTAACTTAATCATATCCATACCGCCAAGAGCGCTAAATATGGCGCCACCAGACAACCTCGGGTTTACTTCAATTACATATAAATTTTTAGTTCCTTTTTCTTCAATAATTTGTACATTTGTTGGGCCAAATAAAGACAACTTAGAAATAATTGACTCAGCCAATTTAATAACTTTATTATTCATATGAATTTTAGATTCTATGCTTACTCCTTTTGTAACAATTCTAAGCCTTGCAATTGAATCTATAACTTTACCTTTGCCATCTGAAACACTATCAACACTGTACTCATCTCCATCAATATAGTCGCATACTAACCAATCATCAGAATTTCTAAAGGGGTTAATCATTTTTTCATCATTAACTCTAAATATATTTCTCCCTCCTCTACCAACTAAGGGCTTAATAATCTTCTCTTTGACTTTAGAATCAGCAGGAAGGGGAATATTATTTTCTATGGAAAAATTTTGAAATAACTTCTTATCATTGCAAATTTGTATTGACTTTTCAGAGCTGACTATAACTTTTTTTCTTAAAGCTGAATTATTGCTTAATTTTGACAAAACAAGTATTTCTTCGTCAGAGTATGGAAAAAATAAATCGAATTTATTGATATTGTTTATTAAAAAATTTACGTATAAATCTGGTTCTTTTTCTGCACTTGGACTTAGTAAGAAATTATTACCTAATAAATTTCTTGTAAATTGATTCTCCCTAATGTCAACCCCTAAAACTTCAATATTTAAATTTTTAATATAATTGAAATATGAATGAAATATAGGACCGCAAGCCCCACTGAGCATGATTCTCATTATTGTATTTTTATACGATTAACATAAAAGGCTTCTGCATAATTTACTCCAATTTGCATCCCTCTATACTGAGATAAACACTTAACACCTTCTGAAGATCTTGAATGAGGAAATTCTCTAATTTCACCATCATAAATCTTTATTGCATCTATTTTTTTAGTCAAATCATCTTCAGACAATTCGACAAAAAAACTTGGTTTAAATGGATTCTGTAAGTTCCATTCTGTACTAGATAAAATTTCAAAACTTAGAACATTCATGTCAAAACCAATTACAGGTCTTGTTGACATATGGACAGAACGAGAAACAATTCTATGGTCATTATTTGTATCCTGAGAATAATGACTTAATATAATAGTAGGCTTAAAGGATAAAATCTTTTTTTCAATAATTTTATTAATATCGATAATATCAACACTATCAAGTCTTCCACATGGAAGGTTGTTAAATTCAATATCGGTTATATTAAAAAGGCCCAAAGCTTCTCTTGCACAATCTTCTCTATGATTGATTTTTTCTAAAACCAAAGGAGTTAATTCAGGTGTATCAAAACGGCAACTATCGCCCTCAGCAATAAATACTATTGAAGTTTCAACTTGATTGGCATATTTTGATAATAAGCCTCCACACCCTAAGATTTCATCATCTGGGTGAGCTGCAATAATTAGTATTCTGTCCTTATTATTGATAACCATTATAGAAAGCCTTTTTTAATATTAATATTTATATTGGGTTTAATTAAATATAGCAAACTCAAAAAGCCCATACCCAAAAATAACTTATTGAATATATATGCATGCCTCAGATAAGTCCCAAAATTTATATCAAACAAGTTAGTAATATACATGCAGGAGAAAACTATAGTTACGAAAAATAGTCTAAATAGTTTTTGTGATACTAAAAAAAAGAAAACTGATAAAGCTAAAATATAACTAATAAATGTCTCTATCATGAATATTATCTTAGCTGGTCTACTGCTATTCATATCGATAATTTGAACGATATAAGGAGCAAAAATAGTTGAGGGCAGGTGAGAAATAAGTACTTTTATCTTAGAATCCATAATATCAATTTTAGAGTTATAATTAAAAGTTGCATTGGGTGCTACGGTCAAATTACTAGCCTTTCTATGTTTAAGTTCTGCAAAAAAACGGATAATTAATATTCTGACTTTATTTTGTTGAATATAAAATGTGTTCTTAATTTGACCAATTACATTATTTTCATTGTTATAGTTTTCTTCATCCAAAGAGGCAATTTTTGACTCCGCTATAAGTATTAATTCTTGAATTTTTAAGAAATCTTGATCAACCAAATCGAGTTGCGGCTTCGATTCCTCGAGAATTTTTAATAACTCCTGATTACTTGATTCTTGAATTTTTAATAACTCCTGATTACTTGATTCTTGAATTTTTAATAACTCCTGATTACTTAATTCTTCTTGAATTTTTAATAACTCCTGATTACTTGATTCTTGAATTTTTAATAACTCCTGATTACTGAATTCTTCTTGAATTTTTAATAACTCCTGATTACTTGATTCTTGAATTTTTAATAACTCCTGATTACTTAATTCTTGAATTTTTAATAACTCCTGATTACTTAATTCTTGAATTTTTAATAACTCCTGATTACTGAATTCTTCTTGAATTTTTAAATCATTTTGATTGTTTAATTCCTTTTGATTGTTTAATTCCTTTTGATTATTTAATTCCTTTTGATTATTTAATTCCTCTTGAATTTTTAATGCTTCTTGAATTTTTAATGCTTCTTGAATTTTTAATGCTTCTTGAATTTTTAATGCTTCTTGAATTTTTAATGCTTCTTGAATTTTTAATGCTTCTTTAATTTTTAATTCTTGAATTTTTAATGCTTCTTGAATTTTTAATTCTTGAATTTTCAATTCTTCTTGAATTTTTAATTCTTGAATTTTCAATGCTTCTTGAATTTTTAATTCTTCTTGAAATTTTAATTCTCTTTGGTTTCCCAAGAGCTCTCTGACTTCCATTCTGGCTTCATCACCCATTACACTCATATGTGAATGAGTTAATTCTGTGTCGATATCATAGACAACATTATTAACATATTTATCAAAGCCAACGTAAAAATAAAACACATGAATAATAAGAATTATTAGCAGTGAAAATATACTCTTATAAGAATTTGATCTAATTACTACTAAAACAATTAAAAAACAGAATGCCAATCCAATGAGTAGAGTTAGATAAGGCACATAGTGCATTCTGGAAATTGATATTAAAAAGGCTGAAAAGATGTAAAGACTTATACTCACAAGTAGACTAAATGGTTTATTCGCAAAAGCTCTAACAATTACAAGTAAGATAAGAGCAAAAGATAAATATGCAAAATTATCTTTATACATCATTAAAAGTGTAACCACTGATGATGGAAAACCTAGCACTACAATAGCTGCAATTACACCATATTTTTTGTCAAAAACTTCTAATATTTTTGCAAATGTAACAAATAAACAAGTACTTAGAAAAGAAAAGAAAAGAATACCAAAATATAGAGCAAGTCCAGTCATCTCCTCAACTCTATAAAAGAACCTTGCCCATGGAGGAAAACTATCATAAGCCCTAGTCTTATGTATCAAACGTTGCCACTGGTCCGCCCAATCGCCATGAATCAGTGTTGAAACCATATCATTACTATAGTCCCAGAAAACAACATGCAATAAAATGAAAAATAAAAATATGTACGATTTTCTTAATTCAAAAACCATTTTGATCCACTACTTGAAGGAATGATTTGTAATTCATAGGCCTAAAATAATCTTGACAAAATTTAACAGTCTCTTTTTTATTTACAAGTAATTGAGGGTTGTGAATTATAGATTGCAACTCAGAAATTGACAAAACCCTGTTTAATTCCAACACAGACATTATATCAATACTAATCTCTGCTTTTGTTTTTAAATATATAGGTATTAAATTACCCATAACAGCCCTAATTATTGCATTTGTACCTCGATATACAGCAATATCTGGAAGCTTCAGATCATCATCAAATTTGTTTTTCGAAATAGTGATATTAGCTGGCAATATTTTCTCTTTGAAAAAATCTAACTTCTCTAAATCAAGTAATGGATGAGACCTCCATACAAATCTAGATTTCGGGAATACATTGGCACACTCTAAAATAAATTTAAAAAATATTTGATACTCTGACTCAATGCCCTCTGGAAGAAAAAGAAAGGTTAAGTTCTTATTGTTATCTATTGTTTTACTTTGTAAATCCCCAAGTGAAGCTTTTGGAGATCCTAGAATTGAAGTTTCAACGCCATTTAAAGAATTAGAACTACTTAATATACTATGTGTAATGGCTCCACAACAAAATATATGGTCAGGGTTATATTTCTTATGAATATTTCTAGTTAAAGAATGCTGATATTTGTTTAGGACAGTATGTTGATAAGCATAACATAATATATCTTTATTAGCTTTTCTTGCACTAGAAAAAATAATTCTCTCTCTTGAATGACCCTCATAGGTAGTAAATACATATTTAGAATCACTAATCTTAACAATTTTTTCAATAAAAAAACCAATTCTAAGCGCCGACATTCCTGAAAGAAAGATGCTTGGCTTTGAAAGAACATTTAGTATAGATAATGCAACAGGATCTCTAAAAATTTTAGATCTAGTAAAACGATAAACTGCTATTAACAATCTAAACAATATTCTTAACTCATTTAATAAACCAGAGGATTTGGGGATGACAATTCTATCTATTTTATTTTTAGATAAGTCTTTTGAAAGTTGTTTTGAACTTACTGAAGTTTGATTTATAAGCAATATAATTGGCCTTATGTTTGAAAATTTTAATAAATTATTATGCAAACTTCCAAAATATTCATCATCTATATTGCTACATTGATTTGGATTAGTGATATGCGAAACTATAATTAAATTTCTTGAATCTTTATCAAAATTCAATGGGATATTATTAATCTTAGAATCAAAGAGTATGCTTTTAGTTAGGCCTAATGCTTTCTTTAATAAATTTACAGACCTAGATTTAAAGTTTTTTTCTTCATTAAAGATAAAATTATAGAGTTTTAAACATTGTGGATGTTCTCTCACTACATGCAACATTGGTATTGATACAACCTCATCTACATCAGATGCAGCATCAAGAATTTTATCGCATGCTTTGCATACTGTTTTGTACTGTTGTAAATCAATCAAAATACTATCTATCAATAAGCCATAAAAATTTCAAATTTATTCTTAATAAAAAGTGTGATTTCCTTAATAACAAGACCTGTAACATTATACAGAATACGAAAAAAAAATTACTCGTTTTCTCCTTGTTTAACCCACCATTGATTAAAAAAGAATTCATCTCCCAGATCACACTTTTTAAATAGAGAAAATCCAGATTCTGTTAAAATTTTATTGATTGTATCTGATTGCTCTGGAAAATTATAGTTAACCTCTAACAATATACTTTTTACTGATTTTAGTACCTCGCTACCTCCCTCTAGAATTAAATGCTCAATCCCATCAACATCAATTTTAATATAATCAGGCAAATCAACATTAAAGTTTGAGCTTACATCATCCATTGTTATTCCTGGCAATGAATATTCAAATTTTGCAACTCCTATATCTTTTCCAAACTGATCAAAATTTTCACCAAATGTTGATAAAGCACCGCCCCAAACTATATTATTCATTTTAAATTTTTGAATTCCAATTCGATTTGTTAAGGCCAATGGAACAATAGTAATCAGACTCTGGAGCTCATTATTATTAATATTTCTAGCTAGCAACTCTAAATTAAATACTGAGGGTTCAAATGAATAAACTTTGCATTTATTATATTTAGCGGCATAGATAGAATATATCCCAACATTAGCTCCAATATCCCAAAATACTGAATCAGTAGCCATTTCCTCAATCCAAGTCAAAGTATCTGGCTCTTTAGATCCAAATGTTTTGCAACGATATAAGGCTAAATAGTTAGGCACGGAAAATAACATCTTTAATTTATTATGTTCTACAGTGTATGTTTTCTTATAAACCTCATCAACAATAATTTGAAAAACTTTAAAAATTAATTTTGATCTAGTAAAAAAGTTTATTAAATAAGAAAGTATTTTTTTTATACGCATGTAACTCCAGTTTAAATATTTTTGAAAATATTATTAAGATAGTCTCTTAACTCCACCTTGCCACTTATTACAATTAAATTATGGGCAGCTTTATCATTTTTTTGTATTATTCCAGTGGGATCATAATAAGCTGCGTCTTTTCCATAAAAATTAGCTACTACAGATGACGCAGTAAATGGCATTGATAATACAACATTAAATTGTTTACAAAGTCTAAAAGCAGAGACACCAGGATCGATCTCAAATACATTTTCATTTTTTACAAAAGATTGGATAAAATCTAAGTACCCCTTATGAACTCTGGGATTATTTCTTTTACGCTTAAAGAAAACATTAACTCCTAATTCTGTACAAATTGATTCTATATCATTAAAAAAATCAGTTCGAACTTTATAATCATATTTATACCATTGACCACAACTTGTAGGGATGCTATAAGTCAATTTCAATGGTTGAATGTCAAACACTAAAACTGACAGTCCACTTACTCTTGGAAGAGCAACAGAGTTATCAGAATAACCAATAGGTCCAACGACTTCTATTTCTGATGGATAGTCAATCCGTTGTCTAATATATTCTGCATGACTCTCATTCCAAACAAGATATTTTGGCCAATTTAATATTTGAAAAAAATCTGTCACAGTAAAGCTTCTTTTATTTGGCTCCTCATAATTTGCAATATGGCACGAATAAAAATACCATATTAAGTTACTGCCTTTTGACTCTGCAATGTATGTCCAAAGCGGCCTATAAAGAAGATTGGTGTAATTGAAAAAATATTTATTAGCCGTACAACTCTTATCTCCAAATTTAAAAGCGTACATATCAATTATCTCCTTTAATAAGATTATATTTTTTAACCTAAAAGAAAGAATAATGGCCAAAGATGCAAAAATAACAGCCGGCAAAAATTTACAATAAAAGCTAAGAAAACTCATCTTTGGAAAGCAGTCTTGAGCATAAAAAATTTTATGCCCCCCAAGGGAAGTATTTTTTATATTTGGAACAGAATGAACAATAAGGCTACTATTGTCGGGATTATTTAGATTATATTTTTTAGTATACCAACTCATAATATCGTAACTATTTTGGTTACGAATAGGTGGAAAACACTCCTTATGTAAATTTAAAAAATATACGTGTTTTTGATTAACCTTTATTCTCTTTATATTTAATACCATATGACTAAATAATTTGGCAACACCAGAAAAAAAAGACACAACTATAAATAAATAAAAGAAACAACTACTTAAATAAATTGAAACTGGCAGACCTGATTTTTGAATAATTCTCAGCCAAGCAAGAGGCAATGGATATATTATTTTTTTTTTTCGATGAATGCTAAATAAGATAACTCTATTGAACATCGTTCCAAGAAGAGTTGAAAATAAGTATTGATGGAATGCCAATTGGATATTAATATTTTTAGGAAAAATTATATTTTCAATTATTGTACGTTTTAGACTAATCTGATTATTAGCCAAATTATTTTTAATCTCATTTATAAGATCTGGATTTGTTTCTTGAATATCAAAATAGCCCTTTACTGCATAAGGTTCAATTCGACGCTCAATTAAAACTTTAAGCCAGTTAAAAATATTAATCATAAAAAGACATTGAAAAAATAAATCATGAAGTTCATATTATTTTTAAATTCTATTTTTTACTTATTTAAGATAGAGTTGATATGAGACTCCAATTTTTTTGACCCTTTCTTTCCCAAATATGCTCTAGTCTCCAACTATCAGCTATTCTCCAAAACTCATCTTCATTAATTTCTAAGTAGTCAAGAAACTCTTGAAAATATTTTTGTGGAAATTCTCCATCATACTTCTTAATCAACGCAATAGCCTCATCCCGAGAAATATGACCTTCTCTTATTTCATGTGAGGTGTCATCAGTAGTCCTTCCAAAACCAAATTTAATGTATTTCATAAAATAATGCATGCCATCAAATTTATCATCAATACTCGCATACTTGGTATAAGTACCCTCAGTTCTCCCCTTATTAGCTTTAAAACCAGTATTTTCAGCAGCATAATAGTAACTCTCTTGGGGCGACCATCTATTGTAATAACCAAAAAAATGTTTGCCTTTGATATCTAAATTTTCCATATCTGAAAGAGTAGGTGGAGTGTAATATTTTAAATCGGCCATATTAAAGTCTTTCTTGTTCATATAGTCTTTATTCTTAACCCCATACTCAATAAGATCAAGAATACTAGAGCCCTTAAAATAGGACTCTGTCCATTTTTTTGAAGATGCAAATGGCTGATCTACTAACTCTGGATTACCAGCATACTCAGCCTCTCCATTCTCACCATACATTACTAGACTTATATTATTTTTAACAGCCATATGGAAAGGGAAAGAAACTTGTCCAAGAACAAAAACATGAAAGGCATCACCAAGCTCTTCAAGACATAGTCTTGCTAATTTCTTATGGATAACTCCATTAGGATTATAAAATATATTAGCAATTCCAGAATCACATAGAGACTGATAGTTTTCAAATCCAATTGGGGTATATCTCATAGGCGCCCATGTAACAGTTAATGGATTCATTCCATACTTAAACTTCAATTGATGAGCCACATAAGCTGAGTCTTTTCCTCCACTACTTGGAACAATAACATCCCATGAGCCATCAATACTTCTATGTTTATCTAAAAGCTTAATTAATTCTTTTTCTCGGGATTCCCAATCAATACTATTTTTATAAATTTCAGTATTATTACATGCGCTGCATACACCATATTTATCAAATATAATTCTTGGCCTCTGGTTTGACATGACACATTTCTTACAAAAATCCACCTCTTTTGGGAGACTTAATATCTGTTTTTCAAATTTTTTTTTCATAGTGTAAATTAGATCAAATGTTAATATAATTCTTTAGAATTTTTAAGCCTACATCCCCACTTTTTTCAGGATGAAATTGGCAACCGATAATGTTATCATACTGAACAGTTGAGGAAAAAGTTACTCCGCCATAATTACTCAATGATAGAGTATGATCAATCTTAGATGTCTGAGTATACAAAGAATGCACAAAATAACACTGATCATTTTGAACTACTCCTCTCAATATCGAGTCATCCCATATTCTTAAAGACTCTTTATTATCAATAATAGGCCTCCATCCAATATTAGGTACTTTGCTATCATCAAATAATTTATTGTTATAAAAGTATTTTACTTCACCAGGAATCAATCCTAACCCCTGAGTTAATTCGCTTTCTTCACTAGATTCCATTAATAGCTGCTGTCCTAAGCATATGCCTAATATTGGCACTCCTTCATTGGCTTTCTCAATAATTGCCTCATCATAACCTTTGTTTCTCAAAAGTTCCATTGCTACTTTAAAATTACCGACCCCTGGTAATATTATTTTTTTTGCTTGCAGGATATCCTCTATGTTTTTTATAATAGATGATCGCCCACCAACAAAGCTTATTGCTCTTTGCAAGTTAAATATATTACCCATATCAATAACAGAAATATTCATTAAATTCTTACATGAACGCTATTACTTGAAAGATAACTTTTAAGTTCATTTACTGTAGTTGAGGTAATACCTTTTCTGATTTCGTTATTTTTATTTCCTTTAATATTTCTTAGAAATTCTTTATTACCCTCTTTAGACTCTACATCTAGGTCTCTACTAGCTAGATCATAATGAAGTATAGATGAAATCGCCACACCGCCAGTATCAGTTTTATTTATAACATCAAGAACATGCTCTTTTTTTCCTGCCCCTCCGCATGCAATCACTGGAATTGGGCAGAAATTAGAAACTTCCTCTATTAAACTTGTATCAAAACCTAATCCAGTTCCTTCATTATCAACTGAGGTCAGTAATACCTCACCAGCACCAAAATTAATAACTTTTTCAAGCCAATCAAAAAGCTCTACACCAGTATTTTCTCTTCCATTCTCTGATAAGCATTCATAAATTCCAGAATCACTCTTAATGACATCAATAGAAACCACCATACATGAAGAGCCAAAATTATCTGCAACATTTTTGATAAGGTCTGGATTTAAAAAAAGAGCGGTATTAATTGCAACTTTATCGGCACCATGTTCCAGAAGCATTCTAACATCATCAATTGATCTAACTCCGCCTCCAACAGTCATTGGAATAAATATTTCCCTTGCAGCACTTGCAACAATATCATGCAAGTTATTTCTTCCATATAGGCTAGCAACAGTATCCATAAAAATTATTTCATCAGCAAACTCTTTGTAATAAATAGAAGAAAAAACACTTGGATATCCAAGTACACGTAAACCTTCTAAATGAACCCCTTTAACAACATTTTCACCTTTTACATCAATTCTAGGGATAATTCTGATACTTTTATGCTTGTCTACCATGAAGTCCATCCACCATCAATTATTAAGTTTTGCCCTGTAATATAGCTAGCTTCGTTAGATGATAAATACACTACTGATCCTGAAATTTCATCTATATTAGCTTTTCTTCCTAAAGGTACTTTTTCAGAATATTTTTTAACAAATTCTTTGTTTTCGCCTTCATGATAAATACCCCCTGGAGAAATGCAATTTACTCTAATATTATTCTTACCCCAATATGCTGCAAGATACCTTGTAAATGATATAACTCCACCTTTTACAACTGGATAGACTGAATGAGAGAAAATTTGTTTATCTTTATTTATTTGACCCTCTGAATACAATTCATCTAAATTCGAATTCTCATAAATTCTTTGATCGTTTCCAACAACACCATAGATTGATGAAATTAAAATAATATTTCCATTATTTTGTTTCTCCATAAAACGACCCACTTCTTGAGTAACCAGGAATAAACCATCAAGTTCAGTTTCAATAACTGATTTCCAGCCCTCCAATGAACACTCAGTAAAAGGAAGATAAAAATCATGAGGTTTAGATGTAACACTATAGATTAGTGTATCAATACATCCATATTTTTGCTGAACTGATCCTACTGCAGCAACAATAGAGTCCTTACTAGTAACATCGATATCTATTTGGTCAAAATCATCTAATTCCTCTTCATAATTAGATTTTAATGCTGCTTTAGACAAGCTCGGTAAATCAGCAGAAATTACTTTAGCATTTTGTAATCTTAATTTTTGACAGAATTCTCTACCTAGATACCCTCTTCCTCCAACTACAAGAATTACTTTATTTTTTAGATTAAACATCATTCATCTATTCTCTTAAAAACTAAATCTTTCTATTCTATCCATAATAACCCTCTTTCCACTTGAATTAGACTTTTTAAGAGCCTCAACAACTTTTATACTCTCAACTGCAGAATTAGCATCAAACTGATGCTTAAGTCTTCCTTCTTCAACCAGACACATAAATTTATCTAATTGGTCTTTATATGCTTCATTAAAGTCATATTCTAAATTTGACCATATTTTAAATACATCGCCACCCATGATTTGACCAATCAATTCCATTTTTCTAAAGTCGTATGAAACCCAGCCTTTTTCGAAAGTTACTAATCCACTCCTGTGAGAGGGGCGTTGAAGGTAATCTAAGTGAATCTGACTAACGGCGCCAGTATTATGTTTAATTATTAGGTCAGAACAAACTTCAACATCAATATCAAGTTGCTTAGATTCACTAAATTCACCATATACAGATAATGGCAAGCCAGCTAACTCAAGCGCAAGATGAATTTCATGAATAAGAGTTAAAGAAACACCTCCCCCTAAATCTTTTCTCGCATAGTATGCATTTTTGTAATCCTCATATGGGTGCCAGTCAGGAAGCCACTGACCAGCTTGGCATTGAATATTAATTATGCTACCAACATCATTGCTATCATGAAACTTAATAATATTTTTAATCAAAGGATGAAACATTAAATTATGTCCAACGAAGGAAACCACTTTTTTTTCATTTAAGGTTTCAATTAATTGTTCGCATGAATTGGAAGATGTTGATAGTGGTTTTTCAATAAAGATACCTTTTACATGTTCACAAATTTTTATAGCTGACTCAATATGATAGCTAGATGGATTAGCAATTATTGCTATATCTGGTTGTAATTTAATTGCTTCTTCCCAACTTTCAACTTCAATAAGTGGAAATTCAATTGGTAATTTTTTAAAATGCCCTTTTTTGCTTCGTAAAGCAACAATATTATTAATACCTTTCGTCTTTAGATTTCTAATATGTCTTTGCCCAATTGAGCCAGAACCAATTATTAATGCCGTTTTAATTTTATTAATTTTTTTTAATATTGGTTCAGACTGCGAAATAAATCTTTTTTTAAACTTATTTCCGACGCCTTCATTTAATTTAATAATTTCAGGATTTTTTTCAAGTAAATCAAGAATTTGAGACAAGGTAAAAACCTCTCCCTCTTTATATAATTCATTAAAGACTGCATTAAAAAAATCAAGATCTTGTGGGTAATCTAAAGTCATTCTTAATCCTGGTTTCATGTGCTTTTCGTTCACCACATCAAGATCAATGACATTAAATAAGCCTGTATCAGTAAAGTATCTTCCCCAAACCTCAGTATCACTTGAGTTTTTAATTTTTACAACTTTCTTGAGAGCCTCAACCTTTATACCGTAACTAAAGGCACCATGAGGAAGATCAAACTGCCTTATTAAGTCTGCATCAGTTCTAAAGTATTCCTCAACAATCTTATCTGCATAGAAAGGATCTACAAATGGACAATCTGCAGTAATATTGAGAATATAATCAAGTTTAAACTCGTTAGCTGCATCAAGGAGCCTAGACAATACATCATCAGGACTTCCAAAAAAACACTTAACCTTATTTTCCTTAGCAAGATCACCTAATGGCCTATCTTGATCTTCTGTTGAAGTACAAATAATAATTTCATCAATATTTTTTGCTAGTTTAAGCCTATCGAGCATATGACTTATGATGCTCTTTCCTTTAATTTTTATTAATAATTTTTTTGGGAGTCGTGTTGATTTCAAACGACCAGTAATTAAAAAGCCAACCTTCATTTTATTTTTCACGAATATGATTCCAGTTAATTACTTCGTTAATTTTCACATCATTAACTAAATTCTTTCCTAAAGAATCAAGGAGGTCAATTTGTGAAACCTCAGTAGCCTGAGATGTTCGGCAAAAATGAAAATCATTTATTGTTAATTCACTGCCCTTAATAAGATGTCGCTTGGCAATGGCTGCCATTTTCATTGGCCCATATTTAGAATACTCTTCCTCAGCTTTATTAAGCAACATCGAGCTGTCACCATAGAGACTTTCAAGTAATTTGATTTTGTTATAGAGTATATTTAGCTGCTCAATTGAAATGGCTGCAGAATAATCACACCGCTCAATTCCATACTCTGTTGTTACGTGCTTTTCAATAAAATGCATGCCATTAGCACAGACAAGGAGCGTTATAAGCTGGTTATTATCTTCGTCCCAAGATGTATGATCAGCGTAGCCAAATTTGTGGCCAGGATACATAGCTAGTATTTTTCTGATTTTCCCTAGATTTACATCTTCATATTTAGTGGGATAGTTTTGAAAACCAAACATTAAGACTGTCTTTCTATCATGAAAAATATTAACTGCTGCCTCCACTTCATCTAAAGTACAACCGCCAATACCAATAACCACTTTTGACTTAACATCAATATTTTCAATAACAGCCTTTTGAAGTCTTGGAACATTTAGGCATACAGAATGCAATTCAATCAATTCTGGACTAAATTTTTTTGCAAACTCAATGGCTTTGGTATCATTAAGTAACAACATTAACTCTTTACCATTATTCCTCACAATACCAATTAATTCCTCCCATTGTTTGGGGCTAAACATCCAAGATTTAAGAGTTTCATAAGCAGCATGATCTTTATTCATATACTCATCAAGATCAAGTGTTATATGTAATTTAACTATATCTGCCTTTGATAACTCACAAATACTAGTGACTAGATTTTTCATAAAACCATAATCACCCTCATGGTGCCAAGCTGTTTCAGCGATTAGTTTAATCATCTAAATTAAATCCATTTTTAAAGGAAACATTAACATTTTCATACTCTTTCATATGTCCTATATCAAGCCAATACTCATGAATAGGGAATACATTCACTGAACTTCCTTGTTTGATTTGCTGTTCAAGTAAATTTGGCATATCTATTTGAGTATTAGCCTTTACTTTATCAACTAATTCTGGCTCCAATACATAAATACCTGCATTTACAAAATATTTCTCAATAGGTTTTTCATTAATATTTTTAACATGATGCCCTTTGATATTAACAACGCCAAATGGAATTTGAACTTCATATTCACGAATACACATTGTTGCTATACTTTTTTGTTCTTGATGAAAAGCAAGTAAATGCTCAAAATTAACCTTAGTTAAAACATCTCCATTCATCATCAAGATAGGCATGTTTGGAAGGTTTTTAGGAAGCAAGCCAATAGAGCCAGCAGTCCCCAGTGGCTTTTCTTCATTAACATACTCAATTTTTACTCCCCAAGCAGAACCATCTCCAAAATAAGCTTTTACTTGTTCAGCTTTATAATGAGTTGAAATATAAAAATTATGAAATCCAGATTTAATAAAGCGGGATAAAATAATTTCTAAAATTGGACGACCGCCAACATTAAGAAGTGGCTTTGGGGTTTCCTCAGTTAATGGATGTAATCTAGTACCAAAACCTCCAGCCATCAGAAAAACTGGGTTGTCATATTTTTTATCATAGGTTAAATTTTTAAGCGTCTCAAGACCAACAAGCAATCCTTTCTTATTAAGAATGGGCATATGCAAAAGATTTCTACTTTTCATTCTTGACATAATTAATTCAGATGAGTCAGAATTTAATGAAGTAGTTGGGTTTTTATTCATGACCTCCTCAACTAAGCAATTCATTCCTCTATGTTTTATTAGAGCACGACGAATATCACCATCAGTTATTGTTCCCAATAACTTCCCTTTTTTATCGCTAATAAGGGCAATTTGTAAGCCTCCGCCATGGAGAACTTTAATTGCTTTTTCAAGAGAGTCCGATGACTTTAATAATATTTTCGACCAATCTTCCAAGTAAATTCTCCTAATGTATGTCTTTAAATTTTTTAATTACCGAAATAGGTTCGTGCATCAGCTTATCTACTATAAAAACTGCTGCTGAACCTGTTCCATAAATATTTTTTATATTCTGAATTTTATTTTTAAAGCTACTAGAAAGGGCAAGTTTAATAGATTCATGAAGTGTATTAAGATTGCAGTCAATTACATTTTCGCTTCTAAGTCGCCCTTTTTGTCTATCACCAATATTAACCACCGGTTTCTTAAAACTTGCAGCCTCAATAATACCGCTAGACGAATTACCAATAATTAAATCAACATATTTCATTGCACTTAAATATTTAACTTGCCCAAGGCTTTTCACAACTTTATACTTTGAAGGGTGTATTTTACAAAATTGTTCTATCTTTTTGTTAATAAGACTTCCGCCTAAATCAGCATTAGAGTATGTAAAAAGTATATTAAAACTAAAAGTTTCCAAAATACTTAAAATAACTTCTAAATCATGAGCAATATCATTTTCTTCTAATGTTACTGGATGGTAAGTAAATAACGCACTTTTGGAGGTAAACTTCCAACTTAGCTCTTTCTCCAGTATTTTCTTTGTTAGTAGATTAAGATTTATTATATTGTCAATACCTGGCGCACCACTATTAAAAACTCTTCCTGAATCCTCACCCATTTGAATGACTCGCTGCCGATAAGTTTCAGTAGCACAAAAATGCAAATAACTCATCTTTGAGATTGAATGCCTAATTTGTTCATCAACAGCACCTTCAGTAATCTCTCCACCATGAATGTGGGCAATGGGTATATTCATTAAGAGTGCAGCAGTAGCAACAGCATGAGTTTCATACCTATCGCCTAATAATAAAACTACATCCGGTTTTAATTTATCAAAACTATCAGAAATAAGAGAAGTTGCCAAACCAGAAGATTTAACTATTGAAAGCTTTGTATCTGTCAAAGAAAGATTTTCAATCTTGTCATCAATTCTAAAACCATCATTTTCAATCTCTTTATAGGTAAGGCCATATTCAATAGAAAGATGCGATGAAGTACAAATTAATTGAAGTTCAAGATTATTTGACTCCTGAATTTTAATAAGAATTGGATAAAAAAGACCATATTCTGCTCGCGAACCTGTAACTACACAAACTTTTCTATTATTCATAACAAATCATCTATTTGATAATCACGTTTTGCAACTTTACCAATAATCAAGTCCCAATTCATAGGACTTATTCCTGACCCAGGTCGTTTAGTTGTTATATTTTTTTCAGTAAACAACTCTCCTTTTTTTATTGATTTATAAGCAACCATTGATTTTCTAGCAGCAATGATATTTGGCTCTTCACTTTTACTTGGTTTTTTTATACTACTTCCAAGAGCTTTTTCAATATTTCGAATAGAGCCTACCATGGCTTTTAACTGTTTAGGATCTATTGAAGACTTATGGTCTGGACCATCCATAGATTTGTCTAAAGTAAAGTGTTTTTCAATAACAGTTGCACCCATTGTAACTGCCGCAATACTTACTTCAATACCAAGTGTATGATCACTATAGCCCACACGAACTTTAAATTTATCTCGTATTGTTTGCATTGCCCTGAGATTTACGTCCTCCATAGGTGTTGGATACATAGTATTGGCATGAAGCACTGTTATATTTCCTTTTGATGTGCCTGAATCTATTAAAATTTTTAGTGCATCTTCAATTTCTTTGAGAGTTGACATTCCAGTAGACAATATTACTTCTTTACCTAATGTTCCGATATGTCTAAGATAAGTAAGATTTGTAATTTCTCCACTAGGAATCTTAAAGATTTGAAGATTTAGCTCGTTAAGAAGATCAATACTCTCATGATCAAAAGGTGTAGAAAGAAATACAATATCCTTTTTATTGCAGTAAGTAATCAGTTTTTTATGAACACTGAAGTCCAACTCTAGCTTTTTAAGCATACTAAATTGAGACTCTGATTGATTTGTTGAATTCTTTTGATAGGCAGCCTTTGGTGCATTTTTTGAAACTAAATTCTCAGTTTTGAAAGTTTGAAATTTAACTGCATCAGCTCCAGAATTACTAGCTACATCAATTAGTTTATATGCTAAATCAATTTTTCCATTATGATTAACGCCAGCTTCGGCAATAATAAACACACTCACTTAATAATACTTCCTGCTTTAATAAAACTATTCTTTTTAATTGTAATTGAATTATTAGTTACTACCCCACTGCCTATAAAACACCCCTCTTCAATCTTCACTCCTCCATTAATGAGGGCGTTAGTCGAAATATGGCAGTGTTTTGAAATCTTGCTATCATGTTCAATTAGGGCTTTCGAATTAATAATACAATTTTCACCTATACGCACTCCAGCATTAATCAATGCATCATGCATTATAACTGTACCATTTCCAATAGACGTATGCTTTGACACATAAGCTTTAGAAGAAATAATTTTTGGAAATCTAAAACCGGCTTTTTTTACTAAATTAAATAGTTTTATTCTTGCCTCTGGAGACCTTATTTGCCCCAAAGTAATTAATGCATAAGTATATATTTTTGAAAGATCTTCGAGATCTGAATCACTGCCAATTATTGGATAACCTAAAACATTTTTACCGATTAATTCTGGCATATCTACTATACCACCAATTGTAAATTTACCTTCTTGTTCAATTACATCAATTACTGATTTACAATGACCACCACCCCCGATTAAAATAATTTCTTTCATGATGATAAAGGACTACTAGGGATATTTACTACTCGTTGTTCAAGCCAATTCGAATTGGATAAATCTCCACACTGACATCCTTGAAACATTTGCAAAGTATTCATCAAAGTCCATATTGGGCGAGTCATTACGCCTTTTGAATTGGTCTCATGTAAAAAAAGATCACGCTGTTCTTTGTCTTTGAGGATGATTGAGTTTAACCAATAATTTGATTTACTATTAAGCGGCTCTTCAAAAAAACTAAATGGCTTATCTTTGAAAAATTCCCTATACGCAAGAGCAATATTTTTTTTACTTGATAATAAAATTGTTAAATTTTCTAATTGTGAGACTAATAAAGCAGCGTTTAAATTTGGCATACGGTAGTTATAACCTATCATATCGTGAATATATTCCCATTTATGAGAAACTTTTGCTGTACTTGATAAATGTTTTGCTTTTTTTGCCAACTCCTCATCATCCGTTAAGATACATCCACCTCCACCTCCAGTAATAATTTTATTACCATTAAAGCTCAAAATTCCCAATGAACCATAAGTTCCTGTATGTTTTTCTTTATAAAAACTACCCAAACTTTCTGCCGCATCCTCAATTAATCTCACTTTGTATCTATCACAAATTTCTTTAATTTCAGAAATCCTACAAGGGTGTCCAAAGGTATGCATCGGAATACAAGCCTTAATTACTTTTCCAGAAACTTTATTTAAGCATTGATTATTTCTTAAGACTGTATTTTCTGACAAAAAGTCATTTAATGAATCTGGTGATAACCCCATAGTATCTTTATCAACATCAATAAATATTGGACTTGCTCCACAATATCTAATTGCATTACAAGTCGCAACAAACGTTAATGGCTGAGTAATTACCTCACTGAATTCATCTACATTTGACAAGAGAAGGGCTATATGGAGGGCTGAAGTTCCATTTGTTGTAGCAATAGCAAACTTTGAATCAGTATACTTAGCGATTTTTTCTTCAAATTCATTAACAAATTTACCAACACTAGATACATAAGTAGAATCAATACATTCGTTTAAATAAAGCTTTTCGTTTCCCATAAATAATGGCTCATGCAAAGGAATAGTTCCTTCTTTGCCATAAATGCTTCTTACAAAATCAATAACATCATCAAACATTATATATTTCAGCTTTATAATTCTTCAAATTATTAGGCTTAGTAATCCAATCAATTGTCTTTTGCAGACCTTTTTCCAAATTTATCAGAGGTTTAAAACCTGTAAGTTTTTCTATCTTCGAATTATCACACCATAAGCGAAATACTTCAGAATTTTCAGGACGAATTCGTTGTGTATCCTGAATAAAATTCACATTACTGCCCATTAATTCATTAATCAGATCAAGAGTATCTTTGATGCTAATCTCAGAATTTGATCCAATATTAATTGTTTCACCAATTGTTTTATCATTTTCTGCAATGGCAATAAAACCCCTACAAGTGTCTTCAACATAGTTAAAGTCTCTTGTTGGAGACAAATCGCCCAATTTAATTTCACTGATACCAGTTGCAATCTGAGTAATTATAGTTGGTATAACAGCACGTGCTGACTGTCTAGGTCCATAAGTATTAAATGGACGTGCAATTGTGACTGGCAAATTAAAGGCGTTATAAAAACTCATTGCCATTGAATCAGCAGCAATTTTTGAGGCGCTATAAGGTGATTGAGGTTGCAAGGGATGATGTTCGTCAATTGGTACATATTGGGCAGTTCCATAAACCTCACTTGTCGAAGTATGAATAACTCTTATATTGCCATTCTCTTTTGCAGCTTGGCATATGTTGAGAGTACCATTTATATTAGTTTCAACATAACTACTTGGTGCCGAATACGAATATGGAATAGCTATTAATGCTGCAAGATGAAAAATAATATCAACATCCTTTACTATTTCATTACAAAAATGAGGGTCTCGAACATCACCTGCAAGGATTTCAATTCTATTTTTACAATTGACATCCTCTAGCCATCCCCAGGATCCAAAGGAATTATATTGAGTAAGCGCTTTGACATTATAATATTTAGATGAAAGCATCTCAACAAGATGAGATCCAATAAATCCATCAGCTCCAGTTACAAGTACATTTAAATTTTTCATTACTACACTTTAGGAAATAAACAAATTGAACTTAAACGTTGCCATAACGACTATTTTTAATCATTGTATAGCCTTTAATTAATTCACCAATTCCTCTGTCTAGAGGAAATTCAGTCTTAAACCCTGTTGATTCTATCTTTTCATTAGATACAATATAATTTCTTTGGTCAGGATCTTTTCCAATCTGCTCATCAATAAACACAAAATTTGGCAGCTGTTTCTGGATTGTCTGACAAAGTTCTTTTTTAGATACATTCGCATCAGATAGGCCAACATTAAAAATTTCACCTTTCATAGAATTATGGTTGTTTAGTGCATGACGAAAAACTCTAGACACATCCCTAACATGAATATAGTTTCGCTTAAAGTGACTCTCAAAGAGAACTACAAACCCATCATTAACAGCTCGATATGTAAAATCATTTACCAACAAATCTATTCGCATGCGAGGTGACATTCCAAATACAGTTGCCAATCGAAAACTAATTGCATTTGATTGCTCCATTAATTTTTTTTCAATTTCTACCTTTTCAATGGCATATTGTGAAATTGGCCTCAAAGGAGACTCCTCATTACAATAATTATCTTTTTCTCCAACCCCGTATGCACTATTCGTAGTTGGCATCAAAACTATCTGGTCTTTAGATAGCAGCTTGAGCATTAATTCAATTGCATCATGATTTGTAGTAGTAGCTCCTATTGGATCTAAAGAGCACAATGGCGCCCCTACAAGAGCAGCTAAGGGAATTATGACGTCCACTTTCTTCATAAGTCCAGACATAATTTCTTTTTGACGAATATCACCTTTAACAATTGAAAAATTAGGGTGATAACAGCAATGATTAAGACTGCTTTGTTTAAACATAAAATTATCCAAAACAGTCACTTTATGCCCTTCTTCAAGCAAATCTGGGACTAATGTTGACCCCAAGTATCCAGCTCCACCAGTTACTAAAATATTATACAAATCGACTCTCCTATATTTAATTTATAAATTTAAAAAATTGTTTATTTTACTTTTTTGTTTGAAACTAATTAATATTTTTATTTAGGTAATACGTCTTTAGCTCTAAAGTAATCATCAGGCAATCCAATATCAATGAATTTACCCAAACATTCTCTCCCAAATAATTTTCCACCATTCTTAATGAAATTAGGCATGAGTTGGTTTTCTAATGACACAGAATCACCAGACTGGTAATCAAGTCTCTTTAAAGTTGAAGGTTCTAACAAATATACCCCTCCATTTGCTAAACCACTAGAAATTTCTTGTTCTGAATTTAATGACAATATCTGTCCATCTTGGCCAATATCTAGAGATAAAAAACGCTTGAAATCATTAGTTTTAAATAAGGCTAAGGTCCAAGTTGATTCTGACTCAATATGAAACTTATAAAAACTTTTAAGATCAACTTCAATAAAAGTGTCGCCATTAAGAACAAGAAATGTCTCATCAAGGTTTGTAGCTGAAAATAGAAGACCGCCTCCCGTGCCAAGAGGTTGAATTTCAATTATGTATTCAATTTGAGCGCCTTTATAATTTTCTCCAAAATGATTAATAATTATGTCTTTTAAGTAGCCTACTGATAAAATAAATCGAGTAATGCCCTGTTCAATCCAGTAATCCATTTGATGCTCTAGAAATGGACGATTATGAATAGGCACCATAGGCTTTGGAAGATCAGGGACAGCTTCCCTCAATCGAGTTCCTAACCCACCGGCAAGAATAATAGCCGTTTTAACCATTAATCAACTGAATTTACTATATTGCAAATATCATCAACTTCACTATCTTTTAAGTCAGGAAAATTACCAATATAAAAGCCAAAAAAATGAATATGCTCAGTTTCTTTAAGACTTAAAAAGAAATTTTCTTGCAATAATTCCTTAACATAAGGCTGACGAGTTTGATTTCCACCACCAGCACTTCCACGTCGAAACTCAATACCAGAGTTAGTCATTTTAGTCATAAGTCTTTCTACAAAATTTATATCAGGCTTTATTAAAATAAGATTGAAAGCATAATTACTTGAGCCTTCTAATTTAAAATCAGTACGATATTTATTTGAATCAAGTTGCGTAATAAATCTATATAAGTTTTCAGTGCGCCGCTTAACAATATTGTCTAGCCTTTTGAGTTGACTTAGACCCATAATGCCTCCAATCTCATTGTTACGGACATTATAAGCTGGATAAGAAAATATAAAATCTGGGTTAAGATCTGGATTAGCATCTTTATAAGCCTTTTGAACATCAGGATCATTGGCTTCACGAACCATACCATGGGATCGGAGCATTCTTAATTGTTGATAGACTTCAGGATCATTAGTACAAATCATACCGCCCTCAATAGTACTCATATGATGAGCATAGAAGAATGAAAAATTTGAAATCCATCCAATACTACCAGCTTTATGATTATTATGTGTAGCACCATGTGATTCGCACACATCCTCAATAAGAGGAATATTATTAAGCTTCAGATGATCAACTAATTTATCAGTCAGTCCGTCAAACCCTTGAGCATGAGTTAAAAAAACTGCACGAGTTTTATTAGATATTTTATCTAAAACATGATTAGTGTCCATTGCTAATGAATGAGGATCAGTATCTACGAAAACTGGGGTAAATCCATTTTGTAAAACTGATGAAATATCAGAAATCCATGTGAGCGAAGGAACGATTACTTCCCCACCTTCTGGATGACGAATCTTTAGAACTGCCATAGTTAATAGATTTGCTGAAGAGCCTGAATTAACAAAAACACTATATTTGACTCCCAACCATTTAGACCATTCTTCCTCGAATTTTCTAACATAAGGACCATTTGTTAGAATGGGGTCATCCTGTTTTAAATGCTCAATCACTGCATCTAAATCTTCTCGCAAAATATTATTTCGCATTAAAGGGTATCGCATAACTTTTCCTCAATATGATTAATTTATAAATTGAATTTTTACAAAGTTAAGAGTTGTTTTTTCAGCAAACATAAATCTCATTCGAATTGTCAATTAAATTATTATATAAAATGCACCATAGCAGTGTATGATACTTCAGCGGTATATGATACTGCATATGCAATTAATGAATAAGTAAAAAGATTAATATTTAGTTATTTAATAATATATTTTGAAGGGCAAATTCTTAACTTTATATCATTAGTAACACCTATATTAAGAAACCAAAATGAACTTGATTAGAGCCCCTAAACTTTCTAATATTTTTTTCATATAAATTATATAAACGAAAAATATTTAAACATCTATATTTAACAATTACCTCAAATTTAACATGAAATTTTTTAATATGTTTAAGAATCCAAGTTTTATTTTATTAAAAAATATAGTTACTTTAAAAAACCCAGCCAAACTAATTCACTTCATCTCTAAAGCTATTGGTAGGATTATTTCATTATCTATGATTATTTTTTTAAAAATCATTGAAAATAGTTTAGGATTATTTATAGCTTTAGTTGATATCAGACCACGAAAGAAAATTGGAAAAAAAATCTTGGTATGTCGATATAAAAATTATAGTCTACTATCACAATTTGAGTCTTATGAGAAGCATCATATTGATGAAACATTGATTGATAATGGATATGAAGTTGACGTTTTTTACTGGGATGAGAATGAGAGTATATTTTTTAGTCAAGTTAAATTATGGCTAACAATAAGAAGATTGAATCCATGGATTATTTTTTTTAGCTCATATTCTCCAAGAAAGAAACGCCCTTCTTCACAACCAAGTCTTAAATTTTTAGAAATCCTCAGAAAAAAAATAAGTTCTAATTTTATTTTTCTCTGGTGGGACTCATGTTCAGATACTTTTTACGACACTGAAATAAAAACGCTTGAAAAAGTAAAATCTTTACATTTGTTAATGGAAAACCCTTCGTTAGATTTTGGTAAGAAATATAAGAATGTAAGTAATGACTCTCTCATTCCTTTGTGGATAAGCCGTTCTTTAGCAAAGCCTCTAAAAAAAGATATTGATGTAGCGTTCAGTGGTCAAGTTGACTCCTATAGAGATAAGAGGAAAGTTTTTATTGAATACCTAATGGAACAAAACATAGCTGGTTATATTGCTACTCCTAGTCGAGATCAGCAATTAAGCCACAGTAAATATGCTGAAATATTAGGTAGAGCTAAAATTGGTATTAACTTTTCTTTCAGTGTAGACAAGCATCAATTAAAAGGAAGAGTCTATGAAACTCTTCATTCAGGCGCTCTTTTATTAGAAACAAAAAATCCCCAAACAAGTGTTTTTTTTATTGATGGGGAAGATTATATTAGCTTTACAGATAAAGAAGATATGGTTAAAAAAATTAGATATTATCTTTCTCATGATAAAGAACGTGAAAAAATATCTAAATCTGGAAGAGAAAAAGTTTTGAAGCTATATAATTCAGAACTATTTATGAAGAAAATTTTAGATCATAAAAATTTTATTCATTATTGAGGCCTTCTAATTTTAAGAATAGTAATTAGCATCATTATTTATTTTTTAACATTATCTCGCCACCAAGCTATAGTTTTAGAAATACCTTCATCAGTACTAGTATTTGGAGTCCACCCAAGCTCTCGCTCAGCTTTGCCACAATCGAGTGATAGAGAAGTTTTAATTGTTGGTTGAGTTAAATCATGCTCAATTATGAGGTCTTTACCTGAAGCATCAATAATTTTCTTAACTAGACCTTTAATTGATATGGCACTTCCATACCCACAATTATAAAGCTCATATGGCTTTTTTTGACTTTCAATTGCTTTTTCTACAAATGATGTAAGATCATCCACATACAATAAATCTCTTTCTTCCTCACCAGTTCCCCAAACATTTATTTTTCCATCTTTAGAGGCCAAAACTTTAGTTATTGTAGCGCCAAAAACATGTGACTTTTCTAAATCAAATTTATCATGTGGTCCATAAATATTTGTGTGTCTAATTGTTGTAAATTTCGTCTCTCCAATGCGTGAATAAAAATCACACATCTTTTCAATATAAAGTTTTGTATGCCCAACCCCATAATATCGAGGATGGAGTTCAAGGTTAGCATCATAACTATCTTCATCTTGAGGTTTTTCAACTGATTGAAGCATAACAGTACAGCTAAAAAATATTACATGCTTAACTTTATGTTCAAAAGCTTCACGAAATAACAATGAATTCATAACAGCATTATCGGTAACATGAATATAGGGACGAGCAACAATATCTTTAGATCCAGATGTTGTTGCAGCGGCTTGAATTATTATGTCAACGCCCTTAACAACTCGCTTAATATCTTCTACATTAGTTAAATCTGCCTCTACCCACTTTAAATTTGGACAGTCATAGGTTGGTCGCTTGTTATGAACACCAATAACCTCATAGTTATCATTCTTTGCAAAAGACTCCACCATATTTCTTCCAATAAAGCCAGTTGCTCCACAAATTAGAACTTTCAATTTATTACTCATATAGAACCTCTCTCATCAATATTCTTTGAAATGTTAAACTACGATATTACTTCTATAAAATATTATTATCTGTAGAAGCTGGCTCAGTAAAAACATTGTACCTTGAGTCAATATCTGATAAATTATTCGAATACCAATCCATTGTTTCCCTAATACCATCGGACAAATTAATTTTAGTTTCAAAACCTATTAAATCTTGAGCCCTTGACATATCCATTAACCTAAGTGCGTCTCCCTTAGGTTTGGTTATATCCCATTCAACCTCTCGATTGTCTGGAAGGTTGCTAACAATCTTTTCAACAATTTCTCGAATAGATACACCATCTCCACTTCCTAGGTTTATAGGTTTGTTAATTCCTTTTTCCACTGTAATCATCATTCCACGTGCAACATCTCGAGCATGAATGAAATCTCTTATTGGAGAACCATCTCCCCATACAGTCAAAGGAGATTCACCTTCCATAGCTCTTCGAATCAATGATGGTATTACCATAGCATTTGCAGGGTCAAAGTTATCATAAGGACCGTAAACATTTGCTGGCCTCACAATTGATATCCCATTCCATCCATACTCAATCTGGTATGCCTCAGCCTGTAATTCTGCCATACGTTTGGCCCAACCAGCAAAACGATCATTAGGAGACGGAAATGTTTTCCAAACATCGTCTTCTCTAAACATATCTGCAGGTTGATAAACTCCTATAGAACTTGCAAACAAATATCTCTCAACCCCCATTCGACGGGCTGCTTCCATCATATTAAAACTAAATGTGATAGTGGGCACAAAAAAACTAGCTGGTCTCTCAGCACACATCTTCGGAGAGCCTTTTATTCCAACCAATTGGAATACAATTTCCTGGTTAGAGCAAACATCCATGCAAGCATTAAAATCACGTAAATCAGCATTCTTAAATTTTGCTCCTTCTGGGCAGCGAGACTTATCATCTAAGGATACCACTGTAACCACAGCCTTTTGTTCGAGCAACATTTCAACTAAAGGGTTTCCTATAAGGCCAGTTCCACCTGTGACTAAAACATTTTTTCCTGTATAAAAACTCACACTTCTCTCCTGTTATTAAAATTAGATAAGATTAAATTATTCTATATGATCCAAAAACTCATTAAATTGCAATATATAGGATAAGTTAGTTAATAATGAATTACTAAAAAGGGCCTTTAAAGTTAGCAACTTCTTCTGCTTGCTCATGTTTAGGTTTCCAAAGTTTTTCATTTGGCCTAATCATCTCAAATACCTTTGAAGCAATTGATGCAGCATTAGGATAAAAATGGTCTTCTAGAACTGGTGTAGTTGGACATGGAGTATTAGCAAAACCTAGTCTTCCAACCTTTATATTTTTTTTACCTTGGAAAAATTCTACTACTTTCATACATATTTCCGCTGCTACGCCACACTCTTGCCAACCATTATCAACAACTAAGAGTTGGTTTGTTTTTTTAACAGACTCGATAATTGAGTCAATATCTAATGGTGAAAGCCAAATAGGATCAATCAATTCAGCATTTATACCCTTTAATTGCAAAAGTTTACATGCTCTATATGACTCTATTACCATATGACTGATTCCAACCAAGGTAATGTCATCACCATTAATTACTATTCTAGCTTTGCCAATCTCACTAGCATACAATTCTTTAGGAGTATGCTCTTTCATTCCAAAGAGCATGCGATGTTCAATATATACAACTGGATTTTCATCACGAATTGCTGCAACCATAGCTCCTTTAGCATCGCTAGCAAAAGTTGGAGCAACTACCTTTAATCCTGGAACATGCATAAAAAAAGACTGGAAGGCTTGACTATGTTGGCTTCCCTGCCCCCAACTCCTTCCAATAGCTCCTTTAAGAACCAATGGAACGGTAGAATCGCCACCAGACATATAATGATTTTTTGCCGCCATATTAATTAGCTGATTCATACAAAGAAGCATAAAATCAAGTCTAATATGAACATTAATTGGTCTTAATCCTGCAAGAGCAGCACCAATCGCTACCCCTAGCATTCCATCTTCGGCCAAGGGGACATCAAAAGACCTTTCCTTTCCAAAATGCTTATGTAAATCAAGAGTAGTGCCCGCTGTACCTTTGGGATCATCAACACCTTGACCCATAACTAAAACACTATCATCTCGCTGCATTTCTTGAAAGATTGCCTCCCTGATAGCCTCTGCATATGTCAATAATCTAATATTATTATCCATAAATGTGTTTTTCTAGTTCAGATTGGTTAGGAAATAAGCTATTTTCAGCAAATTCAAAAGCCGAGCTAATTTCATGCTTTACATCATTTTCTATACTAATCTTTAAATCGGTAGGAATTTTACTTCCTAAAACTTCTACTTGATCCTGCTGTTTCCATGGATCTTTCTCTGAAGAAGGCCTATAATTCATATCCCAATCTTCATTTGGACCAACATGCTCTAGATACCTATAAGTATAGACTTCTAGAAATCTTGGCCCCTCACCACTTCTAATTTCATCAATTAAATTTTTAGCTAGAGATCTTATTTTGAAAACATCATTATCTTTAATAACGTAAGACTCAATTTTATTTGCCTCAGCAATTTTGTATAATTCAGTCTGAGCAGATCGACTTTGAACTGATGAGTGAATTGCATAGTCATTATTTTCACATACAAATAGAATTGGTAACTTTTTCAATGAAGCAAAATTTATACTCTCATAAAAAGCGCCTTCATTAGTTGCGCCATCACCAAAGAAGCATACGACAACTTTGTCAGAAGCACTGTACTTTAAAGACATTGCATAACCAACAGCCTGAGGAATTGAAGTAGCAACTATAGCTGAAGTGACCATCATATTTACAGAACTATCAAGCAGATGCATTGACCCACCTTTTCCTCTGCAGCATCCATCTACTTTTCCATAAAGTTCAGCCATCATAGAATTAAGATTTCCCCCTTTGGCAATATAAAGAGCATGACCTCGATACGTACCAAAAACAATATCCTCTCGTCTAAGAACATCGCATATGCCGACAGAAATAGCTTCTTGCCCAATTGATAAATGAACTGGGCTCTTAATTACATCAGATGGATAAACTTTAGCTATTTTCTGCTCAACACTTCTAATTAAGAAAAGTTGGCGATAAAGATTTAATATTAATTGCATATCCATCATTTACCTCTTACAACTGAAAGGTCAAACCTTGGTATTAAAAAAAATTTCATTATTTAATGATTCTCATTTAAAACTTGTTTACGACAATGTTCTAATAGATACTTAACACTTTCTTCAAAAGAGTACTTGGGAGACCAACCAGTTGACTCTTCAAATTTAGTTGTATCAGGAATTTGCAGTGTAATATCTACAGGCCGTAATAATTTAGGATCAACTTTTGATGGGATTTCACAATTTGCATGTTTTTTTAGTAACTGTAAAAACTCACCGACAGTTATTACAGTTTTACCTCCAATATTGTATATTTCACCAGAAGTTCCATATTCTAAAGCATACCAATAAGATTCCATAGCATCACGAACATCAATTAAAGTCCTAGTTGAGTCTAAATTACCATGAAGTAAAGTTTTTTGTTTGCCAGCTTCAATTCTTGCTACTTGCAAAGCAAAAGATGTTGCAAAAAGATCACTTCTTCTGGGATTTAAGTAAGCAAACATTCTGGTTCGAATAACCTTCATACCATACGCAGAAAAGTAAGTTTGTCCTAAAAGATCCTGTGTGACCTTAGAAACAGAGTAAGGGTTGACTGCATTAATTGGACAATCTTCGTTTATGGGTACATTCTTAGGATCAACTTTACCATACACTTCAGATGTACTACACAATTGAATAATAGGATCTATTGGAAGAAACCTTATAGCCTCAAATAAATTCGCAGTGCCCATGATATTATTGTTCAAAACTGCTAATGGTGTATCAAAAGCAGCCCTAACATTAGCAAAGGATGCAACATGAAAAATTCCATCAGGTTTAATTTTTTCTAGTGTATTGAGCGTTGAACTAAAATCAGTAAGATCAGTTTCATGTAAATGTATCTTATCTCTAATTTTATTGAGATTATCTATTGACGTAGTACTATGCCAACGGGCCATTCCATGCACTTCAACTTGAGGCTGATTTTTCACGAGATACTCTGCAAGATAGCTGCCTCCTGAGCCTGATATACCAGTTATTAAAATACGTTTCATTTTATTAAATCCATTTTTATTTTAATATTTAGTTACTATTTTTTACCTAATAATTTACAAAAAAACTATAGCCCACTTGGCTGATAAAGGACAATTCGACTTCCAGAGTTATCAAACTCAAAAGGAACATAGATCAATTTATTAAGGGCTTTACGAACATTCTCTTGTTTATCTGGTGGAACAAAAAGCATCATAAATCCTCCTCCTCCTGCACCTAGAATTTTGCCACCAAGTGCCCCACTATTTTTTGCATTAGCATAAATCAAATCAATCTCTGATGTAGTTATTAAATCTGACAAAGAGCGCTTGTAATTCCAACTTTTATCAAGGAGATGACCAAACTCTTCAATAGGGATCTGTTCATCTTGCAATATGTCAATGGCCTGATCAACCATATCTCCCATTTTGTTAAGCTCTTTGGACTTATTCTTCATATTTTGGATTTGTGAACCTGCAATTTCCGACGCAAAACGTGTAAAGCCTGAAAAAAACATCATAAGGTGGCTACTTAATTCTTCAAGTCTATTTGGTGGAAGAATAACTCGCTCTACATCAAACGCACCATTTTGATGAAAGTGAATCTTATTAAATCCTCCATAAGCAGCAGAGATTTGATCTTGTGATCCAACATTTTCACCAATTATGTTTTGTTCAATATGGATTGCATCTCTTGCTAAAAGCTCTTTACTCGAAATTTTTCCCTCCAATGCTCTGAGTGCATGAATAAGTCCTACTGTAAAAGACGAGCTAGAACCTAAACCTGATTTTGCAGGTAAATCTCCATCATGATGAATTTCTACACCTTTATGACAAGAATGATAATTCAATGTAGCCTTTACAGCAGGATGAACTATCTCATCTACATTATTTACAGACTCAATTTTTGAATAAACTATTCTAGTTTTATGCTCAAAAAAGGGTGGCAACTCTCTGACACTTATGTAGCAATATTTGTCAATAGTTGTTGCCAATACTTTCCCTCCATTTTCTGTAAACCATCCTGGATAGTCGGTCCCTCCACCAAAAAATGACATTCGAAAAGGGGTTCTAGTTATTATCAAATTAAATCACCTAAAAGTTAGAGTAGTTAAAAAGCAAAATACCGTTCTTACTTTTTTTCACAAGAGTGAATTATAGAGTAAACATCCTTGTAATATTTTGATTTTTGGGACAGTAAGCTTTTCTTTGAAAAACCCGATTTTGGCAAAAAATAAATAGATTTTAATGCCATCCATCTATAGAAAATATATATTGAGTAGATCATACCTCTATTATTAATAAAGTGCTTTTTAATAAATTTTCTAATAAATAAATATTTTGAATTTTCAGGAATAAAAATAGGTGCAAAAAGTTTTTCGACTGCAAATTTGGCTTTTAAATTTGAATCATCTAAGCTTAAATTATGATTTCTTGATAATACTTCAGAAACTGAATTTATTAATTCGATATATGACAATTCAAAATCTTCATTTTTAATCCAATCGCCTCTTGAAAGATGATCTATAGAAGAATGGACATTCCTTGCGAAATAAAGGCAATCAATAAACTTCGACTTGCCTCTCATGGCAAATGTTATTGAATTTGCATATTCTCCACACATTTTATCTACAATTTTATCTACACCATTACTAATATCATCTTTAAATTCATTAATACGATGAACAGAAAAATTGGGAACCCAATAGTTAGAAGTTATTTCGTTAATTCTTTCTAATGCCGTCTCTCCATGCAATTCTTTTTTATCCCAATAAATATTTATTATCTGTAAATCTCCATAAGGACCATCCTTATTCAATTTAAATATGAATGCACGGCCTTGTGCAGTTGCATATTCCAGATTCTCATCTAGAAATTCTGCACATTTCGATAAGGATTCCAAAACAAAAAAATCATCATCTCCACTGAAAACACAATAATTCGAAACATTAGCTAATTGAGCTTTCTCAGCAAGCTTAATCATAGTTTTTCTGTCATTTAATTTTTCCCAGTGATAATAATAAATATCTAACTTATCTTGGGCTGCTTTCATAACCAAATCCTTTGAAGATTGACTGCTTGCATCACCTATGAATATTGGATGAGGACTGTTAATTGATGCATAGTAATTAATTAATCTAATTACAAAATCTATCCTGTTGAGAGTTGGAACTAGTAATGCTACTTTTGTCATAATTCTATCTACACATATTTAATTAAATATTATAAATTACTTACTAAATCTTAATTGAAAATTATCTTTACTCTTTACTAACTCATCATATGTTAAAGATCTAACAATTTCACCTTTATCAAGAACATGAATAATATCGCAATTTTTTAAAGTAGATATTCTGTGAGCCACAAAAAATACAGTTAACTTTTGACTAAGACTGTCAATTGATTTCATAACTTCCCCTTCAGTCTTTGTATCCAAAGAACTAGTTGCTTCATCAAGAATCAATATAGGTACATTTTTATATAGTGCACGAGCAATGCCAATTCTTTGTTTCTGACCTCCAGAAAGACGAACACCTCTCTCACCAACACTAGTTTGATAACCTTTGGGTAATTCATTAATCATATCGTTAATTTGTGCCATTTTTGCAGCATATTCTACATTACCGTCTTTAATAAAGTTCTTATCAATACCAAAGGCTATATTATCTTTAATAGTACTATCTGAAAGAAAAATGCTTTGAGGAACATGTGCAATATTTCTCCACCAATTATGCCGATTCTCTCGATTTATTAACTTATTATCTATTAGCAAATCTCCACTTGTGGGTTCTATCAAGCCCATTAGTATATCTAGCAAGGTGCTTTTACCACTTCCAGTCTCCCCAACAAATCCAATCCTAGAGCCTACTTCAAATCTTAAATTTATATTATTGAGAACCCAAGGTAAATCTTCAGAATAGCGGAAGCTTATGTTTTTTAAAATAATATCTTTGTTGACTTTCAAAGGTTTAATATATGATAGTCTTTCATAACTTGGTAAATTACGTCGAAGAAGTTTTAGAACATCATCTAATGATGCTTGCGCACCTTTTATTGTAGAATATGATTCATATAGTTGTTGCATTGAAGGTAGAACACGTTGAGCTCCTAATGCAAGCGCTCCAAGAGTAGGTATCGCAGACTCAAAGCCTTCTTCAGATGAAGTTAAAGAGTATGCTAATATTGCAATAAGAACCATTCCTAGAGACTCTAAAATAAAACGAGGACTTCCACCAATAAAAGTATTTGTAGCAGAAGCTTTTCTAGAAGATAAATCTGATTTTTTATAAATCGTAGAAAAAAAACTCTGTGTACCATCAATTAATACATCTCTGATTCCTCCTAAGCCCTCTTGGAGTGATTTAATAACTTGAGTTGAAAAATATGCAATTTTTTGACCATTCCGATAAAGAATTTTATGAGTAAATTTAATTACAATAAAATAAATTAACCCAAAACCAAAAAAAGCTGATAAAGAAGTTTTTGTATCAATATAAATTAGGGCAGAAATAATTCCTGTAATAAAAAAAAGTGAGGTCATTATTGTTAGCAGTGGTCTTATAATTCCTCCCGTTATAGTATTAATCTTGAGAACAATACCATTAATAATCTCACTACTATTTTGACTTGAATGGAAAGAATAACTCTGAAAAAGCGTTCTTCGATAGATATTTACTCCAAGATCATGTCCAATTGCGTTAGTGAAGCTTATAGTTACATACAAAAGTAGAAGTCTTATAATCCCTGAGATAATAACTGCAACAATAAAAATTAAAGTAAAGGGCAATAACAATTGCTCTGGAGAAACGATACCAAAATATTGAATAATGGGAGAAAGAAATTGCTTTTGATAAATTAATTCGGGTGATGTTAAGGCACCTAAAAATGGAATTACTAAGCCAATACTAGCAACTTCAGCTATAGAGCCAATAATCATTAAAATAGCAATAAGACCTAATTGAGATCTTCTTCTTCTACTTAAAAATAATAACAATTCTTTGGTTTGACGAAATTCTTTGATATTAATCATTAACTACTGCCTACCATAAATATCTTCAAATCTAACAATGTCATCCTCTCCTAGATATGAACCGCTCTGTACCTCAATAATTTCTAAGGTATTATGAGTTTTATTTTCAAGAGAATGTTTAACCCCTACTGGGATATAAGTAGATTCTCCCTTATTAAGAGTTAATTCATCTTTTCCATTAATTATAGTAGCTGTGCCAATTACTACCACCCAATGCTCAGTTCGATATTGATGGCGCTGAAGAGATAGTTTAGCTTTAGGATTTATATGAAGTCTTTTCACTTGAAAATTCTCACCTGCTTCAATAGAATCATACCAACCCCAAGGGCGATAAACTTTGCGATGAGAGTATTGCTCATTTCTATTTTGCTTTTTAAGCTGATCTAAAATTTTATTAACTTCATGAGCTTTATCTTTAGTTGCAATAAGTGTTGCATTTGGTGTGACTACAATAACTAGGTTCTTTATTCCAATGGTTGCCAACAAATGTTGGCTTGAATAAATATATGTATCAGAAGTATCTTCAGTAAAAACATCACCATGAATTACGTTACCACTATTATCTTTAACTCCGCTATCATGAAGAGCAGCCCACGATCCAATATCATCCCAATTTGCATCTAATGACACCACCACTACTTTACTACTTTTTTCCATAAGTGCATAATCAATAGAATCACTGGGAGATGAAGCGAATGATTGCGCTTCAAGGCGAATAAAATCAAGATCTTTTGTTGCCTTATCAACAGACTCTTTTACTGATTTAACCATGTCAGATGAATAGATTGCAAGCTCATCAATAACGGTCTTAGCTTGAAATGCAAACATTCCACTGTTCCAAAGGAAGTTACCTTGTTCAAGGTATAACTGAGCAGTTTGCAAATCTGGCTTTTCAACGAACTCCTCAACATTAAAAACATCTCTTGCGACCTCCGCAGATAATTTAATATAACCGTAACCTGTATTAGCATTTTTGGGTACAACACCAAAGGTTACTAATTTGCCATTTTCTGCTTGTTTTACTGCACGTTTAATTGCCTTATGGAAATTCTCAACATTCTTTATAACATGATCGGCAGATAGAATTAATAATATAGATTTATCCGATTTCCTTATAGATTGAACTGCAGCAGCAGCAATGGCTGGCGCAGTATTTCTTCCGACTGGCTCGAGCATTATAGTAGGGTTAGTAATATTTATTTCCTTACACTGCTCTGCAACGATAAAACGATGGTCTTTATTACAAATAATGATTGGACTAGCAAGATAGTCTAATCCTTCTAAACGAAGAATAGTTTCTTGCAGCATCGTATGATTACCCATCAAAGATAAATATTGCTTAGGACGGTCTTTACGAGACAATGGCCAAAGACGAGTGCCAGAACCACCAGATAAAATAACTGGTATTACTTTCATTATATTAGTTTCTCCGCATACAAGTTACTCACCAGACGCTCTGGTTTTTTTCAAATACTCTTGCAGTTTTTCGTATTTTGTCACTTACAATCTTCCATCTACTTCATCAGCTTTTAACAAATACTTTAAATCATAAATTACATGTTTATCCTTCCCATAGGCTTTTATTTCTTCTAGAGACAACTGCTTAAATTGATTATGTGCAACAGCTATTAGAATTGCATCATACCTACCATGAATAAGAGTATCTATAGGAGTTATGCCATATTCTTGCTGGGCATCCTTTTTATTTACCCACGGATCATAAACATCCACATTGCAATTAAAACTTTGAAGTTTTGTAATTACATCAACTACACGAGAATTACGTAAATCAGGACAATTTTCCTTAAATGTAAGACCCATTACCAAAATTGTGGCATCAGCAATATCAATATGTTTCTTTTTCATCAAATCAGATAATTGACAAGCAACATAAGACCCCATACTGTCATTAAGTTTTCGCCCAGCAAGAATAATGTCAGGACTATAGCCAACTTCCATTGCTTTATGGGTTAGGTAGTATGGATCAACTCCTATACAATGCCCACCAACTAGCCCAGGAAAAAATGGAATAAAGTTCCACTTTGTCGCTGCAGCCTCAAGGACAGATTCTGTATCAATACCCAACTTATTAAATATCTGTGAAAGCTCATTAATAAGTGCAATATTTATATCACGTTGAGTATTCTCAATAACTTTTGCCGCTTCTGCAACTTTAATACTACTAGCTTTATGAGTTCCAGCAGTAATAATCTGCTGATATAACTGATCCACTTCATTAGCAATTTCATTTGTTGAGCCAGAAGTCACTTTTTTGATATTCGTTAGCTTATGCTCTTTAACACCCGGATTAATTCGCTCAGGAGAATAACCACAGAAAAAATCTTTGTTGAAGGTTAAGCCAGAATGTTTTTCCAATATTGGAACGCACACTTCTTCAGTAGCACCTGGATAAACTGTTGACTCATAAATAACAATATCCTTCTTTTTAAGAATTTTACCTAAAAGCTTGCTAGATTTCTTAAGTGGAGATAGGTCAGGTTTTTTATTACTATCGATTGGCGTAGGAACTGTAACAATAAAAATTTCACAGTCTCGAATATCATCAGCTTGGTTGGTATAGCTAAGATAAATTGCATCATTAAGTTCTTGAGATGTAACCTCCAAAGTATTATCAATGCCATTTTTAAGCTCAGAAATTCTCTTAATATCAATATCAAAGCCAACAACTGTTCGTTTTTTCCCAAACTCAATAGAAAGAGGTAAGCCAACATACCCAAGACCAATTATCGCTATCTTTTTCATATTTGATTTCATATTGAATAATTTAGAGAATAAAAAAATAAGAGGAGTTTTTTTATTATTAACACAACTGCCAAATTCTTATTTTATCTTCTTTCTAAGAATTATGATATTCCTTATACCACCTAACAAAATTCTCAATACCTTGTCTCACATTCATACTAGGCTTATAATTAAATTCCTTAACCAAATCATCAACATCTGCATAAGTATCTGGAACATCACCAGGCTGCAATGGAAGCAAATCTTTTTCTGCTTTAATTTCCAAAGAATTTTCTAATGCCTTAATATAATCCATCAACTCCACTGGATTATTATTGCCAATATTATAAATTCGCCACGGCGCTTTTGAAGTTGCAGGATCAGGATTATCACCACTCCAACTTAAATTTGGCTTTGCAGGTTTATCTAGAACGCGCAGAACTCCTTCAACTATATCATCAATATAAGTAAAGTCTCTTCGATGCTTACCGTAGTTAAAAACTGAAATTTTTTTTCTAGCTAGAATTGCCTTGGTAAATTTAAATAATGCCATATCAGGCCTACCCCAAGGCCCATAAACCGTAAAAAATCGGAGACCAGTTGTTGGCAAATTAAATAGGTGACTATAGGTATGCGCCATCAATTCATTAGTTTTTTTACTAGCAGCATAAAGACTCATTGGATGTTCAGCATTATCATGAACTGAAAAAGGTGTCTTGGTATTAGACCCATAAACTGAACTACTGGATGCATATACCAAATGTCTAACATTGTTATGCCGACAGCCTTCCAATATATTTACAAAGCCAACTATGTTAGTATTGACATAAGCCAATGGATTTTCAATAGAATAGCGAACCCCAGCCTGTGCTGCCAAGTTAACTACTCCATCAAATTGATGCTCCTTAAAGACTGATTCAACTGCTTGATAATCTTCAATATCCATACGTATATGAATATAATTTTTATGGTTTATATGACGAGCTAACCGCGCTTCTTTGAGCTCAGGGTCATAATAATTATTATGATTATCAATTCCAATTACCTTATCACCTCTCTCTAAAAGCCTAATTGAAAGGGCTGAACCAATAAAACCAGCTGCACCTGTTACTAATACCTTCATAAATATTTATTACTATTATTTAATTAAATTTTTAAAAGTTTCTAATTCTTTAAAGATTTTAATTTTTCAGCATCCTTTTTTAAAGAAATAATCTCATCTTTAAGTATTTTATATTCCTCTATTTTGGTCTTCAGAAATTCAAAAGTAAGAATTGTTTTTTCCTCAATACCCTTAGGAGTAAGTATATACATATAACCAACTTTATTTGGATTACGACTAAAGTTAGTAAGTTTTATCGCTCCCTTTTCAATTAATTTTTTCATGCAGTAATTTACCTTACCTAAGCTAACTCCCATTTCTTTAGAAAGTTCTCTTTGGGTATATTCAGGGTTTACTTCTATTTTACGAAGCAGATCAAGGTGAATATCTTTATTATTCATTAATTATATTTAAAGGATCGTTAAGTATCAAGAGGGGATAGCTACCGCACTATTGTCCAATAAAATATGAGCAACAGCAAGAGATTTGAACCCATTCTATCATCAAATTGTCTAATGTTCAACAAATGAACACATATTATTTTATGGAAAATATTATTAATGTCTTCTAATTGTATTTTTTATCTTTTTTTGTTTCTTTAAATACTAATTACGATACTTTATAATGAATAAAAATTAAATAAACTATGATGAACAACAAAATAGATTTCAATAATAAAACTATACTCATTACAGGCGGTGCAGGCTTCATTGGAAGTAATTTAGCTTTTTATTTTCAAGAAAACTTTCCAAAATCAAAAATTATTATTTTTGATTGTTTTAGAAGTGTTGAAGTTTTTCAAAATGGAAACCTCAAAAGTTTTGGTCACTTCAAAAACTTAATTGGATTCAATGGAGATATTATTTGTGGAAATATCAACAATATTGATGATTTAAGCCAACTAAATAAATATAAATTTGATTTCATTTTCCACCACGCAGCAATTTCTGATACCAGAGTGTATGACCAAGAAATCATAATGAAAACGAATGTGAATTCGTTTTATGATTTACTTAAAATTGCACTAAAAGATAAAGCAGTAATGGTTTATGCAAGTTCTGCAGCTACGTATGGTAATCTTCCTTCACCTCAAACTGTTGGTAAAGAAAATCCTGAAAATCCATACGGATTTAGTAAATACACTATGGATAAGATTGCAACAAAATATTCAAATGAATATCCAAATTTAACAATCGTTGGATTAAGATTTTTTAATGTATATGGACCTAGAGAGTTTTATAAGGCTAAAACATCATCCATGGTAATTCAGCTTGGTCATCAAATTCTATCTGGTAAGGCCCCTCGGTTGTTTGATGAATCAAACAAAATTTTACGAGATTTTGTATCTATTGATGATGTTATTCAAGGCATTATTAAGGCTTGTAAGCCTAAAAATAATGGTATTTATAACATTGCTACAGGAATTCCAAGAAGCTTTCAAGAAGTTGCTGATATATTACAAAAAGAACTGAAAACCAATCTAGGAACAGAATATTTTGCTAATCCTTATGATGGCTATCAGCATCATACTCAAGCCGATATTAGCTCATCAAGAGAAAACCTTGGTTTCGAACCAAAGATTTCATTGGAAGAAGGAATAAGAGCTTATGTGCCTGAAATTAAACGCTTATATGGTGAAGATTTTTCATGATTAATTTACAGAATAAATCACCCAAAGTACTAGTAGTTGGTGATTTGATAATTGACCAATACCTTTGGGGCACATGCGATCGAATATCGCCAGAAGCCCCTGTTCAAATAGTTAAAATTGATTCTGAAAATGTTGTATTAGGTGGTGCAGGCAATGTTGTCAATAACCTTAAATCATTGGGCGCAAAAGTTGATGTAATTAGTGTTATTAGTGAAAGTCAAACCTCTGAAATACTCAGAGGTTTATTAACAAACATTGGTGTAGACACAAAATATTTAATTTCACAAAAAGAACGAATTAATTCTAAAAAAAGTAGAATTATTGCCTCTCAACAGCAAGTGGTTCGCTATGATCATGAAAGCACTGAAGAAATTAATGACGAATCACAAAATCGTCTCATTGATATTTTTAAGAAAATTGTTACAGACTATGACATTGTTTTACTATCTGACTATAGTAAGGGCGTTCTTACGAGAGGATTAACTCAATCATTAATTAAGATTTCTAGAAAAAATAACACTAAAGTTCTTATTGATCCAAAGGGTTCAGATTTTTCAAAATATAAGGGCGCTTTCCTTCTAACTCCTAATAAAAAAGAAGCAAGTGAAGCAACTAAAATTAATATCCAAGATAATGCAAGTCTTAAAGATGCTATTGTTAAAATTAAAACTGAATGTGAATTAGATGTATCAATAATTACACTCAGTGAGAATGGTATTGCAATTTATGATAATAATCTACGCACTCACCCAACTGTTACTAGAGAAGTATTTGATGTTACTGGGGCTGGAGATACAATTCTAGCCTCACTAGGATTCGCTTTAGCATGTGGCTATCAGATAGATAATGCAGTTGAATTTTCTAACTTAGCAGCAGGAGTTGTTGTTGGCAAAATTGGAAGTTCTACTGCAACCCTTCATGAAATTATTCAACATGAATCAAGTCTTAAAAAAACTTCAAGTGATAATTGTATTAAAACTCTGAAAGAAATTATTATCTTAACTGAAGAACTGAGAGCTAAAAATAATAGGATTGTATTCACAAATGGATGCTTTGATCTTTTTCATTCTGGGCATGCAAGATACTTAGAAACTGCCAAAAATTTTGGTGATGTATTAATTGTTGGTCTTAATTCTGATCAATCAGTTTCTCGCCTAAAAGGGAAAAACCGTCCTATCAATCATCAAATGGATAGAGCTTTTATACTAGCGGCACTAGAGGCAGTTGACTATGTAGTTATTTTTGATGAAGATACGCCTTATAAGTTGATTGAAGCCATAAAACCCACTACCTTAGTCAAAGGTGGTGACTATAAAGATAAAGAAGTGGCTGGTCAAGACATTGTAGATGAACTAAAACTTGTTAAATTTATTGACAATAAAAGCACATCTCAAATAATTAAAAAAATTAAAAAAGGAGGTTGACTTTGCAACAAATGATCAAACATGAGTTTAATGAACATCTGATAACTTCAAGGAAAACAATAGATTCTGCTGGTGATTCAATTCAAATAGCTGCAGAAATTTGTATAAATTGCCTAAAAAAAGGCAGCAAAATCTTAATATTTGGTAATGGTGGCAGTGCAGCTGATTCTCAGCATATTGCTGCTGAGATAGTAGGTAGATACAAAACTGAGCGAAAAGGCTTACCTGCTATAGCATTAACTACTGATTCTTCAGCTATAACTGCTATTGGTAATGACTTTGGCTACTTGGAAGTATTTAGTCGACAAATAGAGGCATTAGCAAATAAAGGGGATGTAGTAATAGGTATTAGTACTGGTGGAACAAGTGCTAATGTAGTCAATGGGTTTAAAATTGCTAGTAATCTTGGTTGTAAAGCTATAGGTTTTAGTGGTAAAGATGGAGGTGAGTTTAATAATTTATGTGATGTTAATATTGTTGTACCTGCTTCAGATACTCCAAGAATTCAAGAAATGCATATTGTTATTGGGCATACAATTTGTCATTTGATTGACCAAGCTTTCAGCAAAAATTAATCTAAAGATTTGACCGATACCAATACATCATTAGCTTTAATGAGTTTCATACAATTATTATGTTGAAGTGGACACTTTCTTTTCATACATGGCTGACAATCTAGCTCCTTTGTTACAATAGCACTTTGGTCGTTCATCCATTGAGATGTTTCTTGATGTTTTGTAGGGCCAAAAATTGCAACCGTTGGAACTTCAAAAGCTGCAGCCAAATGCATTGGTCCACTATCTCCAGTAACAAACATATCTAAAGCAGAAATATAATAAATTAATTCTTCAATCGAAGTCTGACCCACAAGATTTTCATAATTTGAAATATTACTTTCAATTAGTAACTTTTCGATATCATATGCAATATTTTTTTCATCTACCCCTCCAAAAATAAGAATATCAAATTTGTCAGAAAGATTTATAGCAACCTTAGCAAACTCTTCAGATTGCCATCTCTTGGAACTACCATATGAGGCACCAGGATTAATACCAATAGTCGGCTTCAAATTTATTTTTTTTTGATTTAAACTTGGATAAATCGTTAATTTTCCTGGGGCAAATGAAGTGCCTAAAGCTTCATTAATAAAATCATTATATTTTTCTACTTGGTGCCTATCTTGATATTTATTTTTATTAAATTGGTACTTTACTTGACTGGAAATTAATTGTTTAAGAAATTTAGAACGAAAAGAACTTCTAAACGAAATAAAAATGTCAAATTCACCCAATTTTTTTGACATTCTAACTAGTGAACTATATTCTTTACTGAAAGCATGAGAACTATATATTTTTGGATGATTCTTTAGTGCTTCTATTGAAAGAAATGAACCAATTAGAATAATTTCAGATTCATCATAGTAATTAATTAAGTTTTCAATTGCAGGTGTTGCCATTACTGCATCTCCTAGCCAAGTAGGAATTTCGATTAGAATTCTCATCTAATCAACTTATAATGCTTCTTACTCAATTCTATTCCAAAAAACTTTTCAAGTTTAATCATTAACTGATGCTTTTTTTGTTTTTTAGTTAGTTTATAGTTTGCATTAGTTTTGAATATTCCAGACTCTTTTGGAAGCCAATTTTTGATAATCTCTGGATGTGTTCCTTTGAATTCCTCAATAATAGATTGGTCCATTTGAGAGTAATCAATTTTTTCATAATTTTCCCCCCAATACTTTTTGACTTTTTTACTTTTTAAATTCATTTGTTCTTCGCTACGAACCCAGCCATAGTGATAGCAAATTGCTCCAGTATGTCTTGCCTTAGGATATCGCCCTTCTTTATTGCTATCCAATACTAGCCAAAATAATCCATCAGGTGCATAAGATCTAACCGAATTTCTAATAATCCTAGCTTCACTTCGATACCAACCAGGTGAATTTATATAACTATTTGAATTGCCATAAAAATGAATAAAATCAAAAACAAGTGCTTCTACATTTTGATCATTCAAATTTACTTTCATTGATTCTCTGATTTTCTCTAAATCATTCTCATGATATACTTCATCTCCCTCAACATAAAAAGCCCAGTCACCAGTACAGTTATACTGTGCTATCATTTTTTGTTGGCCATATACAAAGCCACGATCTTGCATAGAGTCATTCCACTTTGAATAAATAATTCTAATTTTTGCACTTGAGATTGATTCTATAAGGGCTAAAGTATCATCTTCACTTTCTCCAACATTGATGACAAATTCATCAACAATCGGCAACACTGACTTTATTGATTGTAAGAAAGGATAGCCCAATACTTGGCCATTTTTAATAAATGTAAATGCGCTAACTTTCATATTATTTCCTTGTTACCTTATAACCTTCAATGAACAACTCATCTAAATTGCAGTCAATAAAATCAACTACAGCATCTTCTGGAGTTCTAACAATTGTTCTGCCATGCAAATTAAAAGATGTATTTAGGCTTACACCATATCCAGTGATTTTCTTAAGTGCCTTAAGATATCTATAGTAACTTGGATTATCTTGTTCCTCTACAAATTGAGGTCTCGCAGTTCCATCTACATGAACTGCACAAGGCAAATCACTAATAAACTCCTCCCTCATTCTAAAAGCAATAGCCATATGTTTATGAGAAAAACTGTTTTTAAATAACCTTTCTCTCTCCTCCTCTAAAATCGATGGGCAAAACGGTTGATAAGAAGGACGACGTTTTACTGTTGAGTTAATTCTTTGTCTAGTATCCTCTATCATTGGACTCCCAATAATAGAGCGATTACCCAAAGCTCTTGGCCCAAACTCCATTCTCCCATGAAATAATGAACAAATTTTACCTTCTGCTACAGATTTTGCAGCCTCTTCAGGCCATTTAGAATTTTGATCTTCAACAATAATGCTATCAAAAGTATCAAGTGCTGATTTTACTTGTTCACGAGAATACTCATCTCCAAAATATGGCATAACGTAGTCTTTAAGCCAACTAACATCTTTATTTAATTGCGTGGCTTTTAATATGGCCCCTCCAAGAGCAGTTCCTTCATCACCCATTGGTGGTAAAACATAAATATTTTTAAAGTGTGTCTTTTCATAAATATTAAGGCTCATTATTATATTAGCTGCTACGCCACCTGAAAGACAAAGATTTTTTATTGGGTATTTTTCATAGGCAAAATTCAGATAATCAACGATTGTATCTTCAAGATAATTCTGAACAACAGAACAGAAATTTTCATCACCAAGATTTGATCTCTTCGCCTTCAAGTAATTAATATCATAAAAGGGCTTGATTTTATTAATATCAAAATTAATACTCAAGGAATCTGAATCTATAATTGTCGCATCTTTTAATTGATTTAATAAGTCTTGGTCTGCTATTCCAAAAGCGGCTAGAGCCTCGACCTTTCCTTCATCATTATTAGCACGAAGATCCATGGCTTCTGTAAAGTTTTGGTATATATGCCCAATAGATAAATAACAATGGTCCCCACCTCCAAAAAAACTAGCATACGACTCACCAATTAGTTCATGATTATTACCATTGAAGAGATATAATTTACTAAAAAACCCATCCCCCTTTCCATCTATTGTTAGGGATAGTGCCTTTTCAGAATTGTATGGTGACAAAAAATATGCAGCAGATGAATGGCACAAATGATGATCAATAAATTCAATTTCTGTAGGAAATAAATTGAATTTATTAAAAGTTTTTCTAATATATTTTGTCAGCGTTACTTTATTTTTCAACGCATTTTCTATAATAAGAGCCCTCTTAATCCTTGTTAAGTAATATTTAACTACGCCAGGAAAATTTGAAATTATTGACTTTAATATAATCTTTTTTCTAGTTTTTTTTGTTATATTCAGATCTTTTATATAAAGTGGATTATAAAAACTTCTGATTAATAACTCCAGATCTTTATTACAGGTCATTTTTCCTCTAAGCTCATTATCTTTGCCTTTATTCTCAAAGTCAGCCATTGAATGAGTAACACAATCTATATCTTTAAAATCATATGCTTGCAATATAGGTGATATACCAATAGAATCATGCTTAATTCTTGTCACTCTCTCTGTACTCATAGCAAATACAGTTTTCTGCCTCGTATCTAAAAGACAGAGAGCGCTTTCATGTCCATAAAATTTAGTGCCAACTATTCTCATATTTATTTCTCTATTTGATTAATAAAGCCCAAACTGTATTTAATCACCTCATCAGTACTATAGTTTGATAAACCATAACTACTTGTTGCAAAAACAGTTTTACTAAGCGTTGAAGATGGTGCCCACAATCTAAAGCTATGTTTATTATTTTCATGTATTGAAACAATAGGTTTATCAAAAGCAGAGGCCAAATGGACTATTGATGTGTCAGGTGAAATAATTAAATCAAGTTGCTCTATCAAGGCTGCAACATCAATAATAGTTTTTGTAGTGTAAGAAGGAATAACAAAATCAAGATTTAACTCAGAAATTATTTTATTTGTTTTTGAGGCTCGGCTTGGACTCATTAATATAACTATTTTTATATAACTATAACTATTGTAAAGGCCTAAGCATATTTCTTTTAATTCTTTTTTTTGAATACTTTTTTCAGGAAATGATCCCTCTATATTTATCCCTATTATTAACTTACTTCCTAGAGAGGATATGTAGTTTTTTGCTTTATCTCTCTCAATATTACTGAGAAAAATGTCATAACTATATTTGTTAGGTTTGATACCAAAGAAAATTAAAGTATCTAGCCAAATCTTACCAAAATGGTTTTTTATATCTTTTTTTGTCAGGTAATCATATAACTTTAGTTCACTTCCTTTCACTCCATATCTACCATCCTTGTGAATAGAAATAATTTTTTTTGGTTTAATAAGTTTTAATCTAAAAATTGCGTGAGGAATTACTGAATGTTCAAGTTCAATACATACATCAAACTTCTTTCTTCTCAACTTTAATAACTTAGGCAAGTCCTTTAAGAGACTATTTTTATAATTTACATATATATTGTCAATATATGGATTATATTTAATAACATCTTTGTTTTCCTCACTTGCCAGGACTGAGATACTGCAATTTGGATAAGCATTCTTTAACTCTCTGAATATTGGAGTTGTAACTATCATATCTCCAATTCGGTCATATTTTAAAATCAAAACTTTTTTAGATTTTTTTATATCAAAAGAAGAATTTTTCTTGTAAGTCAATAATCTCAAAAGATAGGCTTTTATTTTTTTATTTTTTTTCAATTTATGCTTACCAGGACGCTTTAAAAAATATGACTTTAATTTTATTTTAATGCTCATAAAATTGATTAATTCCAATATTACACCAATCGAGATTTTCATTAATTGTTTTATTTAATAATTGCTCATTTTTTTTTAATAAACCTCGATTAGCCTCCGTATGCCAAAGATGGTATTGAATAGCATTAAATCTCAATGTCTTTCTATTAATACCCTTGTTCATCATTCTAACAAAAAACTCACTATCCTCTTTACCCCAGCCCTCAAATTCATTATTAAAGCCATTTACACTAATACAATCAACTTTAAAAAAAGCGACATTACAAGTTTTAATTCCACGTAAAAGATTTTTTTTAACACTAAATATCTTTGAAAGAAAATCAGAATGTATTGCATTTTTTCGATTGGTCAAACCAGACTCTAAGAAATGAGAAATAGGTTTAAAACTTTCTAAAATGTCTTTTGTTCGTTTATCAGTCAATAACACTCTAGAACCTTGGACAAAATATCCAATCTGAGAATTTCTCAAATGATCATAAATAAAATTCTTATGAAGAATCATATCGCCGTCTATCATTACAATATATTCACTATTAGCTTTTGAAATTGCTCTGTTTCTTGATCTTGCTACTCTAAAACCTATATCTTCTTGAAATGAGTGTATTATTTTAAGTTTTGATTTTGATGAAAAGTCTTCAATTAATATGCGAGTTGCTTCATTACTTCCGTCATCAGCAATAATAACTTCATCGGGTAATTTTTTCTGGCCTTCAACACTCTTAAGAACAGTTAATAAAGCATCGGGGCGATTATAAGTAGTAATAATTAAACTAATTTGCATTTCTATTTTAAAAAACACTCAATATTTGGGTAACATTTAACCACATAATGAAGCTTATAAAAAAACCATGAAAATTTCAGCATATATTATTGCTTACAATGAAGAAGATAAAATTAGTGATTGTATTAAAAGTATTTTATGGGCTGATGAAATTATTGTGGCTGATTCTAATAGCACTGATGGCACATGCGAAATTGCTAAAAATCTTGGAGCCAAGATTGTTCAAATAGAATTTAATGGTTATGGAAATCTCAGAAATGAAGCAATTTCGTATTGCAAAGGAGATTGGATATTTAGCCTTGATTCAGATGAGCGCTGTACTGAAAAAGTTAGAGATGAAATTTTATTATTAATCAAAGATGCCCCTTTAGATATTTATAAAGTTCCAAGAAAAAATTTCTTTATGGGAAAGTGGATAAAATTCTCAGGCTGGTATCCAAACTTTAGACAACCACAACTCTTTAGGGCTGGCATGATGAGTTATGATAATAAACCTGTTCATGAGGGCTTTATAAGTTACAGTAAGAAAAAAATTGGGAAGTTGAATAATGAAATTTGGCAATTTCCTTATAAAAATATAGAAGAGGTGATGCAAAAAGCCAATAGATATTCCTCTCTTGGTGCTCAAAAGCTAAACGATAATGCCAAAAAAGGCTCTGTACTTAAAGCTTTATTGCATGGAACCTGGGCATTTATTAAGCATTATATTTTTAAGCTTGGATTTCTAGATGGTGGAGCTGGATTTGTTATTGCTTTTGGCAATTTTGAGGGAACTTTCTATCGCTATGTAAAGTTGTATGAATTACAATCTAATTGGTTGGCTCCAAAAAATAAGCCATTAAATAAAAAGTAATTTGTGTCCAAGTTTAAAAGTTAACAGTATATTAGAATATCAATCTTAAACATAAAAAATTAATAGATTTAAGCTTTATCTGCCTATATCATTGTCAGCAAGATGATTGATAATCTCATGATAATCAGACAAAACATCATCAACTAAAATATTGTTGACATTATTTTTATCGAACAATTTATAACTAGATATGTCTTGAGTCAATAACATTTCAGCTGGCAACCTTGCAAGAAGTGGGATAAATTTTGCTTCTACTGCAGCAGCTGCATGCATTAAACCTCCATCACAACACAAAAATATTTTAGATTTTTTAATTACTTGTGCAGTTTGATTAAAACTTAATCTAGAAGTAAAATCCAGCAAGTAATAGTTTGAAAATTCTCTCAGCATTTGAACTCCAGCTCTCTGTGCATTTCCAGACCCAAGAAAAATGATATTTAATTCTTCATTATCTTGCAAGATTTTTTGAATAATCTTATTCCATTTTTTGAAAATTTTATACTCCCACTCACCACCTAATGCAATTGCTATATATATTTTAGGAGTAATACTAGTTACAATATTCTGATCTTTTTTTGAAATAGATATCGAGTTTTTAGCTAATTTAGTAATTTCATTTTCTGAATAAGCATAGCCTATTAAATGATTCATCTGATGAAAACTAAAGAGAATTCTATTAACTTCTGGCCCATTAAAATAGCCATAAATACCCACAAAATTGGTTTTAGGTGCAACTTTTGACTTAATCTTGATGCTTCTTGAGCTATAAGAATCCAGAATAATCAAATCATACTCAGCTTCGTCTATTTCTTTCAAGCTTGAATAAACTCGGCTAAAGTATTTGTCATCTTGATAAAGATTTGAGTTTTTCTTATCTGTAAATAGATCAATTTCCCTATCTTTAATAAGCACTCTGCTGGACAAATCCATTAAACTATCTCCCAGGCTTACAGCTGAAACATTAATCCATAATATTTTCTTATGTTTAGGATGTAGTTCAAAAACTTCTAGATTTTTTTGCCCTTTAATTATTATATATAAGTATCTTCTTAAATACTTAAGGGCTCGATTATATAAAGTTACTTTTTGAAGGTGTATCGAAATTAAATTTGGAATAGAATACTTAAATGGAAGTGTATAAGTTCTACGAAAGTGTTTCATTGGTATACCATTTTTTAATTTGAGAAAAAATATCTTCTGGCCAAATAGTGAAGAGACACTCACTTCTATTCTTATTATTGCAACCAGCATTTCCACAAGGAACACAGGGTAGATAAGATTGAAAAATTGTGATTTTGCCATAATTGTGAACTGGTGAACTTTCAAAATTATAATTTTTTAAATCGTTTGACCATGGTGCCCACATTTTTAGATTAGTAGGCCCAAATATTGCAAAAATTCTTTTATCTTGGACTGCAGCAATATGCATATTTAGAGTGTCCATACCTATGTATGATAGGGATAAAGAGCTTAGTGCACAATATTCTTCAATCGAGGTCTTTCCAATAAAATTATAGATATTGTTTAAATCAGGCAAATCATCATTAATTTTCAAGTCAACTTTATTGTTAGTCCCTGTTATTAGAATAGGTACTCCCAAAGTATTTAGGTACATAAGTAACTTATTTCTTAAATGCTTTGGATATATTTTAAAATCGTATTGGGCTGAAGGATGGAAAATAATAAATTTATCAATTTGCATTTTATTTAGCATCTTTTTTACTTTATTCATTGCTCTATCTGAGATAACAAAATCTTGAATCTCTTTATTCTCAATAGCTAAAATATTTAAAGGCTCTAGATTATTTAAAGCTATATGCTTATTGGTATTAAAAAAATAAAAGTGACTTAAAATTAATTTTTTCCACCATGATTTATAACTCATTTCTTCAATTGCGCTTATTGATTTTTTGCCAGCCAATAGGGCATATATAACACTTCTATCACTTGCTGTAAGATTTATACTTAGATCATATTTCCTATAGATATTAGCTATGATTTTCTTCTCTTGACTCCACCTTCTGTCTCGTTTTTTTTGATAAGAGAATGTATGAATAAAGTTAATATGTGGAAGCAATTTTGCCACTGCAAGAGTATCGTCATTCACTAAAAGATCAATTTGTGGTTCTTCATAATAATCATACAAGGCTGCAATAAGAGATATGCTCAAGAAAACATCACCATTTGAACGCTGAATGATTATTAATATTTTTTTAGGATTTTTCAAAATCTTTATATAAAAAAGAACTAAAAACAATAAATACTAAAGTCGTATAGTGACCTAGTAAATAGGAATCACTCCACATAATTACTAAAAACATCAAAGGTAAGGCTACACCTATATCTCTAATAAACTTATCCCGAGAATTAAAAGATAGCTTAATTTGATAATAAAAAATTGAGAACATACTAACAAGACCAATTAAACCAAGCTGCATTGAAATTAAAGTGTACATATTATGAGGATTAGTTGTCGGTTGCATTTGTGGTGAATTAATTTGATTAATTTTTTTATACTCACTTGGAAAATCCCCAGTACCAATTCCAATTATTGAATTTTCTTTAATCACATCCCAAGAATTAATAGCAAAGTTAATTCTTTCACCTACCGCACTATTTCTACTGATCTCAAAATTAATTGTATTTTTTACTGCATCATTGACTCTAACATGAAAAATATTACTTGTTTGATAAGCAGTAAAGAATATTAAAGGAACAAGCACTAAAACCGTTAATAAAGATTTCAGTTTATCATTACTAAAGAATTGAAAGATTAAGATGGTTAACATTGCAAAGTACATCACCTGACCAGCACGGCCACCTGTAATAAACATATTAATTGTCATAGATAGTGCAAAAAAACTATTGATAAAAAACTTAAATTTGCTTAGATTTGTTTTAAGAAAAATATTATAGTAAGTAATATATATTGCCAATGCTAAAATGGGATTGTAGGAAATATGACTCATGAATGGCGTTGGATTACTAACTGTAGCGTATTTAAATGCTGGGATGATCTGAAACCATACTAAATAAGAAGTAACTTCTGTTAATGCAATTGCTACCATAAATGAACTTATATAATAATTTATGTATTTCCTTTGAGCAATATTGAAGAGAATTGGCAAAAGTAATAAAAAATACCACATTTTATGAAGGATATGAAGACCCCATTGAACATCTTCTGTCCAAAGCATGCCAATAACATGTAGGCAATAAAATATTATGGAGGCAACCATCAGCTTATTACTTATGATTTGAAAATATTTAGCTTTATAATTTCCTGAAAATAACCATAAAAAACATATGATGATGATAATTAAGTTTGCACCAAAAACTGTTAATGGCATAAGAAATGCCAGAGCGATTAATAAATATTGGTAAGTTTTTTGCAGATCAAATCTTTCCAGCATAAGAATTCATTACAATATCAATTGGAATATAAAACTGATTATACTCATCTTAATTTATGCCTATAAAGACTATTTTTCTTGATCGTGATGGAGTTATAAATAAAGAAATAAACTATCTATATAAAATAGATGACTTTGAGTTCATCGATGGAATTTTTGAAGCCTGCCTGTACTTAAAGAGTTTAGGATATGAAATTATCATAATTACAAATCAATCTGGAATTTCTAGAGGATATTATAGTCAAAATGATTATCTTAAATTAACCAACTGGATGTTGAATCAATTTAATAATCATGGAATTTCAATTCTGGATACATACCACTGTCCTCATTCACCAGAATCTAGTTGTAATTGCAGAAAGCCAAGACCAGGAATGTTTTTATTAGCAGGTGAAAAACACAACATTGATATGCATCAATCTTGGATGATAGGGGACAAGGAAACAGATATTACTGGTGCAAATAATGCTGGTATAACTAATACAATACTTGTTAGAAGTGGGCATGAAATAAATGAAAAAGAAACAAATGCAAAATTCGTTCTTGAATCAATAAATTCATCAAAAAATATAATAAAGGTTTAGTTTAAATTAATAATTTTATTGTTACTTTCTTTGTACTTTAAATCCTTCTATATACAACTCATCTATATTACAATCAATATAATCAGTCAGTGCATCTTTTGGAGTTCTGACAATGGTTCTTCCATGAAGATTGAATGATGTATTTAGGCTAACTCCATAACCAGTAATATTTTTAAGTTCTTTAAGATACCTATAGTAACTTGGATTATCTTGTTCTTCTACAAATTGAGGTCTAGCTGTTCCATCTACATGAACTGCACATGGTAAATCTTTAATAAACTCATTCTTCATTCGAAATGCAATGGCCATATGCTTGTGAGAAAAGCTGTTACTAAAAAGCCTCTCTCTTTCCTCTTCAAGAATTGATGGACAAAATGGTTGATATGATGGCCTCATTTTTACTTTACTATTAATTATTCCTCTTGTATCTTCAATCATTGGATTACCTATAATGGAGCGATTTCCAAGAGCACGAGGGCCAAACTCCATTTTCCCATGAAATAATGCACATATTTTTCCCTCAGATACTGATTTAGCTGCATGCTTTGGCCAATCATCTCCTAAATCTTCATAATAAATATCTGGAAATATATCTAATGCACTTTTAACCTCTTCTCGTGAGTAGAGATCTCCAAAATAAGGCATTGAATGATTTTTTAACCAGCTAACATCTTGATCATATTTTATAGCAGTTAATATTGCGCTCCCAATAGCAAGGCCATCATCTGCCATTGGAGGAAGTACATATATATTCTTAAAATTTGTTCTTTCATATATATTGAGACTCATAATTATATTTGCTGCAACTCCCCCAGAGAGACACAAATTATTAATAGGAAATTTTTGGTATACAAAATTAAGATATTCAATAATTGTATCCTGAAGATAATCCTGAACTACAGCACAGAAGTTTTCATCACCAATCTTTTTTCTTTGTTTTTTTAAAAAACTTAAATCATAAAAGTCGCTCAATTTTTTAAAGTCAAAATCAATACTTAATTTCTCTTTATCAATAACTGTAGTATCTTTTAGCATCCTAAGTAAATTTTGGTCTGCAGTACCAAAGGCTGCCAATGCTTCTACCTTGCCTTCATCACTATTAGGATGAAGATCCATAGCTTGAGTAAAATAATTATAAATACGGCCAATTGATGCAAACCGATCACCATCTCCAATTAAAGTTGCCTTAGACTGCCCTATAAGTTGGAACTCATTTGTCCCATTGAATAGATACAATTTACTAAAATAACCATCACCCTGACCATCAATAGTTAACGCTATAGCCTTGTTGCCATTAAATGGTGATAAAAAATATGATGGAGTAGCGTGACATAAATGATGCTCAAAAAAAAGTATTTCTTTTGGATTTAAGTTATTTTTATTAAAGTTCTTTCTAATATATTCTGTAAAGGCTATCTTATTCCCTTGAGGAGTCTCCTTTACAAAGGCTCTCTTTATTTTTGAAGCATAATAAGCCCTAACAGATGAAAAATTAATAAATAATGACTTTAAAATTAATAGATTTTTTTTGAGTTTGGAAATTCGAAAATCTTTAATATATTTTGGCTTAATAATTAAACGAATCGCTTTTTCAATATCCTTATTGAATGTCATCTTTTCTCTTAACTCACCGTCTTTACCTTCATCCTTAAAATCATTATATGAGTGAGAGACATAATCAATTTCATCAAAGTTGTATGCAGCCAGAATAGGTGTGATATCCATTGAATCATGTTTTATTCTAGTCACTCTTTCTGTACTTATTGCAAATATTGTTTCATTTTTTGTATCTATTAAACAAATAGCACTATCGTGGCCACAATACTTGGTTCCAATGATTTTCATTTACTTGATTTGGAAATTGTCATATCTATAAAATTTTAAAATATTACTTGTTCATTATTATAGTCACAAAGTGCGATTTCACTAATTAGAAAAATAAATATCAAGAAATAATAACAAAGCTTAAATATTAGAATTCACCAGCTTAAAGACGTTAATAATTTCTAAAAAAAATAAAGAAGTATAGGCTTGCCAATTAAAAAAATTATCTAAGTAATTTTTTAATAAGAACCTCAATATCACTTAGACTTATATTTTTAATTGAATTATCCATTTTATTAATTTTTTTTGGATTCACAACTGAATTAGACTCAATAATCTTATTGATTTTTGTAATATAAGTATTTCTATCTCCAGGAGTTAAGCCAAATAAGGTAATTGAAGGTATATTCAATCCCCAGGCCATATGAGTTGGTCCTGTATCTGGACCAATCACAAGATCCATTTGAGAAATTAATGAAATTAAAGAATCTATAGATAATTTATTACAAATATGAACTTTTGGAGATATTATTTTTATTTGATCAGCCATCATTTTTTCATTTTCATTCCCCCAAATAATTAGAAAATTCTCATCAATTAACTCTGTCAATTTAGCTAAATTCGATATTGGATAACATTTCAATTTATTAGAAGCTCCTGGGATAATTAAAATATTTTTCTTAGTATTTGATAAATCTGCCATTAAATATTTTTGGCTAGAGAAAAGAATGGGAGCTTTATTTATTATGTCCTGTTCATTGACATGCAGACCAATTGCAAATTCAACTAAAGCAATATTGCGTTCAATAACATTTTTTTCATATCCATAATTCAGACGCTTATTATAGAATAGTGCAGAAAAACCCTCTCTTGATGAGAATCTATCAAAACCTATGGTTATTCCAGATGGAATCATCTTTGATACTATTGCAGACTTGATTAAGCCTTGCATATCAATTACTAAATCATAGTAACCAAGCTTGCGAACTCTTCTTAACTCCTTGAAAAATAGAAAAATTGATTTTTTATATTTTGCTTTTTTCAGATTTATGACATGGACTTTATTGATTTCTGGATGATGCTCTAATAATTCTTTATAGTTTTCCTCCACAAACCAATCAATAGAAGTTGTCTTGTGATATTTCTTGATAAGCTGCAAAGCAATCATTGCATGAACTATATCACCTAATGCTGAAAGTTTTACTATAGCTATTCTCATAAAAACCATTTTACAACGTCATTCACTTTTTTACGCGCTCCATATTAAATTAGTCTTTTAATGATATAATTTGTACACCTTAAATTACTATCAATATTGATTCTAATGGATTCTAAAGAGATTTCCACAAAGCCAACAAACTTTATACGCAATACGATTGAAGAGGATCTATTAAAAGGTAAACATAAATCAGTTATTACTCGCTTTCCGCCTGAGCCAAATGGATATCTTCATATTGGTCATGCTAAATCAATATGCCTTAATTTTGGAATAGCTTTAGATTATGATGGATATTGCAATTTAAGATTTGATGATACCAATCCTTCAAAGGAAGATATTGAGTATGTTAACTCCATCAAAAAAGATGTTGAGTGGCTTGGCTTTTGTTGGAAAGATAAAGTGAAATTTAGCTCTGATTATTTTGATATTTTCTATGACTGCGCTATAGAATTAATTAAAAAAGAATTAGCATATGTCTGTTTTTTAAGCGCTGAAAGAACTCGTGAATATCGAGGTACGCTCAAAAAGCCTGGTAATAATAGCCCATATAGAAATTCTAGTGCTGATGAAAATCTCAGTCTATTTGCAAAAATGAAAGCAGGTGAATTTTCCGAAGGAGAATGCGTTCTTAGAGCAAAAATTGATATGGCATCAAGCTTTATGTGTATGCGAGATCCGACCTTATATCGTATTCGCTTTGCAAATCATCATCAAACAAACGATGACTGGTGTATCTATCCAATGTATGATTTTGCTCACTGTCTAGGTGATGCAATTGAGGGTGTAACTCATTCCATCTGTACACTGGAGTTTCAAGACAACCGAAGAATTTACAATTGGACATTAGAAAATTTAGATGCCTTTAATAAACCTGGCAGACCACATCAATATGAGTTTTCTCGGTTAAATCTTGAGTATGCTACTACTTCCAAACGTAAACTAAAGCTTCTTGTAGACAATCATCATGTGTCAGGCTGGAATGACCCTAGAATGCCGACAATCTCTGGACTTAAAAGAAGAGGCTATACAGCAGCTTCGATTAAAGACTTTTCAGAGAGAATAGGTGTTTCAAAAGTTAACAGCCTTACTGATATTTCAATTTTAGAATCTTCAATCAGAGATAATTTAAATATAGCTGCGCCTCGAGCAATGGCAGTAATTAATCCAGTTAAACTAGTGATCGAAAATTATCCTGAAGGAGAAATTGAATCTATTAATGCACCAATTCATCCACAAAATGAAGAAATGGGGACTAGGAAGATTTACTTTAGTCGTGAGATATATATTGACAAGGGAGACTTTAAAGAAGTAGCGCCAAATAATAAATATAAACGCCTAGCATTAAATAAAGAGGTACGTCTTAGAAACTCCTATGTTGTCAAAGCAACACATTTTGATAGTGATAATGATGGTAATATTAAAACTGTCTACTGCATTTATGATCCTGAAACTTTAGGTAAAAACCCATCTGATGGAAGGAAAGTAAAAGGCGTTATTCATTATGTTGAATCCAGCAAGGCTATTAGTGCTGAATTTAGAATATATGACCGCCTTTTTTTAGATTCAAATCCAGCTAAATTTGATGATTTATCATCTTCAATTAACCCAAACTCTCTTGAAATCAAAAATGGTTTTATAGAGCCAAGTTTATCAAATGCAAAAGCGGAACAAGCATATCAGTTTGAACGAGAGGGTTATTTTTGTAGAGATAGTGAGTCTGAAGAACTAGTATTCAATAAAACAGTTGGACTTAGAGATACATGGAGTCAATAATCCATTTTTTGAAGCCAGTCATTGACTCGCATTACTTCAGAGTGCTTAGTTGTATCAATCTGAAGAGGAGTAACTGAAACAAAGTTATTGGAAATTGCATGAAAATCTGTGCCCTCTGAATTGTCAGCCTCCTTCCCGTTCTCACCAATCCAATAAAGAGATGTATCCTCTTTATCCTTAATACTTGGTTCAGACTTATGCCTACTTCCTAGGCGAGTACCCTTAATACCTTGAATTTCGCTAAGAGGAATATCTGGAACATTAACATTTAAAATTGTGTTGAAAGGTACTTGAGATTTATCAATTTGGGCAACCAATATCTTAGCAATTTCTCCCGATGTCTCAAAGTGATTACACTCCCAACTAGCTAAAGACATTGCAATTGATGGAAGCCCTAAAAAACGTCCTTCTATAGCCCCTGCAACAGTTCCTGAATAGATGGTATCATCCCCCAGGTTTGCCCCAAAATTAATGCCAGTTACCACTAAATCAATTGACTTCTTTATGAAGCCACACAATGCTAAATGAACACAATCAGTAGGAGTTGCATCGACTGCATATATATTTTTCTCAATTTGAATTGGCTTTAATGGTCTTCCTAGAGTTAATGAACTACTTGCTGCAGACTTATTCTCACTTGGAGCAACAACAATGACATCTGCAATTTCACTCAAAGATTTTGCAAGCTGTTTGATACCCTTGGCCTGGTAACCATCATCATTACTTATAAGAATTCTCATTAACTGATTGTTAAGGCAATCTTATCTTTACTCACACCTACTTTAACTGTTCCACCAGAGCTTAACTTACCAAAAAGAAGCTCGTCAGCAAGAGGTTTACGCACCTCTCTTTCAATTAATCTCATCATTGGACGAGCACCCATCATAGAGTCATAACCATTTTCAGCAAACCATTTTCGAGCTGAATCTGAAACAATCAGTGAAACATTCTTTTTCTCAAGAACATCTTCAAGCTCAAAGAGGAATTTATTGACTACATAAACAACAACTTCTTCATTAAGTTTATTAAAGTAAATAATTTCTGAGAGGCGATTTCTGAATTCTGGAGTAAATATCTTTTTAAGCTCACCCTCATAATCAAGAGAATGATCTTGCTCATTAAATCCTATAGAGGCTCTTTGAACATTTTGAGCACCAACATTAGAGGTCATAACTAGTATCACATTACTAAAGTCAACCTCACGGCCGTTGGCATCAGTAAGCTTTCCGTGATCCATAACTTGTAATAGGATATTAAAGATATCTGGGTGAGCTTTTTCTATCTCATCCAATAAAAGAACCGCATACGGATTACTATTTACTGCTTCAGTTAATAGACCTCCTTCGTCATATCCTACATAACCTGGAGGAGAGCCTATAAGTTTAGAAATAGCATGCCTCTCCATATACTCAGACATATCAAATCTCAATAATTTGACGCCCATAATCCTTGATAGCTGCTTACAGATTTCAGTTTTACCAACTCCTGTAGGTCCAGCAAATAAAAAAGATCCCATTGGCTGCTCAACTGGAGAAAGTCCAGAGCGAGCGAGTTTTATAGCAGTTGATAAAGACTCAACAGCATCATCTTGACCAAATACACCTAGCTTAAGATCACTCTCTAGACTTTTAAGTAAAGATTTATCATCACTAGTGACTTGACGAGAAGGAATACGTGCTAACTTAGCTACAATATTTTCGATATCAGGAACGCCAATATTGACTTTACGCTTTGATTTAGGGAGTATCTGTTGAAGAGCGCCAACCTCATCAATGACATCAATCGCTTTATCTGGAAGGCGCCTATCTCCAATATGCCGATGTGTTAACTCTGCTGCAGAAACTAAAGATGCAGCTGAATATTTAACCTTATGATGTGCTTGATAATATTTTTTTAGTCCATGTAAAATTTTGATGGTGTCTTCAACTGAAGGTTCCTCAATATCCACTTTTTGAAAGCGCCTTGTAAGTGCATGATCTTTTTCAAAAATCTTACGATATTCATCATAGGTTGTAGAGCCTATACATTTAAGTGAGCCATCTGCAAGCGCTGGCTTAAGAAGGTTAGATGCATCCAAAGAACCACCAGAAACACTTCCTGCACCAATTAAAGTATGAATTTCATCAATAAAAAGCACTGAATTTTTATCTTTTTCTAAATCTGTAAGTACTGACTTTAATCGCTTTTCAAAATCACCCCTATACTTTGTGC
>Ga0209383_1000071_pt1 | contig 64671 bp, 67 predicted proteins | sample CoawatmetaG02DNA_FD_187510 | JGI IMG/M metagenome (GOLD analysis project Ga0209383, IMG submission 187510) | Marine microbial communities from the West Antarctic Peninsula - Coastal water metaG029-DNA (SPAdes) (version 2) | ecosystem: Environmental > Aquatic > Marine > Coastal ...
GTTTTCTTTTTTACCCCAAGTTAGATAACTTATATTTGCTCCATCAACTTCTATAGAATGACTTTCAGGTTTTTGCTCTAAAGCATCGTGAAACCATTTGGGTGATTCTAAATTAGTCATATATAATAACCTTATTACTTATCTTTTAATAATTTTTCAATTTCTATCTTTATTAAACTTGGTTTCAATTCTGGAATACTGTGAGCCACGCCAGATACCTTAATTAGTTTTGAATGTGAAATATCATTGTGAAGCTTGTAAGAATGTATCTTGTTTGGTGTAACATTATCTTCATCACCAGACATAATTGTAACAGGCAGGGATAATTTAGCATAAGAATCTTGTTGTAATGCTAGTGCTTCTCTCAAATTTAAAGCATCGGTTGCATAAGATTCTAGGGTTTTGGGTCTTAGAATTAATGCCGCACTAGTATCATCTATATAATTAGATGGTGTCTGACCGTTTGGAAAATTAGAATTTGCACTTGAAGAAATTGTAGTTTGTCCATACAGCATAGCAAATGTATTTGTAAATAATTTACCATACAGAGGATTGGAAATAATTCTAAATGGAAGCCAGGGTTTTCCTTTTTTCCATGCATGGGAGGCTGTATTAACAACTATTAATCCACTTATTTCTTCTTCAAATTGAACTACATAAGATAATGCTAAAGCACCACCATAAGAATGTCCGACCACAATAGGCTTTTCATTTGTTATCTCTCTCACTAAACCTCTTACTAACCTAGCTTGTTGCATTAGCCTTTTTGGAGACTGTTCTTTTATAGATTCGCTATAGCCCATTCCAGGTCTATCAATACTGATTACTGTATAATTATTTTTTAACACATCTTTCAACTTATTAAATTGCTCCTGGTTTGATGGTTGAGCATGAAGAAGAATTACTATGGGTCCACTACCTGAGATTTGATAGTGCATCTTAATATTATCTATTATTTTAAATTGTCCAGCAGGAGGATGAATTTTTTCAATTTTAGCTATTGAATATTGTGTGTAACCATAAGGCACCCCTATCAATAAAGATAGAATCAGTAAAATATTCATAAGTAATATAATGTATTAGCCTTGACGGGCTTTCATTCTTGGATTCAGTTTGTTAATTATGTAAAGTTTACCTTTACGCTTAACTAACTTATTATTTCTATCTCTTGTCTTAAGATTTTTGAGAGAACTTCTTACTTTCATAAATATCTATTCTGCAGTCAGAGTGTTTGCTGCTTCTTCACTTTTTTTAAGCTTAAGCTTTTGCTTTCTAATATTGTTCTTTCTAGAACGCATCTTATTAAGCTTTGCTTCTCTAATTTTGTTTGGTTTTTTCATATTGTCTGATGGGTGTTTTTACAGTAGCACAGTAAAAAAAACAACAGTTATTCTCTATTATTTCAACATATAGGTATAATCGTAGTTAAGATAAATAATCCTAAAAAATCCTATTATTCCTCATTTTTATTATAATGGTGGGCACGGTTGGGATCGAACCAACAACCCCCACGATGTCAACGTGATGCTCTACCACTGAGCTACGTGCCCGAATAAGATATGTCTTAAATTAATAAAATAACTATATCAATCTTTAAACTCTTTAATCATCAATTCTTCAACAATCTTTTTAAGACTCATCTTGTCTGTATCAAAAATATATTCAGGTGATTTTGGCTTTTCATATGAACTATCAATACCTGTAAAGTTTTTTATCTTCCCAGCTCTAGCTTTTTTATAAAGTCCTTTTGGATCTCTTTTTTCTGCAATGTTTAAAGGAACATCAACTAATACTTCTATAAATTCATCCTTATCTAATAAGCTTCTAGCTAAATCTCTTTCCGCACGGAAAGGTGAAATAAAAGCAATTAACACAATAACACCTGCATCAACCATTAATTTAGCAACTTCACTAATTCTTCTTATATTTTCAACTCGATCTGAATCTGTAAAGCCTAAGTCCTTACTTAGTCCATGTCTAATATTATCTCCATCTAAAATATAAGTTCTCTTGCCTTTTTCGTGTAATTTTTTTTCAAGAGCATTAGCTATAGTAGATTTTCCTGAGCCACTTAAACCTGTAAACCAAATTACTTTACTCTTATGGCCATTTAAAATTTGTCTAGCTTTTTTATTTATATCAAGTTTTTGGTTATAAACATTTTGAGATCTTCGTAAAGCAAATTTAATCATTCCTACTGCAATAGTCTGATTGGTAATGCGATCAATTATTATGAAACTGCCCAATGATCGATTATTGGCATAATCATCAAATATAATAGATTTATCAAGACTGATTTCTGCTAGACATATGTCATTAAGTTCCAATGTACTTGCTGGTAATTTTTCAAATGAATTAATATTTATTTTATGTTTAATATTAGTTATTTGAACACCAGCACTTTGATGACCAATTTTAATTAAATGTGATCTTCCTATTAAACCAGGAATTTCACTCATCCATACTAAATTTACCTGAAATTGATTGCTAATTTCACATGGCTCATCATTTTTAACGAGCATATCCCCTCTGGAGATGTCTATTTCTTTATCGAGAGTGACCGTAACAGCAGTTTTATCAGAAGCAACGGGTACTTTTTTACCACTAACAATTATTTCAGAGATTTTTGCCTTATTTCCATTTGGCAAAACACTAATGACATCGCCTTTCTTGATCTTGCCTGATACAATAGTTCCTGAAAAACCTCTAAATTCTGAGTCTAATCTATTTACCCACTGAATAGGCAATCTTAGTTTTTCTTTCTTTTTTATTTCATTAATATTGATAGATTCCAATATCCTCAATAAGGGTTTTCCTTTGTACCAGCGCATTTTTTTTGAATTTTCAACTATATTGTCACCCTTTAAGGCTGACATTGGTATTGCAGTTATATTTTTAAACTTAAAATCAGATGTAAATTTTTTATACTCTTCTAAAATATGCAGATATTTTTTTTCGTTATATTTAACTAAATCCATTTTATTGATTGCTAAAATAATATTTTTTATTCCCATTAGTGAGCATAAGTATGAGTGACGCTTTGTTTGTGTCATTAATCCATTACGAGCATCAATAAGAATAATAGCTGCATCAGCAGTAGATGCCCCAGTTATCATATTACGAGTGTATTGTTCATGTCCTGGAGTATCAGCAACTATAAATTTTCTTTTATCAGTTGCAAAATATCTATATGCAACATCTATCGTAATACCCTGCTCTCTTTCAGCTGCGAGACCATCAACCAATAAAGCAAAATCAATATCTTCTCCTTGTGTCCCAGATTTCCTTGAATCATGTTCAAGTGAAACTATTTGATCATCAAAAATTAATTGTGACTCAAAAAGCATTCGACCAATTAGAGTACTTTTGCCGTCATCGACGCTTCCACAGGTTATAAATCTCAGAGTTTGTAAAGAATTCTGATTTTTTAAAAATTGATTAATAGTTAAATTCTTATTTGCAGACATCTTAAAAATAGCCCTCTACTTTCTTCTTTTCCATCGATGACGATTCATCATTATCTATCAATCTACCTTGTCTTTCACTCACTCTTGAATTTAGAATTTCTAATATAATAGAAGACAAATCAGATGCCTCTGATTCCATTGCATTAGTAAGTGGGTAGCAGCCCAGTGTTCTAAATCGCACTTTCTTTACTTCAATCTTATCTCCATTTTCAAACTTAAATCGATTATCATCTACCATTAAAATTCCTTCTTCTCTAACAACTACTGGTCTAGGGGCGGCATAATATAAGGGAACAATGTCTATATTTTCTCTGTAAATATATTCCCATATATCTAATTCTGTCCAATTTGAGAGTGGAAATACACGAATACTCTCCCCTTTATTTTTTCTTCCATTATATAAATTCCATACTTCTGGTCTTTGATTTTTTGGATCCCATCTATGATTTAAATCTCGAAATGAAAATATTCTCTCTTTTGCTCTACTTTTTTCCTCGTCTCGTCTAGCGCCCCCAAAAGCAACATCAAACTTCATTTTATCCAAGGCCTGTTTGAGTGCGACAGTTTTCATAATCTCAGTATGCTTTTGTGATCCAGAATCGAATGGATTAATATTCATATCAATACCATCTTGATTTTTATGAACTAAAAGTTGCATTCCAGTTTTTTTTGCAACCTTATCTCTAAATTCATACATCATTTGAAATTTCCAACCTGTATCAACATGCAATAGTGGAAATGGAGGAACGTTAGGGTAAAAAGCTTTAAGTGCTAAGTGCAGCATTACCGCACTATCCTTACCAATAGAATAAAGCATTACAGGATTTTCTGACTCAGAAAGAACTTCTCTAATAATATGAATACTTTCACTTTCTAAACGGTCCAAATGAGACATACCAGATTTCTTTAAGATGGATTTATTCTTAGATATATTGTCTTTAAAATACTCTCGATAGGCAGTGATAGGAAAGATACCACTATTTTTTTTACTACTAACAATTACCTGGTTTGTATTCTCTTTATCTAATTTTCTAAAGTAAGCAACCAATTCACCACTTGGTATAAAACAAACATCTTTTCCACTATCTTTAACCAGAGCAACTAAACATTTTTCTATAAATGAAACTGTAATATTTTTTTTACTTAACCAAAACCATTTTCTTCCCGATCTCCCATCATTTGCCAATAATACAAATAAATTTTTTTCTATTTCATAGATCTGCAAAATATAAATGGAATGTCTCTTTTTCTTAGAAATCAAAATTTGACTATTAATTACTTCTTTTTTAAGTTGCTGTTGCTTTTCATCGCAAACATCTTGTAATTTTATTGTTAATGGAAGTATTGCTGATTTTTCTATCAATCTTTCCGCTGCTCTTAATGTAGCCTTATTTAAAATTTTTTGAGTAAACTTTTGTACTTGAGCGGTATCCCAAGGAATTAAATTTTTTGCTTTATCTTTTAAAGAATGAGTTGGGATTAATGATTGTCGCATTATGTTATAATTATTAAATATTTTGTATTAAATATATTAATATTTAATAAAATCTACAATTTTTTTATAATTTACTTATCGCGACACTAATAATACAATAAACTATTGAAATTAATCAATTTATTTTGCGTATCTTTTTAGTCCATTTGGAGTAAACAACTTAAGATCATGTGGCCTTTTAGCTCTCCAAATAATCTTATTGATTTCAGATGACCTAACATTATTAAGTAAGTAACGTCCAGTTCCAAAACTATAGGTTGCTGAATGTATGGCAAGACATGCTGGTTCATCATAGAAATTCATTAATGGCAATTCTCGATAATGCATCATTTCTTTTTTTCCATCATATACATCTTCTGCTATCATGCCATAGCTGTCCGCATCAAAGTACATAACTCTATGAGGATAAATATGTCTTTTATCATTCCTTAGGTCTGCTCTAACAATGTTTACTTTAACTAATTCATAACGCATATAGCTTTGATCTACGTGAAATTTATTTAAAATATCTTTTCTTTTAGCATTATAAAAATCGTACGTATTATAAGGCAGAAACTTTAATTCTGTTCCTACATTGGACCAATTATATCTATCTTTAGCACCATTGAATCCATCAAATGAGTCAGCTGTAGAAAGACCTTGTGTAGCAGAGCCAAGATAATCATAAGCAATATTTGGCGCTCTTCTCACTCTTCTTGTTCCTGGATCATATACCCATGCTTTCCTTGGGCTTTCTAAAGAATTTAAAGACTCGATTACTAGTAAACTTGCGTCAGCTAACCTAGGTGGATGGGTAACTTTTTGCATAAGCATTCCTTGCAAACCTTTTCCACTTTCATCATTAACAAACGGATTCCAAAAATTTTTAGCAATAGCTTCACCGGCTCCATCTGTTTTAGAGCCATCTGGATTTACTACATAATAAGGTGCGCCACCAATTATATCTACACCTCTATATCTAAGTATATGATTCCAAACATGATGAAGTGGTTCTGAGGCATTTGGGAAAGGAATACCTCCAACAATTCCTTCCACTCCTTCACCATCTGCTACCATTTGAACATTACCATTTTTTGTAAGATCTAAGACTTCTTGAGGTACTGCACAACTTCTTCTAGATGGATATATATTCATCACAAAACTCTCAGGATAAATGTTAAACATTTCGATCTGTCCATCCGTAAGGTGATTTAAATAATCATTAAAGTTACTCGCATTAATCTTAAATTGAACTTCATCGTCTGCAAATGGATTAATATAGCTATTTGAATTTTCATCATAGCCATCTACTGGTGATATAATTGGGATACGACTGCCTATATCAGAATCATAAAAAATGATTTCTGCGCTTAAATTGCTGGTAAATAATAGAATTAGTATGGATAAAAGAGAGTTTCTCATATAATAAACCTTAACATTTTAACAATTAAAGATAATCTTTAAAAACATGACAAATATTAAAGAATTTCTTAAATTTGGCAACCATTTAGCTGATAATTCTAGAAAGATATCTTTAAAATTTTTCAATAAAAAAATAAATATTCAGTCAAAATCTAATATTAAATTTGATCCAGTAACTGTAGCTGATACTTCGATTCAAAACTATATTAATAATACTATAAAGAAAAAATTTCCTAGTCATTCAATAGTCGGTGAAGAAAGTAGTTTAATTCAAGATAATGATTATGAATGGTGTATTGATCCTATAGATGGAACTAGATCATTTATTACTGGTTTCCCAACTTGGGGTACACTGATTTCATTAAGTTATAAGGGTGAAATAATACTTGGTATTGTAGATATGCCTGCTTTAAATGAAAGATATATTGGACATGATAAGGTTGCTTATAGAATAACGAACAATAAAAGAAAAATATTGGCTACTAAAAAAAATAAGAGGTTGTCTAAATCAATCTTATCATCAACATCAATATATGAGTTTAAGGCAATTAAAGATAAAAATAATTTTAATAGAATAGCAAAAGTAGTTGCTGGAGTTCACTTTGGAGGAGACTGCTATCAATATTGTCTCTTAGCCGATGGATTTATTGATCTAGTTATTGAAAGTGGTTTAAATTCTTGGGATATAAGAGCGCTCATACCAATTATTAAAAATTCTGGTGGATCTATAGCAACTTGGGAAGATAAAAATCCTAAGAATGGAGGTAAAATAATTGCAGCTAATAATAGAGTATTACTAAATAATGCTCAGTCATTGCTTTTAGAATAAAAAAAACCCAGCTTAAAAGCTGGGTTTTTTAAATCAATAATTTGAGCTATATTACTTTAATGCATCCATTACTGATGAAAGTTTCATTGCAATAGACATATCGCCATCAACTTTTAATTGTCCTTGCATAAAAGCACTTGTACCATCTAGTTCACCAGATGACATTTTTTCAAATGTTTCAACAGACATTGTAAGAGTGCAATCAGCTTCTTGATCTTCTCCGCTTACAGTGTTTGGGCTTGCTTTTCCGTCAAGAAAAACACATCCAGCACCTTCAAAATCAAATTTAACAGTTGCTCCAAGACCAGTGTCTTTTCCAGCAATGCCTGCTTCAAATTGTGCTAGTATACTTGCTACATCAGCCATATTTATTATCTCCATTTGTTAATTAACAGAGCGTAATTAAACATTAAATACAAAGGATGACAATATGTTTATTTAGGTATATTTTATAAAAAAAGACATTATAACAATAAGTTAATGAGTAAAAAGATTAATAAACCCCCAATCTTTTGGCAAAAAGCTAAGAAAACTCTATCGGCAAAAGATAAAAAGCTTTCAATGATAATTAAATCTTATCCGGATGACTTCTTATTCAGTAAATCAGATCCTTTTTTTACCTTAGCTAGATCAATTGTTGGTCAACAAATATCGGTAAAAGCCGCACAATCAGTTTGGGACAGACTGGAAATTAAGGTTAAAAAAATCAATCCAAAAATTATTATAACAACACACCCTAGTACTCTAAAATCTGTTGGATTATCTAGACAAAAAGTTGAATATTTAAAAAACCTTGCAAGTGCTTTTATCGAAAAAAAAATTAAAGTTAGTACATGGGATAAAATGAATGATGAGGAAATAATTCAAGATCTAATTCAAATAAAAGGAATAGGAAGATGGACTGCTGAAATGTTTTTAATATTTAATTTATGTAGAGCTGATATCTTTCCACTTGATGATATAGGTATGATTAGAGGTTTATGCAAATTATACAATATTCAATACCCAACAAATAGAGAGTCAGTAATTAAAATAGGTGAAAAATGGAAGCCATATAGATCAGTTGCAACTTGGTATTTATGGAGATCACTGGATCCAATACCAGTAGAATATTAATATGATTAAAGATAAAATTTTTATATATACGTTTTATAGATTTAAGAATTTTACTAATATTAAAGCAATAAAATTAATGTTAGATAAATCATTAAAGAATAAATTAATTCTTGGTACTGTGTTATTAGCTAATGAGGGGATTAATGGAACAATTTCAGGTACTGAAAAAGATTTGAATGAATTTATATTTTTAATTAAAAAAACCTTAAAAATTAGAAAACTATCGATTAAGATTTCACAAAATAAATTTATACCATTCTATAGATTGAAAATTCGATTAAAAAAAGAAATTGTTACAATAGGTGACAAGACAATAAAACCAGAAAAAATTACTGGAATTCATATTCATCCTAAAAAATGGGATAAAATTATACATGATAAAAAGTATTTGATTATTGATACAAGAAATGATTATGAGGTAAGTGTAGGATCTTTTAAAAATGCTATAGATCCAAAAATCAAATCTTTTAGAGAGTTTCCTAAATTTATAGAGAAAATGAATATGAAAAAAAATCAACCTATTGCAATGTTTTGTACAGGTGGAATTAGGTGTGAAAAGGCTTCATCTTATTTATTAAAAAATGGCTACAAAAATATATCTCAGCTTGATGGAGGAATATTAAATTATTTAGAAATAAAAAAAAATGTTGAAGATACTTCTTGGCAAGGTGAATGTTTTGTTTTTGATAATAGAGTTGCAATTAACAATAAACTAGAGAAAGGCTCATATGAGCAATGTTATGGTTGTAGGCACCCTATTACAAAACAAGACATGAAATTAAAATCATATAAAAAAGGTGCTACATGTAAATATTGTATTGAAATAAAAACTAAAGAAAAAATAAACTCTTCAATTACAAGGCAAAAACAAATTAATCATGCTGAAAAGATTCAAATAAATCATCCATTTAAAAAAATTTGTTAATGAGTTTAATTGCCTTGAATAAGTAGTTTTACAAATTTTAATAAACTACCATTTGAAAACAGATATCCTTTTATCCCAAAGTTATTAGCACATTCTATATCGGTATTTTTGTCTCCAATCATTAAACTTGTGGTTTTATCAAAACTCCAATCTGATAAAGCTTTTTCTAACATACCAGTTTTAGGTTTTCTTAAGTGAGCCAATTCTAAGTAATTATTGTTAACACCTTTTGGGTGATACGGTGAGTAATAAAATTCATCAATTGATGTGTCTTTTTTTTTAAGCTCACTGTTAATATAAATATGCAGCTTCTCAACATCTTCTTCTGAGTAATATCCTCTTGCAATTCCAGATTGATTAGTAACTACAAAAACATAATAACCACTATCTTTTAAAAATTTAATAGCTTCAATCGCATCCTGAATCCATTCAAAATCATCAATTTTATATACATAGCCTTTATCATTATTGATAACACCATCCCTATCTAAAAATACTGCGGGCTTCATCATTTTTGATAGCTTCTTATTATACTGGAAGTGCTGTGACCTTCTAATAAATCTATTAAGATTACTTCACCTCCATTTTTTTTAACGAATGCCGATCCTATAACTTCTTTATCAATATAATCCATTCCCTTAAATAAAATATTTGGTTTTAATTTATAAATTAAGTCTAATGGTGTGTCCTCTGAGAACACAACAACTGCATCAACTTCATTTTTAATAGTTAAATTTTTTATTCTTTTGTTTTGATTGTCTACTGGCCTACTATTTCCTTTTAATGAACTTATTGATATGTCTGAATTTAAACCAACAATTAAATAATCACATAAAGACTTACATTTTTGTAATAAATATAGATGACCAGGATGAAATAAATCAAAGCAGCCATTTGTAAAACCTATTTTAGATTTCTTATTATTCAGGTTAATCAAGATATTTTTAATTTGGTCTGAAGAAAAGAGCTTATTCATTTCTGTTTTATCTTATTTATTAATTTTTCAAATGTAGTGAATGCTGTGCCACGATAATCTATAACTATACTTGCTGCATAGTTAGAAATAATTGCTGATAGTTTGATATCAAATTTTGCAGCAATCATTAGTGAGAGAATTGCAATAACTGTATCTCCAGCACCTGTAACATCAAAGGCTTTTCTTGAAATTGCATTAATTTTTTTTTCATAATTTTTATTAACTAGTAACATGCCTTTTTCAGATCTAGTTATAAGAATATTATTAATTTTATTTTTATTTATTAATTCTCTACTGAATAAAACTAATTTATTTTGATCTAAAATTTTATGTTTTGATGCTTCAGTTATTTCTTTAAAATTAGGAGTGATTATATCTGCGTTTGAATATATGCTAAAATCATCTTTTTTAGGATCAACGATGACTATTTTTTTGTTTTCATTGGCTACTTTAATAATCTTTTTAATCAAAATCTTGTCAAGAAAGCCTTTATTGTAATCTGAGATAATTAGTAAGTCATTTTTTTTAATCAGTTTTTTTAAAATACTTATAGTTTTAACTTTTAACTCCTTAGAAAAGGAAAAGTTTGTTTTTTCCTGATCAACCCTGATTATTTGTTTTAATCTGTTTATGTATCTTGTTTTAACAGGAGTTTCAAAGTTAGTATTTTTTATTTGAATTAAGGAAATTTTTTTATCTTTTTGTATAAGTTTTTTAATTTTTTTTGACGCATCATCATTTCCTGTTAAGATTACTAAACTTACATAGGCACCAAAACTTGTAATATTTTTAGCAACATTTCCAACCCCGCCAACTTCGTAATCTTCGCTCTCATTTAATAAAATAGGAATTGGAGCCTCAGGAGACATTCTTTCAACCTTACCATATATATAGTGATCAAGCATAATATCACCAATGCATAATATCTTGGTATCTTTGATAATTTTTTTATTTTTAATTAATAATTCAATTATTTCATTGCTTTTCATTTTATCTTTTTTATTTTTTTCTGTAAAAATTTTTTATATTTAATCCAATCATCGCGAGCTAATATATACCCAATACAATTATGCGACCCACATTTGCAAACATGATCAGTATAATCACTCTCATCAAATGGATATCCATAATCATAAGATAGCTCATTATCTTTTTTAATATTTTTGATTGCTATGATCCATATCTGATTATTAATTATGTCTACTTCACAATTTGGGTTACATGAGTGATTGATATATCTTGCCTTATTATATGATGGTGTTCCATCTATATCATATTTTTTATTTAACTCAAAAATATATACAGAGCCTTCATTTTTTTTATATAAGTATTTTTTTATTCTCTCCGCAGATCTTTTATTGCCTTCACTTTTAGTAATTTTTTCACCTATATATTCTATTACTTTTGTATTTTTTTTAATATTTTCGGATGCTACAATTCCTATTCCATGAATCTTTGATTTTTTTTCTTCCCACATATATTTTATCAAATTAGAAATAATTTACAGTTAAGTATTAATATTCTTATTATAAAATGTAAAACTTTTAAATTAAACTAGTGTTTAATTTTTATATATAAAATTTATCATAAATGTAATGATAAAGATTTATAAATATACTAAATTCAAAGTATTAGGATTATTAATTAAATTTATTGATTGATTATCATATATTTTATATATACTTTGTAATAATGAATGATGAAATAGATTTAATAGTAATTTTTAATTATTTGAAGAGTCATATTTATAATATTGCATTAAGTGGATTATTTGGTGTCTTATTATGTTTTATATACTTTGCTTATAACCCAATCAAATATACAGCCAGTTTAAATTATTCTGAACTATCTATTTCTAAGGCCGAGACTTTTAACAATATTAATAATTCTATAAGTAATTACTTAAAACAAAGTGAAGATTCTGACAGTTTCAATTTTGTTAGAATTGACCCTCAATCAGTATCAATAAGTTTTAGTGAATTTTTAAAAAATGATGAAGTTATTAAAAAGACTCTTAAAAATTTAAAAATTGAAGATAATGAAATTAATTTTAATAATTTTAGTAAAAATTCAAAAGTTAAGTTTATCCGTAGACAAAATCAATATACTACAAATTTTAATTTTTCTATTAAACATGAGGAAATAGATATTGCTAAAGATTATTTGCTTGAAATATTCAATGTTGCTAGCCAAGAAACAATAAATTTAATAAAAGAAAATATTAATGATTTAGCTGATAATATTGATAAGGAAAAAGAAGTTTCAATTAGGTTATTAACTAATCAATTAGAAATTGAACGACTATTTGCAAAAAAACTAACAAAAGACAGAATTGTGTTTTTGAAAGAACATGCACAGTTAGCAAGGGTTCTAAATATTGCGACACCAACGCTAACAACTCCAGTAGAAATTAATATTGAAGGTGAGACGGGTTTTAGCAAACTTTATCTTGAAGGATACAAAGCCTTAGAAGGTGAAATCGAAATTTTAGAACAAAGAAAATCATTCGATCCATTTATAGAAAACGTAAGGAAAATACAAAAGCAAATTGAAAATATATATATATATGATGAAATAGAAATTTTAAAATATAATGTAAAGCGACTTGATAATAGTACTCAACCTGTAACTTATAATTCTTATGATATTGCAATTGAAAAATCAATGAGTCGTTCGATTCTATTTTCACTATCATTGATTTTGGGTTTTTCGATCACAATAATAATATTAATATATTACAGAATTTATTTTTTTAAAAATACTAATTAGTTTATATAATTTAGTTCAGAATTTTTTATAAGTAATTCTTTGTCACAATCTCTTATTAGCATCTTATTATGTGTTACAATAATAATTGTTTTATTTTTTTTCATTCGCAGTAGAGATTCTTGAATAGCCTCAACATTTAAAACATCAAGCGAAGATGTAATTTCATCAAGTATCATAATTTCTCTTTCTGAATAAAATGCTCTAGCAATAGCTATTCTTTGAATTTGTCCACCAGATAAATTAGGGCTATCGCTACTAATTTCATACTTGTCAGCGCTGATTGTAAGCCAGTCTATTTTGGCTAATTCCATAGCTTTATGTAGTTTATCTTTATCAAAATCTTCTTCAAACAAGGTTATGTTTTCAGCAATAGTTCCATCAAATATAATTGATTTTTGACCCACGTAAGCTATGTTATTTTTTAAATCAGCAAGATCAACAATTTGATTATTTATCTTAATTTCACCTTTATCAAATTTAAGTATTCCAAGAATTAGTTTAATTAATGTTGTCTTACCTGCACCTGATTCACCTACTATTCCTATCATATCTCCCTTATCAATATTTAAATTAATATTACTTAAAGTATCATTAGAAGAATCTGTATAACTAAAAGAACACTTACTTAAACTGAGACTTTGAAAATTAGTAGAATAATTTTTATTACTTGCATCTAATACTTTTTCTAACTGCTGATTGTTAGTCAATATAATTTCATCCTTAAGACAATCAGAAGAATACTTTGCAAAACGTATGTTATTAACATGGACTATAATTTGACTTAAACTAGGTGCAAGTCTTAATGCTGCTAATCCAAACAGGATAATATTTTCTAGTAAATCATCATTATTAGCCGATAGAGCAAAAGAATATAATATATATGATAACAGTAATAATATGAGTGTATATTCAAGTATATGTTTTGGAATATCCTGAAGTATCTGATGTCTTGAAATATAATTCTTATATTTATCTAAAAAACCTTTAAGTCTAAATAAAATTTTCTGCTGAAGGTTATAAACGTATACTTCATCTAAACCTTGAAGAGACTCTTTTGCTAAATTAATAACTTTTTTTTGTGCATCACTAATCATTTCAGAGCCTTTCTTAATTCTTAATTTTGTTAACATTAAGTAAAGAAGTACAAGAAAAGTAAATAAAGTTAATAATATCAAAGTTAAATAAATATTTTCATAAATTAACAATAATAAAATTGCAAAAAATAAGAATATTTCAGAAAGTATTTTTAAAAATGAGAATAAGCCTTGGTGTACATAGACAAAAGTATGGTTGGTAATATTCTGTATTGCTTTTGAGATACTTTTATTTCCATTATGTTGGATTAAATTGAATAAATAGAAGTTAAATAATTTTTTTATAATTGATACTGATGCTGAAAAAGTAAATTTTATTATTACAATTTGAATACTAAAACTTATTATAGATTTAAAAGTGTAAAGAAATAATATTCCAACACCAATTTTAAACATTAAGTTGGACCTTAAGAGTTCGTCTTCTGGTAAATATACAATATAAGTATAAAAATTTATATACGTACTGTTTGATGCAAAAGTTGAAAGGTACTTAATTATTATATATAAACTCGCTACATCTAGCAGTGAAACTATTGGAAATAGTAAAATAATATAATAAATTTTTGAAAAATTATTTCCAAGTATAATTTTAGTATTTTTGTAAAAACTTTTCATAAAGTAAATAGGTATAGTTATTTATTATTCATTATAGCTACCAATTTTCTTCAAATACTTGAAGCTCTTAATTTGGTAATCAATAGTGCAAAAATTAGAGAATTTTTTACGTAAAAATAATTTTGTCTGGAGATAAAGGCCTGGTTTGAACATTATGTCTAGTTTAGAATTGATATTACAGTTAACTATTTCAAATGATTTTTTTTGCATCAACTTTAATTCCTCAATTGGTTGCAATATAAAGTTTCTTTTATTAGTCCTAATGTCAATTTTCCACCTACCTGCAGATCCCCAGTCAGCAAAGTAGCTAAATAATGTATTATTTATAGTTAAACCTGATCCAGAAAATACTGATCCAGTTGGATGCCAATCAATTTTACCTTTGTTATAAGGAGATAGTTTTTTTGGATGACCACATAAGTAAAAAAATAAATCAAACATATGTGATGAATTAGAATAAATCATTTTTTCTTTAGCTTCTTTTGACAACTTACTTTTATTAATAAGTTCAGATCTCTCTGTAAAATCTACAAAACAGCCAGTTATTTTTTCATTTTTATTAATAGACTGTTTTAATTTTATAACAGATTGATAAAAACGTCTGTTATATGCAATATGCACATTTGCATTCTTTTTTTTAGATATCATTTTTATCTTCTTTAAATCATTAATATTAAGTGAACCAGGTTTTTCTAACAAAATATTATTTGTGCCATGTTTTAATAATTCAATGCAACATTTTGATAACATATCAATTGTTGTAGTTATAATTGCTGTTTTAATTTTTACTTTTGTTTTTAATATATTTTCCAAGCCACCGCTTAATAATTCAGCTCCATATTCATCTTTAAAAAATTTTGCTTCCTTATTTGTTTTATCAATGACGATAAATTTTTTATTCTGTGACTTTAAAACCTTAGCATACTCTTTTGCCATATATCCACCACCAATTATCCAAATAATATCTTTCATGTGATAGGAATAAATATATTTTTTGTATTATGGTCCTTATTGTATTTATCTATTAAAAAATCTATAAATATATTATGACTTACAAGATGCTCAGACAACAATGTAAGGTTACATTTACCATAATTAATTATATCTTTGACTAATTCTGTTGACATAAGGCTTTGTAATAATATTTTATCAGTAAACTTATAATTTTTATTATACATTACTTTACCTGATAGTTCATCGATATCTATAATATTAGTTTTTGTATTTATTTGAACGGTATGTTTTTTGCTATAGGATAAATCAGAAACTAAAGAAAGTTTAGAACCTGATGAAAATTCTAAGTTAACATTTCCAATTATATCATAAAAATTTGGTCTTTTAGTTTCATACCATACATATTTATTGTTAAGTTCAATTTTATTTACTTTAAGAATTGTTTCATTAGTTAGCCATGTTATTAAATCTATATAATGGCAACCATTACAACATATGCCCCATTTATGTCCAATAACAGTCATCTCAATAGGCCCCAAATCAATTAATGACTTAATTCTTTTATATAATGGCATAGTTCTTCGTGGTGTATTCACCCAAACATTATCTTTATCATTTAAAAACGTTAAATCAATTGAGTTTTCAACGCTTTGAGATAAAACTTTTTCTAATATACAGTATTTGTATGTAACCTTTTGATTTAAATAATATAAAATTTTTTTTCTTGTATCGGCTGTTGACGATACAATAATCAGAGTAAAATCAATATTTTGATCAATTGTTTTGTCATGATAGTAAAATTTATGCAGTAAATTTTTGTTGGTACTAATAAATTTTTTTGCTCTGAAAATTGCATTTTCAGAAATATCATAAATATGAATATTTAGTGGTTGTTGAATTTTGATGATACCCTCTAAATATCGCAAACCTAATCTACCACAACCAGCTATTAAAATATTATGCATAAAAAAGAAAAGTTTATATAATGAGTAATTTAGTATATTTATATATTAAAATCATTAAATTTATAATATGAAAATCCATGAACTTAGTCTTATTAATCAAATAACACGCTATTTATGTTACTCTTTATTAATAATTTCTGCATTAAGAGCAATTAATCGTTATTTATATTTTGAGAGCACAATAACTACAATTATTATAGCAATAATAATTTATTTATTATTTCTTTCTATTGTTACTAATAGTAATCTAAGTGAAAATAAAAAAATTATTAGATTTATTATACCAACAGTTACAATATTAGTTTTATTTATTATATTTTATTTATACCCAATTGCTGATGGACTTAAAGTATCTATGCGAGGATCGGATCAGGATGATTGTACAATTGGAATTATAAATAATTTACTCAATGGTATTAATCCTTATCATTTCATTTCTTATAATGGCAATACATGTGCGCAAGGACCAGGGGTAATAATAATTTTTTTTCCATTTGTTATATTGAGTAAATATATTTTTGCCCATCTTTTCTATTTAATTTTAATATTTTTAATATTATATAAGTACAGAAACAATTTTAATTTTAATAAATTTTTTGTCATTTTCTTTTCAAGTATTATTTTATGGGAAATGCTCTCTGTAGGAAGTGATCTCTATGTTTCTTCAATTTTACTTTGCATTTCATGTATATTATTAAATGAAGGAATTAAAGAAAAAAACCTCAGACTAATAATTGTAAGCGCTATAATTATAGGAATATTTTCAACTACAAGAATAAATTTTATATACATACCATTTGCTATTTCAATTTTACTTTTTGTTAATTGGAAAAAAGAGGCAGTAATTTATTTTATTGTTTCTTCAGTTTTCTGCTTAGGTCCTTTAATTTTTTTATTTATAATAAATAATCAATTGATCTCAATTAATAGTGAAAATGATTATAGTTTTATTTTTATACACGCTTCAAATATTAGTAATGAAAAAATAATAAATAACTTAATAGGATTAATTTTTAGTATTATAGCATTTGTTTACTTTTTCCTTAAGTTGAGAACAAGGCAAAACGTTAATTTATTATTATTATCAATATTTTATATTATATTTCCTCATTTATTATCCGTATCAATAAATGATCTAATGTATAAAAATTTTGATCTTACTAATTGGGAGGGTGCTAACTTTATAGTGCCAGTACTATCTTTTGCAATACTATTGCTTTCAAAGAAGAAACTGTCTTAAATGCTTAGTGTTGCTATAAATGGATCATCAGGATTTATTGCTAGTAATCTAATTAAATATTTAGTCAATAAAAGTGAAGTAAATATATTTGCTTATACAAGGCAAAAGAAGCTACAAGAATATAGATCTATAAAATATAAATTTTGCGAAATTGAAAATGCTAAAAACTTAAGTAGCTTAGATTATATTATTTATTGTTCATATAATTTTAATTCCCTCAAAAACTATAACTGTAATAAGTTAAAAATTTTATTAGAAAAGACAAAATATTTAAAAGTTAGAGTAATTTACATATCTTCTTGTAGTGCAAGTGATAAATCTAAATCAAAATATAGTAAAGACAAAATACGCTGTGAAAATATGATTAAATTTTATAATCAAACAGTAATTAGGGTACCAACAATAATACTTAAAAAAAATAATAATATTTTTATGGGTGGCCAAGGAAAAGCATTGAACAATTTGATAATATTCATGAATTTATTTAAATTTTTTCCATTAATAGGAAATGGAAATTTTATACACAATTATTGTATGATTGAAGACTTTAATAATATTATTTATTTGATATTGAATAAAAAAATTAATAAAAAATTTTTAATTATTAAAAATACTAATGAAATAGAATTCAAAAATTTAATGTCAATTATTTTAACTATAAAAAAAATTAATTTAAAGTTAATACCTGTGCCTATAATCTTTTTAAAAATTATTTTATTTCCTACGAAATTTGTTAAGTCAAATAGAATATCTTCATATGATAGTTTGATAGACTTAATATCAGATAATAATACACTGAGTGATAAAAAATATTTTTTAAAAAATTTTAAATATACAAATATTACAAGCTAATTTTTTATCTTAATTAGTAAGATTTTAAAGAAATCAATTATAACACTTAGACTTAATTTGCTATGACCTGACACTCTTTTGTTAAAATCAATAGGAATTTCTGATATCTTAGGATTTACATATGATTTTATGATTATTTCAAGCAGTATTTTAAAACCTTTATTATCCAGTTTATTAATTACTTTTAATAAAAATACTTTATCAACTATGAAGTATCCACTTAAAGGATCTGTAACCTTGATATCCACTATCATATTAACCAAAGTAACAGCTGCCAAACTAATTTTTTTTCTAAAATAGCTAAAATTTATTTTAGAATTTTTATCTAAAAATCTACTTGCAATAACAATATCCACGCCGTCATTAATAATTTTATCATGAAGTGTATTTATGTAGATAGGATTGTGCTGCAAATCTGCATCCATAACTAAAATATGATCACAAGTGGCTTTTTTAAAGCCTTCGGTACATGACAATGATAGACTTCTATTGTTATATCTTTTTATATAATTAATATTAGGGAATGTTTTTGAATTTTTAATTATTTTATCTATTGTTCCATCGCTAGAATTATCATCTACAAAAATTATTTCCCACTTATTTGAATTTTTCTGTTTATAGATATTTTCAATTAATAAATCAATATTACCCTCCTCATTTAAAGTAGGTATTATTATTGATAAATAATTATTATTCAATTTATTGTTCTTTATGTTTAATTTTTGAATATAGTTTTTCTAAACCATTATCTATAGAAATTTTAGGTTGCCAATTAAAATAATTAATTGTTTCTCTAATATTAAGTACAGATGATTTTACATCAAATTCTATTTCTTTAATATATTTAACATTTAATTGTGTACCATGAATTTTTTCAATTTTTTTTAAAATTTGATTAATTGAGTATCCCTCTCCACTACCAACATTAAATATTCCAGATTTATTTTGACTTATGCATTGGATTATCAAATCAGATAAATCATCTATATAAATATAATCTCTAACTATTGATCCATCTCCCCATATTTCTATTTCATTATTATTTATTGCAGTCTTAATAACAGTTCCAATAAGCCCCTGTATTTTATAGTTTGATTGATTATATCCATAGGGATTAGAAATTCTTAATATCATTGGATTTAAATTTCTGTTTCGCTCTAATATTCTTAAGTAATGTTCTTGTAATAATTTGTGTGCACCATAATAAGATATAGGTTTTGGATTTTGATCTACAGAATTAGAATTGTTATATATTTCTCCATATATGGTGCCCCCAGAAGAAGGATAAATAATATTTTTTATTCCCTTATTTGACAGAAAATTAAAAAATATTAAATTTTTAATTACTTCATTTTGTATATCTAAAACTGGATCAGTATTAGTTTTAGCAGGTATTGAAGTACTAGCTAAATGGACTACACAGAAAACATCTTTTATAGTATCATAATATTTTTCTATTTGATCTATGTCGCTATTAATAAATGTAAATTGGTTATTGGACAATTTTGATTGATCATTGTTTTTATCTAAAACAATTATATTATATTTTTTTTTATCGATTTTATTTATTAAATTTGATCCAATAAATCCTAAGCCACCTGTAATTAATATAGATTTTAGTTTACTTTTCATATTTATTTAAAAAACATCCTTAGATAGTATTACATTAAATATTGTTTTAATTAAAATTTTGATATCTAGAATAAAACTCATATTATTGATATATTCAATATCTTTGATTATTGTTTCTTTTTTTGTCAAAACATCTCTTCCAGAAATTTTTGAAATACATGTAATTCCAGGTTTAACAGAAAGTATCTTTTTCTTATATTCTCCATAGATACTCATAACTTCTGGTATTTCTGGTCTTGGTCCTACGAGTGTCATATTTCCTATAAAAACATTGTATATATTAGGAAGTTCATCAATACTTTTTTGTCTAATAAATTTTCCTAACTCAGTTACTCTAGGATCATTTTGATGATGGTAAAAGAAATTTAAATCCTTTTTATCACTAAAATCATATAATTCAGGATATTTAGCTTTAGAGTCTATATACATTCCTCTGAGCTTAATAATCTTAAATTTTTTACCATTTTTTCCGACCCTACTTTGAATAAATAATGGATTTCCCTTACTTTCAATTCTTATCAAGATACAGAAAATGAAAATTATTGGTGTTATAAAAAATATTAATACACTGCTTAAAATTATATCTGTTAATCTTTTAATAATTAAGAAAAAAAATTTATTCATTATTAGTACTCATATCATTTTTAAAATATAAACCAATTTTATACCCAACATATTTATATATTGTCTTCAGTACAGCATATGGAACTAACATAGATTTATTATTATTTATCAAATAACTTATTTCAGAAAATATAAAATTTAATCCTTCTTTTTCTGGAATACCAAAATTTTCAAAAATCCATTTATTTTCTGAGTGAAAGTTTCCTATTTCTTTATATCTTTTATACTCCTGTAAACAGGTATAATTATGTGAGTGATAAACCTTAGAATTAGCATTATATAAAATTTTCCAATTTTTTAAAAGAACCTTCCCAGCAACATATGCATCTTCACCAAATGAAACATTATTTGGGAAACCATTAATATCATTAAGAGCTGTAACTCTATATGCAGAAAAACTATTAGAATTAAATATAATCTTAAATCCAAAATCATATTTATCTTGTAAACTAACTATTCTACTCTTATCTGGGTAATTGTATATCCTAGCATGCGATTCTATTGGCATTGCTCCTATATTTGGAATTTGTCTTCCAAAACTTATTGCTATGTTTATATCGTTAAATCCATTTATAATATTTTTTAAAGATTGATTATCATAAAAAATAGCATCTTGTGTCATATAGATAATTAGATCAAACTCTTTAGACTTTTTATAAGCATAATTTCTTGTTCTTCCATGACAAAATTCATCTTTGGGTATTATTTCAACATCTAGGCCGGCATTTTTACTCTTAATCACAGTGTTATCATCAGAACTTGAATCTATTACTAAACAGGAGACATTTTTTACGTCTTGTGATTTATAAGATTCAATCCATTTACTCCAATTATCTCCAGCATTGTATGTAAGTACAATTATTCTACATTTCATAATTTTATCTAAATATTTATATCAAACAACTTACAAGTTTCTTATAAAAAGTTTCTTTTTTAAATTTAATATCATTAAAATAATAAAAACAGTTAGTGCTTAATTTATCTAATATCTCATCATCATATATTTTATCAATTGCATTATATAATTCTTGAGTATTATTTCTATTAATTAAAAGTGCATTATGATTATTTTCAAGATTATTTGCTGCAGCAATATCATTAAATATTATTGAGGGAATTCCCATTATACCAGCTTCTTTAACAGCTAGCCCATCTGTCTCATATAGAAATGAAGGGAAAATAATCGCTCTTAAATTAGATAATTTTTCATTAACTTTCTTTTCATCTAGCCAACCTGTTATTTCGAAGTTTTTATTAATCTTTTTAATTTCATTTTTTAATATTCCATCACCAATAAAAATTACGCTTTCAGCAATATGTGAAAGACTTTTTGCAATAAAAAGTGCTCCTTTTTCTTCACTTAACCTACCAAAAAAAGCTATTTTTTTATTTTGTACAATTTCAAGTTTTTTAGGAAATGCACTAGAAATAATTGGATTGTCTATAACTATATTTTTATGATCACTACCTATGTGATTAAAGAATATGTTTTTGCTAAAACCAGAAACATAAATCATTTTAAGTTTGTTTTTTAACATTTTTCTAAAGTAAAAATTAAATATTGTCTGTCTTAACACTCTCCATAATTTAACATTATAACTTCTAGAATCACAATTTGATAAAACACATTGTTTAGAAAGTGGTTTTAATTTACATATTTTTTTTTCTTTAAAGAAATAAAAACCACCATTTGGACAGATTGAAAAATAATCATGATTTACTAAAAAAGTTTTACTATTTTTTTTTAAAAGAGTTTTAAATATTGATGGGCTAAGATTTTTAGTCCATGAATGAATAAATATACGTAATTCATTACTATTTAAAGATTTTATACATTCTTCTAGTTTATTTTTGGAATTAAAATTCCATAACCCATGCACTAAACTTTTAAATAATTTTTTTCTTATTAAATCTTTTTCATTTAAACAGATAACATTTATATTAGATCTTTTTAATCTTGAGTCTACAGGTCCAACAGGAGCAAAAAAAATTACTTCATGTTTTTCTGAAAGTAAAAGAGCGCTTTTAATTGCAATATTGCTAGCCCCACCTTCTACATTTGCGTAATCATTAAGAATTAATATTTTCATAGTTTACGATTAACGTTTTTTTTTAAAGATGTGTAATATCCTAAAATAAATAAAATTAATGATACGCTTTTATATGCAAGAAAAGCATCAATAAAAAGCATATTTAAAGAAATTGCTAATATAGGAAGAAAATTAAGTAAATTTTTCATTAATAAATGTGCAAAAAACATAATGATTAATAACAAACCTATTATACCATTTTCAACAAATAATCTTAACCAACTTCCATCAAATGAAGGTCCTACTGAACCAGGCCCAATGCCTAAAAAAATTGAATGTGGTAATTTATCTTGCCATAAGGAGACACCATAAATCCATTTCTCCATTCTCATTAACCAACTTAAATCTACATTATTAATATTAGAAAAATTTATCTGTGCAATTTTATCGAGATTATTTTTATCATCATAAAGTCTTCCAATTGGGATTTTTTCTTCGCCAACATTTGATCTAACAAATTTATAAAAATCAATTAGTAAATAATAATTATCTAATTTAATTAAATTTCCAGATCTATTTAATACCATGTTATTACTACATTTTTGTATAGAATACTCACAATCAATATTTAATTGATCTGAATTAGATTCAATTAATATTGGTTTAACTAAAACAATAATAATAAAAGATATAAATAAAATTAAGGTCATTATTATTTTATTTAATATACTGTTATGACAAAAGTTTTTTATATTTAAACAAATTAAAATAAATGTAAGAACAATAAAAGTTATACTCGATGATCTGCTACCTAATATATAAAAATTAATATAAGTTAATACAGCTATTATAATGAATGAATAAATTAAATATTTTAACTTATTAAAATGATTTACATAAACAGCAAAACATAAAGTTAACACAATTGAAACTTCCCAAGGTCCACCGGTCATTCCAGCCACTACCGAGAAGTTAATACCATCTGTTGATGTAAATGCAGGAAAAAATCCAAGATATTGAAAAATAATAATAATGATTTGATATAAAGCAAGATATAAAACTATTTTAATAAAGTTTGAATGATTTACTATAAGGGAGCCTACAACAAAAAAAACAAAGTATTCCACGTATCTAATCGGATACAAAATACTAGTACCTCCTAAATAACTATCTTCATAATAATTGTTAAAAAAAAATGATAAACATGAAATAAAAACAAATGAAAAATATATTAAATGTGATTTACTGACATTTAATTTAAAAATTTTAGCATTAAATACAAGTGATATAAATATAAAAAGTAAAATAATGTCATCTATTCTTAATCCAGCTGTGTGAGCTTCACCAAATGAAAATATATTAATTCTGGGGAAAAAAAATAATAGTGATGTAATAAATATTAAATATTGATGTTTATTATTTTTTATACTCACTACTTTACAATTCTCTTAACTATTTTTTTTATTATAATGATTATATATGGGATTAATCCTTTTATTGAAAAAAATCTTATTGTATCTGATGTTGTTATGCTTTTATTTGACCAAGATGATTTATATTCTTCATCACCTATCGTAAAATCAAATTTACTAAAATTATTATTAAATGTATGCTCCATTATAAATTTTAATAATAAGATTCCTGGGGAATACTCTTTATATTTTAAATTATAAGATGGAAATATATAATAAAATGAGTTCTTATAAATATATCCTATATGAATTGCAATAATTTTGTTATTTAAATACAAACAATTAATGCTCAATAATTTTTTTTCATTAAGATTTTTATAAAATTGTATAAACTTTTTTTTAAAGCTTATTGATATAAAAATATTTTTAATATTATTTTTACTATAAAAACTTGACTTAAATTCAATCATTTTTTCTAAAAAAAAATCAATATTTTCACTTTCCTTAATCGTATAATTTATTAATCCAAGTTTTGACAATTGTTTTTCTTGTCTTTTTAAATTATATCTAGCTTTTTTACTTTTTTTGTCGATATAAAAAAAATCCCATTCTGTCAAAATATCGCTGTAGTGACCTCCTATATTATTATTTTTTGTAAATTTTGATAAGTATCTAAAATTATGAATATCATTTTTTTCTCTATTTAAATTTATCAGATCACACTTCGATTCATTAAAGATTTTATTCCATATATCATCAATTTCATCTTGAGAAATATTTACTCTAGGATCGATCAATGGCTGATTATAGTCATTAAGTGGATCTCCCATATATCTAAGTTCCGTATAAAAAAAAAATTTTATTTTATATAACGGAATTAAAAAAAAAGGCTTATCTTGCTTATAAAAAATTACTATAAAAAATTCAGAATTATTAAAATCTAGGTAATTATCAGCCCAAATTTTATTCCATTTATAACTTTGAAAAATATCAATATTACATAATGATTCTAGATACTCCCATTTATCTTGACAATCATTGATATTTGAAAATATTGCAATATTATTACTCATGCATCTATTGATTTGAAAAATAAACTATTTGACTTCCATTGTTTTCAAATTCGAAAGGAACATATAGTAACTTTTTAAGAGAGTCTCTAACTGCATTCTGATCTTTTTTAGATACGTAAAATAGCATAAATCCCCCACCTCCAGCTCCCAATAGCTTTCCACCTATTGCCCCGGCTTTCATTGCACTTTCATAAATATTATTAATATTTTCATTTGTTATTTGATCAGAATACATTTGTTTAATTTTCCATTGTTCATCTAATAATTTTCCAAAGTCATTTATTTTTTTATTTTTTAAAAGAATATCCATTCCTTCATTTACTAAATTTGCAGAATTTGAAAGATCAATCTTATTTTGCTTTATAGATTTAATTTGTTTAGCAGCAATACTACTTGCTGATCTTTGAAATCCTGTAAAAAAAAGCATTAGATTATCTTCTAATTTCTTGAGTTTTTCTTTAGAAAGTGGCAATTGATTTACATGAAAATTATTTTTAGAAAATTTAATGTTATTAAATCCACCAAAAGCTGCTGCAACTTGATCTTGTGAACCAACATTTTCTTTTATTATGTTTTGTTCTAATTCAATAGCAGCACTTGCTAGCATTCTTTTGGTTGCTATTTCTTTTTTTAAAGTATGAAGTGCGTTTATTAAACCTACAGTAAATGTTGAACTTGATCCTAATCCAGACTGCGCTGGTAGATCTGCATTATGAACTAATTCTATACCATCTTTTATTGAGAAGTACTTAAGAGCCTCTCTAACTACAGGATGCTCTATATCTGAAATTTTATTTGCTTCTTCTGTTTTATAATATCTTATTCTATAATTATAACTAAAAAACTTAGGTAAATATCTTATATTTATATAACAATATTTATTAATAGTTGTGCTCAATACTTGGCCATTATTATTTTCATACCAACTTGGGTAATCTGATCCACCGCCAAAGAATGATATTCTAAATGGAGTTCTACTTATAATCATTTAATTATCATTTTTTAATATTTTTTTTCCACCAGTTGATTGATTTTAATATACCATTTTCTAAGGTGGTGCTCGGCTTCCATTTGTATATTTTTTTGGCCTTACTTATATCAAGAAATAGATAAGTTGGTATTGTTGGCTGTGACAAATCATGCTTAATATTTATTTTTTTTTGTGCTTTTTTAACTATTAAATGTACTAAATCTTTTATTTTTATTGCCTTACCTAGTCCTACATTAACTAATTCGAATTTATTTTTTTGAAAATTTATAGCTTTATTTACAAAATCAACTAAATCACCAACATATAATAAATCTCTTTTTTCATCCCCTTTTCCCCATATAACTACATCATTTTTAGCATTCATAACTTTAGTAATAGATGCACCAAAAACATGAGATTTTTTCAAATCATATTTGTCATGCTCTCCATAAATATTTGAGTGTCTAATTACTGTATACTTTGTTGACCCTAATTTTGAATAAAATTGACACATTTTTTCAATATAAACTTTTGTCCATCCAACACCAAAATAATTATCATGAATATCAGAATTTGCATCAAAATCAGTTTCTTTTAATTTTTTGTTTGATGATTGATACATCACTGTGCAACTAAAAAAAATTAGTTTGCTTATCTTATTTTCATAACCAGATCTTAAAATCAATGAATTCATTACTGCATTATCTGTAACGTGTATGTAAGGCTTATTAATAATATCTTTAGATCCTGATGTTGTAGCCGCCGCTTGAATAACAATATCATCTTTTTTTAACAATTTATTTATAGCATTGGAATCAAGAAGATTAACTTTTTTCCATGATACATTTTTCAAAGAAAAATTTGGTCTTTTATTATAAATACCTATCACATCATAGTTTTTATTTTTTGCGTAATACTCAATTAAATTTCGACCAATAAATCCTGTTGCCCCACAAATGATAATTCTTTTTTTATTTTTATTCATTCTCTTTTAAATACTCCTTTATTACTTGTAATGATGTTTTATTAAACAATCCATATTTTCTTACTATTTTATTATTCGAATTTTTTCCTACTTTATAAATATATTTCCCAAATTTTATTTTTGAATTGAGATCTAATGCAATTTTTTCTAGATTTATATTTTTATTTGAAGCTATATTATATGTACCAGTATCATTATTTTTTAATAGCTTCTTTATTAAAATTAAAATATCCGACTGCAGAACGTAATTAAATGATGAATTTTGATTTAATGATAAATTTTTATAACCCATACCTTTTGAATTTTTTAATATTTTAATGAATGCATTATCTCTTATGTATGGACCAAGCATTCCTGATACCCTAAGTATTATGCTGTTACTACTCTTTTTTCTAATTAAACTTTCAGCAACTAATTTAGATAGACTATAAATTGATTTACTGCCCTCTAAAAGTAATTCATTTTCCTCTTTATGAATCTTATTATTGGTTGGGTAAACATCAACAGAAGATATAAAAATTATTTTTTTATGAGGTATTTTTAATAATTTATTTGTTAAATTAATATTATCATTTATGTAATCTGATATATCTTTTTCTAATATAGCTTTGCTTGAATTAAAGGCTGTATGAATAATTATATTTTTTTTTGATTTTGGAATGCTAGAATTTCTGCCATTTCTATTATAGCTATATGAATTCAAATTTTCTTTTAAAAAACGACCTAATCCAGATGAGGTACCTGATATAATTATATTGCTCATACAATTATTTCTCTGGTTGAAGATCTTTTTCAGTAAATGGGTTATATCTATCAGTAATTGTAGATTTATTTTTTTTATACCATTCTATTGTTTCTTTTATTCCTTGTTCCAATGTTGTTTTAGGAATAGCTCCGATCTGATTTTGACGAGTCGTATCCATCAATCTTTTTTTATCTCCACTTGGTTTTGAAGCATCCCATTCAATTTTTAAATCATCCCCAATTATTGTTTTAATTATTTCAACTATTTCTCTAATTGAAGTTTCTTGACCACTACCTAGATTTACTGGTTTATTGTATCCAATTTCCATAACTTTAATCATACCCATGGCAACATCCTTTGAATAAATAAAATCTCTTATAGGGGAACCGTCTCCCCAAACTGTTAAAGGATTTTCACCATCTATTGCTCTTCTAATCAATGAAGGAATTACCATAGCATTATTTGGGTCAAAATTATCTTTTGGTCCATAAACATTAGCAGGTCGTACTATAGATATCTTATCCCAGTTATACTCAATTGCATACGCTTCAGCTTGTAGCTCACCCATTCTTTTTGCCCATCCAGCAAATCGATCGTTTGGAGATGGAAAAGTTTGCCAGACACTATCTTCGTAAAATACTTCTGCTGGAGCATAAACCCCTATACTACTGGTGAATAGATATCTTTCAACGCCACATCTTCTTGCTGCTTCCATCATATTTATACTAAATGTTATCGTGGGAACAAAAAAACTTGCAGGTCTTTGAGAAGTCATTGCAGGTGAGCCTTTAACGCCGGCTAAGCTAAAAACAGCAAACATATCTTTACAAACATCCATACAATTATCAAAAACTCTTAAATCTTTGTTAATATATTCAATATTATTTTTTTCTAATGGAGGCTTATCTAACGATACAACTTTAATATTAGCACCTAATTTACTAAGCTCTTCTACTAGAGGAGTACCTATTAATCCTGTACCACCAGTCACAAGTACATTTTTATTTTTAAAAATAGATATCATTATTAATTATTTAAGCTAATAAATTTATTTAAAACTGCTTCTATATAATCCAATGATTCAGCACACAAAGATTGATGGCACGCAATAGCGAAACCATTATTCATAATATTATTAGAATACTGAAGATCACCTGAAACTCTATGATTATATTTTTTTATAGCTGGTTGCTTTGAGATGTTACCACATATGATAGGTCTAGTTTCAATTTTATTTTCTGTAAAAAAATTTCTTATTTTGTTTACTGAAAAATTAGCCTTTTCTTTTATAGTTATTGGAAAACCAAACCATGAATGATATGCATTTTTTGTTTCATGCTGAATTTCAAATAAATCGTTATATTTTAAAAATAATTTCTTTAAATAATCTGCACTACTCCGTCTAGATTCAACAAATTGGTCAAGTTTTTTTAGTTGAATGCTACCAACAACTCCAGCCATTTCTGTTGGTCTTAGATTATATCCAATATTTGAAAATAAAAATCTCGGGTCAAACTCTGGATATTCTTTTGCGTATTTCTTGACTGTATCTTTATTGTGCACTTCTCGCAGCCATCCATGAGCTCTAAGTGTTCTCATTATTTCTGAAAGTTCATCATTGTTTGATATTGATATACCTCCTTCAAATGTAGTCATATGATGTGAAAAATAAAAACTATAAGTGCCTACATCACCAAACGTTCCTATATACTTGTCTTCATATTTTGCTCCAAGTGACTCGCAACTATCCTCAATTAAGAACAAATTATTTTTTTTACATATTTCTAAAAGAGTTCTGAGATCACAAGGATTTCCATAGCAATGGACAGGCATAATAGCTCTAGTTTTTTTAGTTATGGATTTTTCAATTAAGTCTACATCAATATTTAATGTGTTAGGGTTTATGTCTACTATTACAGGAACTAAGCCATGTTGAATTAAAGGCCATACAGTCGTTGACCATGATAAAGCGGGTACAATTACCTCGTCACCAGGATGCATATGATTTTTAAATTCAAGATTACACAAAGCAGCAACCGCAAGCAAATTAGCTGATGAACCTGAATTATTCATGATACTATTTTTAATATTAAATTTTGAAGAAAATTCATTTTCAAAATTTAGAACTTTATTTCCCATTGTAACGTTAGTACTCATCATAACCTCTGTTGCAGCAAAAATTTCTTCCGCCCCAAAGGTCGCTTCATGAAGCTTAATTTGTGGATTCTCTTTATTAAATGATGTGTTAATGTTTTTTGAACAATAGTTTTCTATCATAATTTTTATATTTTTTAGATCTTGATTCATAATTCTATTTTTTATTATAGTAATCTCCATGTTCAATTAGTAAAGTTGAGCGACTATCTTTTCTCGTTAAAGCTTTTTTATATGCGGGGAATATTTCATTTTTTTTATTTAATAATACAATATCAAGTTCTGTTGAAATACTTTTAAAAACACTTGTATAGTCTTGAGTATGCTGTACACCTCCATTTAAAGGTTTCTTTGAGCCAATTGATGTTCTTATTATGACCCTTGGTTTAAATTGTCCCTTGGACATAAATTGCATTTTATCTAAATGATTAAATAATTGATTCATAGCTAATATTAAAAAATCAAATCTTGGATAACAACTTACCGGTATGTAACCATTCATTGCCATGCCAATAGAAAGTCCCATTTGCACGTCTTCAAATACGGGCATTTCAATTTTTCTAGAACTTTCAATAGTTTCTAAAGTATTATAAATTGCATTACCAGAGTATAAGACTGACTGCCCCAGAAAAATTGTTTTTTTATCTTTGGCAAGATACTCCATTGATCTAATTAATTCGCCTCTATATGTTTCTGAAATTTTTCCCATAAGTATCCTTAAAACAAAATCCAATTTCCTGTTCCATGGTGAGGAAATTTTCTTTTATATTTATAATAAATTATGTCCTTATATGGTTTTGTTTTCTTGATCCATGTTTTTCCAGTTGGTGAATTAGTACTTAAGTCATTATCTTCTACTACAAATTTCATTCGTAGTTTGTTATTTTTTGAATATTTGTAAACTTCATGAAAAACTCCAGTTTCATAGGTCATATCTCCTATAAAGACCCAAACTTCTTGATCGGTATTATTTCTTTTATTAGTCATCGCTACTCCTAATGCAATAGGCAAAATTCCAGCAACTATTGCCGAAGAGTAAAAATTATGCTTTTTTGATATAATTCCCATACTTCTTCCATCAACTATCTCATCATAAAGCCATTTTTCTGGTATCCCATGCAACAAGGCGTGATAATGGTTCCGCCATGTAGAAAAAACCCAATCAGTTTTTTTAATTTTAGAAAATATCTTAATTAAATGTGTTTCATTTCCACCTGAAAGATGGATAGGTGCTTTTATTAATCCAGACTCGTAAACTTTTTTAACTTTCAACTCAAAATTAATTAATTTATCAATTTCTTTTTTCTTATCTGTCAAGCTGAGCTCCATTTTTTTTAACTTTTTGACGCCAATAATTTAATAGATCTAGCATCGTAGTTTCAAAGTTATAGTTTATTTTCCACCCAGTGTCTTTCTTAAATTTACTTGTATCAGGTATTTGCAAATCTGCATCTATTGGCCTTAATCTTGATTTATCAATCTTCACTTTAATATTTTTTACCTTAGAAATTGAGATTAAATACTTCAACATTTCCCCAACAGTACAGGTATGAGTACCACCTATATTATAAAATTCTCCTGATTTTGGATTTTTAGTTAAAAGCAAATAATAGGCATTAACTGCATCTCTAACATCTGCAAATGTTCTAACAGAATCTAAATTTCCAACCTTAATAATTGGTGGTATCAATTTTTTTTCAATTAAAGCAATTTGCTTTGCAAAACTTGACTCCGCAAATACGTCTCCTCGCCTTGGTCCTGTATGAGTAAACATTCTAGTAGTTAAAACCTTTAGTCCAAAAGCTTCGTGATAATATTTTGCAAGCAAATCTGTTCCAACTTTAGAAATTGCATATGGAGATGCAGGGTGATAGGCACAATCTTCTTTTATAGGTAAAAATTCTTTTGGTACTCTTCCAAAAACTTCTGAGGAAGAACAAACGTGGATTAATGTTTTATTTAGTTTTAATTTTCTTATACTTTCTAAGATTCTTAATGTCCCATTGATATTTGTTTCAAGCGTTAAGTCTGGGGAATCAAAGCTTGTTTGCGGATAGCTTTGAGCAGCTAAATGGTAAATATAGTCAGGTTTGACTTTTTCAAGGAGACTGTAGATTGAAAGCGGATCACACAGATCAGAATATTCAAAATGTAATCTGGATTTTTTATTAGCTAAATCCAAATGATGGCTTACATTGTCCAAAGGGCTACGCCACCTGCATACTCCATATATGTTCCAATTAGTTTTTTTTAATAATAGGTCTAATAAATGGGACCCAACCATGCCTGTAATACCAGTTATTAAGACTTTTTTTGCCATGAAATTAGATTGGTAATTAAAAATTAACCTTTATAAATATAACTTATATCAAAAATATTAAGTTTATAAAGATTTTTTATATTTAATTATTAATTGATTTTAAATACCATTCATAAGTTAGTCTTAGGCCATCTTCAAGGCTAATCGACAGATTCCAACCAAGTTCGTTAATTATTTTAGAGTTGAGAACTCTCCTAGTAGTGCCGTCTGGTTTAGTAGTATCAAAGTTAATATCTCCCTTGAACTCAACAATATCTCTAATTAAATATGCTAGTTGTTTTATTGTCACCTCCTCTGAAGTTCCAATATTAATTAAATTATTTTTAGTTAATTCTTGATCATCATCTTGAATAATTTTTTTTAAAATATGATGAATTGATTTTGCTATATCTCTAACAAAAATAAATTCTCTACTTTGGTTGCCACTTCCCCAAACATCAACATGAGAAAGTGAATTAACTTTAGCATGATGAAATTTATTAATAAGCCCAGATATTACGTGTCCATTTTCTAAATCAAAATTATCTCGTGGTCCATAAGTATTAGTTGGCATTAATGATATGTATTTAGTTCCATACTGCTTATTGTAAAATTGACAAAGTTTTATTCCGGCTATTTTAGCAATTGCATATGCCTCATTAGTTGACTCCACTTTCCCTGTAAGTAATTCATCTTCAGATACCGGCTGATTAGAAAATTTTGGATATATACATGAACTTCCTAAAAAAATTATCTTTTTTACATCTGCAATAAAACACGAATTAATTAAATTAACGGCAATCATAATATTTTGATAAATAAATTCAGCAGAATAAGTATCATTTGCTTTTATACCACCAACTTTTGCTGCAGCTATAATAACTACCTCAGGTTTATTCTCTTTTATAAATTTTTCTACATCTAATTGCCTTGTTAAATCTAAATCTAAGTGAGATTTGGTTAATATATTTGTATATTGATTTTCATTTAACTCTTCAAGAAGACTTGATCCGACCATCCCCTCGTGACCAGCAATAAATATTTTAGTGTTTTTCATATATATAATTTTATTCTTTGATATATCTTTAGAAATATAGCAAATACCATAAACTTCTTTAGCTTTAAATCTAATAAAATTTTACCTTCAGCAATATCTATATTATGAACACCAGCGTATCCAATTGGAGGTAAAACTTCAAATTCTTGTTTTTCAATAAGCTCATTTTTATTAAGTTTTATAATCTTATTAATTATGATTGAGCCACCGTAAGAATTTGTATTATTTTGTGTGGGTCTATAAAGATTATTATCAAAATAAAAAATACGGCCAGCGCCTCTAGTTCCTATAGTAGATGATTTAACAGGATTATTAGTACAAGGATACCATTTTCCAAATAAGCTGTCAGAGTACCAGATATGTAAGTCAGTTTTACTGGAAGATGAATGTTCAGTTGAAAATAGCCAGTATTTATTTTCATTTTTAATTATTGATGTGTCAACACCTTTAAAATTTTGAATTAAAATATTTTCTTTTATTATATCTAAATTATTATTAATCTCTAATAAGCTTATATTATTTTTTTGAAAACATTCAGGTATTATAAATTTTCTATTATTATCAATAAAAGTATAAGGATATGAATAATGAAAATTATTTTCTTTTTTGATATCTTTAAGAAAAGTCATCTTATTATTTTTAAATTTGTAAAAAGATATAGACCCATTGCCAATTAAATAATTAAATTTCTCAGCTACAATAAGTAAATCATCACCATTATTAAAAAAGAAAGGATCAGCTAAAAATGAATATTTTTTATTTTTTACTTGATTTAAAAATCTAATGTCACTTGAATTAATCTTATTATTTTTAAATAAAAATTTAATATTAGAATTAATAATTCCTATATGCCAATAATCTAAGTAGAAAAATTTATTTTTAAAATCATTAAAAAATTTAATTGCATTTATTAATAGTAAATAAACTGGTAAATTTATTTTATTACATATTGTTAGAAAAAATTTAATTAATCTTGATTTAAAGCTTAAATCAAGATTAGATATTTGTTTGAGTATTCTACTACTTAGTAAAAATTCTTTATTTGAATTTAAATATATTGAATTATAAATTAATCTTTTAGATTTATATAATGATAAATATTTAATTTTTGAATCATCTAAGTATTTAGAAAACTTTTCATATACTTTAAATTCCGGGGGTTCATTACTCCAATCTCTTATAGTATACTCAGAAACCTGCTCTTTATGTTCGCGCCATTTCACCAACTTCTCATTGACTACACCTAGTTTATATTTTCTTAATATTCTAAGCCATAAATCATAATCGGCTGAAGCTTCTAGTGAAATATCAAAATTTCCAATTTCCTGGTAAACTTTTTTTTTAGAAATAACTGTTGATGTTGTAATAACATTGCCTGTCTCTAACATTGTTAAGAATACTTCTTCAAAGTCAAAATTCAATTTTTTCTTTTTTAGCAATTGTCTGGGTATGTCAAATTTTCCTGTAATTTCTCCATCAATATTAATTCTTTCTCCGTATGAGCAAACTAATCCAATTTTTTCATTGGAACTTATTAATTCAATAGATTTTTTAACAATATCTTTATCATAGATATCATCTGAATGAAAAATACCGATATACTTACCTTTTGCTAAATCTATACACTTATTAAAATTTTGATTATATCCTATATTTTCATTATTTTTGTATATCGTGATATTTTTAATATTTGAAAAATTTTCAAGTATTAATTCATAACTTCTATCTGTAGAGTTGTTATCTACTAAAATAATTTCAATATTTTGATAAGTTTGATTTTGAATAGAATTTATAGATTCAACTAGCAAATTTTGTCGATTAAATATTGGAACGCAAATACTGACAAGCTCTTGTTGATTTTTGTCCATTAGTAATTTTTTAATTCAATATTAAATAGCAATACTATCTTGTAAATTAATTGATAAATAATTCAATTGATTTTTGTACGTGATTAATTATTAAAGGAGTTAATCCATGATGACATGCGATTAATATTCCATTCTTCATAACTTTATCAGCCTCAGGATATCCTATTTTCTTTTTTTTCATTTTTTTTTAAAACCTGGCTGCCTTAAAATATTTCCTGTAAATACAACCCTTGTTTGAATATTTCTTTTTTCTAGGAAAATTTGCATTTCTGTTCTTGTAAAGGGTGCACTATCTCTAATTGTAATAGGGTATTCTAACTTACCTGAACGTGATCCAGGTAGTTGTTTTGGTAAGATAAAAAAATCCTCATATTTTTTTAAAAAAATAGAATGTAGTTTGAAATTTTTTTCTCTTTTAAGTAGGTTTTGTCTTAGTTTTTTTAGCTGGACTAATCCAAAAGCAGCACCCATCTCGGAAGGTTCTAAGTTATGACCAATTGATTCAAATACAAATTTTTTATCATACTGAATACCGTCTAATTTTATATTGAACCTATTTTCAATATTTTCAGATTTTTCATCAAATAGTTTGGCCTACTTTTTTTTCAAAATTAGACACATTTTTACCTATTTGTGTTGAGCCTTTTAAAACGTTTACAACAGCTGTGATTTTTTACCTCCATGAACACTAAGACCATATGGCACTCTAAGATATTTTTTATTCATATTTTATTGACTGATTAATTACAATTAGAAACTGTAATTAGTTTATTATATTATTCACTATAATTTTCAATTTTATTATTTGATTATATCGGTGTACCATTTTTTATTGTCTAGATACCACTTAACAGTATCCTCAAGACTCTCATCAAAAGTTTTAATGGCCTTAAAGCCTAGATCTTTTTTGATTTTTGATGAATTTATGGCATACCTTCGATCGTGTCCTAATCTATCGTTCACATATGAAATTAATTTTTTAGAGTTTTCTATTCCAATTTTTTGATTATCTATTATCTCACATATCTTATTTACTAAATCTATATTAGTTACTTCATTATTAGTACCTATGTTATAGGTTTCACCATCTGATCCATTTTTAATAATAAGCTCAATAGCATTGCAATGATCAGAAACATGAAGCCAATCACGTATATTTAAGCCATCGCCATATATTGGGATTTCTTTCTGATCTAAAATATTTAAAATTATTACAGGTATTAATTTTTCAGGAAACTGAAAAGGTCCGTAATTGTTTGAACAATTGCTAATCGTAGTTTTTATAGAATAGGTTTTATTAAATGCTCGAACAATATGATCTGATGAAGCTTTACTTGCCGCGTATGGGGAATTAGGTAAATATTGATTTTTTTCTGTAAAAGTAGCATCATTGAGTGAAAGGTCTCCATAAACTTCATCTGTAGAAATATGGTGAAAATGATGATCTTGAATTTTATTTTCTTTCCAGAATTTTTTTGCAATATTTAAAAGATTAAAGGTTCCTAATATATTTGTTTTTAAAAATAGTTCTGGATCTTGTATTGAACGATCCACATGTGATTCAGCTGCAAAATGTACTACTTTATTTATACAATTTATATTAAAAATTTCAGGTAATTGCTCATTATCATTAATATTACATTTTATAAATTTAAAATTAGAAGATTTTTTTGCTAGGTCTAAATTTTTTTCTACTCCAGCATAAGTTAGTGCATCTAAACCAATTATATTATCTTCTGGATTATTTTTAAGCCAATGATAAATGAAATTTGTTCCTATAAAACCTGCTGCACCTGTTATTAAAATATTATTTTTCATCTTTTAATTTATTAATAAGTTTATATAAATAAATTTCCCATTCTTTTGAAATTAAATTAAAATTATAGTTAATCTTATCACTACTAAGTACAGTATTCTTTGGCCTTAAGGCAATAAAATTGTAATCACTAGTCTTAATGGGTGTTATATTAGGTTTATGAACTAAAATGCCAGTTTTATAGGAATAATTAATAATATAATTAGCAAAATTATACCAAGATATACTTGGTTTGCATGAATAGTGGTAAGTTCCATATAGGTTATCTTTTTTATTAATTAATATTTGTTGGCTTATATTTAATAAATCATCAGCAAAAACACTTGTAGGTGTAGGGACGCCAAACTGATCATCAACAATACTGATTTTCTTGTTTGATGATATTTTCATAATGGTTTTTACAAAATTGCCTCCTTTAAAACCAAACAACCATCCAGCTCTTATAATTATATGTTTTTTTAATATGGATCTTATATGATTTTCCCCCTTAAGTTTTGAGTAACCATAGTAATTTAATGGATTGGGTATATCATCCTCTGTGTATTCAGAAGTTTTTTTTCCATCAAAAACATAATCTGTTGATATATGAATTAGTGGGATATCTAAGTTGGAACATACAGACGCTATATTTTTTGGACCATTAGAATTAGTATTAATTGCTACTTTTCGACTAGTCTCAGCATCATCAACTTTCGTATAAGCAGCTGTATTTATAATTAAATCAGGTTTTATTTTTTGAACTATTTTTTTAAAATTTTTATGATCTGTAATATCTAGATCTTTTTTATTATAGAAATTTAAACATAATTTTGGATAATTTAAATTATTCTTTAAGTCATGTGCAAGCTGGCCCTCCCCTCCTGTTATTAAGATTTTTTTCATAGCAATTTAATTATAAATCAAAATAGTTCAGATAATTTTTTACCTTGCTTGTCTTTATCTGAAATAATATATTTATTATTGGGCCATTTAATGTCCAGTTCACTATCATCCCAAATTATCGTTTTTTCACTACTAGGATTATAAAAATCTGTGCATTTGTAGACTATAGTTGCTTCTTTGCTAGTAACACAAAATCCATGTGCGAAGCCATCTGGTACCCACAACTGTAAATTATTTTCTTCTGACAATGAAACACTATAATGCTGTCCAAATGTGTTAGAATTTTTGTTTATATCAACTATTACGTCAAATATTTCTCCTTTAATAGGATAAATTAATTTTCCCTGAGGATTTTCAATTTGAAAATGTAGTCCTCTTAATACATTTTTCTTAGAGTATGATATATTATCTTGAACAAAATTTTTACCGATAAAGGTACTATAATTTTTTTGTGAATATAATTCGGCAAAGTAGCCTCTTTCATCATAATATTTATCTAATTCAAATAATATTGCTTTATCAAAAATTTTTTCTAAAACTTTCATATTAAAATATTATTTAACAACTGATAATAAGTAATCACCATATTCTGAACCTTTAATATTTGAAATAATTTTCATAACTTCTTTCTTAGAAATATACTTTTTATAAAATGCAATTTCTTCTAAAGAAGCTATCTTCAAACCTTGTCTTTTTTCAATTGTTTGGATAAATTCAGAAGCTGATAAAAGATTATCATAAGTGCCCATATCCAACCAAGCCGTACCTCTTCCAAGTAATTCTAACCTAAGATTTTTATTTTTTACATATTCCTGGTTAATACTTGTGATTTCTAATTCACCTCTATTAGACGGTTTGATCTTGTGAGCTATATTAACAACATCATTATCATAAAAATATAAACCAGTTACCGCTATATTGGATAATGGTTTTTTTGGTTTTTCTGCTATTGAAACAACATTCATTCTATTATCTATTTTTGCAACACCATAGTCTTTAGGGTTACTGACCTTATATCCGTATATAGTAGCACCACTTTTAAATCGAGAAGCTTTTAACAATGATTCTTCTAAGCCTTGTCCATAAAAAATATTATCACCCAATATCAGAGCCACCATTGAATCTTTAATAAAATCTTTGCCAATAATAAATGCTTCAGCTAATCCATTGGGGTTTTCTTGCACCTTATACACTAGCTTCAATCCCCATTGTGAACCATTGCCCAATAATTTCTCAAAAGAGTCTTTATCATGTGGTGTGGTTATTATTAGAATTTCTCTTATGCCAGATAGCATTAGAATTGATAAAGGATAGTATATCATAGGTTTATCGTAGACTGGCAAAAGTTGCTTACAAACAGCTTTAGTAATTGGATACAATCTTGTTCCACTGCCTCCTGCTAAAATGATACCCTTATAAATAATCATAATAAATAATAACTAACTATTGATTAATAAAAAATTTCTTTTCCCAACTTAATAAAAGAGCCAATAAAAAGAAAAAATTAACACTAATCCAATTATTAAAAAAATTATTGTTAGGCATAATTGGCCATAAGATTGTTAGTAATCCAATTAGAGGAAATATATAGTAAATATTATCATTCCTAGAGTAAACAAAAATATAAAGATATAGCCTTTTCAGTATAAGTATAACAAAAATTAAAAAGATTGAAAAACCAACTAATCCTGTTTCTGCTAAAATTTGTAAATATGTGTTATGTGGGTGAGTTGAGCATCGATAAAATGATTCAGTTGCGCTTATTTTGGAATACTTTGATTTTTTGCACTCCTCACGGTAGTTTTTAACTCCAATTCCTAAAATAGGATTATCTAAAAAGATATTGTATGCTGTAACATATATTGCCCCATAAAAGTCATCTTGTAAAAAATACTTACCTTCTTTAATTGTCAATTGGTTTACTGTTTTGTCAATCATTTGAGTTTGAACATTTTTATTAAAAGATATAATTAAAATTCCAAGCAATATGGATAAAATTAGAGTTGAAATTCTTAAAATCTTATATTTTTTGTAGAATAGTAGTATTAAGCCTGATGACATTAATAACATAAAAAAAGCTACTCTTTGACCTGATAAAAAAATTAATAAATCTGCAGCAATAAAAACTAAAACACTTAAAAATAATTTTTCTTTTTTAAATAAAAACTTAGATATTAATATGCCTGTAACTACTGCAGACCAAATTGCTAAATATTTTCCAAGCACTAGATCATCACCGAATGGACCAGACACATGATAAACTTGCAGCTTATATCCAAATATATCTGTACCAAAATAATACTGAATAAATCCATCTATTAAAACAAACAAATAAGATATTAAAATTGAATAAAAAAGAATTTTAGAAGACTTCATATTTGGTAAAATCCACCAAGCCAATGCAGCGCTAAATAAAATAAATCTAAAATAAAATAATGAGCTTTCAAGAGATAAAAAAACGTAATCTGATCTTAGGGAGCCTATTAATATATAGAAATAGAATATGATTAAGATAAATATTATATCATTTCTTAACCATAAAAATTCCGATTTTATTATGCACTTAATTAAAAATAATAATGCAATAATAGATACAAAGAGATCTGAAAAAAAAGGTCCACTAATAATAGCTGGGGGAATGCAAAAAGTAAGAAATACAGCTAACTTTAATGAAATCCTATTAAATGTATTCGTTATATTAAAATTGTTTATAAAAGATCTCATAAAAACTATAACTATTGAATAGTTTGTATAAACTATTCATAATATATTAGACGTCATTTAAATAATTAAATATAGGAATTGTAAATGAAAGCAATCATTTTAGCCGGTGGCTTAGGAACAAGAATTAGTGAAGAAACTGTTAATAAGCCAAAACCTATGATTGAAATAGGTAATAAGCCAATAATTTGGCATATAATGAAACTATACTCTTTTTTTGGGATTAATGATTTTATTATTTGCTGTGGTTACAAAGGCTACATAATTAAAGAATATTTTGCTAATTACTACTTACATGACTGTGACATAGAGATTGATTCAAATGAAAATAAAATAAAAGTTCTTAATAAAAAAAATGAACCATGGAAAATTACTTTGGTTGATACAGGTGAAGAAACTATGACTGGTGGCAGGTTGAAAAAAGTGGCTAAGTTTCTTGATCCAAAGGAGGATTTTTGTTTTACTTATGGTGATGGACTTAGTGATATTAATATTGACGAACTTATAAAGTTTCATAAAAAACAAAAAACTTTAGCAACACTCTCTTCTGTTTTACCTCCAGGAAGGTATGGTCATATTAAAATCAATAAAAATAAAGTTACAAGCTTTAAAGAAAAGCCTAAGGGAGATGGCTCACGAATTAATGGTGGTTTTTTTGTTTTATCTCCAAAAGTATTAAAGTTAATAAAAGATGATAAAACTGTATGGGAAGAGTATCCACTAGAAACTTTAGCAAAAAAATCACAATTATCTTCATATAAACATGATGGGTTTTGGCAACCGATGGATACACTTAGAGATAAAATTTTCCTAGAATCTTTATGGAATAATAATAAAGCTCCATGGAAAAAATGGTAATGAATAAATCATTTTGGAAAAATAAAAAAATTTTAGTTACTGGTCATACAGGTTTTAAAGGTAGTTGGCTAAGTCTCTGGTTAGATTATTTAGGCGCTGATGTTATAGGGCTTTCATTGGAACCACCCACAAAAAAAAATCTTTATACTAAAGCAAAAATAAAAACAAAAATATTAAGTCTAAGAGGTGATATAAGAGATTATAAAGTTGTTAGGAGTGTTATTAAAAAATATAAGCCTGATATAATATTTCACCTTGCAGCACAGGCTTTAGTTTTAGATTCTTATAAACTTCCATTGGAAACTTATCAAACAAATGTTTTAGGATCTCTAAACGTTCTAGAGGCAGCAAGGCAAAGTATAAATAAAAAATGCTCAATTATTATGGTGACTACTGACAAATGTTATAAAAATGATGAAAAGGGAAAATCGTTTAAAGAATGCTCAGAACTAGGTGGCAAAGATATGTACAGCAGTAGCAAAGCATCTGCTGAAATTATGATTCAGTCCTACAGAGAATCATTTTTACCTTCTAGTAGATACAAAAATCATAAAATTGGTATTGCATCAGTACGTGGTGGTAATGTAATAGGAGGTGGAGATTGGAGTAAAGATAGATTAATCCCAGATATAATAAATTCATTGCCACTAAAAAAACGTTTAAATATAAGAAACCCTAAATCAGTGAGGCCTTGGCAACATGTTTTTGACCTTCTGAATGGCTATATAATATTAGCAGAAAAACTATATCTTGACGGTAAATCATACTCAGAAGCATGGAATTTTGGACCAAAACCAAAAGACTTCAGAAATGTTGAATGGATAGCAAAAGAATTAATCAATATTTGGGAATCAAAAAAAATAATTTTCACTAATAAGACTAATTTACCTAACGAGGCAAACTTACTATTTCTTAACTCATCAAAATCAAGAAAAAGATTGAAATGGAAACCTAAATATAATCTTAAAAATACATTAACTAAAATTGTAGAATGGCATAAGGAAGAGTTGATTAATAAAGATATGCTTGAGTTTTCTACTAATCAATTAAAGGACTTTATTTCTAATAAATAGAAATTAATTCCTGTAAATCACTATAACTTTTAACAAAGATAATTTTATTATTACTTTCTTTTTTTAGATTTTCTTTATAAGATTTAGCATCCCATTTTTTTGATGTTGAAAGTAAGTCCATTAAGCAAACTGAAGGTATACCAAAGCTTGAAATTGAAGTGAGAGCACTCGAACCTAGGCTAATACAGAGTGATATTTGATCTTTCATCAGCTCAATTGGTAGATGAATATCCTCAAATAAAATTTTATCTTTTAGCCTATCATCAAGTTTATTCCCAAAATATTTAATTGGCCTATTTTTATTTTGATATTTTTCTGAGTTTGGATGAGGCTTTAAAATAATATTTTTTTCATTATTAAGAATAAAATTATAAAGGCTGATGACTTCCTGTTTGTTAAAAACACTGCTATCAATTTTCATTGAATGACCCATCACAAATACAATTTTCTTATTTTCATCTTTTTTTAAAGGTATTTTATATTTATAGATTAACTTACTTATATCATTTTTAATTAATATTTTACTTATCTTATTTATTTCAAAAAATGATTCACACGCACAAATCCATTTCTCACCATTAACATTATGAATTTTTAGATCTAGTTTAAAAATTGCATTATAAATAATTTTTTTTAAATAAAGGCTGAAATAGCCAAAGCTTACACCTATATTCTTGTTTTTAGCATTTATTTCTACATATGTAATTTTATTATTAAAATTAAGATTTGAAATTAGGTATAGACTAGATATTCCAACACATCTAACTGAAAAAAATATTTTTTGATTTAAATATTTTTTACCTATGTGATCAATTTGTCTTTTGATTAACTTTCTTTGCTTATATAAATAAAAAATATTAAAAAAGTTTGTAAATTTAAGGTTGATGTTTTCAATTTGTATTCGGTCATAATTCCATTGAAACTTGATACATAGAGATTCAATATCATCGCTATCAATTATTAATTTCCATTCGATAGAGCTATCTTTATTTTTCAAATAAAGATAAATATTGATTTGTTCATAACTTGTTAAATAATAATAGTTCATTTGGTATTAAGTAAATATATTTAAAATTTTTGGTAAAATTTCATTTACATAACCTTCATTAGTATACTTTTTAGCTTTCTCAGTGTTGAGAAAATTGCTAATATTTTCTTGCATAGATAAATAGTCACTCTCTTTTATACTTGAAATATATAAATGAATTTGCTCTATACTTGCAAATTTTTTAGCGTCTATAAAGCAATTTTTCGGAACAAGCTCATTAATTGTATTAGACCCTAAATATATTGGAATAGTCCCTGAGATAAAACAATCAAATATTTTTTCAGTTATATATCCATTAATATTAATAGCATTTTCAAAAGCATAACAAAATTTATATTTTTCAAGGGTTCTTCGCTTATCTAAAATTTCACCCCTGTAACACTTATAGTCTATGTTTAAAATTTTTCTTTTAATTTTAAGTCTATTGATTGACCTAATTAGCTTTGAGCCTCTTAATACTATTTTATCCCAGTCATAGCCATATAAATCAAAATCATCTCTAGCATTTTTTTCGTACCAGTTAATAACTTTTTTTCTTTCTGAATAAAGTTCTAATTTATGTGTAGAAACTTTGTTTGATGAAATAAGAGTCGAAATCTTAATCTTGTGTTTTATTCCAAGTTTAATTGGGAGTTCGGTTTGTTTATAGCCATGAATAGTTGGAAACCAAAAAAAAGATTTATTATCTACAAAACTTTTATCCCATGTAAATATTAAATCAAAATTATCTAATATTTTATCAATCCAATTTAAAGGCCTAATAACTTCACATTCTTGTATTATTAAGATTTTTATTATATTGGGCCAAAAGTTTATTTTTTCTTTTGTTTTAACTAAAGGTACATCAAAATAAATTACTAGATCAGGAATAATATCTCTTTCAAGGTAAAAGTCCTGGGTATGAATTTCGAATCCTAATTCGTCTAATTTCTTAGATAAGAGTCTATTAGCAGCAAAACAATCGTCTCTATTAATAGGGTGCCCCTCTCCCTTTCTTTTTGATGGACTTAATAATTCTTTAAAGGGAACATCTCCTAAAAAATCATCATCCATCCATGCTGCAATATTGCGTTTTTTCATTTTAATAACTTAAATTTACTCATAATTGACTAGTCAAGATCTAATATTTTATTAGTACTACCCATTGCTTGATAGCCATTTTCATCAATAATTACTATAAAATTATCTAAATTATGATGTGAAGCAAATAATGCCCCTTCACAAATAGGTTCTTCATTAATTTCGCCATCACCGACAAGCACGAATGTTTTTTGGGCTGTGCTATTTAATTTTGAAGATAATGCAAGTCCTACACCAACTGAAAACCCATGACCTAGCGAGCCTGTGATTACTTCAATCCCAGGTATATGTGAGTCTGCTAATCCCTTTAAATTAGTACCATTTTTAAAATAATTTAAAATATCGGCATTTGATATCCAGCCCTTTTCTCGCATACAAGCATATTGAGCCATAACACCATGCCCCTTACTAAGCAAAAAATAGTCACGATATAAATTATTTGGATCATTATTAGGATAACACAAATGATTTTTATATAGAACTGATAAAATTTCAATAATTGAAAAAGCACAGCCAATATGAACTGTCGAACCTGAATAGACCATATCTAAAACAGTTTTTCTCAGCCTTTTTGGATCAAATTTCATATAAATAACTGTATAATTATTGAATTAAAGGTCATAGTCAAAAAAATCTTAAATCTTTTCGCCAGTATAGTTCAAATACTCTTTATCTAAACCAAAATTAAATATAGAATTAACTATAAAGTTAAAAATTAGAGAGTCATGAGTAATTTTAAACTTTATAGTTAATTCTATATTTAATTAAATAATAATATTTTGTCTAGTATTTTAAAGCAAACAAAGAAGCAAATTAATTTGCAGGATATCGATCTAATCATTTTTGACTTTGATGGGGTTTTTACAAACAATAAAGTATATTTGAGTGAAGATGGCAAAGAATCAGTTGTTTGCAATCGGTCTGATGGTATGGCAATAAAAGCTCTACACGGGCTTTCTATAAAGATGATTGTTTTATCTACTGAAAAAAATAAAGTTGTGAAATACAGGGCAAAAAAACTCAACTTAGAGTGTCATAATGGTATTTCAAATAAAGAATTTTTTTTAAAAAGATATATTAAGAAAAAAGGAATTAGTTTTTCTAATTGCCTTTATGTTGGCAATGATTTAAATGATTATGACGCTATGAAATGCTGTAAATATAAAGTTTGCCCATCAGATAGTCACAATGAAATAATAAAAATATCAAATTATCTAATTAATGTAAAAGGTGGAGATGGAGTAATTAGAGAATTACTTGAAAAAACCTTCAAAATCAATTTATTAAAATTAAATAAATAAATTATTTTTCGCCACAAGAAATCAGCATTAACTCTTTGCTAAACCTAACTAATCTATTTAGTGGCTGAGGTAGTCTTGAATCATAAAGTGGTGCGTAAGGAATAGGTAGTTTTGAAAATATATATATTAAAGGTTTCAAAAATTTCAATTTCCACAAAAATGGAAGTTGGTAGAAATGTAGTGAGTCTACGTTCTTAAAATTAGCTAATAACATAGCATCCCTAAGTGAATTTAAAATAAAAGGACTAACATGAGTATGATCAAGGTAAAAAGCGCCAGCATATGTATGCATCCAACTTGGTGTCATAACTACAAATTTGCCGCCCGGTTTTAAAATTCTATACGCTTCATTTAAAAGTTTCTCTGGTTCTCTTAAATGTTCAATAACAGACTTTGAAAAAACAAAATCAAATGAATTATCTGGATAATCTAATTGATTCTTACTTAAATCACATACTGTAAATGGTATAGGGTACACTAATTCTTTTGAAGCTGGTGATATGTCTGTTCCATATGCATCATATCCAATATCGTGAAATGCTTTTAACATGTCACCTCTACCACAGCCAATGTCTAAAAATTTACCTTGGGTTAAATAATAATTATTTCTAATGTATGTCGCTAATTTTATTGGATAATCAGTAATAGGTCTCTTATCAGATGAATACAATAACTTTATATAATTTTCTTTTTCAAAATTTGATTCTTTAGTCATAATTTTTAAATTGTTATTCTTTCTAAAGTATTTACCAGACCGATCTACCCCCGTCAACTGGGATTATGGCTCCATTTAAGTATGACGTTTCATCACTAAGCATCCAAATTAATGTGCTTTGATATTCGTTCTCTTTTGCTAATCTTGCAAGTGGTATTTTTAACCTTAATTTTTTTAAAAAAATTTCAGGTTGATTGTTTTCAATTGGACCTGGGCATAATACATTGCACCTAATATTTTCTTGATTCCAGTAAGTCGACAAGTATCTCGTTAAACCAATAATACCTGATTTTATTACAGAGTAAGTTACAGGTTTAACTGGTTGTTTTAGTTTTGAAGTTTTTACCTTCTGATAAAGACGTTGATCTGGAGCTACTAATCCTAAATCAGAAGATATATTAATAATTACCCCACCACTTTTATTTTTGGACATTTCATAACCAAAATATTTGGCACATAAAAATGCACCTGTTAATCCAACGCTAATATCGTTATTCCATTGTTTAATATTGAAATTTTCTATTCTAGAAAAGTTTTTTTTATTTTTATTTTCCATTTTGGGATTATTGGCAGCATTATTAATTAAGCTATCAACTCTACCAAACTTACTAATTATCTTTTTACATGAATCTTTAACCTGTTTTTCAGATGTAATATCTACTTTTAACCCAATACTGTGAACTGAAAACTTGCAGTTTATTTCCTTGACTAAAGAATCTAATTTATTTTTTTTTAAATCTAATAGCACGGGAATTCCATTTGCTGAAGCTACTGCTAAAGCATGATTTCTACCAAGTAACCCACACGCACCAGTAATTACAATAACTTTTCCAGTTAAATCAAAAAAAGATTTATTCATATTCATACTTATATTACTCTTGTTATTTAAATAAAGAATTTAATAATTCTGGCTTACTTTTTACTATAAATTCTAGGTATTTAAGATCATCTATACTGTCAATATCAGGAGTACTATTTGTAACGAAAGCTTTTACTTTTTTGCCATGAATAATTCCTTTATCAATCATGCTCGTTCTGACTATATCTACATAGCCATTAGCTTCATAGGTATCTTTAAATATCTGTCTTGGTAAATTAGATTTTTCTATATCATAACTTTTGTTTAAAATATTTTTAAGCTTAGAATTTTCTACTTCAAATGTTTTATAGGCAGTACTAGACATTTTCTGCACAGATCTAAGTGCAGAAAAATCACTTCCAATAAACTCTTTTATAGCTTTATCGATTATTTTAGGATTTCTAATAGGTGTTGTAGGTCTCATGTGCAATAAATACTCTGGTATAAATTTTTCATTAACTCTAAACCAATTTATTAAATGCTTAAAAAAATCAATATCTTGAGAATTATTTTTTGAAATAGACTTAGGTCTCAAAAATGGAACTTCTGCACCAAATGATTTTGAAATTGACATATATTTTTTAGAATCTGTAGACACTATAACTCTATTTATCAACTTTGATTTTTGTGCGGCCATAATACTATATGCTAACATTGGTCTTTTATTAATTTTATAAATATTTTTATGTGGGATAGATACAGACCCACTTCTAGCTGAAATAACTGCCCAGACAGTATTATTTTTTATTTTCATAATTTGAACACCTTATAACTGATTTTAATTTTAAAGATAATTTAGCCTGTTCAACTAAATATAGACTCATTGTAGATTCTTGAAGGTCAACTTTAGCTTTGCTTTTACCCTTAGAAAAATTTATAAAATCTTTCAATTCATCAATGAACATATCGTTTCTACTATAATTGGTAAAATTAATTTTTTTTATTTTTTTGTTAATCAATTTCAGAGATAGCGTATTATTAATCAAGTTACAAAAGATAGAGCCTTTGTCACCAATTATAGAAATCGATCTATTGGCTGGCTGTTCAAGATAATTTAAGTTGAGAGTTAAGGGAAATTTTTTTTTAAATTGCATAGCTACTTGAATTGCATCTTCTACATTTATATCTAAGTCTGAAATTTTTCCACCAAAACATGAGATGTATTCAGGCATTCCAAATAACCAGTAGATATAATCAAAATCATGAATTTGTGTTAGAAGAGCTCCACCGCCTAGATTTTTATTTGCAGCATAGCTATTTCTATAATCTTCATATGGATGCCATGAAGGTAGGTGCTCTCCATTGATACATCTAATAGATATTATATTTCCCAATATATTTTTATTAATTAAATTTTTTAGATAAATAACGGCAGGATTAAATCTATATTGATATCCAACATATATTTTCTTCAAGCTTATTTCTTCTGCTTTTTTTATAAAGTTTTTTAATTTAACCAAGTTATGGGCAATGGGCTTTTCAATAAATATATAGACATTTTCTTTTATAACAGATCTTAAAGTCTTCAAGTGTAAACTAGAAGGGTTAGTTATGAATATTATATCTGGTTTATATTCCAATCCTTTTTTAAGACTGTTTACTTCAATAATGTTGTAATGCTTATGATGCCTCTTTTTCTTTAAAACTTTATTTTTATCTGAGAGAACAGGAACATTTTTACTTACTCTATAGGCTATTATTTTTACTTCTGGGGTAATTTTCTTCAAGTTGCGCAAATGTCTCTGGCCAATAGATCCTAGGCCTATAAATAGTGCTTTCATATTTCTTTATTTATTTCCTTAATCCAATTTTTAGCAAAGCTGATATTGTGCACAGCTTCTTCCTTCCAGTTAGTAAATATTGGAGTTTCTAAGGTTACTAAACCTGACCAACGCAATTGATTAAGTTCACTTGCTATCTTTTTAAATGGAGTGTCCAATGAACCTAAACGACAAGAATTTCCTTCCTTGCTAGATCTGTCTTTTAAATGAATTTCACATATATTTTTATGTAAAATTTTAAAATCATTTACAGAATTAAATTTAAGAGCATTTGCATTACCTAAATCATAGACAATATTTACATTTTTTACCTTTAAGGCACTTAAAAAAAATTTTACTACTTCAGCACTTAAATCTGTTTCAATCAATATATTGATTAATTTCGGTATTTTTAACTGATTAAATAAAACAATTACATTTTTTAATTCATCAAGTTTTTTATTACTTAAACCATCAATAGGAACATTAATATAATTGATATCTAATTGCTTACACCATTCAATTATTTTCTCAAATTTTAAAATAATATTTGAATTATTAGAAGGGTCTAGAAAATTATCACTTATAAATGTATGTGCACAAAGGCTATTAACTTTAATATTACTTTCTTTTGATAGTTGGGCTATTTGATTTCTACCCTCTTTATTTGTAATTGGGTTTAATGTATCATACACATCGTCGACTAAATATTCTATATGATCTAATCCAAAATTTCTCGCTAAAAAAAATTCATCTTTCCAAGTTAGATATGGGAATGATTGTAAACTCTGACCAGGCTTATCGCTCAACCTACCTTGCATGATACCTAGCTCTATTTTCATTACTTAGATATAATTACAAGATTGATTCTAGAGTTTAACAACTTTTTAATTATAATTTAAGATGTTCTCTTAATTTATCGGCAATCTTTTGTTCCTCTATACTTATTTTCTTTATGCCATCTCCAAGAGCTTGCTCAATCTTTCTTACTGCCCCAACTAACTGTCGAAGTCCTGCCGGTTCAATTGATGCTGCTTGATCAGATCCATACATAGCCCTATTAAGAGTAACATGTCTTTCTAGTGATGTTATTCCTAATGCAGCAGCCGCATAAGAGATTGCTAATCCAGACTCATGCCCACTATAACCAACATCACAATCATATTTCTCTCTCAACTTAGAAATTAAATTTAAATTTGCATCTTCTTCTTTCATTGGGTAAGTCGAAACAGTATGCATTAATTCAAATGAGCATTTGTTTTTTTTAAAAATATTTACAGCATTGTCTATGTCTGAATAATTAGACATTCCAGTAGATATAAATGTGTGTTTTCCTTCTTGTGAAATTTGTTCTAATAGATCGGTATAAACAATCATTGCTGAAGCAACCTTATTATACTTACAGTTAAATGAATTTAAAAATGATTGACTATTTAAGTCCCAAGCTGAAGCAAACCATTCTATTTTATTGGATTTACAATACTTATCAATTTCAAAATAATCATTTTTAGTAAATTCAAGCCCTAATTTTTGATCTCTTTGGGAATTCCCATAAGGGCTCACCCTTGGTGAATCAAGAAACTCTTTTGTATAAACTTGGTCAATATCTCTTTTTTGAAATTTTACAGCATTACACCCTGAATCAACAGCAAGATCTATTAATTGCTTACAGATATTTATGTCACCATTGTGATTAATCCCAACTTCGGCAATAATAAATATGGACATAAAAATTTAAATTAATTATATATTTAACTTATAAACTAGTAAGACATATGGTATATGAAATCAAGTTATAATTTAATAAACTTATGATAAAAAAAGTAGATATTTGGGATTCTTATAATAATTTAATTTTAAGTGATGATATTGAAAGATTAAAAAAAATCCTTGTTAGGCACGACCTATATAAGTTAACTCAAAACCTTCCTGGAGATATTGTCGAATGTGGGGTATTCAAAGGCGTTGGTTATGTTTACTGGTTAAAACTTCTAAAAATATATGAACAGTTTTCTCACAAAAAGGTAATAGGATTTGATACATTTGGTGCTTTCTCAGACTCACTTCTTGACTATGAGAAAGTGTCTGCAAAAAAATTTATGAATGAAGCGAGCTTTAAATCAACAGACTTAGTGAGATTGAATAAGGTAATAAAAGAAATTGAAATGAAAGAGCGTGCAGAATTAATTAAAGGTGACGTAATAAAAACATGCAAAAAATATGTTAAAAATAACCCAGGATTTAGAATCTCACTACTGCATTTAGATCTTGATACTTACCATGGCACTAAACAGACACTTGAAAATTTTTGGGATTTGATTGTTCCAGGTGGAGTAATAGTATTAGATGAATATGCAAAGCGTGGATGGGGTGAATCTGACGCAGTAGATGAATTTATAAAAGACAAGAATATCATAATTCAACAAATTGAATTTTCTTCTCAACCAACTGCAATGATAATAAAGTAATCCTAAATGAGCAAAACATGTGAAATTTGCTCAAGTAAGAAACTAATAAAGTACAATTATAATAATCATTCAAATGAATTAAACATTTATATTTTTCTTCATATTAAGACAATAATAATTTCAATTTTATCAATATTTAAAAAAAAATATAAGAATAAAAATTTATTTTCAGCTTTTTCTAAAATTTCTGTTTGTGCAGACTGTGGCTTCGGAAAATGCCTAAATAAAATAGATAATAATGATCTCAAAAATTATTATAGTAGTTTATTTTGGGATGATACTAAATTTGACTTCTTTTATAAAGAAAGTGTCGACCAAGTAAATAGGGCTGAAGGTCAGTACATAGCAATAAAAAAATATTTACCGAAAAAACCAATTAAAATTTTAGAGATTGGTGCCGGAAGCGCAACTTTAAGTAAAATACTAAGGAAAAATATTGAAATTGTAGCTTCAGATGTTGTTGAGCCTGGGGATAAATGGAAAGAGTACTACAATTCTATTAATTTAAAAAAGATATCAAACTTTTATCCTGATAAGACAATATCAAAGTATGATTTAATCATAGCATCTCATTGGCTTGAACATGTAGTTAATATTAAATCAATATTATCAAATCTAAGAAATAATTTAAATGATCAAGGATTAGTTTTTATAGAGGTACCAAATTGTAATGATGAATATTGGAATTTTGATATTAAAGATATACCACACATATATTTTTTTACCAAAATCTCCCTAAAAAAATTATTTTCTGATAATGGTTTTAAAGTTGAATTGATTCAAAATCTAGGAATGACAAATAAAGAATTTTATTTTTCAAATAATTTTAATGATTTAAATAATGAATTAATTGAAGAAGTTAATGAGTCAATTAGAAATAATACCTACAGGAACAAAGGAAATGTTATAAGAATGTTAGCAAGTAAAATTTCCTAAAAATCTATTTACATAATTTTTTTATTGATTGATAAATTGTTTTACTAAGTTTATTTGCTCCCTTTGGTGAAAAATGTCCATTATCTCTAAAGTCTTCGTCACTAAATTCTTTATTATTTACGTCTAAAAAAAAAGTGTTACTACTGATAGCTACTTTTTTAGCCTCGTTATTAAAATATTCTAGTAACCTTGGAACATCTACATCTCTCACAAGTGGTAGCCATCCATATGGATTATTCTGCTTAAATTTTTCTAGATTTAGAATTTGTGGAATATAAATTGTTTTGATGTTTTTCTTTTTATTTAATTGAATAATAGTTTCAATATTATTAAGGGAAATTTTTAGGCTTTTGTCTATTTTCAATGAATTATTATCAACATTAACAGCTGATCCAAAGTTAGTTTTTTTATCTATTAGTAAATTGCTAGTGATCATACGTTCAAAAATTGATATAATTGGAGAAAATCTTTCTTTATTAATAATTCTTAAATTATTCAATTGAGAAATTAAATGAAATTTAGCAAAGCCTGGATCAACATTTTGTATGCCAAAGTTTCTTATATCGTTCCAACCCAAATAATAGATGGCACATACAGGTAAAGTTTCGAGTCCTCTATCTACATAAAAATTTGTCTGTATTACATGTTCTGCAGTTGTATAGCCAGGGACACCATTGTTGGTTAAAAAATACTTATCTCCTAAAAGTAGGGAAAGTTGATTAACCCACGTATCATTATCATTTAAAGCTATATCGTAAACAGTTGATCCTCCAAATATAGCAATAGGAATTGAGTTTTTATTATATAAGTTATTAGGAACAGTCCTCTGGTTTGAATTATTATGGGAAATCATTTCCATTGCACTTGAATTAAAAAAACTTGAGTAACTTTTTACATTTGAAGATGGTATACCTACCATTAGTGGATGAAAATCAAATCTATTTGAAATAAAATTATCTGGAAAAAATTCAACTATATTTATATTAATTTTTTGTAAACTTGCAGCTAAGAATCCAAATATTATTTCAAATAAAAATAAAAGTAATAGAAAAGTTGCAATTTTTCTAAGTTTTATAATTGAGAAAAACAATGCAAAAAAACATATTAGGAAAACCCAAATGAAATATTGAAATCTTGGGCTTGAGAATCCAATATAAATAGAATTACTAGAAAAATAGTATGTAAATAAATAAGAAATTAAACAAAATAAAATACTTAAAAACGACCAGAAGACTAGTGGATTTTTATTTACATTTAAATTATTAGTAAAAAAACTCATTTAGACAATATTATATATATTGATGTAAATATAAATATAAATAGTTAGTACATCATAAAATTGGTTGCGGGGGTAGGATTTGAACCTACGACCTTCAGGTTATGAGCCTGACGAGCTACCAGACTGCTCCACCCCGCGATAATTTTATCTGCACTATTTATTTATAATCAGTTAACGAAATTTATGTTAAGCATAAATTAGATGCAAACATATTCTTTACTTTTTACAGTTATATTTAGAAGTTATTAGGCAAATGTTTAATATAAATTTCACTTAAATAGTATCATTCAAGTAGCTGAACATAGCCTTAAAATTAAAAGGTGTCAAACCTTCTTAAACGATAAAAATCTTACTTAGTATAATTAATTCATTAATGCTCGCAAAACCTATAAGACAATTTTGAACTTATAATAAACAATTTATGAAATAATATTTATACTAAGATTTTAGACTAATTAAATTGTTAATATCATCAATAGCTTTATTGATGGTTAAGCCAAAACTTATATCTAAAAAGTGATCAATATTTTTACTTTCTACATTATTGATAAAAGTTTTTAGCATTGAAATTAGGGGTTTATCTTCTTTGTTATCTATTAAATCGTTTTTCTTTAAATCGTTAATAAATAAAAAATGATCTTCATTTGTAAAATCTAATAAAAATATATCTTTTACTGTTTTAACTTTAATTGTTCTTTTTCTAGATTCACTGATGCGAATTAGTTTAATTTTACAAGATATATTATCGATTGAAATATTAATACTAGCTTTATTTAAGTTATCATAAATATTACAGTCTAAGATTTGAAAATTATTTTTTGAAGTTATAACTTTTAGTATAGACAAAACATGCGGCAAGACATCTGTAGAAACTGGTATTGATAAGTCTTGTCTCTTAGACTCGCCATACCTATTTTCTATTTTTGGATCAAACCAATTTAATTCTATTTCTTGAATTTCAGAATCTTTATTAACGATTTTTGAAAAAGAATTTATTAATTTTGAAAATAAATATACATTAGCTGAACATAAAATAGTTTTTTTCTCTTCGGCTAAAAGAGAGAGAGTCTTTGTATCATTCCAACTTAAAGTAACAGGCTTTTCAACTAGTGTTGGGATTCTGTTGCTTATGCTCTCTTTAGCAAGAAGGTAATGATCATTAGCAGAATTTACAATTATGGAAGCAAAATAGTTGCTTTCCTTAAGAGAAACTTTATTCTTGATACATAAATATTGAAAATATTTTTTATCGGATGCCCATGCATTCATATTTTCATAATTTGTTTTTGAAAATATATCGATCTTTATAGACTTGCCATAATTCAAAATTAACTCGCCTGAAATTTGTCTAGCCCAACGACTACCGCCAACAATTAGTATTTCTCTAGGTTTAGACATGATCAATGCTTAAAATAATAAGATACTTGAATGTTGATTAAATGAAATCGTTCTGATTAATAATATCAACAACACTAGTATTAACTTTATTTTTTTTCAAATAATCTCTTATTTCCTCAGGAATGTGCCATGCTAAATTTAATATTGGCAGTGATAAATTTGATTTAAAAAGCTCATCATCAGAAAGAATGGGTATCCTTGTTCCTGGAATATAATTGCCAATTTTCTTGGAACCATTTTTCTCGTAAACTGCATAGATTGTATTTTCATCTAATTCTAAAAGTCTTATCAAGATTGCTGCTCTTCCAGGAAATGCTTTAGCTAAGATTTTATTATTATTATTTTTTAAGTTTTCAATTTCATTTAATTTTGATTTTTTCCAAATATCAATATTGTTACTCATTTGAAAGAATAATTTTTCAAAGTTCTTTTCTTTTTCTATTAATTCATTTGAAAATTCGAGATCAATATTTTTTTTTGATTTAATTTTATCAAGAAAAATTCGAATATTTCCTCCATACCTCTCAGGAAATTGTAGCTCTGTTATTTTCAAATTTAGCGATTTTGCTATTTTTAGAAATGAAGAATAACTATAACTTCTTGGGTGCTCGTGATAAAAAGTGTCAAACTGATTTGTCTTTAATATTGAGCCTAAATAATGATTTTCGATTACTAATACAGTATCTTCATGCATTAGTTGTTTTACAGAAGTTAATAGTGAGTCTAAATCTTCGATGTGCGCAAAAACATTTGTAAAAGTTATGAAATCTGGCTTTCCATATTTACTAACAAAGTCTAAACTTGTCTTCAAGTCAAAAAAACTATTTATAATTGAATGTCCTTGTTCCCTTGCTTCTAAAGCAGCGCCAGTTGGTTCTATACCAAAAGTTTTAGCTCCCTTTTTCCTAAAAAAATTTAATAAGCTTCCATCATTACAACCAATATCTAAAACTTTTTTGTTATTTATTTCTCCATAATTATTAATACAATTTTTTACGAGATCTTCCATGCCGTTTAAAACATCAATAGTAAACCTTGCTCTATAATGATATGTATCTGGAAAAAGATTTCTTTTGTTTACTTGAAAACGTTGATGTGCTGTTGCACATTTTTTACAGAATAATACTTCTGTGGGGTACTCTATACAAATTTTACTACTATCAATAGGTATTAAATCGTCACACAACGGAAGTTTTCCAAGATCTAATACAGAAACTAAGTCTTTATTTTTACATACTTCACATATATTTATTTCTCTTACATTATTCATAATTTCAAAATTTAGATAACTCTTTATATTATTTATATTATACATTCCTAAGTAAATAAAAGCTATGGTTTATCTTTCTTATTGTAATTTAGTTATTATTATATAAGTCTCAAGTAGAGACTCAATCATTTACTTGTGTTATTTCATTGGAAAGTCCGTTCACTATAATAATTTCTGAATTGTTTATGAATTCTTCTAGATTATTAATTACCTCTAATCCAAAAAAAGAATTTTCATTTATTAAAGGCTCATATAAAATAACTTTTATTCTTTTACCATAATTCTTTTCATGACTCCTTAAACTGCACTTTCTCAAATATTATTAGAATTATCTTTCATCACGTGCCATATAAATGGATAAGATTCGATAAGAGTCATTGAATTTGAAATATTGTCCGCTACATCTCTTATTCGAGCTCCATACCCAGCTACAAGAATTGCTGTTTTTAATTTAAGACCTTTTAATGTTTGGTCACTTATGTTTGACTATAAAATAATATATATAAATATAGAGATTCAATGACAAATAATAATTTTGACAGCTTAAGAAAAAATGCTGTAAATGAAAATAGAATTAGGAAATATGTTAAATATTTAGATATATTATTTTATAGTCAAACTTGAAGGTTTAAATTTACTGATAATGAATTTAATAATCCAAAGTGGATTTAAATAGTAAGTTAAATAAGCTTTATTTAATAAATATCTTACATTTTTTGGCGTAAGTTCTGGATGTTTAAAAACTAATTGCCATTGATTAAAATCCTCAAATTTTTTAGAAATTAATTTATCTTCATAATCTTTGAATGCAGGTGTACCAGGGTATGGTGTAAAAACACTATACTGGGCATAAGAGGATAATAATTTTTTTGAATAATCTATTGTATTTTTACAAGTTTTAATAGTATCAGCCGGTAACCCAATAATATACATACATTTTACCTTAATATTATTTTTTTCAATCTCGTTAATGCGTTCTAATTGTAAATCTGGTTTAATAGTTGTTCTATGTGCATCCAATAATACGTCATCATCAGATGACTCTATGCCAACATATATAATTTTAACTCCAGCTATTTTAAAATTTTTGATCATTTCAGAATCAATGTTTTTTAAATGTGTTTCAATACAAATATTAAATTTAATTCCACACTGAGAAATTTTTTTTAATAATTTAATTGTATGCTTTTTATCAATAGAAAATACTGGATCCCTAAAAATGAAATTTTTTGTTTTTAGAGTTAAATTCCAATGTAACATTTCATTTACTATATTTTCTGGACTTCTAAGCCTTAATTTTCTACCTTGCTGCAATGGATAAGTACAATAGTAGAAACAAGTATAAGGGCATCCTCTTGATGCGTTTATAGGAATAGTTGTTCCTTTACCCAAGAAACTCATCACTGGTTTTATAGTTTTTGAAATTATATCCCAAGCGGGCATATGCAGATCATCTAAGTCTATCTGTTTTTTTGCTCTAATTAATTTTTCAAATCCATTAAATTTATCTACATCAGCAGGCATAAAATCATAAAAAAACATTTCTGGCTCATTCAATATGACTTTACCACCATTATTATAATAAGCTTCTGGTTTTGAGGATGCAAATGGTCCCGTAATAAATACCTTCTTATTTTGAGAGGTAAGCTCCTTAGTAAACTTTACTTCTGTTTCATGGCAAACTATAGATGAGGGTAGTATGTATAAATCATAATTTTTACTTTTATCCAGTGACCTTGCATAGTCTACATCAAAGCCATTTGCTCTTAATTGACCTGCCACATAAACACAAGATAGAGGTGGGTAGTCAACATTACTTTTAACATAAAGGCTTAATAGTTTTAAGAAAAAATTATTTCCATAATCGTTGGCTGTGCCAAATCCTCCATTTTGATCTTTAGAAATTCTATATTTTTTTTTCGGGTATACATCAAGTATAAGTATTTTTACCATATTTTTTTATATATTAAATAAATGCAACTTTCTAACATTTATATTATTCTAGTCTAAGATAAATTCTTTCTTATAGCTATTTATTTGCGATAGATCCTGCTCTTCTTTGCTTACAAAAAAACTACCTATTACTAAGTAATCTATATCTGTTGTCATAAAGCAACGAATGGCATCGTATGGTTCATTAACTATTGGCTCACCTCTTACATTAAAAGATGTATTTATTAAAATTGGACATCCTGTTTTATTTTTGAAGGCACAGAGAAGATCATAGAACATTTTATTAGTCTCTTCATGAACAGTTTGTACTCTGGCAGTATAATCAACATGGGTAACGGCTTGAATATCGGATCTTTTAATTTTTAATAAATCAAAACCAGATTGTTTTTTTTGAGATTCATTATAGTAACATTTATTACTTTTCAATTTATCTACAAATGACATATATGGACTTTTGAAATTTTCCTCAAACCATTCATTCTGATCTTCGAAAAGAATTGCTGGGGCAAATGGCCTAAATCCCTCTCTAAATTTTACTTTAAGATTTAATTTTGATTGCATATCATTAGACATAGGATTTGCAAGTATTGATCTATTTCCAAGAGCCCTTGGTCCAAATTCCATTCTTCCATGAAACCAACCAATTATCTTATCCTTACTCAATAAATCAGCAGTATCATGTATTAATTTTGATTTATCTAATTTTTGATAAATAATTTTATTATATTTTAATGATTTTTCAATTTCACTATCATCAAATTTAGGTCCAAGATATGAGCCAGACATAAAATCATCTTGTTTATCATCAAATTCTATTTTTGGTTTTTCTAAAAATAAGTGCCAGACAGCTAAACAGGCACCTATTGCACCTCCCGCATCTCCGGCTGCAGGCTGTACCCATACATTTTTAAAGATTTTTTCTTTAAGAATTTTTCCATTAGCAACGCAATTTAATGCAACCCCTCCTGCCAGACATAAATTTTCTAATTTATATTTATCTGCAGTCCATCTAGCTATTCGTAAAACTACTTCTTCTGTAACACTCTGAATAGATGCAGCTATATCCATGTGGAACTGAGTTAAATTTTGATCATCATTTTTTCTAATTGGTTCACCAAATAAATCAACAAAACTTTGAGAAATCATTTCAAACTCAGTAGTATAATTAAAATACTTTTGATTTAATCTAAATGATCCATCATTTTTTAAATCTATTAGGTTTTCAAGAATTAAATTTCTGTAAATTGGTTTACCATATGGTGCCAGACCCATGACTTTATACTCACCACTATTAACCTTAAATCCTAGATAGTAGGTAAATGCCGAATAAAAAAGCCCCAATGAATTTGGAAATTTAATCTCTTTAATTATTTCTAAATTATTTCCACTACCAATACCAATTGTTGTAGTTGCCCATTCTCCAACAGCATCAATTGTGATAACTGCAGCTTTTTTATATGGCGAAGCAAAAAATGCACTTGCTGCGTGACTTAAATGATGTTCAGAAAATAAAATTTTCTTTTCATCAAAATTGCTATAAATATTTTTAATCTCTTTAGCAATATTCTTTTTTAAATAAAGTTTATTCTTAATCCACTCTGGAATTGCAACCATGAATTGATTAAAACTATATGGAGCATTTGCGACAAAAGTCTCTAAAATACGTTCAAATTTTAAAAATGGTTTTTCATAAAAAACAACATAATCTATTTCTTTAAAGCTAGTTTCTGCTTCAGATAATACATACTTGATTGAATTGGATGGATATGAAGAATCATGCTTTTTTCTTGTAAATCTTTCTTCTTGTGCAGCAGCAATGATTTTACCATCCACAAGTAAAGCTGCAGCACTATCATGATAAAATGCTGAAATACCTAAAATTTTTGTCATATCATTTAAAAGAGTGTGTAGATGAATGGAGCGACTGCAGTTCCTTGACTTATAAAGATCAATCCACCAAATAAAACTAAGATAATAATACTTGGATATAGCCAGAATTTTTTTCTTAATATCAAAAATCTAATAAACTCAAAAAAAAAACTCATTTTTAAAATTGATCTCTCATAGAAGTTTTAGATTTTGATTTATCAGACCAATATGATTCATTATTTTTTATAATTTTTTGATTCAAAAGATCAATGCCAATTAATCTTATAAATATACCAATAGGAACTATTGAAATAACATATATTATTGTAATAACTACTGGAGAAATAAATCGATTTAGATTAAATCCAACTTTAATCCAAATTCTCGCTGGATAGTAAAAAATTCCTGAAAAAAAAATTGATAATAATATAAAGAAAAAGGATAAAAATAAGCTCCATAACAATATATCTGAGCCATTAATAGTTGGATAGAATGCAATTATTAAAAAAACAATACCAAATGTATAACCGAAGTTTTTTTCCATAAAATTTAAAACTATAATTTTAAGTTTTTAATTAATTATCTATAATAGCATTTAGTATTTTTATATTACTGTAATAATATATAATATATACTATGCTTTCTCTAAAAAAAAATCATATTTATTTAGCTTTATATGTCATTTTTATATTTATTTTGTTCATATTAGTTGACCAATATTTAAATAAAACCTTTAATTACGAAAAGAATCGAGTGACTGGAATGCTTTGCCCAGATAATTACACTATTTATGGATACTGCAAAGAAAAAAACCTACAAGTTAAAAATCTTGATACAAATGAATCTATAAATCTCTACATTGGTAAAAACAAAATTGAATATGACTTAAACCAAGGTCCATTTAAAATCTCAAATTCTGATTTTATTATTATAGGAGATTCAATGATTCAAGCTGATGAGATAAATATTTCTCATAGAATGGGTCAATCACTAAGAAATAAAGGATTACGATCCATAGAAATAGGTTACTCCTCATGGAACCCTTATCAATATGAACGATTGCTTGATAAGTATAATTTCAATGAAAATAGTACCTTTTTTATTTTTCTATTTTGGAATGATTTTTCTAGTAACTACAATATGTCATATTTTCAAACTTATAAAAAATATGGTGATTCCTATCCCAAAAAAAATACTAAAATAACTTCTAAATTTAAAATTCTTTCAATTTATTTTATAGAGCGTAGTTTTTTTATTAGAAGTTTATTTGATATATATAATAATTTAAATGCAGTTGAAGGCTTAAACAAGAAAACTAAAGTAACAATATTAGATAATCATAATAAAGGAAACCATCTTGATTGTAATTACCTTGATAACATGGAGCCAAATTCATTAATTTATGATATTATTTCTTTTTCTAAAGATTCCTCATGTTGGAGTGAATTACTTAACCTAAGTGTAAATGAAACAATAAAATCTCTTCATAGATTTGAAGAAAAGATCCCATTAAATTCAAAGGTTTTTTATATATTAGCACCGGCTGGTCATGCTTTTAAAAATGAAAATACAATAGGTAGAAGTAACGAATGGTTTTCTGTACCTAGTGATATTTCAATTACTCAAATTGGATTAAAAAATAGATTACAAAAAGAGTTCAAGATTATTGATTTAGAAGATATTTTAAAATCACAAAAGAACACAGATCAAAAAGATTTATATTATTTTCCTAAAGATGGTCATTGGACTAAAAATAGCCATAAAGAAATTGGAGAAGTTCTTATTAATCTTATTGAATAGAGAGAAATAAATTTCTAATTTTCATTAAATAGATCTCTTGTATAAACTTTTTCTCTAACATCATTTAGTTCACTTGTTGATCTATTTGCAATAATTAAATCTGATTGAATTTTAAACTCAGATATTTCATTTATAATTTTTATATTTTCAAAATTATCTTTTTTTATCAAAGGTTCGTATATAATAATCTTTTTATTAGAGATTTGAATTTGCTTTATAATATCAATTATTGCACTTTCTCTAAAATTATCAGAACCTTCTTTCATTATTAATCTAAAAATACCAACTGTTTCTACATTTTTACTTAATATCGATTTTACTATAAAATTTTTTCTGGTTTTATTTGAATCAATAATAGCTTTTATTAATTTATGAGGAATCCCCTCAAAACTATTAAGCATTTGCTTTGTATCTTTTGGTAAACAATATCCTCCATATCCAAATGAAGGATTATTATAATAGCTTCCTATTCTTGAATCTGAACAAACCCCATCAATTATATTTTGTGAAGACAAATTGTTAAACTCACTAAAAGTATCTAACTCATTAAAAAAAGCAACTCTCATGGCAAGATAAGTATTTGAAAATAATTTAACGGCTTCTGCTTCACGAGACTCCATAAAAAATATTTGAATATCTTTAGTATTTTTTTTACAGGATTTAGATAAAATTTTAGAAAATTTAATAGCAGGTTCTGCTTTTGATCCAACAACTATTCTTGAAGGATATAGATTGTCATGCAGCGCTTTACTTTCTCTCAAGAATTCAGGGGAATAAAAAATATTATTATAATTAAATTTATTTTTTATTAAGTCAGTAAAACCCATTGGGATTGTAGATTTTATTACTATTGTAGCAGATTTGTTGAAATTAATAGCATCCGCTATCACAGACTCAACTGAAGATGTATCAAAAGTACCTATATCATTATCATAGTTTGTAGGCGTAGCTATTATAATGTAAGAAGCATTTTCGTAAGCTATTTTTTTATTTATTGTTGCCGTAAGATCTAATCTTTGGCTAATAAGATAATCTTCGATCTCCTTGTCTTTAAAAGGAGAAATTTTTTTATTAATTAAATCAACTTTTTCTTTATCAATATCTAAAGCAAATACTTTTTCTTCTTTTGCTAAAAGAACAGCTAGACTGAAACCTACGTAACCGGTACCAACAATTGTAATTTTCATTTTTTTAACTTAATATTAATTATTTAATTTTTAAATAATTATGTTCTATTAGTTTATCTTCAATATGCTCCATCAATGAGTGGCCAGCTGTTATATGAGATTCTTGAATTCTTGCGGTGTCATCACTCGGAACTAAGAAATATCGATCACACAACTCTAAAGCTGAACCTCCTGAGGTGCCAAGAAAAGCAAATGCTTTAATATTTCTTTTTTTTGCCTCTAACAAAGCCAGTCTAATATTTTCAGAATTACCAGATGTAGTTATGGCAAGAAGCACATCACCACTATTACCCAATGCCTCAAGCATTCTTTCATAGAGTTTATCGAATCCAAAATCATTCCCACATGCTGTAATTGTAGATATGTCTTGAGATAGAGCTATTGCAGGAATTCCCTCTCGATTATTCTTAGGTTTTAGCCTTACCAGTAACTCAGCGGCCAAATGTTGTGCGTCTGCAGCTGATCCACCATTTCCACAAATCATTAATTTATTATTATTAAGGATAGCTTCAACAATATCATCGCCCATATCCAATATAACGTCTAATAAATTATTCTTTAAAATATTATTTTTAACTATAATCGAATCCTGAAATGATTTTTTAATAGTTGAAATAGACATATATAATTAGAATAAAGTAAATTGCATTTTTTTAAAGATAAAATGATAGCAAGATATTTGACTTATTATTGTCGTGTAAGTGACACATAAATTTCACGTTTAGTAGACTTGGCAATGTCCTACTCTCCCATGCCTTAAGACATAGTACCATCGGCGCTGGAGCCCTTAACGTTCGAGTTCGGAATGGGATCGTGTGTAACCTCTCCGCTAAAACCACCAAGTCAACAAA